>Ga0308169_10003684_pt1 | contig 14787 bp, 24 predicted proteins | sample PhyBR1_2_FD_202139 | JGI IMG/M metagenome (GOLD analysis project Ga0308169, IMG submission 202139) | Phyllosphere microbial communities from UC Gill Tract Community Farm, Albany, California, United States - DLSLSB.R1 | ecosystem: Host-associated > Plants > Phyllosphere > Unclassified | place... | reverse complement strand
CGCTCGACGTCGAGCACGTCCACGTCGAGAACGATCCTCGAGCATGGCCAGAGCGCAAGAAGAACAGCGTTCTTGCGTGTGTCCCCTCTCTCCCCTCACCGCCTCTGTCGAGGACCGTGCGCGGTCTGTGCGCTCGAGGAGACGACGGCTCGCTCACCTCTGTCTCTCTCCACCGCGCAGGACCATCGCCTTCACGGCCATCGGCGGCACCATCACGGCCTCGATCTTCTTCCCGGCGCTCGAGAGCCTGCAGCAAGACCTCAACGCGACCGACGACCTCGTCGCCGCATCCGTCTCGATCTTTATCGCCGGTCAGGGCGTCTTTCCGTCAGTGTGGGCGGCCATCTCCGAGGTCTACGGGCGCAAGTACTGCTACATCGCCGCAATGGGTGCGTCCCTTTCTCGCTGGCACTTTTGCGCGTCGACTATCGCTGACTCGAGCTCCCCCTCCCCTTCGTTCCTTCCCCTCTCCCTCTTGCCTCCTCCTCCCCGCTCTCGATCTCGATCGCGCAGTCATCTACATCGTCGGCACGGTCGTCTGCTCCCAAGCGCAGACGATGCCGGTCTTCCTCGGCATGCGCGTCCTGCAGTCGCTCGGCTCGTCGGCCGTTCTCGCTCTCGGCGCCGGCACGCTGGCCGACATGTACGACACGCACGAGCGCGGCACCAAGCTGGGCGTCTACTACGCGTGCCCGTTGCTCGGGCCGGCGCTCGGGCCCATCATCGGCGGCGCAGTGACGGCCGTGTCCGACTGGAGGGCGACTTTCTAGTTCGTCCCTTTCTCGCTCGTTCTCACGTAGTAGCAGGCGCTGACGACCCTCGCCCTCGTACGCAGCTTTCTCCTCGCCGTACGTGCTGTTCAACTCGGTACCGACCCGAAGCCGAGCGTGCGGCTGACCCCCTCCCTCCTTCCTCCTCCTCCCCTCTCTTTTCCTCCTTCCCTCCTTCAGTACGGCTGCGTCTGCTTTCTCCTCGCCCTATGGCTCCCCGACACGTTCCGCAAAGAGCGCTCCCTCGCCTGGCGCAAAGCTCGCGACCGCGCACGGCAGCACGCTCGCGAGAAGCTCGAGGCGGCCCGAGCGGCGCTCCCTCGTCCCGGCGGCGACGACGATAAGGCGGCGGACGTCGAGGGGCGCGCAGGGCGCAGGGCCAAGGTCGAGCTCGACGTCGAGGCCGGGCGGGAGGAGCGAGAGCAGCCGAGCGGCGGGTTTTTGCCGGTGAGGAAGGTCCGAACGGCTTTGAGCGGGCGCAGCGGCGACGTCAAGGTCAAGATCCGGTTCCGCGACATCAACGTGCGTTAAACTCTCTCTCAGCCTTCCTCGCAGCTCGCTGCCGTCGCTGACTCGTCGACGTAACAGCCTCTCGCGGCAGCCGGCGCCGTCGTCAAGCAGCCCGCCAACCTCCTCATGCTCACCTACTCGGGCTTCCTCTTCGCCTCGCAGTACACCGTCACCCTCACGTCGTCTCGCACCTTTGCCGCGGCGCCATGGAACTATACGCCGATCGAGGTCGGCCTCGTCCTGCTCGCTTTCGGCCTCGGCAACGTGGTGCGTCTCCCTCCCGCTCGGCTTTCCTCCCTCCCCTCCGACCCGAGACGAGCTCGAGCTCATACTGCATCGTCTACAGCTCGGCTCGGTCGGCGGCGGGCGCTACTCTGACTTTGTCCTCGCGCGGCTGCGAGCGAAGAATGGCGGCAAGGGCGAGCCCGAGGTGCGTTCACCTCGCTCTCCTCGCTCACGAGCCTCGTCCTCCTGCCGAGCTTCTCGTACTGACTCTCGAGCTTACCATGCAGATGCGCATCAAGAGCACGTACCCGGCCTTCGCTTTCCTGCCCTGCCTCTTCGTCGCCTACGCCTGGCTCGTCTACTTCGAGGTCAACATCGCCGGCCCGGTCGTCGTCCTCTTCTTCCTCGGCACCGCCATCATGGTCATCTACGCCTCGACCTTGGCCTACATCGTCGACGCCAACCCGGGCCGGTCGACGAGCGCCGTCGCGTGCAACTCTCTCTTCCGAGGCGTGCTCGCGGTGCGTCTCTCCTCTCTCACCTTCAGCATCCCTCTGTCTCGAGCACTCACTTACCCGAGTTGCACCACCGGTCTTCGCGCTCGCAGTGCGCCTCGAGCCAGGCCGCCGAGCCCATCCTCGACAAGATCAAGAACGGCGCCTTCTACTCGGGTCCGTGCGCTTCCTCTCCTCGTCTGGTTCTCACAGCTGCTCATGCCCGTCCACCTCGCAGGCTGGGGCGTCCTCTTACTTCTCGGCGAGGGTGCGCTCGTCGTCGTTGCGATCCGGGGCGGCAAGTGGCGTGCGGCGAGCCGGGCGAGCGAGGCGCGAGATGCCGAGCGGCGCAAGGAGCGGGACGAGAAGAGGCTCGGGCGAATAGGGAGCGGCGAGAAGCAGTAAATTGGAATATCTAGAGCGTGCGCGCAGATTGTCTCGAGCGAGAGGGCGAAAGTGAGAAAGCGTACGAGCGAGAGGTGCGCGCTCGAGCCCTTTCCACGAGCCCTTTCTGCTGCCCAACACTCTTTCGCTCTCGAGGGAGGCTAAGAGCTACAGACTGCGTGAGGTACGGTGTACAGTGCATGCAACAGAGCGAAGATAGACTGCCGAGTGAGCCAACGATCAGAGGTACTGCGAGACGAGGACGGCGAGTTTGAGAAGGTCAGCTTTGGCGACGACGACGACGACGAAGAAAAGGCAGAAAGAGAGGGACGCACCAAAGACGCAGCGAATGCGACCGAGCTGGGTCGCTCAAGGCAGGCCAGCGACGCGTTGAACTTCTCCTCGAGCTCCTCGGAGCCGATGGCCTTGGCGGCTGCGAGTCGAGGACGGGCTCGGAGTCAGCGCCGAGATCTCGAAGGGCAGGCAGAGAGAAAGAGGGACGCACCCATCGACATCTGACGAATGAGCTCTTGCAGGCGGCGGAAGACGCGGATGAGCGAGCCCTCGAAGACGTCCGTCATCTGCGGGCGAGAGGGGGTCCGAGCGCAAGGGTCAGCCTCGCGCGCTCGAGCTCGAGGAAGCGAGTGAGACAGAGAGAGGGTGCGCACCTTGCAGATGTCGGAGAACTTTGCGCCGTTGCACCACGAGTAGACGGCGTCCATCAGCTCGGGCTTGAAGCTCGCGACGTACTCGTCCTCGACGACGGGCATCTTGCTCTCGATCGAGATCTTGGCGATGCGCCGTGCGGCCTCCTGCATGACGCGCAAGGGCCCGGCAAGCTCCTCCTTGAGCTTCGACGTCTGCTCTGACTGCGAGCGGGCAAAGAGGGAGAGGAGGGAGGGAGAAGCAGAAGCGTCAGTTCTCGCTCTCGACGACGACGAATGCGCACGACAGCGAAAGAAACGCACCTTCTCGTCGAAGACGAAGCAGCTCAGGAGCGCGGCGCACTGCTGCGGCGTCAACTCGTTGAAGAGGCCGGCGAAGACCATTTCGGTCAAGAGGAGCTCGTCGCCGCTCGAGATCTCGCACGCGACGCGGCCCTTCTGCTCGACGACGTCGTCGTTGGTCGCAAAGCCGAGGCGCCTGAGGGCGCGCTTGCGGTTGCGCAGCTCGTCGAGGTGCATGACCGAGTGCGCCTCGGTGATCTTCTTCTTGGTCGAGCGGATCTTGAGCTTGAGCGCCTCCTTGGCGGCGTACTGGTCGTACAGCGAGGGGAGCGCCGGGTCGCTGTGCAGCGGGTTCGACACGAGGCGCGACTCGAGGATCTCGATCTTCTGCTCGAGGGGGGAAAAAGGAGGGTGAGGAAGGTCATCAGCGACGAGCTCGACAAGAGCGCTCCCTTCTGCAGCAGGCAGGGTACGAGAGAGAGAGAGAGAGAGCGACGACGCACCCTGAGGAGCTTCTTGAACGCCTCGTCGACGATGCCCATGTTCTCGACCGGGTCGAGAAGCGCGATCCCGCCGGGGAACCTGCGCTTGACCTCCTTGACGCTCTTGAGCGCCTGATTGCGCGCCTCGACGGGCTTGAGGTCCTTGGCGAGGAAGATGCGGATGTGCGAGATGCCGTCGAGCGTCGAGAGGAGGACGGGCACGACGGCGAACTCGCCCTCGTCGGCGGCGCCGCCGGCGCTCGAGCCGGACGCCGTCACGGTCGGGCACGGCCGGATCGTGCTCATGGCGTTGCCCGGCGACGCGTGCTTGTTCTTGCCCGTGACCGAGGCGGGCGCCGGCGCCGTGCCCTTGGCGACGTGCAGGAGCACGTCGACGATGTACTGGTTCTGGGGCGGCTCGTCGGCGGCGAGGGGCTTGCCCTTTGCGCCGACGCGCTTCTGGTAGTTGACGACGACGCCCCAGCCAAAGTCGAGGTCGTCGTGCTTGACGCGCACGAGGCGGCCGGGCTGGAGGAACGGGAGCGCGTACGTCGGGTGGTTCAGGACGTCGCGCAGGTCGCGGTTGAGGATGTCGAGCTGCTGCCGCAGGTCGTAGTAGTCGGCGATGTTGTCCTCGTCGGGGATGACGATGGCGGCGCGCTGCTCGTCGAGCTGGCGCAGCTCGTCCTCGAGCTTGGGGACCGACGCCGTGTTCTGGAACTGGTAGAACGAGCGCTCGAGCATGTACTCGGGCGTGAGGCCCTCGACGCGCATAAGGTTGAGGATCATGTTGTACCCGAGGTGGAACGCCGAGTCGAGGCGGTCGGCCTGGCCCTTGACCATGCCCTTGGCCGCCGCCGGCTCGAGCTTCTCGTCCGTCATCATGATGACGATGCCGCGGTCGTCGAGGCCGCGTCGACCGGCGCGCCCCGACATCTGGATGTACTCGCCGCCCGACAGGTTGCGGAAGTCGCGCCCGTCAAACTTGCGCACCGACGTGAAGACGACCGTCTTGGCGGGCATGTTGAGGCCGATCGAGAACGTCTCGGTCGCGAACAGGACCTTGAGGAGGCCCTCCTGGAACAGGATCTCGATGACCTCCTTGAGGATGGGCAAGAGGCCGCCGTGGTGGATGCCGATGCCGCGCTTCAAGAGCGGGAGGATGTGCTCGATCTGGGGCAGCTGGCGGTCGTCCTCGGACAGGCTCGAGATGGCGTTGTTGAAGACGGTGTCGACCATGTCGCGCTCCTCGTCCGTGTTGAACTCGAGCTTGGACATCTGAAGCGCGAGGCCCTCGCACTCGCGCTTCGAGAAGGCGAAGACGATGACGGGGTTGTAGTTCTTGACCATGATCATCTTGACGATCTTGTAGATGTCCGAGGGGCCTGTCAGCAGCGTTACGAGAGTCAGCAAGGCTTCGAGAGAGAGTGCGGGAAGGCGAGAAGGGAGAGAGGGAGGGAGGAAGAGCGAGCGCGCACGCACCCTTTGGCCCGCCCTTCTTGGTCTTGCCCTTGCGGCCCTTGCCGCCCGTCGCGCTCGCCGGGTCCTCGCCCTTGCTGTCGCCGCCGAGGGCGCCCATGGCCTTGGCAAAGTTGTCCTCGCGGAAGTTGCCCTTCTCGTCGACGACGAGGTGGATGCCGTCGGCGCCGGCCGGGAACAGGTAGTGCTGGAGCGGCGTCGGGCGGTAGTCGGTGTAGACGACGTGGCACGGCTGCTGGTGGATGGTGCAGATCCACTCGGCGAATTCCATGGCGTTGGGGATAGTCGCCGAGAGGAAGACGTAGCGGACCTTGTGCGGCAGGAGGATGATCGTCTCCTCCCACACGACGCCGCGCTCTGCGAGAGGGAACCGAGACAAAGAGTCAGTCATGCTGCTGTTATTGTCGTCGTCGCCGTCGTCGTCGAGAGGGAGAGGAGGGAGGACCGACCCTTGTCGCGCATGTAGTGGATCTCGTCGAACACGACCCAGGCGACCTCGCGCATGATCTCGGAACCGCGGTACAGCATCGAACGCAGAATCTGCAAGCGTGAGGGGGGGTGAGTCAGCGAGGGTTCGGCTGTATGAGGCGCGGCTCAGGAAGTAGGAGAGGAGGGACGCACCTCGGTCGTCATGACGAGGCACGACGCAGTCGGGTTGATCGTCACGTCGCCCGTCATGAGGCCGACGTCGCCAAACTCGGCGAGCATCTCGCGGTACTTCTGGTTCGAAAGGGCCTGCGAGCGAGCGAGAGAGGAGGCCGAGTCAGCGAGCTGGACGACGAGGACGGTTCTCTCTCGAGAGAGAGGGGAAGAGAGGGACGCACCTTGATCGGCGAGGTGTAGACGACGCGCTGGCCCTGCTTGAGGCACTGAGCGATGGCGTACTCTGCGACGACCGTCTTGCCGGCCGAGGTGTGGGCCGAGACGAGGACCGACTCGTTGCGCTGGATGCTCGCGACCGACACCTTCTGGAACGGGTCGAGCTCGAAGGGGTAGACGCGGGCGGGCTCGGCGGGTGCGACGTGGGACGAGATGGGGACGTAGGGGTAGTTGGGCGGGAGGGCGACCTGGTGCCGGACCTGGTGCTGGAGGACGAGGCCCTCGGAGCTGTCGGGGGCGTCGGCGCCACCGGCGAGGCCTGCCGAGGGCTTTATGGTCTGGGTGACGGTGGTCTCGAGCTCGTCGGTGGCGGTAAAGGCGTCGCCGAGGCGGGCGGTGCTCGAGTGCTCATCGGCGAGAGGAGCGGTCGGGGTCGAGTCGTCGACGTCCGAGGTGCGGGGCTTCTTGGGTGCGTCGCCGTCCTGGGGCGAGAGCTGGCGCTTGGTGCCTGCGGCGGTGCTGGCACTCGGCTGGCGGGAGGACGAGGCGGACGAGTGGGCGGGGTCGAGCTTGGAGGAGGAGGCGACGGGGGCTGGGGCGCGCTTGCCGTTGGTGGACGAGGGCGGTGGGGGCTTGGAGAACGAGGCAAAGAGGTCGTCGGCCATGACCTGCGACCCTTGGCGGCTGTGCTCGAGGTCGGAGGTTGTCGGCGGTCGAGGAGGACGGGGACGAACCGGCTTCATCTCTCGCCCGCTCTCCTCGTTCAACCACAGCTGGATCCAGCTCGAGCAGGGCCAAGAAAGCACTGCAAGCTCACCATGCACGGCTACACCGACTCGGTCCACGTCCCGCTCCACCTCCCCGCTCATCTCCTCAAGCCCGCCTCGTCCACCTCCGCCTCGTCAAACAAGGCCAACAAGGGCAAGGCCAAGGAGCAACCAGCACAGCCACCACCTTCAGCGACCCTCTACCATGTCGACCAGAGCTGGACCGACCACGAACGTCAAGAGATGCGCCGCCAGGTCGACATGGCCGCACTTCGTCCGTCCCCTCTCCCTCTCTCCCGCCCCCTCGCCCGCACTGACCTCTCCCTGCATGCGCGCAGTCGGCTACTCGACCATCCTCCTCACCATGAGCATCCCGCCCACCTGCGACCCCTCGGTCCTCGCCTTCCCGACCCCGCTCTTCCCCGACCTCGACCCGCGCACCGCGCCGAGCGGCACCCAGGGCCTCGTCCTTCAGCTGTGGAGGGTCACCGTCGAGCCCTACGGCGACGACGCCGTCAAGGGCGCAGGGCAGAAGGGCTGGTACGGCTTTGTGCGTCGCCCGCTCCCTCCGTCCTCCCTCTCTCTTCTGGCTCGGCTCGTCCAAGCTCCCTCACTCTCGAAGCAGCACATCCATCCACAAACAAGCTTCTGACGCTCTCTCATCGCCTCGCAGGCCAACTCGACCGCGCCGCTGTACCCGCCGCACACGACCCTCCTCGCCGTCACGCCCACCTCGCTCACCTCGTTCACGCACGTCGCCCTCTCGCTCTCGCCCCCCTCGGCCTTCTCGCCCACCCTCGTCACCCTCGATCCCTCGACGTCCCCTCGCCTCCCCTTCCCGCTCAAGCGCGGCTTGATCTCGTCCCTCTCGCGCGCCGGCGTCTGCTTCGAGCTCGTCCTGCGCGGCGTCACGCGCCTCGACGATGCGCAGACGGACGCTCCGGGCGACGCGGGCAAGAGGAGGCGCAACTGGATCGCGGGCGCGCGCGAGGTCGTGCGCGCGACCGAGGGGAGGGGCGTCGTCGTGAGCAGTGGGGCGCACCGTGCGGGCGAGATGCGCGCGCCCGAGGATCTCATCAACCTGTGCGCTCTCCTTTCTCTCTCGAGGCGTCGTCGTCGTTCTGCTCGACGTGCATGAGGCTGACCCTCGTCGCCGGTGTCGTCAACAGCTGCTCACTGATCGGGATGCCGCCCTCACAGGCCAAAGACGCCCTCACCGTCAACCCGCAGCGCGCCATCCTTCGCGGCCGTGCGTCCCGCCGTTCTCTCTGTTTATGCTGCGAGCCGAGCCTGAGTGTCTGACTCCTTGTCTCCCTGCGCCCTCCTCGCTCTTCCTCCCTCCCCCTCTCTCCCTCGCCGCCCTTTTCCCTCCCTCATCACCTTTCCCTCCTCCTTCTTCTCCTCCTCCACTCAATCCACACCACAGTCTCCCTTCGCCAAACCTATCGCGGCGTCCTCACCAACCCGACCCTCCTCACGCACGCCGCCCCCTCGAGCTCGAGCTCGACCTCGACCTCGACACCGGCACCGCTCGTCCTCGCCGCGCCGCACGTCGCGCCTCGAGGTGCGGGCGCACAGCCTCCTGCGGCGGGATCAAGTGCGGCTGCGGGCGCAGGTTCGGGTGCAGGAGCGGGCGCGAGCGCAGCTGGAGCTGGAGCGACCGCAGGAGGAGGAGCGCGCAAGCGGCCTGCGCCTGAGGCGGGCGGGAGCGAGGGCGCGTCGGGCGGGGCGGCTGAAGGAGCGGCAAGCGCGGCAGCAGCGGGAGGTGCAGAGGGAGCGGGTGCTAGCGCCAAGAAGGGGAAGAAGAAGCGCAAGGAGTGAAGGAGGAGGCCCGAGCGGCGGTTGGTGAGGGCTGTAACGGCGCGGGCCATTCGCGCGCAGCTGCATCGACGCTCGTCTCTCTCGTTTGCGTGCTCGTGTAGGAGAGAGAGAAGGAGAGAAAGCGCTCGACTGCAGAAAGCTGGGTTGCACGCTCGGCGCGAGGGAAGCAGCTCCCGCAGGCTCGCTACGTCAAGTCGATGACGACGTCGTCGTCCGCATCGAGCACGACGACGTCGCTCTCGCCGGCCTTGCGCTTCTTGGCCCCGGCGCCCTCGCCCTCACCGTCACCCTCGAGCTCGTCGGCGCGCCTCTTCTTCCCGACGACCTGCGCGCCCGGCGCGCCCGCCTCGGGCCCGTGCGCCGCGGCGCCCTCGACGACGGTGACGAGGTCGGCGTCGTCGTCGGACGAGGCGGCGTCGTCGGCGGGCGGGGCGGGCGGCGGAGCACGGAGCGGGATGGGCGAGGGGAGCGCCGAGAGGTCGGGCTGGAGGCGCGGGGTGGCGCCGTCGGGGAGGTAGCTGTGCGCAGGGAAGAAGAGGTGCAGCGTCAGCTCGATGCGCATAATCGAGAGAAAGTAAGAGAAGGAAAAGAGAGAGAGAACGCACCTCGAGATGCAGAACTGCACGGGCCAGTGCGGCTCGTCGTCGTCCGTCACGGTGACGAACTTGCCCTCGCCGAGCCCGAGGCTGTCCATCGTGCGCTCGCCGTTGTCCTCAAAGTCGTCCGACTCCCACACGAGGCGCGTCCCCTCCTGCACCGTGACGATGCCCTCAAACGGCACCTTGCCGTCGCCCTCGCCGACGAGGCCCTTGACGAACTCGCCGAGCGTGACGTCGCGCGCGATGCGCACGGGGACGTACACGGTGCGGCACACGGCGCAGTGCGGGTTGGGCGCGCTGAGCGGGCTCACGTCAAAGACGCGGCCCGACGTGCGCTTGAGCCAGATCGTGCGCGCACGGTCCCACGTGCCGCGCAGCACGTTGAGCGACTGGTGCACGAGGCATGCGGCGATGATGGCGTTGGTCGTCGCGATCGCGGGGATGATGTTGCCGGCGTACTCTGCAGGCGGCGCAGGGGGACCGAGTCAGCCTCGTCTCGAGGAGGAGAGCACGGCGAGGAGGAGCGACGAAGAGGACGCACCCTTGACCTGGAACTGAGTCTGGCTCTCGATGTCGAACGCGGCGGCGCGCAGGTTGGCCGCACCGACGACAAAGTCGAGCGTGTCGTCGTCGTCCTTGTCGAACGAGAGCGGGTCGCCCTTGGGGTCGAAGCGCGCAGAGAGGCGAGTCACGCTGCGCACAGGAGCGTAGGCGCGTCAGCAGACCGTCGACGAGTAAAATGCGAGGGAGAGCGAGAGGGAAAGGGACGCACGCATCGACGAAGAGGGCGAACGAGTCGCGCACGCTCAGCTTCTTCTGGCTCGAGAAGCGCACGTCCTCCTTGGTCTTGCCCTCAGCGCCGTCCTTGCCGTTCTCGCCGGCCGCAGGAACGACAGGCTCGCCGTCCTGGTCGATCGCCTTGGGCGCCTCGGCCTCCTCGGCGGCGGGTGCGGGCGCCGACAGCTCGTCCCAGCTGAGCGGGCGCGGCGGCTTGCGGTGCGCCCACATGTCCTCCATCTTGAGCAGGCGCTCGATATCGGCGATGTAGACCTGCGTGCGTGAGACGACGAGTCAGTCCCTGCTCGAGCCGTGGGAGCAGGACGAGGTCTGACAACGAGGAGAGGAAGCGCACGCACCTTGTCAAAGACGCGCCGCGCCGCACCCTCGAGGTTGAGCGTCGCCCGCAGCTCTCGCACCGCGATGGCCTCGTGCCGCAGGTTCTTGATCTCGTCGACGTTCTCGCCGTTCTTCTCGGCGTCGTCGAGCTCTTGCTGATCGGCCTCGTCGTCGGCGCCGAACAGCTGACTGTGTGCGGTCGAGCAGCACAACGATCAGTCTCGGTGCGCGGTGAGCGTGCACGCGCGAGAGAAAGCCGAGGAGCGAGGACGCACGGGAAGAGGTACGACTTGGCCCAGGCGATGCAGTGGTGCGCCGTCGACGGCGTGCTGCGGATCGTGCACACGGCGAACGTCTTGGGCACGGGCTTGCCTGCGAGCGGTGCGAGCGATGGCGCGTCAGTTCACGATCGACCGTTCCCACGGCGAGCGGCTGCGACGCGCGTCGAGCCGCTCGCTGAGAACGAGAGCAAGAGCGAGACCGACGCACCCGTGCAGTCGAAGCACTCGGTCGTCTCGCGCTTGATGGGCTGAACCTGGCCGACGTAGCCCGACGTGCCCGACTCGAGCAAGGGGATGTCGGCGGCGAGGCACATCTTGTTGACGTGGCGGCGAGCGTCTGTGCGAGGCAAGCACACGACCGAGGAGCTCGATCAGCATGTGCACACATGGGTGTAGTGCGACTGAGCGAGGTTCGTGAGCGTGAACGCACCGAGGTTGTCGAGGGCGTTCATGACAAAGTCGAACGACTTGAAGTACTCGACGCTGTACTCCTCGTCCTGCGGGCTCGGCGTGCCGGCGTCAGCATGCGCTTGAGCACGAGTACGACGAGGGAGAGTGTGCGCGCCTTGATATTGCGGTGCAGGGCCGTGATGTTGACGTGCGGGTTGAACTTGAGGGCCGTCTCGCGCGCGACCTGGAGGAGGAGGGGGTCAGCTCTCTGCGCAGCTCGAGCCGGGCGAGCGAGGGAGGGGACGCACGACGGCCTTTGGTCGCTTGACGTGCTGCTTCTGGAAGAGGAACTGGCGGTTGAGGTTCGAGAGGTCGATCGTGTCGAGGTCGAGGACCTGGATCTCGCCGCGCTCGCCGCAGCCGTAGCCCGACATGACTGCGAGGGGGAGTGCGTCAGCAAGATGCTCCTGAGAGCAAGGGAGAGGGAGAAGAGGACGGACCCATGTTCTTGATGAGCTCGCAGCCGATGCCGCCGGCTCCGACGACGAGGACGCGGGCGTTGCTGACCTTGTCGAAGAGGTCGGGGCCGAGGATGGCCTCTGTGTGCTTGTAGCGACCCGTGCTGGACGTGGAGGCCATCGTGGAGAGCTAGCGAGCTAGAAGGCGGGCCGCAGGCGCAGAGGGTGACGAGAGGCGGCTCTCAGCGATGAGGAGGGGAGATGAGGAGGAGGGCGAGTCGGGCGTCGAGCTAGGGCGGCTGCGGTGGTGGAGGGTAGGCTGTGGGTGGTGCCTGAGTAGCTGGAGCGGGTCGACTGCGCTGCTCGAGCTGGCGGAGGAGCGGGAGGGAGCCAAGGCCTGGCGTCCGTCTCTCGCTCCTCCTCCTGACCTCATCCCTCGCACTCTGCTCCCTCGCACCAGCACGAGCATGGCAGAGGACCTCCTCCAGCCTCCAGTCCAGGACTCGGTCCCGCTCCCACCCGTCGCACAGCCCTCGGCAGACCGCCCCGACGCCCACACCGCTCGCTTCGACAGGCAGCTCCGCCTCTGGGCAAAGTCGGGCCAGCAGGCCCTCGAGGACGCCCACGTGCTCGTCGTAGGGGCCAACGCCACCGCCGCCTCGACCCTCAAGAACCTCGTCCTCCCTAGTGAGCTCTCCCCTCTCGCCTCCTCTTCCCCTCCTCCCCCCCCACCTCGTCCTCCTCGGGCACTCACCTCGCACCTTGCCTCGCCTCGCAGACGTCGGCCAGTTCACCATCCTCGACCCTGCCACCGTCACCGAGGCCGACATCGGCTGCAACTTCTTCCTCGACCCGTCCAGCCTCGGCAAGCCCCGCGCCGAGCAGGTCGTCCGCTTCCTCCTCGAGCTCAACGGCGACGTCAAGGGTCATGCGCTCGTCCAGGTGCGTTCGCTCGCGCTCTTTCTCTTTATTCCTTGGGGCAGACTGCTGACGCACTCGCTCACCGCTCGCAGCCCCTCTCGTCCCTGACCGACCTGTCGCCCTACTCGCACATCCTGGCCGTCGACGTCGAGTCGCCCGCCGAGCTCCTCGCCCTGTCCGACGCCGCGTGGGACAAGGCCATCCCGCTCATCAAGGTCGAGAGCGCGGGCTTCTATGCGTCGCTCAGGACCCAGGTCAAGGAGGTCACCGGTGCGTCGCTCGCTTCGCCCTCTCTCAGTTCCACCCTGCGCATTCCTTCGCAAACAGACACTGATCGAGTCGCACGCTGATCTCACACAGTCGTCGAGACGCACCCCGAGTCGATCGTCGACCTGCGTCTGTCGCACCCGTTCCCGGCCCTCGTCGCGCACGCCAACTCGTTCGACTACGCCGCCATGGACTCGGCGCAGCACTCGCACGTCCCGGCCGTCATCATTCTCATCAAGGCTCTCGAGGAGTGGAAGGAGGCGGTGAGTCCTGCTCTCCCTTCTGCTCGGCGTTGTCGCTCGCCTCGACCCCTCTCGAGGCGGTAGCCGCTGATGCTCGAAGATGTGCGGCCCCGCAGCGCGGCGGCAAGGTCCCGACGGGCTCGGCCGAGCGCAAGGAGTTCACGGACGGCGTCGCGAGGCAGAAGCGCCAGGGCGACGAGGAGAACTTTGACGAGGCCGTGACGCTGTTCCGTCGGGCGGGGACGAGGCCAGGGGTGCGTGCGCCTTCTCGCTCTGCGTCGACCTTCTCCTCCCTCGCACGTACAATGACTGACGCTGTACGTCGATGGTCGTGCGCAGATTCCGAGCGAGATCGAGGCGCTGTTTGTCGACCCGGCGTGCGAGAACGTCACCTCGTCGGTGCGTCCTTCTCCCTCCCCGTCCTTGCGCCTGCCTCGAGCTCTGCTGATGCCCTCATCTCGCTCATGGTGCACGCGCTCGCAGACGCCCACCTTCTGGCTCCTCCTGCACGCCGTGCGCGCCTTCGTGTCGCACCCCACCAACCCGTCTCGGCTCCTCCCTCTCTCGGGCGCGCTTCCCGACATGAAGGCGTCATCGTCGGGCTACGTCGAGCTCCAGACGCTGTACAAGCACAAGGCGCGCGAGGACCTCGCGCTCGTGCGCGACCTGCTCGGCGAGACGCTCGACCGGGTCGGGCTCGACCGCGCGAGCGTCGGCGACGACGAGGTCGAGACGTTTGTCAAGCATGCGGCGTGGCTCAAGGTCGTCAGGGGAAGGAGCTTGAGGATGGAGCACGAGGCGTGCGCGCTCAAGGGTCAGATCGGTGCGTCGGTCGTCTCGCTCGGTCTGTGCGGGCTGTCGCGCTCGAAGGAGCGCCGGTCTCGCTGCATGGACTCGAACCAGAGCACTGACGTGCACTTTTCCTACGTCCGCAGGCGCCCTCCTCTCGTCGGCCTCGTTCCAGCAGCCGCCCGACGCGTCCCTCTTCATCTACACGGCCCTGCGCGTCGCGAGCCTCTTCACGGCCGAGCACGCGCGCTCGCCCGAGCGTGAGGACGCTGCGGCGCTCGTCGCGCTCGCCGAGGGCCTCGTGCGCGAGTGGAGCGAGGGCGAGGACCTCGCGAGCATGGGCGTCGACGAGGAGGGATGGACCGAGGGGTTGCGCAAGGTGTGCGGCGAGGTGTGCGTCCCTCTCTCTCTCCTTCTCTCGCTCGAGTCTTTCACTACAGGATGAAGCGGCGCACGGCTGACGCACGCTCCTCCTCGCTCGCAGTGCGCGCGCACCGCCGGGCACGACGCTGCCGCAGACGAGCGCGCTCCTCGGCGGCCTCGTCGCGCAGGAGGCGATCAAGCTCATTACCAAGCAGTACGGCCCGCTCGACGGCGTGTGCGTGTGGGACGGCATTAGGAGCGGGACGGGCTCGCTGCGCCCGTGAGTCGCGCAGGCGGTGGGCTCGAGGAGGAGGAGCGAGGGCGCGACGAGGAGAGCTGGAGGCCGACTTGCGTAGCGTGGCTGGGACACGCTGTAGACGCGCTTGACACGAAGATACGCTTTGCCTTGCTGTGCGCTGCGCCCCACGGAAAAGGTGAGACGAGCCGCCGTCGCGACCAAGTCGGCCGCTCGCTCGCTCAAGGTCTCCACGTCGACCACGGCCTCGCTCACGAGCTCGAGAGCACCTGCCACGAGCTGCACGCGTACCTGCACACACACCAAGCCACCTCAGCCCAGCCAGCGAGCTCCCCGCCAAGCTGCAGCTCCGCCCTTCCCCCTCCTCCTCGCTCCTCATCGTCACCCGAGCCAGCCTCGCTCGCGAC
>Ga0308169_10003682_pt1 | contig 14793 bp, 11 predicted proteins | sample PhyBR1_2_FD_202139 | JGI IMG/M metagenome (GOLD analysis project Ga0308169, IMG submission 202139) | Phyllosphere microbial communities from UC Gill Tract Community Farm, Albany, California, United States - DLSLSB.R1 | ecosystem: Host-associated > Plants > Phyllosphere > Unclassified | place... | reverse complement strand
AGCGAGGCCAGCATCGCACCGAGCGCGAAGGCGCTGCGGTGGCCGTCCGCCAGGCTGCTGCCGACCGCGCCCAGAACCACCACGGTATCCAGGTAGACGTGCGGGTTCAGCAGCGACATCGCCAGCACCACCGTGAAGGCCTGGCGCGCGCCGCCGGCCGCCGGGTCGCCGCCCATTTTACCGCCCGCCTTGCCATCGCCCTGCACCGTGCCCCCTTGCGCCGGCGCGCGCCAGGCACCCAGCAGGCAGCGGCCGCCGTACCACAGCAGGAACAGCGCGCCGCCCCAGCGGCAGGCCGCCAGCAGCCGCGGCGACGCTTCCACCAGGGCGCCGAAGCCGGACATGCCGAGCGCGATCAAGCCGATGTCGACCAGGATGCAGGTGGCCGCCGTCAGCATCACGTGACGGCCGCGCACGCCGGTGCGGATCACGTGCGCGTTCTGGGCGCCGATCGGCATGATCAGGCTGGCGCCCATGCCCAGCCCTTGCAGGAATACCTGTTGCGAAAACATCGTTACGGCCTCGTCGTCATTACCTGGAAAGCAGGATGATCGCCGCGGCGCTCGGCTTCTTCAATTATATTAATGAAATTTAATGTCGATTAAGCCGGGCTAATGCATGAATCTCGATCCACGCCGTTGTGACGCTTTCATGGCCGCCGTCGACGGCGGCAGCCTGGAAGCGGCCGCGAGCCGGCTCAACATCACCCCGTCGGCGGTGTCGCAACGGATCAGCGCGCTGGAGCAGGACCTGGGCACGCCGCTGCTGGTGCGCGCGCGGCCGTGCCGCCCGACCGCGCCCGGCATGCGCTTATTGCAATTCCTGCGCCGGCGCACGCTGCTGGAAGCCGAGTTCGTGGCCGGGCAGGACGAGGATGCCGCCCCGGTGCGGGTGCCGCTGGCCGTCAACAACGACACCCTCGCCACCTGGCTGCTGCCGGTACTGGCGCCGATCCTGGTCGACGAAGGCCTGCTGGTCGAATTCGTGCTCGACGACCAGGGCCACACCTTTTCGCTGCTGGAACAAGGCCAGGCGCTGGCCTGCGTGTCCGGCGAGCCGGTCCCGATGCGCGGCTGTACCGTCACGCCGCTGGGCATCATGCGCTACCGGATGGTGGCGGCGGCGCCGTTCGCGCGGCGCTGGTTCCCCGGCGGTTTTACGCGCGAGGCGGCGCGCCGGGCGCCGGTGATGGTGTTCGACCGCAAGGACACGCTGCAAAGCGCCTTCCTGCTGCAGCACTTCGGCCTGCCCGAGGGCGCCTATCCTTTTCACTATGTGCCCGCCAGCGATCCGTACGTGCAGTCGATCCGGCTCGGCCTGGGCTACGGCCTGCTGCCGCTCGAGCAATGCGCGGCGATGCTGGACGCCGGCGTGCTGGTCGACCTGGCGCCCGGCCTGCACGCGGACGTGCCGCTGTACTGGCATGCCTGGCGCATCCAGCCGCCGCGCCTGGAACGCATGGGGGCGGCCCTGGTAAAAGCGGCGCGCGCGCTGCTGCTGCCACTGGGCTGAGCCGCGCCGGCGCCGTCGGGCGCGGTGGCATTGTGTCATGGTCACGTTCCCGTCACACCTTCGTCACCCCGACGACGTAGAATCGTGTTTCCATCATGGGGGGCACGATGATGTGGCGCATCGAGTTTTCATCCGCGAAGTTCCTGCCGACCCTGCCGGCGGCCTGCCAGAGCAATCCCGGCGTGTATGGCTTCGAACTGGCCCTGTGGCTGGCGCAGGAACTGGGCCGGCGCGGCATCGCGACCAGCTATCCGGTCCCCGAGGACTGGGGCTGGCTGATCGAATACCAGCTGCCGCAAGAGTCCAGCTTCATGATCGGCTGCGCCAGCATGTGCGGCCCGCACGACGGCTATGACGGCGCAGCGCTCGACTGGTCGATCGTGGTGGAGGAACACCGCAGCATGCGACAGCGCATCCGCAACCTGTCGAGCACGGACGCGCTGGCGGTGCTGAGCGGGCATATCCTCGGCATCCTGGAGCAGGAACGGATTGCGCCGGCGCGCGTCGGGGCATGAGACACCGAACGCACCGAATGATATCGATCTGTGTGATAGCGTAGAATTTTGTTACAAGACAATGTCTACCCCTGACGGCGCTGCCGCGTTAACCACGCAGGCGCCGTGCAAGGCGCACTTACTGATATCGGATCGATGGAGAAAAAGATGAAACGCCTGTTTGCCGCCGCCGCCGTGCTGGCCCTGTGTTCCCACGCTGCCTTTGCCGGCGAGCTGACCCTGTTCGCCGACAGCGACTTCCACGGCGCCCGCGTGACCCTCGGCCGCGACGCACCCGACCTGAACCGTGCCGGCTTCAACGACCGCGTGTCCAGCATCGTGGTGCGCTCGGGCGTGTGGGAGGTGTGCGAACACGCCGGCTACGGCGGCAATTGCGTCGAGTTCGGTCCGGGCGAATACCGCAGCCTGCCGCGTTTCAACGACACCATCTCGTCGGTGCGCGAAGTGTCGCGCGGCGGTCCGGGACGCGACCGCCGCGACGAGCGCGACGGCGGCTGGCGTGGCGAGCGCGAGGGCGGCTGGCGCGATGACGAGCGCCGCGGCGACGGCCGTGAGTACCGTGGCGACTACCGCGGCGCCGCCGCCGTGCAGCTGTTCGCCCGCCCGCGCTTCGAAGGCCAGGAAATCTCCCTGTCCGGCGACGCGCGCGCGCTGAGCGACTTCAACGACCGCACCAGCTCGATGATCATCCACGACGGCCGCTGGGAATTCTGCGACGACATCAACTTCCGCGGCCAGTGCATCACCTACGGCCCAGGCCGTTATCCCTTCCTCGACCAGATGAGCGGCCGCATCTCCTCGATGCGCCGCGTGCGCTGATGCCTTCGGGGTCAGAGCACAAGTTCGGGGTCAGAGCGCTTCGATTGGAAATGGACCAGCTGCATTGTCAACGCGCCAGGCAGGCCGGCGCGTCCATGCCCTGTTGAGCACACCCCTGTCGCGGACAATCGTGTTGCCACGTGCCGACAATATGTTTGCGAAGCCATTGCCTAAAACCGGGCTCTGACCCCGAATTGTCGACTTGATGTGCTCTGACCCCGAATGGCGGTCGGTTCAGCCCAGCAGCGCCACGCCCTTGATCTGCACCCACAGGGTGCGGCCGGGGGCGATGTCGAGTTCGCGGCGCGAGCGTTCGGTGATGCGCGCCAGCAGCGGCGCCGGCCCCATGCGCAATTGCACCAGCACGTGGCCGGGGGTGTCGGTGGCGGCGGTCGCCGTCACGGTGGCCGGCAGCAGGTTGACGATGCTGGTGCCGCTCGGGCGCTGCAGCGCCAGGCTGACGTCGCGCGCGTGGATGCGGCAGCGCAGGTGGCTGCCGATGGCTTCCTTGCGCCGGCCGACGTACAGCACGCCGCCGTCGAAGCGCAGGCGCGACAGGGCGTCGTCCTCATGCCCCTCGAGGACGGTGTCGAGCACCACGCCGGCGTCGTCGGCGAAGCTGGGCGGCAGGTCGGCGCGCGCCAGCGTCTCGCCCAAGGGACCGCTGGCGACGGCGCGGCCGCCATCCAGCAGCACCAGGTGGTCGGCCAGGCGCGCCACCTCGTCCGGCGCGTGGCTGACGTAGATGATCGGGATCGACAGCTCGTCGTGCATGCGCTCGAGATAAGGCAATATTTCCTGTTTGCGGCGCAAGTCGAGGGCCGCCAGCGGCTCGTCCATCAGCAGCAGGCGCGGCGAGGCGAGCAGGGCGCGCGCGATCGCCGCCCGCTGGCGCTCGCCGCCGGACAGCCGGCCGGGCCGGCGCTCCAGCAAGTCGCCGATGCCGAGCAGGCCGGCCACCGCCTCCGTCGAAAACCTGCGCTCGCCCGGCGGCACGCGCTGCATGCCGAACTCCAGGTTGGCACGCACGCTCAGATGCTCGAACAGGCTGGCTTCCTGGAACACGTAACCGAGCGCGCGCCGGTGGGTCGGCACGAACACGCCGTGCGCCGCGTCCTGCCACACCTCGCCGCCGACGGCGACGTAGGCTTCGGCACCGGTATCGTTTCGATGCTCCAGCCCGGCGATGGCGCGCAGACACGTGGTCTTGCCGGAACCCGACGGCCCGAACAGCGCCGTGATGCCGCGTCCGGGCAGCGTCAGGTCGACGTCGAGACTGAAACCGCTGCGCGCGATGTGCAGGCGCACCAAGATGTCATCGGCCGGATGCGTCATCACGACCTTCCTTTCGCCGCCTGCGGGTTGAGCGTGTACAGCGCCAGCAGCACCACGAAGCTGAACACCAGCATGGCGCCGGACAGCCAGTGTGCCTGCGCATACTCGAGCGCTTCCACGTGGTCATAAATCTGTACCGACACCACGCGGGTCTTATCCGGAATATTCCCGCCGATCATGAGCACCACGCCGAATTCGCCGACCGTGTGCGCAAAGCCGAGCACGGCCGCCGAGAGGAAGCCGGGCCGGGCCAGCGGCACCGCCACCGACCAGAAGGTGTCCCAGGGGCTGGCGCGCAGGGTCGCCGCCACTTCCAGCGGCCGCTCGCCGATGGCGGCGAAGGCATTCTGCAAGGGCTGCACCACGAAGGGCATCGAATACAGCACCGAGGCCAGCACCAGGCCGGCGAAGGTGAACGGCAGCAAGCCCAGGCCGAGCGCGGCGGTGAACTTGCCGAGCCAGCCGTTGGGCCCCAGCGCCACCAGCAGATAAAAGCCGATCACGGTGGGCGGCAGCACGATCGGCAAGGCCACCACCGCCGCCACCGCATGTTTCAGACGCGAACGCGTGCGCGCCAGCCACCAGGCCACCGGGGTGCCCAGCGCCAGCAGCAGCAGGGTGACGACGGTGGCCAGTTTCAGCGTCAGCCAGATAGCGGCGAGGTCGGCTTCATCCATTCCGGTCGGCCATCCTCACAGTTCGTAGCCGAACGCGCGGATGATGCCTTTCGCCTTGTCGGATTTCAGGTAATCCATCAGGGCCCTGGCCGCCGGGTTGGCGCTGCCCCTGGCAAGAATAAGGGCATCCTGGCGGATCGGGCTGTGCATCGCATCCGGCACGATCCAGCCGGACCCCGCCGTGAACTTGCCGTCGCGCGCCACTTGCGACAGCGCGACGAAGCCCAGCTCGGCATTGCCGGTGCTGACGAACTGGTGTGCCTGCGAGATGTTTTCACCCTGCACGATCTTCGGCTGCAGGCGCGTCATCAGGTTCATTCTGGTCAGCGTCTCGACCGCCGCGGCGCCGTAGGGTGCCGCTTTCGGGTTGGCGATCGACAGGTGATTGAAATTGCCGCTCTGCAGGACCTTGCCTGCGCTGTCGACATAATCCGCCTTGGCCGACCACAGCACCAATTTGCCGGTGGCATAGGTGAAACGCGAGCCCGGCACGGTCTGCTTTTCCTGTTCCAGCCGGGCTGGCGTCTCGTCGTCGGCCGCCAGCAGGATCTCGAACGGCGCGCCGTTATGGATCTGCGCATAGAATTTACCCGTGGCGCCGAACGCCAGCACCGCCTTGTTGCCGGTGTCCTGCTCGAAGGCGGCGGCGATCTTCTGCATCGGCGCCGTGAAATTGGCGGCCACCGCCACCTGCACCTCGCCGGCGTGGGCAGTCGAGGCGATGACGAGCATGGCCAGCAGGCCGGCAATGGGTTGCATGCGATGTTCTCCATGGATAGCGCTATATACCGAAGTATATAACGAACGCTTCATGTTATCGTGCCGCTGCGAACGGGAGGATGCATGGAAGGACAATTTGCGCTGCAAGGCAGCGTCTGGATGACGGTCGGCGGCCAGAATTTCGGCGGTCCGGGCCGGGTCGACCTGCTGGCCATGATCGCCGAGACCGGCTCGATCAGCGGGGCCGCCAAGGCCATCAAGATGAGCTACAAGGCGGCATGGGACGCGATCGACGCGATGAACAACCTGGCCGGCGAACCCCTGGTCGAACGCCTCGCGGGTGGTAAGGGCGGCGGCGGCACGCGCCTGACCGGCCGCGGCGAACAGCTGGTCAGGCATTTCCGCCTGCTCGCACAAGTCCACCGCGATTTCGTCGAACAACTCAACCGGCAGGCGGCGGGCATCGCCGACGACTTGAACCTGATCAGCAGGCTGAACATGAAAACCAGCGCACGCAACCAATTCTTCGGCACCGTCGTGCGCGTCCAGGCCGGCGCGGTCAACGACGAGATCGAACTCGACATCACCGGCGGGCAACGGCTGGTGGCCATCGTCACCCGGGAAAGCACCGAAAGCCTGGGCCTGCAGCCGGGACGCCAGGCGTTCGCCCTCATCAAATCCTCGTCGGTGATCCTGGTCACGCAGGCCGAGGGCGCCCGCTTTTCGGCGCGCAACCAGTTGCAGGGGACGGTGTCCCGCCTGACGCCGGGCGCGGTGAACACCGAGGTGGTGCTCGACCTGCCGGGCGGCGGGACGGTGGCCGCCGTCATCACCAACGACAGTGCTGCCGCACTGGAACTGGCCGCAGGCAGGCCGGCGACCGCGATGTTCAAGGCGTCCAGCGTGATCGTCGGCGTGCCCGGCTGAGCCTCGCCGTCACACCACGCGCAGGAGCGGGGCATGCTCGAACAGTCCTTCCCCCTTCCAGCGCGGCGCCGTGCCGGGATCGCCCGCCGCCAGCGCCAGGCCGGCGTATGCCGGTCCGAGGTTGCGCAGCATGCGTGGAAAGGCGCGGCAATACGTCGATTGCACGCCGGCCAGGCGGGCCAGATCCCGGTATTCGATCACCATGCCCTCAGGCAGCGCATCGAGCACCATCGTCACGCGCGCGTGCCAATCGTCCGGCCAGGGCGGCAGCAGCGGTCCCAGGTCGCGGATGCGGTCGCCCGCGCGCAGCGTGCCGCCGCTGACGACGCGCGCCAGCATGCCGCGCCGGTTGCCCAGCAGGCGCGCCAGGCCGGGCCGGAACGCGTCCAGGTTGCCGCAGGCCTCGCACTGGAACATCAGCCGCAGCAGGACCTCGTCGCCGATTTGCAGCACCGTGCCCGACGCGAGGGCAGCGGTATCGATATCCACCAGCAGGTTTTCGCGCAAGGCATGCGGCGGCAGCGCCAGGTCGGCGTACACGCCGCCATCGGCGATCAGCACCTGGCGCGGCGAAAAACGGTCGGCATGGGCGTCGCCGAACAGGCCGCGCTGCGCCACCGCGTCGGCACAGGCAACCTGGCGCGGCGGCGCGCGGCGGGTGGCGCGCAGGGTCACTGCGCGAAGGGTTCCGATATCCATGCGCCGGAGCGTATCAAATGCTTCGCCGGCGTGACGATTCGATAAGCGAACATGGCCGAAAGCACCGCATAATCCCATCAGGATGATCGATGGGAAATGGCGATGACGAATTTTCTTCCGGAAGAATGCGATATCGTGATGGAAGGCGGCGTGACCTCCGGCGTCGTCTACCCGAGCTTCGTCGCCCGGCTCGCGAAAAAATTTACCTTGCGCTCGATCGGCGGCAGCAGCGTCGGCGCCATCGCCGCCATTGCCGCCGCGGCCGCCCAGTACAAGCGCAACCGCGTGCGCCAGGGCGGTGGCGGCGTCGACGACGGCTTTTATAAAATCGGCCTGCTGCCGCGGCGCCTGCGCGAACGCGTCGGCGGCACCAGCCGGTTGTTTTCGCTGTTCCAGCCCAGCCCGGCACTAGCGCCGCATTTTCGGGTGCTCGTCGCCGGCCTGAATGCCGGCGTCAAACCGAAGGTGGTGGCGCGGGTGGCCTGGGCGCTGCTGGCGAACTTTCCGCTGGGCGCGCTGCTCGGTGCCAGCTTGTGGCTGCTCGGCTTCGTCGTCAGCAGCAACTTATTGGGCGGGCGATGGCCAAACGGCATGCTGTGGCTGGCGAGCGGCCTGTGGTTCGGCCTGTCGATGGCGGCCAGCGCGCTGGTATTTGCAACCCTGCAATTCGTCTTGAACGCCTGGCGCGGCCTGCGCCGGCACCGTTGCGGCATCTGCTCCGGCCTGCGCACCGAGCCCGGCAATCCACCGGCGCTGACCGAATGGCTGCATGCGCTGGTACAGGACATCGCCGGCCTGCCGCCGGCACAGCCGCTGACCTTCGGCCACCTGCGCCAGTCGGTGCCGTCGATCGAACTGGCCCTGATGAGCACCGGCCTGAGCGAGCTGCGCGCCCACCGCCTGCCGCACGCCAGCGCCGACCTGGTGTTCCGCGCATCCGAGCTGGCGCACCTGTTTACATCGGACATCGTCGACTGGATGACGCAGGCGTCGCACCGCACCCGCCACCGTCCGCAAACCTTGTCCCTGCTGCGGGAACTCAACGACGCCGGTGGCGATTATTACTTCATGCCGGACGCCGACGACTTGCCGGTGGTCGTGGCCGCGCGCATGAGCCTGAGCTTCCCGGTGCTGCTGCAAGCCGTGCCGCTGTACCGGATCCGCACCTTGCCCGTCCCCGGCAGCAAGGTCGAGCTGCTGCGCGTGTGGTTTTCCGACGGCGGCTTGACCAGCAATTTTCCGATCCACTTTTTCGATGCCATCCTGCCGACCCGCCCGACCTTCGGCGTGATCCTGCGCGACGACCTGCATGAGGAACCCGGCCAGGAACCGGCGCGGCCGGTCATGCGCGTCACGCTGCCGTCGAATAACAACCAGGGGGTAGCACAACCTTATGTCGCGGTCGACGATGGCGCCGGCTTGCCTTCGCTGGCGCGCTTCGCCACCGCCATCCTGCGCACCATCCGCACCTGGCGCGACGAAGCCCTGACGCGCACGCCGGGCTACCGCGACCGCGTGGTCCTGATCCGCCACAAAAAATCGGAAGGTGGTTTGAACTTGAACATGGACCGCAAGGCGATCGGCCTGATGAGCCGCAGCGGCAGCCAGGCCGCGCGCCAGGTCATCGCCCGCTTCCTCGATCCCGCCGAGGCCCACAATGGCTGGCTGAACCACCGCTGGGTGCGCATGCGCAGCGTCGCCGCCGTGCTGCAGGACACCCTGTCTCCGCTGGGCGACGCCTGGAACGATGCGCGTCTGTCGCCCTCGTACGCCGCGCTGTGGCAGGCCCAGGGCGACGCCGCCCTGCCGGCTTACCGGCTCAGCCGGGAAAGCCGCCTGGCCGGCGACATCCTGTGGCAAGGCATCCTGGCGATTCCCCGGCAGATGGGGCAGGCGGACCTGTCGAATCACGCGCCGCGGCCGCAGCCGGAACTGGTGATTTCACCGAAGCAGGTGTGATACGGCGGGTGGGACGAGCCAGTTATCCCTGGTTTATCCCATGCTTATCCTATAGTTACCCCCTGCTTGTCCAGCACTTATGCAGGACTTGTCCAAGGACGTTATTTCAGCTTTTCCCACACTTTTCCACAGTTTTATCCAAGGATTTTCCACGATTTATACGGGCTTGTCCGCATCTTGCCCTCGGGTTATCCAAAGAGTTATCCACGGCGCCAAACATCGAATCCATCGAGCGCCGGATTCCAATTTTGCCTTGAATCAAGAGCTTTTGAGCACACACGCCTGACAATGCCTGCTTGCCGCATCGTGGCAATCGTATCGACCATCGATTCCGCTTGTCGATAACGCATGCTCACAGGAGCAACAAGTGCCGGAACTCTTCCCACGTTTTACCCAGGACACGCGTTTGCTGCGCTTATCCACACCCATCGGCCCGCAGCGCCTGCTCGCCGAATGCGTGCACGGCGAGGAAAGCCTGGCGCGCGGCTATGCGCTGCACGTGTCGGCCCTGTCCACCGACGCCGCCATCGCCCTCAAATCCCTGCTGGGCCAGCCCGCGCTGCTGGAACTGCTCACCGCTGTGCCTGGTATGCCGCTGCGCGCCTTCCACGGCCACATCACGTCAGTGCAACTGCTTGGCGCCAACGGCGGCTTTGCGCGCTACGTCCTTGCCATCGAGCCGTGGAGCGCCTTCCTGGCGCACGGCCGCGACAGCCGCATCTTCCAGGACAAGACCGTGTTCGACATCCTGGATGCGGTGTTCCAGGGCTGGCAGGGCAGGGGCACGCTGCTGCCCGCGTGGCGTTACGACATCGCCGAGCGCAGCGCGTATCCGGTCCGCTCGCTGACCTGCCAGTACCAGGAATCGGACCTCGCCTTCGTCCGGCGCCTGATGCACGAAGAAGGCCTGTTTCATTACTTTGAACACCATGCCGCGCCGAATACGCCCCAGCTCGGCATGCACACCCTGGTCATTGCCGACCACAACGGCAGTTTCCGGGACAATGCGCAAGCCGCGGTCCGCTTCACCCAGCCGGGCGCGGTGATGCGCGAAGACAGCATCGACCGCTGGCGCACCGTGTCGCGCCCGGTCGCCTCGACCGTCGACCTCGGCAGCTGGGATTACCGCAGCCTCGGGTCGCGTCGGGTCAGCGCCGGCAGCGGAGAAAGCGCCCTGTCCCTGACCCACAGCGACACCCCCGGCAGCTATGCCTACCCGACGCGCGCCCAGGGCCAGCGCATCGCCGACAACCAGTTGCAGGCACTGCAAGTGGAAAAAGAGAAGCATCTCGGTGCCGGCACCGTGCGTAGCTTTGCGCCCGGCACCACCTTCAGCCTGTCGGGCCACGCCCGTGTGGACGCCGCCGATGCGCATGGCCGCCGCTTCACGCTGCTGCGCGTGACCCACTTGGCGCACAACAACCTCGCTGCCGAACTGCGCACCGCGGTGACGCAGGCGCTGGGCCGCAGTCCGCTCGATGCCCCTGCCAAGGATGACCCGGACCTGGAGATGCGCGATGACACCCTCGCCGCGCGGCCGCTGTACCGCAACCGCTTCGAAGCGATCCCGGCCAAGGTGCCCTATCGCGGCAGCGGCATCGACGGCCACGGCGTACTGCTGCACCCGCGCCCCACCGTAGCCGGACAGCAGACCGCCATCGTGGTCGGTCCGCCCGGCGCCGTCATCCACACCGACCGTGACCACCGCATCAAGGTGCAATTCCACTGGCAACGCGACGCCGCCGACGGCGACCGCAGCCACAGTCGCCTGCGCCATCCGGCCCCCGTCGGCCAGACCGGCGCCCCGGCCGACGACCGCGCCGGCACCTGGGTGCGCATCGCCACGCCGCTGGCCCCGATCGCCGGCGCCAACTGGGGCGCGGTCGCCGTGCCGCGGGTCGGCAGCGAAGTGCTGATCGACTTCCTGGACGGCGACATCGACCGTCCAGTCGTCATCGGCAGCCTGTACAACGGCAAGGGCGCGGCCGATGCCCAGCACAACACGGCCGCCTACGGCGCCGGCGCCGCGACCGGCAATGCGCCGGCCTGGTTCCCCGGAGAGAGCGAAGCACACGCCCATCCGGCGGTACTCTCCGGCATCAAGAGCCAGGGCTTGGCCAGCAGCCAGCATGGGAACGGCGCCTACCAGCAACTCGTCTTCGACGACAGCCCCGGACAGGCGAGACTGGGCCTGCAAAGCCACGCCGGCGCCCACCGTGGCACGGCCGAGCTCAACCTGGGCAACGTGCGCCACCAGACCGATAACCAGCGCCTGTCCCCGGCCGGTTTTGGCGCCGAACTCAAGACCGCGCACGCCGCTGCCCTGCGCGCCGGCCAGGGTTTGTTGCTGTCGACCGACGGCCGCCATGGCGACCAGCTGGATGCGCGCCCGGCCGTGACGCAGATCGAACAAAGCCATGCGCTGCAAGTGGCCATGGCAAGCACGGCGCACAAGCACAACGCCGTGCTGCAGGACGATTCCCTGCCGGAACAACTGCCTGCCATCGCTGCCCTGCACAACAGCGCCAAGGTCTTGCAGAGCACGGGCGAACGCCGGGCCACCGCCTACAGCGAACCGCAACTGCAGCTGTCGAGTCCGGCCGGCATCGTCGCCGTCACCCCGGCCGATGCCGTCGTCACGGCCGGGCACAGCACCAGCGTGAGCGCCGGCCAGGACATCAACCTGCTTGCGCAGGGCAGCAGCGCGCATGCGGTGAAGGACGGCATCAGCCTGTTCACCTACGGCAAGGCGAGTGCGAAGGACAAGCCGAACCAGGAAACCGGAATCCGGCTGCATGCGGCGAGCGGCAAGGTGAGCAGCCGGAGCCAGTCGGGTGCGACGCGGCTCACGGCGGACAAGAGCGTCACCGTGGCCAGCGTCGACAAGCGCGTGACGGTCGGGGCGAAGACGCACATGCTGCTGACCGCGCAGGGGGCGTATCTGAAGCTGGAGGGTGGAAACATCATGCTGCATGCGCCGGGGAAGGTGGCGTTCAAGGCGAGCATGAAGGAGCTGGCCGGGCCTGCCGACGGCAGCGTGCCGCAACCGGTCCTGCCTGCGGCCAGGGACATCTATAACGAGGCCTTCGTCGTGGTGAACGAGGAGACCAAGACGCCGATGGCGTACGTGCGCTACCGGCTCGAATCCGCCAGCGGCCTCCGCGTGGACGGCATCACCGATGCACAGGGGCGTACGCAGCGCATTTTCACGGCAAAGAGCGAAACGCTGACCTTGCATCTGCCCGACGAAGAATGACGGCAGTCGCGCAATCCCTTATCTCTTGAAAGACAGTCCGATGAGCGAAATTTTCACGCCTGTTAAATCGACACCGACCACCACGCCCCGCGACACCCTGGTCGAGGTATCACACACGCTGGCGGACGGCATCCTGCTCTACCGTCCAGAGGACAATTCATTCATCGCCCTCTATCCGGACGAGTGGCTGGCATGCCGTGAAGATGCCCACCATAACAAGACCGCCATCGAAGAGTTGCAGGAAGCCAATCGCGCGGTGACGGAAAAATCCCTGTCGCTGCAGAACCTCCTGCAACAGCCGAATGCGGCCCAGGCAGAAATTGCGCAGGCGCAGAAAGCGCTCGATATCGCCCTGAACACCGTAACCGAAAAGAGCGAGAACGCGAAAAAGCGGGTGGAGGCCATCACCAATCAGGAGACGGACCATAACAAGCTGGTGGAACTGCTGCCGCTGACGATGAAGCGCATGGAAGGGAAGGCGCATACACCGATCTACGTCAAGGCCGAAAAATTGAAGAGTGCCCTAGCCGACAAGCGGGTTTACCTTGTGGAAGGTGACACGGAGCGTAGAAAAGACTCGAAGGGCAAGCTGTTCAACGGAGGGAAAATCGACCCGGACGAAGTCCGCAGACGCATTGGGAAACAGGTACAGGACAGTGCGAAGTTCGAGAAGAAATGGAAACTGTCGCCCAAGGATGCCGATCAGTTCAGCGGCATCCTGACCGATTGGGCCAAGGTGATGGGAACGTCGGCCACGGCATTTCTGGAACGCGGTCAACAAGAAATCGCCAGCGGCATGCTCAATGCGGAACAGCACGACCCCAATAATCCGTATCGCATCATCGACCTGAAGCCGGAAGCCCAATTCATGCGCTGGTCGGCTGGCGCCGGCGCGGAAGCGAGCTTCATGCCTTTCCAAGGAAGCCTGTACAACGCACGCGACAAGAATTGGGAGCAGCGCTTCAAACGCGCGGCAAAGTCGGTGCAGTTCGGCATCAAGGCCAACGCGGAAGCCTCGTTCGCCATCGGCGAAGCCAAGGTCGAAACCATGATTTATCTGCCGCATGCTGCTGGATGGCATCTGAGCAGCCACGATAAGGTGACACTCGATCTTGGCTACTTCCGCTTTCGCGGCGACCTTACGCTGTATGCCTTGGCAGGTGCCAGCGTTGCATTGGAAGTGGATGCCGCCTTGATGATCACGGGCGACAAACAGGGTGTCAGGGGGACACCCAAGAATCAGGTGGGAGCGAAAGCCAGGGTTGGCGCCAAAGTCGAAGCAAAAGTGTTTGCCGGCCTGAAGGAAGGGGTTGAACTGAAAGGAGCGTTGCAGTGGCTGAGTCCGGAAGGCTTCATCGATTCCAAGGCGCCCAAGAAGGTCGACGCGGACAAGGCCATTGCAGCGTACACCGACCTGGCCAGCGTGAGCGGAGATGTCAGCCTGATCCAGGGCGTAGCAGCAAGTGCGGGGTTTGAATGCCGTTATTTAAATGGTCATTTTGTGATAGCTGCCAAGGCTGGCGCCTGCCTGGGGCTGGGTGGATCAGGAAGTGTTGGGGCAAAAGTTAATGCTGAACAGCTTGCTCAGCTTTTGATGTTTTTGTCTCATCAACTGAAGCAAGCGGATTATAAGAAGCTCACAATGTTGATGAATGAAGCCACTTTTCTAATATTTAATAAGATTTATTATTTACATGTAAATGCCGGTCGATCGATCGAAAGTTTTTTTGGAAAAACGAAAAAATTTATCGATGATTACTATGATCAATTAATAGAATCAAATAACAAAAATTGCGAAGAAATTATACGTCAAATGGAACAAAAACTCAGATCTGGATGGGGCTGGCATGCCTACATGCCTCCAGAATCACGTGGAGCAACAATTTCCAGAATTGTCGTTGCATTTGAAAACCTTCCTAAAGCACAAAATAACGACTTGAGAAAACTAGCTTCATTTTCAATCAACGAATTAATGGCAACCACACAATCGCTTGGACATCTGAACAATACATTAGATAGAATTACGATAGATTTGGATCAAGAAACAGGTAAAAACAGAGGAATACAAATGATTGAATCTGTTGTGGAAGGAACAATTTTCGCAAACTGTATAGAGCAATGCAAAATGCAAGTCACACAAGCCACGCCCTTATTCGGCCGGCCTTTCTTACGAAACGATGAACCTGAATTCCGTCTCGCACAATTTCCCTTACATCATCCCGGATATTTAACTGCCTGATTACTTCACCACAGACTTTACTACACATCGAAAATTATCTTCTTTATAGCTGGAGTACCCAGGAAACGGCATCATCACTTCATCTTCAGTACTTCCATTTGGGAACGTAACATGAAGTGTCTGTGGCAATGACTT
>Ga0308169_10003681_pt1 | contig 14794 bp, 13 predicted proteins | sample PhyBR1_2_FD_202139 | JGI IMG/M metagenome (GOLD analysis project Ga0308169, IMG submission 202139) | Phyllosphere microbial communities from UC Gill Tract Community Farm, Albany, California, United States - DLSLSB.R1 | ecosystem: Host-associated > Plants > Phyllosphere > Unclassified | place... | reverse complement strand
CGCTGCGGCTGGAAGGGAACCACGACGACGGCGACGCCCGCCTGGTGGTCTACCTCGCCCGGGGTGCGGGTGCTGCCATCCGGCGGGCCAAGACCCGCCTGCCCGGCGGCAAACCGAACCCGGTGGGAATCATCCGGCTGCCACGGGAGCGGATGGTGGGCAGCGGGATTGCCTCCTCCCTGGCCCACGAGGTGGGCCACCAGGGCGCGGCCCAGCTGGACCTGGTGGCGTCCCTCCGCGCCGAACTGGAGCGGCGCGCCAGGCAGGACCCGGACGGTGGCTGGGACGTCTGGTCCCTGTGGATCAGCGAGATCGTGGCGGACATGTGGTCCGTGGCCACCGTGGGCATCACCTCCACCGTGGGCCTGCTGGCGGTGGTCAGCCTGCCCCGCTACTTCGTGTTCCGGCCCGGCGGCACCGACCCCCATCCGATGCCCTACCTGCGGGTGCTGATCTCCGCGGCGCTGGGCGATGCCCTCTACCCGCATCCCCAGTGGCGCGGGCTGGCCTCCGTCTGGCGGGCAATGTACCCGCCCGCCGGGCTGCCGGAGGAGCACCTGGCGTGGATCAGGAAATGCGAGGCCCACATCGGCGATCTGGTCTCCCTGCTCATGAACCACCCCGTGCCGCTGGCAGGAGGCCGGAAACTGGGCACCCTCTGGCCCACGCGCGAGCGGCGGCCCGAACGGCTCCTTCGCCTGCACCATGCCTGGGGCGGCGACTTCGGGGTCATGGCCCGGCAGAGGCCGGCCCTGGTGTTCGCCGTCCTGGGCCAGGCCAAGGCCGCCGGCCGGATCACCGCCGAGGACGAAAGCGCCCAGCTGTCCTCGCTGCTCACCGCGTGGGCGGTCCGCAGCAGCCTGGACGACATGGGCACCCCCGCTTCCCTGGCCGGCACCGCAGCACAACACCTCACCACACCAGCACTAACAACAAGGAGATAGCCATGGATTTCAATCGACGGCCGGTTGCACCGGTGTATGCCGGACAGGATGTGGGAATCCGTTTCCAGCTGGAAAGCTCGGACCCCCTGGGCGACTACAACTTCCAGGTCCTGGACGAACGGGGCAGGAGCATCCCCATCGGCGGGAACAAGGGCGGCATTTTCACCAAGACCATGAGCCGGGGCAAGGCGTTGGAGCTGAAGGTGCGGCTCCCCGACCCGCTGGAATACCGGGTGCGGTTCCGCCCCAACATGCGCGGCATCGTGGGGAACTGGACCGTCATCGACCGGATCGACGTCCAGGCACCCGACTCCGAACCTGTGGTCAAGGTGGCCCTGGAACCCAACGCCGCACCCCACAGCGGACACGCCCAGCTGTGGGACTTCATCTCCGGGGTCACCGGAAACCTGACCTACACGAACTTCGCCGCGTTCGCGAAGACCAGGGCCAAGAAGTTCGGCTCCCTCCCGCCCTTCGGCGGCCTCACCTACCAGAACCTGCATGCGCTCTCGGTGGAATTCATCTCGAAGGGGGCCCTGGGCAACACGTTCGATCCGCTCCGCAAGAAGGGGTCCGGCTGGGGACCGGCCAGCCACAGCGCGCAGGCCATCCCCCTGTCCTACGTCAGTGACCAGGACAACGACCTTGCACGGCCCTTCCCGGACGGCATCCCGAACGGCCAGTACCCGCTGGAGCAGGTGCCGTTCGTCGAACTGATCTACGTGTACTGGCTGGAGGAAGGCATGCTGTTCCAGTCCCTGAACCGGATCCTGGCCCGCTTCCAGAACCGGCGCTCACAGCCGGACGGGGACCCGCTTTCCCGGCTGGCCGTCAGCCCGCTGCTGCCGCTGCGCGGGCTTCTGTGGGGGCTGGCCGAAGCAGAGAAGGACCGGCTCTCGCTGCGGCGCCGCGCCGCCGAATACGAGTACCAGTACGGCCTGCAGCTGATCGGCCGCGCAATCCCACCGGCGGAGCTGCTCGTGGAGCGGCGGACCCAGTTCCTGGACGCCTTCCACAGCCTGCTCAACGCCTGCCACCGCTACTACAAGGAGTTCAGCGACAAGACCGTGGACGCCGACGCGTTCCCGCTCCTGAGCAACCTGCAGGAACTGCACCTGGTCCTGGCCGCCGGCGCGAACAACCAGTTCGCCGACGTGTCGCTGTCCGCCCGGATTGAGACCCTGGACGTGCAGTGGATGCTGGCCCAGCCGGAAATGCGCGAGTTCCTTGGCGGCCGCACCATGGTCCCCTACCAGGAGGAGTGGATGGGCCGGGTGGACACCATGAAGCTGATGCAGGAATGGTCCGATGCCAGCGTGACCCACTTCTACGACCTGGCCGTCCACGGCGAGCAGCTGCTGCTGTCCGTGCGGCACGGCCGGTGGAACGAGTCCGGCATGACCAGCGACGACGCCAAGAACTGGGCGCTCAAGTGGAAGCCGTCGGTCCAGCGCTACATCCACGCCTACCGTGCCGTGACCGGGGTAGACCTCAGCGAGCGTGTGGACACCACCATGCCGTCAGCGCTGCTGCAGCGCCGGCTGGCCCGGAAGCTCGTGCGGTACTAGGCGATGGCCAGGTCAGGAGATGGCTAATTCACCGGGCGGGACGGACTTCACCTCCGCGTTGTTCCTGGGCCAGCACCACCCCAGCGCCTCGCTCGCTCCGTGGGATGAGTTCACCACCGGGGTGCCCGCCGCGCTGCGGGAGCTGCCGGCCGCCGCGGAGCTGGCATCCGCGGTTGCCGCGCAGCAACAGGCCGACGGCGGGCTGGTGGCCAGGTCGGCGCTGCACGGGATGATGGATGTGCTGCAGTCCCTCCCCCGCCCAGGGGATGTGCTCCTGATGGATGAGGGCGCGTACCCGCTGTCCCAGTGGGCGTGCCGCGCCTCGCTCCCCCGGGGAGTGCGGGTGGTGACGTACCCGCATTTCCGGCCGCCCGCCGTCGTACCTTCCAACACAGTGCCATCCGGCAGGACCTGGCTGCTGACGGACGGCTGGTGCCAGGGGTGCGGGCGGCCCGCACCCCTGGCCGCGCTGCAGGCCATCGCCGTGAAGACCGGGGGCCAGGTAATCGTCGACGACTCTCTGGCGTTCGGCGTCCTGGGCCGGCATCCCGGCGGCCCCGGCTTCGGGGACGGTAGCGGCACGGCCCGATGGCTGGGACTGCAGCATGACCGGCTGCTGTGGCTTGGTTCGCTGGCCAAGGCGTACGGCACGCCGGTCACGGTGATCACCGGGGACAGCTCCACGGTTGCGTCGGTGGCCCGCAACGGCGGGAACCGGATGCACAGCAGCCCGCCGTCAGCGGCGGACCTTGCCGCGGCGATTGGAGCCCTCCGCAGCCGCAACCTCCCGCTGCTGCGCCGGCGCCTGTGGCAGCTGACCCTCTGGCTGCGGAAGGCGTTCGCTGAACTGGGCCTTCCGCCGATGGGGCTGCCCTTCCCCATTGTGGGAACCCGGGTGGGCTCCCTGCCGCTGGCCCGCCGGTGGCGCAGCGCGCTCGCGGCCCGGGGCGTGCACATGCTGGTCCAGCTGCCGCGATGCCGGCCCGGCGCCGTGCTGTCCGCCGTGGTCCGCGCCGACCACAGCCAGGCCGACCTCGACCGGCTGGTGCGGGGGCTGGCCGCGGTGACGCGCGACAGGCGGGCGGCCTGATGGACATTATCGACTCGCACGTGCATTTCGGTACCGCCGGCGTTCCGCTCGGCCCACGCGACGCGGCCGCCTCCTTTGCCTTGTGGCGGAAGCGCGCGGCCGCCGTCGGAATTTCCCGGGGCGTGCTGATGGCAGCGCCGGTGAGCTCCTACGCGGCAGCCAACCGGGCCGTGGCTGAACAGGCCGGAGGGGTGCCCGGCTGGCTTTGGTACGTATTCGTCAATCCCGTGGCCGACCGGGGGCGGGTGGACGCCGTCGTGGCTGCCGCCCACGCACGGGGAGCCTGCGGGATCAAGGTGCACTGGTCGGACGGGCCCGCAACGGACGAGGTGGCCCGGGCTGCGGAACGCCACCGGATGCCGGTGCTCTTTGATCCCGGCGGGGACGTGCCGCGGGTGGCTTATTTGGCCCGGCGGCACCCGTCAGTGGCCTGGATTGTGCCGCACCTGTCCTCCTTCGCTGGCGACTGGCGGGCCCAGAAGCGGCTGACCGATGTGCTGGTCCGGGTTCCCAATATCTTCGCGGACAGCTCCGGGGTGCGGTATTTCGACCTGCTCGAGGAGGCCGTTGCCCGGGCGGGATCGCGGAAGGTGCTGTTCGGCAGTGACGGGCCGTACCTGCACCCCGCACCCGAACTCGCCAAAATACTTGCGCTGAGCCTGCCGCCGGCTGACCGGGCACTCATCCTGGGCGGGAACGTCCTCCGGCTGACGGGGCCGGCGCGGAGGGGGCGCTGTTGCACCGATGCGGCAAATGACAGGAGGAGGAAGGCATGGCTGTAAATATGCCGGCCACGGGTCCAGGGCCGATCAGGGCACCGGGGATGGCCGAGATCAAACCGGACAACGGGCCGGCAATCAGGGGCGGCCTCAACCAGTTGCGCGCGTACCTCCGGCAAAGCGACGCCGCCCGCCGGGCCGGGCCTGGCAGCAAGACTGCGCGGCCTGCCTGGATGACGGGTGATGAACCCCGGCGGGAATCGGTCTGGCTGATCACCTACCGGCCCTGGCCACCCGGACCGGCGCCCAGGCAGGTGCGCATTTTCGCCCACGAGGTTGCCCGGGACCGGCTGCTGGCCAAGAGCACCCGCGATGACCGGCTCCCGGCCACGAAGGACCTGGTGAAGTCCCGCCGCGAACTGCCGCCCGTCCCGCTGGCGAAATTCATTCCGTTCCCGTCCCCGGACAGGCAACCGGACATGTTCGGGCTCGCCGTGGAAGACCTGATCCGCGAACAGTTCGGCAGGATTTTCAAACGCGCCAATTACCGAGGCCGGATGCCGGGCCGGAAGGGACCGGACGTGCTCTGGCGGGAACTTGGGGACCTGTTCCGGGAACTCGCCGAGGAGACCGGTGACGGGTACTGGCGCGAGGTGGCGGACGAACTGGGTCACGGGGTTTAGCGTGACCTAGCTGCCGCCGGTGTCCGTCCTCCGGGCCTGGCGCTGCTGGACGGCACGGTCCGTGAGCCCCAGCATGGTGGCGGCCGAATGGACGTTCCCGCCGCTCCGCTCCACCGCCACCGCTACCGCCGCCTCCGCGGCACGCTCCTTGATCTCCCGCAGGCCCAGGCCGGCGTCCACCGCCCAGGCCACCGCGGAGGTGAGTGGATCGGCGGTGAGCGGGCCTGGGCCGAGCGGGCCTGAGGCGAGCGGGTCTGGGGCGAGCGGGTCTGACGCGAGCGGGTCCACGGTGCCGGCCGGGCCGCCGTCGTACGTGTTGTGGTCCTGTGGCACCGGTGACTGCCCCGCCGGCGGCCTGTCCTCGCGGGGAAGGTCGCCGGGGGTGATGGCGCCGGGCCCCACGTGCCGGGCCGCGATGCGGAACGCCAGTTGCCGGAGATCGCGCAGGTTGCCCGGGTAGCGGCGGCGGAGCAGGACATCCTGGACCGCGGGATCCACTTCCGGATCCGTCCGCGCCCCGGTGGCTTCCCGGCAAAACCGGGCGAAGAGGCCCAGGATGTCCTCCAGCCGGTCCCGCAGCGGCGGCATGGTGACCACCGAGGCCGCGATGCGGTGGTACAGGTCCGTCCGGAAGCCGCCGGCCGCAACTTCACGCACCAGATCACGGTTGGTGGCGCAGATCAGCCGGAACTTGCTGTGCAGCCACCGGTCGCCGCCCACCCGCTTGTAGGTGCCCTCCTGCACCACGCGGAGCAGTTCGGGCTGGAGCTCGAGCGGCAGCTCGCCCACCTCATCGAGGAACAGCGAGCCCTGGTCTGCGCCGGAGCAGGCACCGGTCCGGACGCTCACCGCGCCGGTGAACGCACCCCGCTCGTGGCCGAACAGCTCGCTGCCCATCAGCGTGGGCACAATGGTGGTGCAGTCCACCACCACCAGGTTGCCGCGCTGGCTGCTGACCGCGTGCGCCACCCGCGCCGCCAGCTCCTTGCCCGTCCCCGTCTCGCCCTGGATCAGGATGGGCGCGTTCCCGAACTTCGCCGCCACCACCAGGTCCCGGAGGGCGGAGCGGAGCGCCGGACTGTGCCCCGAGAGCTTGTCCCGGACCGGAACGGAGTCGATGACCGACTCCACCTCCTCAATCCGCTGCAGCCATGCGGCAACCGGCTCCACCTGGCCGTGCCACGCCAAACACTCGGCCGCCCCCGCCTCAAGCACGGGCCACGGCTTCAACCGCCCGTCCGGCGGCCCGAACACCAGCACCCTGCACCGGCCGTACTCCGCCAGCCCCAAGGCCGAGACCAGGTCCTGGGACCGTGTCCCGGCGAAGATGACGCCTGCGGTGGCACCGCTTTCCGGAGCGTCCACAGGCTGCAGCGGGACGCTTCCGGCACGGAGGGTTTCAATGGCCTCACTGGCCCAGGCCTGCCGGCCACTGAGGTCCATTACCCACGGCATAGAGCCCCTCGCAGTTCCGCTGCCGGCACTTCGCCTGCGCTAGGAAGCTGACCATGCCGGGCGTTACTGCCCCGTTACTGGCTCTTACTGCTGCTGCCGCCGCCGATCTTGCGCCAATCTTTCAGGAAAAACGGCGAAGTGCTGATGGTCTTTCCTACATGATCAGGGTCAACAGATGAGGAGTCAGGCAACAACATGATTGGCGACAACGTCCCCGGCGGGTCCGGGATCAGCGGCGACGGCGGCACCCTGGTCATCCGCACGTGGAGCGAGCCCGACGGCGAGCACAGGTTCCGGGCGCGCGTCACCTACAGTGAGGGGGCCGGGCGCCACGGCAGCCTCGCCACCGTGGACCGGGAGGAAGTCCTCCACGCTGTGCGCCAATGGCTCGCCGCCCAGGACGGGTGACCAGCCCGCAGGCTGCCGGCCAAATGAGGCCGTGGGACGTGCCGGCCGGTGGGTTGGCTCCTGGCGGGCCGGGTCCTGGACCGGCTCGTAGGCTGGGTTCTGGGCTGGCTCCTGGACGCCGGCGATCAGTGTCCTGAGCGCTTCGGAGGGCAGGACACCCATGTCCTTATACAGGGCCGTTGCGTACTTTTCATAGGCATTCAAGGCGGAGGCAGGATTTCCCATCCCCAGTTCCGCGGTTACCAGGGCGCGGACGGCGTTCTCGTACAAGGGTTCGACGTCCAGTGCAGCAGCTGCAGCTTCCGCGGCGCGCTCGCAGTCGCCGGCCGAGAGCAGCGAACGGGCCAGGACGGTCAAGGCCCGCCGCCGGTCCTGCTGCAGCCGGCTTTGTTCGAACAGCACCCAGTCCTCGTACCAGCCGGGCAGCAGCTCCGCATCACGCAGGTCCATCAGGGCACTTTCAGCCGGGCCGATCCCTGCGCAGGTTTCCTGGAGAAGGGACCGGACCCTGTAGAGATCGACCTGCACCCCCGGCTCCAGGGCAAGCATCGAACCATTCTTCGCCAGGAGCCCTGGTACCTGCCGCGTGACCATGTGGACACTGACCCTAAGGCTCTCCATGGCCCTCGGTTCAGGGCAATCCGGCCACAGCAGGCCGGCAACGTAATTCCGCAACCTGGGACCGCGGACGGCAAGCGCCGCAATCAGGCGCTGCTGCCGCGCGGCAACGTGGACAACTTCTCCGTCGCGGCGCAGCTGCCAGAACCGGAGCAGGTCTAATTCCAAACCTCCACAGCCACTGCCCACGGGACACCTCAGCCGGGTTGAAGTACCTGAAATACGTAGGATTGAGGATCCTCAGCTTGAAAAAGAATGTCAATGAAACCCTCCCCCTAATCGGGTTCGGAGGGTTCGCTCTCAAAAGCATGGCAGCGCGCGCGTGGTGGGCGTCGACGCGCAAATGCAGCCGCGACGCAGGACTTCCCCTGCGCGGCCCATATATCGGGCGCGCAGGGGAATCTGCGCAGCGGAAACGGATATGCGCGCGTCTGACGCCTGCGCTTAAGCCGCTCTCCGTTTCGGGGTGGCCTGGGTCTCCGGAACCGATGTTGCAGCCTCGGTGGCGGGAGGGGTTTCTCCGCCGGCGCGGCCCGGAGGCGTGGTCTCCTGCAGCCGGGCCCGGGCATCCAGGACGTCGCCGATGAACCAGTCGTAGATCAGCACGCCGATGACGCCGCCGACCACCGGGCCCACGATGGGAACCCAGAAGTACCAGCTGAACGAGCCGTCCACTGTGCCAGGCAGCGCCGTTTGGCCCCATCCGGCCATCCAGGCGAAGAGCCGCGGGCCGAAGTCGCGGGCCGGGTTGATGGCGTAACCGGCGTTGGCGCCGAGCGAGATACCAATGGCGGCGACGGCGAGCCCGATCATGAACGGGCCCAGGTTGGCCTGGACCGCGGTGTTGCGCATATCGATGATGGCCACCACGAACATGACCAGGAATGCCGTGCCCACGATCTGGTCAATCAGCGGGCCGGTGGGGTTTCCGTTGAAGTAGGGCGCAGGGAACGTGGCGAAGATGGAGTAGGTGGCCAGGCCCTTCGCGTCGCCACGGCCGGTGCCTACGGCGTTGTTGTAGGCGTCAATGGCGTTGAAGTACAGCAGATACACCAACGCGGCGCCAACGAAAGCGCCGACCACCTGGGCCACGATGTACGGGCCCACCTTGCGCCAGGGGAATTTGCGGCGGACCGCGAACGCAATGGTCACGGCCGGGTTGATATGGGCGCCGCTGACGCCACCGGCAACATAGACCGCCAGCGCCACGGCCAGGGCCCATCCCCAGGCGATCAGCAGCCAGTCGCCCGCGGCCATGAAGATGGTGGTTGCATTCGCCGCCCTGCCGGACCCCGGCAGCGCCGCGACGGCCATGGCAACCACGCCGTCACCAAAGGCAATCAGCACGAACGTGCCGAGAAACTCCGCCAGTAGTTCGCCCCAGGTTCCACCCAATTGCTTGAGCCCGCTGCCGTTGCGGACTGCATTTCTCAGTGGACTGACATCACTCATCGCAGTACCTTCTTTGCGATTTCTTCGGTTTGTTGGCCTCACTTCAGGACCAATTGACATACCGGGTTCTTTTATGCTACGCCGAAAGTGTCCCCAGGCAACAGTACGAGGAAACGGCAGCTGCGGCCGCCTCCGGATTCGGCCACGGGGATGTGGAGTTCGTTCGGAAAGGCAAGATCATGAACGACAACGGCAGCATCGAGAAAACCCCGGCCGCGGAAGGGATCCCCGAGGAACGCGACCTGCGCGGGCGGTACGTAAAAGGCGACTTTGGCAAAGCCGGCGCGCAGCGCGGCCGCCACGCCGAAGACGACGAGGGCCAGTACATCGAAGGAAACTACGGTGCAGCTGGCAGCGAAGGCGGACTGCCTGAACCCCTTGGTGAACGGACGGTGGGAGCCGGCCGCTACGTCAAGGCCGACTATGGCGAGGCCGGAGCAGCCACCGGAAGGACGGCCGCCTCGGAAACGGGCCGCTACCCCGAAGGGGATTATGGAAAGGGCGGCACCGTGGATCCCACGCGGAAACCGGCCGACGGCCCCGGCGCGGATGCGGAACGCTAGCCTCACCTCCGGTTGACGCGGCCTGCCTGCCCCCGCAAGGGTGGGCGGGCCGCTTTGGTGCGTGCCGCCGTCGCACTTCCCTCCGTTTTCGACGCCCCAACTTCCTTTCGATGCGGGCATTCCCTTCCGCGGCGCAGATATGAGGTGCGCAGAGAGATAAGTGCAGCGGAATTTGGAATGCGCGTCGCCGGGGGTGGTGACCTGCGGTCATGCCCGGGCGCTCCCCTTATCCACATAGTCGCTGGTACCCCTTTTGAGCTGCCTTCCCCGCGGGGCAACGTGGGGACATGACAGAGCTTCCGCCGTTCCTGCTCTCCCGCGACCGCATTCTGCATGGATTGAGCGCCAACGATCTTGCCAAGCATGCGCGCGCAGGTCTACTGGTTCGGGTCCGGCACGGCGTGTACGTTGACGGATCGAGGTGGCGGGCACTGAAGCCGTGGGAGCAGTATCGGGTCCGCGTGCAGGCGGCTGCGGAGACCTTTGAAAAGCCCACGATCTTTGCCCGGCATTCCGCGGCCAGCGCTTGGGGTATCCCGTTCATCGGGCTGAGCCACCCGGTCCAGGCCCTTACCTTGAAGAACGACGGCGGCAGGTCACGTGCCGGAGTAAGCCGGCACTTTGCTGACGGAGCAGGCTTAGGAGTGGTCGAGCTGGAGGGGCTCCTGGTCACGGACCGCATCCGGACTGTCCTTGACCTGGCTGCTTTCAGCCCCTTCGCGGAAGCCATAGCGCCGCTGGACCATGTTCTCCGGCCGGATTCGGCACGCCGGCTTCCGGCCCTGACAAAGGCCGAGCTGGAGGCCGGCATGGGGAAAATCTACTCGGCTGCGGCGGCTCGAAGGATCCGGACCGCCATCGCGTTTGCCGACCCCGGTTCTGCCTCGGCCGGCGAGTCCTGGAGCCGGGCGCTGATCCATGTTGCCGGATTTGAGGCCCCGGTCCTCCAGCAGCGCTTTTCCGATACTGCGGGGCTGGTGGGGTACTCGGATTTCTACTGGAAAGACTCTCGGGTCGTTGGCGAGTTCGACGGCGAAGAGAAGTACGTCAAGCGCGAGTTCCTCAAGGGCAGGACCGCGTCTGAGGCGGTCGTGGAGGAGAAGAGGCGCGAGAACCGGATTCGTTCTTTGGGCTTCCGCGTCGAGCGCTGGGATTGGGCGGAGCTGGCCGCGGCTGGAGCGCTGGAAAGGAAACTGGCAGCGGCAGGTGTGGCCCGGCGTCGTTCGCGTTCCGCCATTCTCGACACGCAAAGCAGCCCGTGACGCGCTCCATCCCGGGTGCGCCGGACATATGGGCAGCGGTCAGGAAGCTGCGCGTCGGGCAGGAACATGCGCAGCGCCGACGCACTTTTCGGCGGGACCCTCGCACCTCCAGAAAATAGGCAGTAGGCTTACTATCTTGCAGCTGGGCGCATGCAGTGCCTGATGACCAGAACCTATTCGGCGGTTTGAGCGCGTAAAAGGAGTCCCATCATGAAAGCTCTTGTATGGCACGGCGAAGGCGACATCCGCCTGGACAACGTGGACGATCCCGCCATCCTTGACCCGAACGACGCCATTGTGCGGATCACCCGCAGCGCCATCTGCGGCACGGACCTGCACTTCATCCGCGGCACCATGTCCGGCATGAAGGAAGGCACCATCCTGGGCCATGAAGCCGTGGGGGAAGTGACCGCCGTGGGCAAGGCCGTGCGCCGGTTCGCCCCCGGGGACCGCGTAATCGTCTCCTCCACAATGTCCTGCGGCGTGTGCTGGCAGTGCCGGGCCGGGCACACCGCGCAGTGCGACGTGGCGAACCCGAACGGGCCGCAGGCGGGAACCTGTTTCTTCGGTGGACCCGAGACCACCGGCCCCATCAACGGACTGCAGGCGGAGTACGCCCGGATTCCCTGGGCCTCGAACACCCTGACCGCGCTGCCGGACAACGTCAGCGACGAACAGGCCATCCTGCTCTCGGACATCTTCCCCACTGCCTGGTTCGGGGCTCAGCTGGCCGGCGTCCAGCGCGGTGACACCGTGGCCGTCTACGGGGCGGGGATCGTGGGGCAGCTGGCCATCGCGTCCGCGTTCCGGCAGGGCGCGTCGCGGGTGTTCGCGGTCGACGACATCGAGACGCGGCTGGTCCAGGCACTCGACCAGAACGCGGACGTCATCAATTTCAACAGCGAGGACCCCGTGGAGGCCCTGCAGGAGGCGACGCAGGGAATCGGTGTGGACGCCGTGATCGATGCCGTGGGCGTCGACGCGCAGCGGCCGTGGGCCGGGCCGGCGGCGGCCAAGGGTGAGGAGCAGGCGGAGCAGTTCGCGCAGGAAGTTGCCGAGGTTGCCCCCGCCACCAACGTCCAGGGCGAGAACTGGGTGCCGGGAAATGCGCCGTCCCAGGTATCGCAGTGGAGTGTGGAAACGGTGCGGAAGTACGGGCGGATCGGGATCATCGGCGTATACAGCCCGGCGATGATGACCTACCCGATCGGCCAGGCGATGAACAAGAACCTGACCATCCGGATGGGCAACTGCGACCACCGTTCCGTCACGCCTCCGCTGGTGGACCTCGTGGCCTCCGGCGTGTTCGACCCCACCAGGTTCATCACCCAGCACGAACCGATCAGCGACGTGGTGGACGCCTACCTGAACTTCGACAGGCGCGAGGAAGGCTGGCTGAAGACGGTCCTGACCACGGCTTAGCCAGCCCCCTGCGTACGACGGCGGTCCGCTCCTTTTGGTGCGGACCGCCGTCGTATGGTTGGCGCCGCCACTGAAATAGCAGCAAAGTAGAAGGCATGGAAGACGTCACCGGGACCATTGAGCTCTCCGGGGGACTGCTGCGCCTGAAGTGGGAGCACGGGGATGTGGTCACGGAGCGCGACGCGGTTGCGCTCATGAAGCGTGCGCGGTCCCTCAGCGGCGGCCGCCCCCTTCCGCTGCTGGTGGAGATGACCGGCATGGCGTGGATTGACCAGGGGGCGCTGAAGGCTTTTGCAGGTTTGTGGCCGGTGACCCGCGCTGCCGTGGTGGGCACCACCCCCGTTGACCAGACCATCGCCGACTTCTACACCGGGCGGCACAAGCCCGTGCACCCCACCCGGTTCTTCACGTCCCTGGACGAGGCGACGGCCTGGCTGACGGAGGACACCGCGCCGTAGCTGCCAGGAACATCTGTTCCTGCAATCATTCCGAATGACGTTCCTCCTTGTTGGCGGGTCGCAGGCGGGTCTATCTTGAAGTTATCCCCGGGCCCTGCTGGGACGGCCATCGGTGGCAGGTCTTCCTGAGGTGTGCCATGAGTTATGTGCCCGTCAGCAGACGCGCCCTGAGGCTGAACCGCGCTTCCGAGCGGTCCACCCGCCGCCTGGTTGCGGCCCTTGCCGGGGCGGCCGTTGCGGTGTGGCTGCTGTCCGTCACGTTGTCGGCGGTGGTCAGCGTGGACGGGTATGTCCACAACGTCGATCTGGTGGTGCACGACCTGTGCCTCGTGGTGGCTTTCGGTGCCATCATCCTGGTGGACTGGCACGGCTTCCTGTGGCTGATCGGGCGGCGCGGACTAGGCGAGATCATCCGCCTCGACGGGGCGGCAACTCCCTTGATCTGGGGTGGCCTCGCCGGTTTGCTGGCCACGGGGGCGTTCCTGAGCCCGCATCTTGAAAACCCGATGACGGACGTCAAGCTCGGGGCAGTGCTGGTGCTCAGCCTGAACGGGATCATGCTTATCCCCCTCATGCGGCGGCTCGCACAACTGCCGGCGGATTCGGCGTTCACCGACCTCTCCGCCGGCCAGCGCGTGCACTTGCTGACTTGCCTGGTGGTCTCGCAGGTGTGCTGGTGGACCGCAATCGTCATTGGCTTCATCAACGCCGAGTCCTGAAAACCGCGGGTTGTTGGCATGCATGCCGATGCGCAAAACCGCCTGTGACGCGCAGATTCCTCTTCGCGGCCCGCATTTGCGGTGCGCAAAGGAATATGCGCACCGTAACCGAACGTGCGCCTCGAAAACGACCACCCGCAGCGCCGGTGCGGCTCAGCTGCCCTCCTGGGCCGGGATCTCAAGGGCAGCACGCTCAGCAACAGCACGTTGCGTCGCCGCCCAGCTGGCCAGGAGCTTCAGCGCGTCCTCGGAGGGCGTGCCCGGTTCGGCCGTGTAGATGTTGATGCGCAGCCCGGGATCCGCGGGGAGTTCCATCGCCTCGTACGTCAGGTCCAGGTCCCCCACCACAGAGTGGTGCAGGCGTTTCCGGCCGGTGCGGTGGTACTTCACGTCATGCCGCGCCCAGCGGACGCGGAACTCCTCGCTGCGCGTTGAGAGCTCCCCGATCAGGTCCGAAAGGTCCTTGTCATATGGGTTCCTGCCGGCCGTGGACCGCAGCACCGCCACGATGTCATCCGCGCTGCGCTCCCAGTCCCGGAAGAACTCCCGCGCCTTCGGGTTCAGGAACGTGAACCGGGCGCTGTTCGGCGGCGTGACCGGCTCCGCCATCATCTCCATATACAGGGCCCGGCCCAGCTCGTTGGAGGCCAGCACATCGCCGCGGTCGTTCCTAACCCAGGCGGGCGCCGTCGTAATCGCATCGATGACGCGCTGCACGCTGGGGCGCACGGTCAGCGGGCTCCGCTTCCGCCGCACACGCGGGGCAGCCGTGGCCGCCCGGGCAAGGTCGAAGAGGTGGGCCGTCTCGGCGTCGTCCAGCTGCAGCGCCCGCGCCAGCGACTCCAGGACGCTGTCCGACGCCCCGGACAGGTTCCCCCGCTCCAGCCGGATGTAGTAGTCGATGCTCAGGCCCGCGAGCATGGCCACTTCCTCGCGCCGGAGCCCGGCCACGCGCCGTTTGCCGCCGTATGCGGGGAGCCCGGCCTCGTCGGGGGTGAGCCGGGCGCGGCGGGAGGTCAGGAACTTCCGCACGTCATCGCTGTTGGTCATGGCTCCAACGGTACGCCCGCCGCCACACAGCGAAGGAGGGACTGGCAAGCCCTCCCACAATCCCGCACGCCCACATAGCGTGAAGGCATGGAACTCAAACTCAACAACGGCGTCACCATGCCCGCCCTCGGCCTGGGCGTTTTCCAGAGTCCCCCGGAAGAGACGACGGCGGCCGTCCAGACAGCGCTCGAGGTGGGCTACCGGCACATCGACACCGCCGCCGCGTACGGCAACGAGCGGGAGGTGGGCGAAGGGATCCGGCGCTCGGCCCTGGCACGCGAAGACGTCTTCATCGAAACCAAGGTGTGGGTCAGCGACTACGGCTACGACGAGGCACTGCACGCGTGGGACAAGGCTGTGGGCAAGCTGGGCGTGGAGCAGCT
>Ga0308169_10003680_pt1 | contig 14796 bp, 18 predicted proteins | sample PhyBR1_2_FD_202139 | JGI IMG/M metagenome (GOLD analysis project Ga0308169, IMG submission 202139) | Phyllosphere microbial communities from UC Gill Tract Community Farm, Albany, California, United States - DLSLSB.R1 | ecosystem: Host-associated > Plants > Phyllosphere > Unclassified | place... | reverse complement strand
CTTGACTTGTTTTACGGGACGGTACGCTCAGCAAGCGAGTCCATTTCGTCTGCCATTAGCTGGAGGTCACAAAGCTACACGTACTATCATGACATGAGCTCAGTAAAGCTCGATCCTCATACCTCGTCCTAATTGCGAAGCTCCGCAAAGAAAGGACCCTTGCCATTTGACGAAGCGAGACTCCTCGAGGATGTTTTCAAGTTGACTGTCGAAAGAGCCCGGGTGGCAAGCATCGTATACGTCAGCCATGCTCTCGGATATCACCTTCCAGTGCACCTGGAAGCCCTCCAGGACCGGCACGTGAAGAAGTGCATAGCCTGGTCGCAGGGGTGGAGCCGCCCACCAGTCTCCGTTGAACGCGATCCAAACGGTGCAGTTGCAAGCAGAACGGTTGGCGAAGACCAGCGAGAAGTACGGGGTCATGACAAAAGGCGGGTGGTACACGTCGGCCATGGCTGCTTATGTCAATCATGGCTATCCCGCTTGTAGATTGACCACGCATTGCCAAGAGTTTGAGTCGTTGGTCGTTGCTGGGCGAGTTAGGCCGAACGGCCGAAATAGAGTACCACAGCACTCTGTCGGTCCCAAGTCAGACCCTTTCGGGAGAAGAGATGGAGAACTTCCAGACACCAGGATTGCAGATACTCACATATATAGCCCGAAAAATGCGAAGCAGAAACGCAATCAAACATAAGTAGGAGCTGAAGGCGAAGGCAATCCGGACCCTGACACGTAAATCGCACTGACATTGTCAATGTGCTATCAGAGGGCGTAGACTGAGGAATGGAGGGACTTTAGTGCCAGGGCTTCCATGTGAGTCCGATGCTTCAGGGTGCGCACAGCGAGTGAAGGCGGCCTTGACTAGATCCAGATGATTGACTGGTGATGGCACCCCAATTATTCGTATCACGCGACTGGGTTGACTCTAGCCAGCGACTCCTGTCCCAGTTTGTTTTTGGGCTCGTGACGTTTTTCTGTGCTCAGGCCTCATATGGCAAGTCGATCAGCCCCCATGACGTGATGTTGATCCTTGGCCCGGCGTGTAAAGGCTTTGACTTTACGATTAGCCCGCCTCGAATACCCACCGCGCATGCCGGAGCTTCAAGCGGTGGCAAATGTGCGACTTCAGCCCTTACCGGCTGCCACTTGTAGGGTATCATGATCATGTTGTTTGGACTCGAATGCTTGCACTACCCATGACGCTGGCGAGTTACGTCGGGTCGAGCGTTTTCCCGCGCGTAGCGGTCAATGAAACGGCTGTCTACTGCGTCGCGAAAGTCCATCAGTGCTGTCACGCCAAGTAATGATGATGTAGGTCAGGTGGTGTGGCCTGAAATCGCGGTTGTCAAGATCCGCCCACGTCGCTAGCAGGTAGTGGAGTGGAAACACCGGAGCGAACGGAATGCAAAGACACTCGCGCCCATGTACAGCGGATTCTCTTAGCCGGCGCCGGCGCATTTTTTCCGACTGCTCGTATTAGCTGGGCCAATTCTTGGCGGCAGCATAGAATGCAGCCGATCTCGCGCAGTCAAAAGCGGTGACCTATCCCCAGCATCGATCTCAATGGGGTCCCATGTCTCAATGGGGTCCCATGGCTTCAATTGTGGGAGATCACACGATAGACGCGGTGAGGACAAAACCTGTGAGCGGTGATGAGCAAGACAGTCTACGCGGATGACGCACTGGGGCAATTTTTCTAGTACGAGCGGTCTCTGGCACGGATCACAACAAACTGCTCTTTGGTTCCCCTCAATGTGCTCATGTATCGTTCCCCCGCCGATTATGGTTCAGAAAGTGGGGAGGCATGAACAAGAAGAGAGTGCGTGTTTCGGCCACTGAGAGTATGGGCACGGAAGACCTGTGCGAAGACACGGAATATTTCAGGAAGAACGCCAACGTGAAACTGAAATAGCAGGTTGTGCTCGAAGAACTGGAGCGCCCAAATCGATCTGGGAAGATATCATGCGGACGTTGCCGAATTCACAAGAGTATCAAGCAAACCGGAGAAACGATGGAATCTGGCTGCAGTCGTAACACGGCCAATCAGAAGGCCTAGCCCATGCATCGTGAGGTGATCGATCATATCGGCGCTGGAAACGCTGAAGGCCGAAAGACTCAGCCGACGAGCGCAGGATCAAGAATTTGCTACTGTGGCTACTAGCAGTAGGACGAGCCTTCGTATTGAATTCATGCGTCCGGCTATGGCACACGCAGGCCCCCTACGGGCCGTCCCCAACCTTCCTGCTCCCCATCTTTAAGACGAGTCGCCGGCATGGTGCCGACCAATATCGGCAACTCGGGTCGGACGGAGTACGACGTAAGTTGTGCAAGGTTGAAGAATGACGAGCATCCGATTGGTGCGCCTGGCATGACTAATTGGCGTGCGATCCCGACCAACAGTCCGGAACTGAGCATGCAACCGCAAGGCTCTCGATACTTGAGACGCGGTGGCCTCCTTGGTTTCCCGTCTCGCCTGGACGAGGGGCTTGACATGGCTGGCCCAGCGGCGTGAATAAGGCTCGACCGCACAATGAAGGTCATCCGGACTCCTATTAACTTGACAGCTCTCTAGAGGCACAATAATTGTTGGGTAGGCTCTGACAGTTCCAGCTCGTTTATGTTTCCAAGCCTTCAGAATGGTAAGCGGCAGCCTTGAAGCCATTGCCCGGGCGGGGAGCGGCCTGACTTAGCGTTCAGGAACGAGCGATCTTCAAGGGAGGGGACCGCTCACGTGATGGTTCGTATGGTGTCAACAGAGACCGTGATTTAGGCGTGCGGTTGATCCTCCTTGTCGGTGTATCCCTGCCATTGAGTGATTGTGTCTCGCGTGATTGTGTCGCTTCTTCACCTCGAGCAATCCTTGCCGACCTTTCATATACGTGTCAGAGCAACGGATTGCCTGCCATGACTTGGGACCGCATCGACATCGATTGCATGGGCGACCCAACTGGCATTGAATTGGCAGGAACTTTGGAGAAGGAGTTAGGCGTTTTGTGCCATCTGGACTGCAAGCGGTCAGTGGGGGAAGGTGACCCTTAAGACCGTACTGAATCTCATAGGTTCATTGGATGCCACCCGACAATACTCTTCGCAAAGACTTTCCAATATATCGGCATGGGAAGTATGTTCTATCGCATTCGTCACCGGACCCCAGAGGTACGGGTTCTGGCTTGCGATAGAAAGGGGTTTATTTAAACCGCCTACGTAAGTCGGGATGTTATAAGGTTCTTGCCGCGGTCGGGTCATTCTTGTACCACTTGATCAGCGGATTCGCCTGGGAAGAAGATAAAAGCACGCTCAAGCATCATGCTCCGGATACTCATGGGCTTCTCGACCACAAGACCGGGGTGAAACCGGGGCTCAGACATGGATTCCGGCATTGCTCGCCGGGCTCAAAGGCGGGAGAGCGTGGAAAGTTGTCTTTTCGCTGGAATGACATCAGTCATGCCGATACGTCAACCCTGCCACACCATGGAGGTAATGCGGAGAGGGGGCCAAAGGCGCTGCTCAATGACTTGCCCCGCTAAGCCGAGGTGTAACCCCGTGCGGTGGACAGCAGCGAAGGAATAGCGTGACTTCCCACGACTACCGATACGGCACGACGTTGAAAGGCGTTGATGTGCCTCGGTCTTGGACGCACAGGCGGATAGCGATGTGTTTGTGATCGCGGCCACTCCGCTACGCCTATGCGATTCAGCCGCGGTGAGCTTGGCGTTGCCGCGGTGGCAGCAGCTAGCGGCGTTGTTCTCTCCTTGTCCCCCAACGAGAAACAAGATGCTTGCAAGGTACACGTACACAAAATGAGGGATGCACACCCACCGGAAAATGCGCGCGGATTGTCGGTAGAGCTGGTTCGTCTCGGTCATCGTAGGATATATTCAGCTGGAATGCCGTGAGTATGATTGCGACCATAGCCCAACCCGGCGGCATTCATGGGGGGGCGTGGTCAGTTCTGAAATCCTTGAACAGTACCACATATAATCAAGTGACATTACCGATTCAAGGCAGACCACTAACTACACAGCTCTTTCTTTCGCCGGGGTGGCGATCTCATTTAGGTCGATAAAATACGGCTTGCATGATTTGCGGGTATAGTACGAGGCTGTGCTGGCATTCTGCCGCTTTCAGAAGGTATATGCCGTACGATTGCGGTCCCTTCATGCGGATTCCGTGACCCGGTAGGTGTAGCTGGATGGATGATGTCACTATCGGCTGGACGTTGTCACATGCGGCCTCGTGGAGGCGCTTGGTAGATTACTAAGGTCTCGTAACCCTGATAAACGGTCGGTGGGTGATGGAACGTGCACAGGCGCGCGAAGTGGATCGGGCCGAGGAAATCGCTTGGCAAATCCATTTGGATGGTGCTTGTTCTTCGCCAGCTTCGATTAAGAGCATATCAAGTAGAAGAGAGCCGATCAATGGCCCTTGTCGTTCAACCTAGTATAGACCAAAAGCGTGGGTAAGATTGACTAGGGTATGGTCGTGTTACGCTGCGGCCAGCAGCCTCGTCCCTGCTCTAGAATATTCTGGAGTCTCCCTAATCACGAACTACTCCTATCTATAAGATGTGTTATGGTCAATGCTAGATGATGATAGTTGCTCCGAGCACACCTGACAGTTACTCCTGGTTTCCGGTCCGTGCGGAAACTCATTCGCCTCCACCTGGTCCGAGTGGCAAATCACAGAATTGTGCCTAGGAGACCAAACCTCATCAGAAGGCTCTCCGACGAAGGCAGTAAACGAGGGTAGCGCGCGCGACTTGTGCTGGCATGAAAGCTGAGTGGGATCCTCTAAAGCGATTCCCTCAATGTGTTGGGACACAGTGCATGCCGCTGATCACCATCGGCTACTTTTGCGCAGAATGCAGTGAGACCCGACCCAGGTTTTGATCATCCCGCTAAACGGTAAGCTTTGTCCAAGGGTCAGAACCCTCACAGAGTTTAACAGGTGATGGAGCTCGGGTAAATCATCTGGCCGGTACGTCCCGGGGCCCAGTCTGTTCTGTATTATGGAAACAGGCACGATCGAGTCTTATGTGTGCGATATATCTGCGCTTACACTGCGCACGAGGGTGTTCGCAAGGGACTCGAGGCCATCTTACGGCCTACGGTTATGCACGGTTGCAACTGCAGGCAGGAGCCAGTGCGGAAGACAACTGAGAGTCTGCTCTACAACGTGCGTGCTCCATAATGCCACGATGACCACTGCGAGTGTTGCCGAATGCTCAGCCCGCTTTCGGCGGAAAATGCTGATATGCAACTCCGTACAGACAATGATCATCACATATGTTCCAGCGCCTACAAGACATGGCCTAGGTAACGGGCCAGGATAGCGTTTGCACATCTCGGTTAAAATCACTGTGTGTGTGCCGGCGACAGGTGTGTTCTTGCTGCGCGTAGGCGTTCGACCGGAAAGTGTGTTCCACCAAGCCGATTCCTCAACAGGCAGGCTCTCCTCCTCTTCGCATGACGGCTGTGGTAGGAACGAATGACGCGGGGCCTGTATCATGGACATGAGTCGGTGGAACCTAGATTGCAGTCGATTTTGGTCCGTGCTGCTCAACGGTTGCACTCTACCTGCAAACGGGATCTCATTGCAGATCGCCAGCTATGCGGAGGCTGCTTCCTTTCCTGTAGAAGACGGCAAGAAGTCAACTGACGAGAGGTGATATCAGCCACGGAGGAAACGAAACGATTTGGAACCGTGCCCCGGCGCGCAATCCTGGCCATCGCGGAAAATACGATATAGTCGCCGTCAACATCAAAAAGAAGTCGAAAGTAGATGAATCAAAGCGGTCTGGAATCACCAGCCAATGCGTAAACCTGATCCGTCCATGCGGAAAAGTCCATGTAGGAATACGAGATGCGCTGCAATACCGCTCGCTGTTGTCGGCGGCACTCCAAGCCTGGCGTAATGGTAGGTGGGTCACACAAAAGGACGGGAAGGAGAGGGGCGATGGCTGATTTGCGTGAGCTTCGTGCTTGTGCCTTGAACGAGGCAGTCCCCTTGTCCCGAGCGCAGCTGTTCGCCTCAATCTTGGCAGATCCTTCAGGATGAGACAAGTACGCGATTGTCACAATGGGATGGGAAGGTTCTCGAGTAGTGAAATGAAGCTACGAAGGCCAGTGCAAGCTGAACACGCCAGCTGAAAGCAGCATCAGACAGGTCGTCAGCCCGAGATGGATGCGCAGCGCGAGAAGCTCGAACTGCTCTGGTTCAGCGCCCTCGAATCAAGACGGAAGCATATAACGGGCTGTAGCAAACTGCCCATCCCGACGTCTCAAGCATAGGTTCCAAGTTTCATGCTCAGAAGCCCTGTAGAGATTTGAGACTTGAAAGGCGTGGACCCATTAAACCCATTAACTTACCAGCTAAGACCGGAATATCAGCCCTGAAAAAGGCCTTAGTGTATGCGACAAGAAATATATTTGCCCTCCCCCTTAAGTCGGGACAAATAAACAAATCCTGGGCACCTCTTGTACTTACCCTCTCGAGTGTCAGCGAAATCAGACGGCGATCAATGCTGCGTCATGACCACTCGAGGCGCTCTGGATTGGACGCAGGCGCTGTTGCTGACAGCTTTCGATGACCTGCTGTGTCGAGTCGCCGCTATGACATTCGGAGTCGACAGTCTCGGCGTGCCGCTGTCGCAGGCCTCACTAAAAATCAAGTTTGATACTCCAGACTCAGCATCGTTCCGTGCCTTGTACCCGAAAGTGAGTCACGGTGCAAAGGTTAAGTCAGAGCATGCTCTAAGCTGAGCAATACAGATCCGGTCTAGCCGCAACGATGCTCGCCAAAGTCAAGAAGCGAATATCGAAATTCGATAAAGCTGGCTCGTCCACTTGGGCGGACGCGACTTCTGCCGAAGCTAGCACGAAGGTGGCGAATGCTTAGACCCACGCCATGAGAGTCTTCCCGTTCGTTGCGGAGGAGCTTCGGTTCTTGGATTTCATAGCACACACGGTCAGGATGACGGTGAGGACCGATCCTGGCTGAGCAGGAGCCCCGCTTCCAGCGGTGCAGAGGTCAACACCATGCATGGCAGGACAGGTCGACATCGGCCGATCTTGAGATTTGCTTCCGTGCTTAGGGGTCAGTCAACCATTCATTTTCGCCAACCTCGCTGCATCCGAGATCTTCCTCAATCCAGTGCAGCAGAGAGGGGCTTATCCCGGCGAAAATCCTGGCGGGGCGGACCCTGTTGGGCACTGCGTACAAACTATTCGAGTCTGCAGACCCACGTCGATCTCGGCGCTTTCTCCGACTGGTCGAACGGCAAGCACGTCGACTGCAGCGATTCCCTCGCGCTATATTCTCAAAAATTCGTATGCTCGGAAGGGTAGGGAACGAGATTTCTCCCATGGAGTGACATGTACTCGCCTCCGATGCCAACATCGCACACCTCAACCCGCTTCATCAGCGATATCCGAATTACTGGGTCGACAACCGAGAAGCAACCTCTCTGTGGCGCACCTTACCCAAAGTATATTGGGCATACGCGCACGATATACCGGACGAGATCGGTATACACTGGCCGATAATTCCTCCAAGGGCGGGTGCAGTTGTCAGTAATGCTCGATCCTTCGCGCAATCTCGTTACCGACGGCAATCCTCCCAATGGTCCAACGGGACCCGACATGTTTCGGCATTATTCCGCCGAGACGAATGGACAAAAGCAACAGACAGGCTTGACCGGTCAGCTCGAGGTACTTATCGCGTGTTTTGGTATTTCGCTCTTACCGATGGGGACAATACGATACCAACGCCAACCTGTTCGTGTACCCTCAAGAAGGCGGGAGCATCCTGCATCCAGGTCGAACTACCCAGTTGGAGCTCAGAGCTGGTGCTCCAGGAACTGGCATGTTCGCCAATCCGGGACGCAGAGATGAGGAGAGAGACCTGGCGGACGCCGAGGACCAGATGGTGGTGAAATTCGACGCGGATACCAGAAACGTGACCAGTGACTGGCTGCACTTTCTTCTGTGTTTCGCTCATCAGCTCCATCACCTCGAAGAAGGACCGGTGATACTGCGCTTGTTCGAGTTCCGACGCGAAAGGCGCTCGGGCCGATTTGCCTGGGGAGGTTGTAAGATTGCACCTGTATGAATCCGTCCACGTGATTTTGATGCGGTACAATGCCGGAATTGTGGGGACTTACATGTCCGCTATGCACAAGAGCTCTCGTAGATGCCCAGATGCAACCCTTAGCACCCAGGGTTAGGGGGTCTCGCATTCGTGCACGCGTGCGTGATTGCGCATCGAATCAGCATGTGATAGCAAGGTCGAGTTGCCGGGACCACTGCTTTGGGATCTAGTATCTTGGCAAAGCATGTCGGTCCCAATGTGCATACGAGCCTGCCGAAATGATCGCAACACGGTCAGAACTGAGGGCTGAACAGGATCGTGCATTCTCACTGCTCGAACCCAGTCATTGCGCATGGGCCTTTCTTGCCAGTGCCCCCCGAGGCGACAAACTTGCTCGCGCACATGCCGGGAGCATAACATACCGGCTTCTATCTCGGATGTTTCTCTTAAGCCATATTGAGCCACCACAAGTCTTCGGCATATTGGATAGAATTCGTCCTCTGGTCTTGTCGTCCCGCCTTGCTTCCATATCAAAACGACTTATGACTCCATCGATCGGTCTGACGAAGATCTCCCTACGAAACCTTGAGCTGGCTGTTAAGGAGGCTGGCCCGCGAGCGGGCCAGCTCCAGCACGGGCGCGTTTCAGTAGGAATCATTGGAGGGAAACCCCTCTGAGTGCTTCGTGACTAGACCTTGCAGAAAGCGCGTGACGATCGCATGCTCCACTTCGCCTGTAGGCACCTCGGCAAAATGCCGCGGGACCGCGAGAAGGACGGCGGCAATGAGCTCGAGCTCATCTTTGCCGCAGGGTTAAGCCACCGTGTCGGCAGCAGGTAGTGCTCCCATCTCGGGCGACCCTCGCGCGACTTACATCCCGAGGAAAGATGAAGAGGCGTACTTCCGCGAGTTCCTTGCCTCCTAGGCTAAGAACAGCGTTGCCGTGTGTCGGCTTCCCCGGTTGATAGAGACCCTTGTCTACTCCCGCCTCGGCGACAATGTTCTTTGGGCTCGAGCTGTGGGAACAAGACCTTTTATAGGTTTCATGCTGCTCAACTACGCCTACGCGAATGCGCCGGTGTGCGGAGGCCCGAATACCTTGTTCTTCCGCCCACGACACGTGGGCGATGTTATGCAAGCCCGATTGCGCAGATCATCCGTTCTGTGGACCGCATACGCATCGGCTGCAGACCGAAATTCACTAGTGAATGCTTGATTTGCAAAGGCCTATATCGCCTTCATTTCGCATGTCGATGATGCAACGTACGTGCCCCTAACATACAAGTGCGAAGTGGGCTGTCGACCACACCGCCAACTAGGACCCGTCATTTGGATGGCGCACCTTGTGGCGGTATGCACAGCCGACGCCCCAAGGGGAAATATCATGTTCGTGGGTGCATTTCGCATCCCGGTTCGGACCCTGATTCAGTGAAGCTCGGACAATCGGCTGATTCAACCCCAGATAGGCGTCGTCCCTCGATGTTTCAAGTCGCCAGGTGGCTCGTGATCGAACGCAAGACACGACGGGGCACACTGCATGTGCGTGTTTGTTCCGCTGCTTCTGACAACGCCCTGAGGGGCTGTGCAGGTCCAGCGTCGCCTCCCCTGGGCGTACAATAATTAGGTTCATGATGCCGGGGATGATTTTGACCGTTCCGCCGGGACGCGAAAGATACCTGCACAAGCAAAGCCTGGGCCGAGTTACTGCGTATTTCCGGCGGAGACGAGTGGACTCTGGCAGCGGTTGAAACAGGTATCCGATTGCGTTGCTCTCGACCCACGGAGTGCCAATGTTGCGTGGGAGCCAGCGCCTGTTCTCACCAGCTCACGACACCTCATTCCTCAGCTTTACCGTTCTCGTCTCTATATGCTTTGCTCCTTCGCCCCCGATTCCGATCTCTGACATCTTTCTCGACCCTCATCACCGCATCGGACTGCGATTCCCGTGGCTGCTGGACCCCCGTTGCTATGCCTCCCACCGTGTTCGTAGTCAGGCCATTCGGCCAGAAGGAGGAGATCGACTTCGACAGGGTGCATGGGGAACTGATCAAGCCGGCACTTTCAGAGTTGAATATCACAGGCGGTACGGTGGAAGAGTTCGGCAACATCCGTGTGGACATGTTCGAGGAGCTACTGTTGGCCGACATCGTGATCGCCGACATCTCGATCCACAATGCGAATGTTTACTACGAGCTGGGCATACGACACGCTCTGCGGCGCCGGAGTACCGTTCTCATCCGGGCGAACAGGTCTGAGGTGCCATTCGACCTCAAGACCGATCGCTACCTCGAATACGACGCAGAGAACCCCGCGGAAACTCGCAAGAAACTCGTTGGCACGATTTCGCAGTCTATGAAGGCCGACAACGCGGATAGCCCTGTGTTCCTGCTGCTGCCTTCACTGGTGCCCACCGATCCGGAGCAACTCCGCCCCGTCCCGGAGGGGTTTCAGGAGGAGGTGAACTTGGCACAGCATAACACCGATCGTCCGATGCTTGCGGTGCTCAGCGATGAGGCTGCAGAATCGCGCTGGCGCATGGGCGGCTTAAGGCTGGTGGGCAAGGCACAGGTCGAACTGTGCGCCTGGTCGGACGCGCAGGTATCACTCGAGAGGCTCGAGGGGAAGTTGGAGGATCAGGCGAAGGACCCTCAGGTCGATCTGCTGATGGCGACCGTGTATGACCGGCTGGGCGACTCCGCAACGTCGAATGCGGCAATTCAGCGCGTACTCAAGCGAGGCGAGCTCACGATGGAACAGAAGGCCGAGGCGCAAGCGCTACTCGCGCGCAACACCAAAGCGCTGTGGATCGCGGCTTGGGACCGGAAAGACCCGGTCGATCAGCGCCAGACCGCTGCGCTGCGGTCACGGCTTCTTGCTGAGGCACGCCGCGCCTATGACGAGGCTTTCCTCATCGACCAGAACAACTACTACGCCGGGTTGAACTCGCTCGCGCTTATAGTTGTGACAATCGCCCTCGCCGAACTCCACCCGATGGTTTGGCGCTACCTGTTCGGGGACGGCAGAGAAGCAGACGACGAGCTCAATCGACTGCTGAAAGCGCGTGACGAGCTGAGTGCTGCCGTGAAGCGTTCGCTAGCGGGCGCGACCTTCAGACACCGTGGCAACGGGCCCGATGTGTGGCTCAACCTTTCAAGTGCCGAACTGCGCCTGCTCACCGATGACAGGTCAAATTACGTGGCTGCGGGCTACCACGGGCTAAACGGGCCGGGACCAAGGGCAAACTTCGCCGCCGAGTCGGCTGCCCGGCAGATTCGCTTATACCTAAAGCTCGGGCTGTTCACCGAGAAAGCCCGCGCCGCCCTGGAAGCGCTCAACGTGCCCGAGGAGCCGCCGAAGCCACCGCCTCGATCACACGTGATCGTCTTCTCCGGGCACGAATGGACTCGACCGGACGCTCACCGCCCCGCTTTACTCCCGATGCAGTGCCGGCTGCCAGAGAGAAGATCCGCGCCGCGCTGCTGGAACAAAAGCAGCGCGGACACCACGCTATGGTCGAAGGATTGGCAAGCGGGGCTAGCGGCGGGGATATTCTGTTCCACGAGCAATGTGAAGAGCTGGAGATTCCGACGGAGTTGATGCTGGCATGCCCGCGTCACGACTTCGCCGCCGAATCGGTAGCGTATGCCAGTGGCGGTTGGCTGAAACGCTTCAACGATCTCTGTCAGAAACATCCCGTCAGGATCTTCTCACAGGGGGCCAAGTCACTTCCAACGTGGCTTCAGGGACGCGGGGATTACAGCATCTGGCAGCGCAGTAACCGCTGGATGCTTCACACAGCGCTTTCGCGTTCGAATGCTAAAGTCGTGTTGATCGTACTTCGGGATGGGGCGGGGGCCGACGGAGCAGGAGGCACCGAAGACATGGTGAAACTGGCGAGGGATCGCGGCGTCGACACGGTTCAATTGCTCACTACCGAGCTTGCCTCGAGCGTGGGCCGAACCTGAACTGGCCGATTTGACCCTCCCGCTGCGCATTTCTGCGGTGAGGTTTGGAGGAAGGGCAGTGAAAAGGCCTCTCGCTTACATCAGCCAACGCAGCAGGGATCCGAATGACGGAGCGCACATTGAAGGGTAGGACGCCGGGATGTTGCTGGGATGGGAGGTTGTAATTTGGTGTCAGTAACGAATGAATGATGGCTAGCGGTGACCGCCCACATCCTCAGTTTGGGGAGTGCTCTTGCGACCGACCGACCACCTCTCCACCTATACGGTTCGGTCAACAAGCTGAATCATAAGCCAAGATGGGGGTGTTGATGGGGGTGTTGATGGGGGCATTGGTGCTGTGCATCGCTCGATGCCTCCCTCCTTTTAAGCGAGGAACATGGAGATTGACGTCCTCAAGTAGAGCGGCGCGTCGAGGCGGTACAGCAACTGTCCATCATAAAGAGTCCACACTTCTAGCAGGATAGCTCGGCAAGGTCGTACCTCAAGTCGTATATCGTAAATTACCGTCTTCCAATCTAGTACACCTACTTATCACGACTGATCGCTCGACGACCCCCTTCCGGCCATGCTATCTCTCTGCGATACCGGCTTCCATCTAGGTCTGTACACCGACGGCAGGTCTTCCAAATCCGGCTCAGGCTCCACCCTCCCTGTGCCTTTCGTGAAACCGGAAATCTCAGCAGGAATTTCCACTCTGGGTTTCCTTCCTCCAAACATCGACGGTCCATCTCGATCGGGATTTTGAGCCGACAGGGTGCGAGAGCAAAGGTGTCGATTCGATACTGATAGAGGATAAAGTGATTGGGCAGAGCGCAGATTGTCATTCGGCAAATGAGTTCGATTTTGAGGTGCAACGTCGCCTTCGGGAAGGGTAGGCAATGGTTCGCGGAATAGCGATGGCGCCCTTGAGCCCCAGCGGATACTGAAACGAAATAAGGAGAAATGGAAAACCCTTCGTCCGATGTATCGCCCACAGTCGACCTTGTATGAGCCGATAAAGGGTTGTGCATACTTATCCGACCTGTCGTTTCGCGCGTTCGAGCATTGTGAAACGATGCCGCTCGATCGACAGCCCCTCTGCTCCAAGTATCAATCAGGTCAACATCTCCCCCTCTGACTCCTCGATCTTTCATCTGTCGCTGGTGGGATAGTAGCGCACGCACTTGCCTACACAGCAAAAGTAGAATAGAAAACCTTGAAGGACAAGCACGATGACGATGCCCGCTACAGCGCTGGCCGCTATCGCTCCAGTCCTCAGCCTGCTGGTCGGCTCACGTGCAGGGAAAACAATCCCAGCCTCCCAGCAGCACACCCGGCAGCAGCTTTCAACGTAGCGGTCGTGACAGATGTCACAATCTTGACTCCGCCATTGCTCGTCCTCCGGTCTGAAGCCGACGGATGGCCCACAGGCGTCGATCTGGGACTCGTTTCGTCTAAATAGGACGACGAACCCGATTCACCAACCGTCAGGAACCCGGAAGAACCCGCTGTCCCATTTCGCCCAGCATCAAGGGCGCGCAGGATGGACTGGGAGCCGGCAGCAACGTTGGTATCGCACTCAATGGAGGTGCGAGATCCAAGAGATGGAACTTGAAAGGTTGGCCGCCGGGAATGGCGCCGAGGATGGTGACGGGTGCGGTGGCCGTATTGTCACAGTAAGTTTGGACTACACCACATTGCTGGATGTCACCTAACACAGGCTGCGGGAGTCATTCACCACTACGCTAGTTTTGTTCCGATAGAAGCTGGATCCAATCGGATGTCCGGGACGGGGTGATCCACAGACTAGGAGTCCACATCCTGTGATCGCATAGAGTATGTTGAGCCATTTGACGACTTTCCGACCTTATACACCGGCGATACACCTCCGGCCTAGGTATCATTAACAGCCACGAGTACCCTATTTCGCACTGACTCCTATCCCATGCGCATCCGACATGAGCGGGACAAACTGGGCCTCTGCTAGATCTGCCCTCACATTACAATTTCCCACGCTCTGGCCCAATTCTCACCTTTCACATTCCAGAGGTATGATCCGCTCTTTCCTATCCACGATGATTCTGGTATAGACATATTCGAGGGATAATCGAATGCCGGCTTAGTCATCAACTCTTCCACCACGTCACTTGATGGATTGCAAGCTTTCAAGACGAGCAGCCCGAATGAAGGGGTACCTCCTCCCCATTCTATGCTGATTTGCCCACATTGTGAAAGCTGTATAGCATTGCTATAGCGAACGCTTCCACACCGGCCTTGGATGTTGGCTCAGGACGCATCAGGCTTTTTCATTGAGACTGGTCGCAGGTAGCATAACAACGGCACTTCACCGCCGGCGTGATATGCCCACCCCCGACCATACAACTAGACCAATTGTCATTCGTCACTCAGGCAACTGATGGAACTCTGCAACTCTTGGCAACAGCGTCCCGAACAGCAGCACCAAGGTGGGAGTTCGGTGAGCTGCACAGCCCCATGCGTGAGCGTATGTATTGGCCATCTATTCGGGGGTGCCTGATACTTGTGTTGATGCCATTGTCGCAGCCACTCTGGCTCAACTGAGCAAACAGCACCGCCTTGAGGCGATCGTGTCAAGCGCGCGAAACACGAGTGGCGTTTGTGCGTCGGTGGCAAGCAAAAGTGAAGCACGGCCTGACCTTGACACGGCTGACCCTAATATCTGCCGACTTAAATGGGCAACGGCAATAATCATATATCAATGCCGTTTCACACTTTTGGCTCTGCAC
>Ga0308169_10003678_pt1 | contig 14799 bp, 20 predicted proteins | sample PhyBR1_2_FD_202139 | JGI IMG/M metagenome (GOLD analysis project Ga0308169, IMG submission 202139) | Phyllosphere microbial communities from UC Gill Tract Community Farm, Albany, California, United States - DLSLSB.R1 | ecosystem: Host-associated > Plants > Phyllosphere > Unclassified | place... | reverse complement strand
CCATGCACTCGCTCATTCAGCGGGAGATCGACTCGCCGACCAATTCGCCCACCGGGCTCTCTGCCAAGGAGAAGCCCCGTGTGCCCGAGTTGTTCACCGATCCCGGCTACAACCTTCTCGGCACGAGTGTCTTGTCGACCTCGAACTGCGGCAATCCGGCGCTCAGACTCTTCGGCTTCGGTCCAGTCACACCAGAGGGCTACGGAATAGGTAAGCCAGGCTTGTTGCCGGGTATGCCGCGCAGACCCGACTAACTCGTGCAGGGTACATTATCAAGGAAGAAGGCATATCCATCTGCATGTCCTCGAAACACCTCCAAACCCGCCGACTCCTGTCGACCCTACAGGCATATCTGTTCGAAGTACGGGCGATGCTCGTCCAGCTCTGGCGCGAGGCGAACGAGCGGGAAGAAGAGACCTTTATGGATCACGCCGGTGTGCTGCGTAACGCCAGGACGGGCGACCCGGTCAGCAGCGAAGAGGACGAGCCAGAGGACGCGCTGCGTGAGTGTCACCTCTGTGCGTCCCTTGAATGTTGGCTGACCCCCAGTGGGCGGATTCGGATTCTTCGATGTGAGCGCGCAGGAGATTGCTCCCCAGGCAAAGAGGCGCAGACCACAAGTTGGCAAGGTGCTGTCCATCGCCGAGTACTAGGCGGGGCAGGAGACTGTCGCCGAACGATCTCGGGCATCTTCTCCGCATGTATCATAAGGGTGACATTGTTGAATATGCATTGCAATGACAAATGGCGATGACACTCTGCGCGCCTCCTATCTCCATGTGATTTGCAGTCAGCCTCTGACTACTTGCCGAAGCCGCTCAGGCTAAAGAAGCCACTTGGAGCAGCCTTGCTTCCCGCCGCGGGCGGAGGGGGGACGAAGCTCAAGCTTGGCGAATCACTCGTCTTCACCCCGCCCGACACTGGCGAGCTCCCACCGAACTTTGGCGCCGACTGATGACCCCTCGAGCTTCCTCCCGATGTCGCCGATTTCCTTTCAGCGGCCGATGCCCGAGTGATTGTACCGGGGTCGAGCTTTCCAAACGTGATGCCGCCAAACATGCCCGTCGATGCGGGAGCGTTGGTCGTTGTAGCACTTTGCGCGATGGAAGGCGTCGACGCGCCTTCTTTCGTCGGAGAGCTGAGGAAAGAAGCCTTCGCTCTAGACTCCTCGGCTTTGACGTCGACCGTGCCTGGCAGAGGCGTCGCATCGACCAAGATTGGTCCGTCAACGAGCGATACATGGGACAGGACGCCTTTGCCTCCCGCCTTCGGATCGAGCGTCGTGAGCCGGGCTGTCTCGCCAGCACGAGCGACCAGTCTCGCTCGTATCTTGGTCTGCCGAGCGAGGTTGTCTTCTACCGTCTTTCTCACCGCGCTGGAGGGCTGGAGCAGAGTCGACGACGGCGCTTCAGTCTTGACCTCCTCGAATGGCACGGCCGGCGTCAATTCCCTTCGGCGCGATGGCGTTCCAACGCGAATCGAGGCGATCCTGCCAGCGAGCTCGTCGATCGTTTCCGCGTGATCTCGTATCGCTGCGTCCATGTCACGCACGGACTTTTGCACCCGATCAAGCGCATCCGAGCTATCATGAGCCCGTGCTCATATCCTTCGGACACGACTCACTCGTCTGGGCGGGGCTCGTCTAGGTGTTCGACCCGCTTCTTCAGGTTTGCGATCCCGGCCTCCAGCTCGGTCAGGGTGTCTTCGGTAGCCTGCGGTCAGCCTTGATTGAACGTCGTCACATTGCGTGCCTCACCTGTAACAACTCCCGCAGCCTAGCCTGCGATTCCGCTTGGTCGATGCTGAGCTCTTTGATCTGCATGATACTGGCGAAAGACGGATCCTGGCGAGCCTTGACGAATTTGTCCGCTTGTCCAATTTTCATGTCACCTGCTGTCAGCTTGCGCTAGCACGACAGCCACGACCATACCAGCCGACTCACTCTTCAGAAGCTTGGACTGCACGTCTGACAGCTTGAGATCGATGCCCGCTTGACCCGATACGATCTGAGCCACTTCGGTCGAGAGCACATCCACAATCGCCCCGAAGTCCTGCAGCGAGCTGAATGGCAACGAGGTGTGTTTGTTCAGGTTGTTGGCGGTGATCTTGGGGAAGTTGGCAATGGTGAAAGCCTGGTGATACCGCACATTCTGCATCAAGGTCGCTTTCAGCTGGCCGTTAGCTTGACACACACGGGAGTGCTTGCCAGCTTACCTGCTGGACGTCTTCCAGGAGGGACGCAATCATGCGATCCAACACAGCAGTCATGGTCCGCTTCCCGTCGCTCGGGACGTCTCGCACCGTCGGTACAGGCTGTCGAGGCGGAATCGAGAAGCTCGTAGGTGGCGCAGAGGGGACAAGTGGGGCCGCGGGTGCCGGTGTAACAGGCGGAACGGAACCAAAGAGCCCGTCCGGTGCGGCTGTAGCTTGAGCAGTCTTGGCTTGGCCGAAACCGGCAAAGCCTCCTGCAGCAGGAGCCGGCGTTGGCGTTGTGGAAGTCGTTTGACCGAATCCTCCGAACCCGCCAAAGGCGGACTTGGTGTCCTCGGCCGGCTTCTGCACCGCCGCTGCCGTCGTTGTCGAGCCAAAGCCTCCAAAGATTGGCTTGGTCTCCTGCACGGCCGTTGGCGTTGACGGACTGGCTGGCTGTCCGAGCCCAAATCCGCCAAAGACCGGCTTCGTCTCCTCAGTAGGCGACTTGGCGGGTTGAGAAGGTGGTTTACCAAGTCCAAGTCCCTGTCCGAAGACAGATTTGTTCGCACCGAAAGCAGATTGACCATCCTTGGCGGTATTGCTGGCACTGCCGAAAGCGCCAAGGAGCGATGGGGCAGGTTTGCCGGGCGTCGCGGGTGGGCTTACATACGCCGTTTGAGGTGGCTGACCCAGCGGGGAGCTCGTCTTGACGGCGTGTTTGAGGCTGAAAGCGGGCGGGAGCTTCGGTATGGCCGGACTGGGCTGGGAAGAGCCAAAAGTTGGAGCCGGCCCAAGGCGACCGAACAGCGACCCAGTTGCGTCACCTTCGGTTGACGACGGAACGCTGGGTCCAGACGAGGCGGTCGTGGAAGACCATGCCGGCGGTGATTGTGGCGTGTGTCTCGCTGGGCCGTTCTCATCATCTTCGTCGTCTTCACCTTCCCCGTGGCCCCGATCGTCTTCGCCTTCATCATCGTCGTCATCGACACTCTCCTCGTCATCGTCCACGCTCTCCTCGTCTTCCCCTTCGTCATCCAGATCACCAGCTTCCTCCGCGATAGGCGACATCTCAGGGGGCACAAGGGATACTGATTGCCTTCTCCTACTCGCCGCCGGATCCTCGTCTGCGTTCCCTTCCGCCTCCTCGTCTTCCTCCGTATCGTACTCCTCGCCCTCTCCTTCGACTTCCTCCTCGTAATCGTACTCGTCATCATAGTCGTCATCGGATCCGTACTCCTGCACAACGTTCTGCCCAGAAAGCGGAGCTGGTAGCTCTTCGCGCTCAACCAATACTCCTTCTTCGAGACTCGCCGTCGGCGAGACATCGGCTCGTCGAAGGGCAGATCCGGATGCGTCCTCTTCAGCGGGCAGGGGTGCAGCAGCGATGCTCTCAACTGGTGGCAACCGAATAGGCGCGGGTGATTCGGTAGGTGGGAGCGGCACAGCGGAAGCCGTCGCTACGCTAGCTGGCGGGAAATCATCGCCTGTACTTTCCTTAGGCAGGGGCACATCGCCAGGAACGTCGTAGCCAGGTGGAATGACTGCTGGCTCTGGTACGGACACTTTTGTGACCACGGGACTCTTCGGTTGTGCCGGTTCCGTTGCAGCGTATCCGGCCGGCATGACCGCCGGTTCTGGCTCTACGATATCTCCCTTGGCAGAAGAGGAGCTGGCAGCAGGCGAAGATGCCGACGAAGGCGTGGTTGAGTCCTTGCCTTTTGTCGTGGTCGAGGCCGGCAGGTCCGCAGCCGATTGCGGAGTAAGGGTCTTGCTTCCGAAGACCGGCGCGGCGCTCGGCTTGCTCTGACCAAATACCGGCACGGTCGTAGCCGGCTTCGCCCCGAAGGCGGGCGTTGACGGGCCAAGCGGCTTATCCTCCTTCTTTGCAAAGATCGATTCTCCCGACGTGCTGGAAGCGAAACCTCCAAATCCTCCGGTACTAGACTTGCCGAACCCACCAAACCCACCCGTGATGTTGCCGAATGCACTCGCCGCGGGGGCAGACGGCTGCCCGAACCCAACTGGAGTGGAAGGCTTGCCGAAAGCAGTTCCACCAGAGGTCGGCACGGATGCCTGGCCAATGGCGATCCCACTGCCGGGCTTCGAAGTCTGGCCGAAGGCAACTCCACCGGAAGCGACCGCGGGCTTGCCGAAAGCTGAAGTCGTAGGTGGGGGTGCTGAGAACGCAGCTGGTGTAGATGAAGGGGCAGTCTTGGGAGTACTGCTCGTCTGACCGAAAGCGCCAAATCCGCCCGATGAGGCTTGAGCAAAGCCGGTCGCCGGCTTGATGAACGCGCTGGGCGTCCCCGAGGTCGACGATGGTTGCGGCTTGAGGCTGGTGTCGTCGTCTTCCTCATCGCTGTCCTCGAGGCCAGGAACACGGGCCTTGCTTCCCGCTGCAGCAGGTTTGGCGGGCGCGGATGCAACTGGGCTCGATGATGCACCCAATGCAGAAACGAACCCGCCCAATCCGAAGTCGTCTTCAGAGGATCTGCTTGCAGGAGCAGCAGGCTTTGCTGACCCAAAGAGGCCTGTCGTCGGTTGACTGTCCGTCGACGGTGAGGGTGCGCCCTGGGATGGCGACTTTCCGAAAGCCGGCTTCGTGTCAAACGCGGATGTGACAGGTTTGCCAAAGGCGCTCGCGCCGAATGCAGACCCTCCAGACCCAAAAGGGCTGCTGCTCGAGGCCGCTTGGGCGAACGGATTGAGAGATGAGCCAAACACCGGCACGTCTTTCTTGGCTTCCTTCGCACCGAATGCCGAAGAGCCGCTCGCCCCGAAAGCACTCGACCCAAAGGCGCTCGAACCAAAATCAGTACTGCCCGAAGAGTCCGTCTTGCCCGCAAAGCTGAAAGCCGACTTGGCCGCCGAGTCGGGCTTATCAGCCGCTTGCCCGAATGCCGATGATTGAGAGGGCTTTGACGATTGTCCGAAAGCGGTCTGTCCAAAGGCTGACTGACCAAACGTGGATGACCCGAAGGCGCTGGCGGGTTTTGGGACAGTCGGATTGGGAGAAGCTTCGACACCAAAGCTAGATTGCCCGAAAGCAGGAGCTGACGGTTGCCCGAACGAAGACGACCCAAAAGCAGGCTTTGACGTCTGACCGAATGCGGTCTGACCGAAGGGTGATGATCCCGGCGTGCTGGATTGACCGAACGCCGGTATCGATGTCTGACCGAAAGTGGGCTTGGCAGCGGGCGTAGTGCTACCGCCTGCAACTGCGCCGAAGGCGGACTGACCGAAAGCGGGCTTCGAGTCGGGCGTCGTCGAGCCAAAGGCAGATTGACCGAATCCATGCTTGGCCGCTGGTGTCGAGGAAGGAGTCGTCGACCCAAAGGCGGACTGACCAAAAGCGGGCTTTGGAGCTGGCGTGGTAGAAGCGGTGGCTGAGCCGAACGCAGACTGGCCGAATGCAGGTTTTGGCGCTGCCGTGGAAGATGGCGCCGTTGAAACGAATGCAGATTGGCCGAAAGCGGGTTTCGATGCGGGTGTGGTGGAAGGGGTTGTGGAGCCGAATGCTGATTGTCCGAAAGCTGGTTTCGGAGCCGGTGACGACGACGGTGTCCCGCTGGCGAAAGCTGATGATCCAGATCCGGTGGATCGGCCAAAGGCGCTTGGCGTAGAGCTTGATCCGAATGCCGATGCACCAAAAGCAGGCTTGCTCGGAGTGGAGCCTGCAGCGAACGCGGATGGTGTTGCAGGTTGTTTGGGTTGTTCCACCACCGCAGGCGTGTTGGCGCCCGTACCGAGATCCATATCCTCGTTGTCGCCCATCAAAGCGATCGATGCAATGTCCCGAGGGCTCACCATACCGGGGTAGGGGCCGACGTCGGGATACTGCACATTGAAAGAAATGAGCAGTCCCGCTTGGCTGTACACCAGTAAACGAGGCGGGGGCGGCAGATCCGGCAAGTCCACTCCACCTTCCATCCCACGGACGACAGGTTTCGTTGCCGTCAAGTCCACTTCCATCGCCAGAACCGATGTGTCCTCGTCCGAAACGCCCTTCTTCGCGCCCGGCAGTACACCTCTTGCCATCTCTCCCAGGAAGACCGCTTGCCATACCGAGCCGGTGTCTTCCGCAGCGCCATGCAGGACTCCAATCTCGGTTCCTATTCCTGACGTCATGAAGCCGAGATGCCTTGAAGTTGGACCCCACTGTTTCAAGTCGACATAGAAACGATGATTGCCGGACCGGTTTTCCACTCCCATCGAGTCGTTGATATCAAAGTATTTCGTGAATGTGATGGACTGCTTGGTCCGCTGGATGATGAATACCTCGAGCGGATCGCGTGGGTCTTCCGCTTCGATTCTAGCGTAGCAAGTCAGGAAGAGGTCGGTCTCGAGCCATCGAACAAAGGTGGGGTAGTATGCCGAGGGCTCGAGGTCGGGAGGGGCAGGTATGCGAGATTTCAGGGTTCCGTCTGGGGTATATTGTTCGAGGGCGCCAGCTTTCGTGCCGACCACGATCTGCTTTCCCTTCGCAGACCAGCATCCTGTCTGTGAGTTCACGGATGGGGGATGGGCCTCGCAACCGCTTACCGCAAGTGTACGACCCCGTAGTTGGTCCCGCGAGCTGCCCCGTTTCAATGTCCAGCATCGCGAAACCCTCTGGCGTGATGAGGGCTGTGTTCCGATGCAGCGTGTCGGACGAGGAAGACGCAGCGGGATTTGGAAGGACGTCGAGTAGATGACCGGGGATGTCGGAGTTTACCGTAGAGTATGGCGAAGTCTAGGATGAGCTGCGCACACCCCGGCTTAGAAACACCTCACAGATCCGTTCACCACGTCCCTCAATCTGAACAAGCATATCCCTGCGCCTCCGGCCGTGGCGACCACCAGCCTCTCCTCGTTCATCGCTAGTCTTCTTGTCAGGACGTTATGATGAAGGGTTACGCGAGCAAGCTCACCTGACCCAAACCGGCCGCGCAGGTAGCGGTAGTACTGCGACAGGCGAGGAAACAGGTAAGACGTCCTTCGAAGACTCCTCCAGTAGTCGATGTACCTCCTCCAGCCTGTGTATCCGCACGTCTGTCGTCAATTAATGAGCTCGAAACTCTCACTCGGGACGAACCAGACTGCCCGCCGACGGCTACCAGGCCATACATGTTCGATACAGCCATGAGGTTGCATTCCTCGGGAAGGCCCTCGAGCTCGACTTTGTCCGAAACACGGACGTAGACCTCGCCATTGGTCTTGTTAAGCTGGAGCCACTGTATCATCAGCATTCTGTCACTTTTGCCATGCTGTTAGGCTCACATCCGCGTCGGTTTCCTCGCCATCCACCTGCGAGAGACTTGGTCCAGCGACCGCATTCGACGGTTGCCCCTCCGCAAGCGCTCCGAACGAATTGCTTCCGAACATCCTGCCAGCTAGCGAGTCGAGATCTGCTGGCCAGGTTGAGAGCGGACGACTGGAGACGGGTGCGAGGCTCGCTAAAGGTAATATGCGTATGTTGTGACGGAACAGGTGCTCGCACCCGCGCACTTCGTAGCACTTCTTGTTGAACTCTCATCTCCGAGATGACGGCGGCGAACGCCGGGGTGAATCGTCTCATTTGCCACTCCCATCTCGCGTGTGCCCAATGTGGGGCTCAATCGCTGGAAATAGCCCGCGTTCACCGGGACGTCATAGCTGGCTGCAGCTGCGAACATGAACCTCAAAACCCGCAACGTAGCCTCCGATGCAGAACCACTCATCCAACATGTCTACAAACAAAGGCTCCACGGAACCGGTTGATGAAGAACTCGGGAAGCCCCTTGAAGACTCGCTCGCCTACCTCGTGGACAATTCGAACGTCCACTATGGCGCGCAGAAGGATCAGCTAGCTCGTGAGTAGCCTCTCCCTACCGCTGGAATACTGCGGAGCTTATCGCAGCGAGCGAGAAGAGAGCGGACGCTGTACACTCCCATGGAGCGAAGAGCAAAGGGTGGATATCCAAGTTCTGGCCTAGCGAAGAGACGCTCGACAAGGCAAGTCACGCTTGTTGTGGATGTGAAGCTGATGGTAGCTGTTCAACTATGAGCATATGGGTACGGGGTTTTGCTGCTGATCGAAGAGAGGGCTGAGGATTCAGGCAACTATGTGATTGATCGCAAGTCGGGAAGGAAGAACTTTGAGTCCATGCCGCTCTGTGTGTGCTGTCCGAAAGCCTCCCAATCGTGCTGAACGTAGATGTGCGGGTGGGGATGCACCTGCTGTTCGTCAGGGGCAGCTCGTATATGACCTACTCCTCCGTCGAGCATCTTTTGACCGCTCAATCCGTCAAGCGTGGGTGCGGACTAGTCCTTGCAGGTAGGCTTACATTGCAGAAGGAGCGATATACGATCAGACCGGCCCCGACGTCAAGCCGCACATCCAAAGCTTCATCCACACATACGATCTACCGATGGACGAGCTACTGGTGCAAGACCTTGATCAATACCCCGTACGTTGCCCTGATACAGCTGCGACTGATATGCAGACCTTCAACTCGTTCTTCTCCCGCCGTCTCAAGCCATCAGCTCGACCCATCACATCTGCGCACGATCCATCCGTCATCGTGTCGCCCGCCGACTGCCGCTTGACCGTCTTTGACACGGTTGACAAAGCCAAGCAGTTTTGGTGCGCCGTAACGAAGCTACCTACCTCAAACGCTGACGTCAGGGTGAAAGGGCAGAAGTTCAGCATCCCATCTCTGCTCATGGGCAATGACAAGGCGGACGACGATCTGGCGGCGTTCGGAGATAGTGGCTGCGCGCTGGCAATTGCGCGACTTGCACCGCAGGATTATCACCGTTTTCACTCGCCTGTCGAGGGAACCATTGTCGGCGTAAAGGATATCAAGGGTCAGTTGCCTAGGTTGGCTGTTGATGGCGCTAACGGCAGGGGAGCTGTATAGTGAGTGGAATCTGGGCACCCAGTATTACTGTAGCTGATGATGAGCGGTGAACCCTCAAGCGATCAATGAAGGTGCGCCGCGCTACGCATCCATCGTTTATTGACTGAGACTTCGCAGATCTTAACGTCTTCACGCTGAACAAGCGGTCCGTGATGCTGATCAATGCCAACCTGGGCAAAGGCAAGGAATCGGTCACAATAGCGTTTGTGGCGATCGGAGGTGAGTGTCGACATCTCCGCCCGAAAGTGTGCTCATCCCCAGCGATGCTCGTGGGCAGTATCGGCTGGTCCAAGAAGCCAGGGGACAAGATCGCCAAGGGCGAAGAGCTCGGATGGTTCCAGGTGGGTCGTCTTGCTTCGGTCTTCGCTGATGATAGTACGGCGGCTCGACCTGTATCGTTGTTTTCCCCAAGACTGCCGGTGTGACCTTTGACGACGACCTGAAGAGCACGTCCGAGAAGAGCATGGAGACGCTCGTGCAGGTCGGTATGGAGATTGGCAAAGTCGCATAGATACATACATACAAACAGAGTCTGCGATCAGCCAAGGATCGAGTTGCAGTGCGCGATGATTGAGCATACCGTCAAATCTAAAGTATTTCGCAGCACTTTCCCTTCACTTCTTGCCCTTGCCCTTGTCCTTCCCCTTACCGCTGAGATCAGATGCGATGCTGGATTGACGCCTCGGCCTTGACTCACGCCTCAACTCCGCCCTTGTTCTTCATGATGGTAAGCTTCCCGCCGCTGGCAGCCTGGACCATCTGCTTCTCGATCGAGTCGTTGATTTTGCTCGAGAGTTGCTGCGGTCAGCATTGTATACGCATCATCTGTGGCATTTCCAGTTCCCTCTCTTTGCACTCTCAGGAAGGGGGATCTGCACTTGGGGGAGGAAACAGTCGTGCCCAGACTAACCTGCTTCTGTCTACGCTCGGCGATCTTGTGAGTACTCTTCGGCGCGATGTCCCGCTTTCCCTTCTGCATCGTCCCGCCCTTCTTCCTCCCGCCCGAGGTGGGCTTCGCCTTCAATCCTTTGGTATTGCCCTGAGCCATGGTTGTGGTCGGTGATGAGCGGTGATGGCGGTACAAACACAAGAAAGATTTGCGGATTGCCCGTTCAAAGTCGACCATTGGAGCGGTGGGGCTCCGTCATCGAGGCACTCAAAAGTTGCAGTCCTCATTTGACGACAACGTCGATCATCTCGACACCACATAAACTACAGACAATATGGCCAAATCATTCAAATATGTCATCGGTGCGGGCGCAAGATGGCTATCATCCCAGTCATGGTCAGCTGACAGCAGAGCACATGGAGGAGGATGACGAGTCGACCAAAGCCCTCCCCGAGTGGGTCAAGCTAGAGTACTCGCACATGATCACCCTCACCGCGCCCAACTCGCACGTCCACTTCACTTCCCTCTCTTCGTCGTCCATTCCGCCCCTGGAGAAGCATTTAGCGTCGCACGCCTCGTCGTCAAACGCCCATGCACACACCGAACCGATCTTGACGTTCCTCGCAAACGAGGGTATCCCGAAAGAGCGGGTTTGTCTCCTCGACCCCCGCGCGGAAAAGGTCTTGAGTCCGGAGGATGGAGATGCGTTCGACGTGTTCTTGTATGGCGGGATTCTCGGTGACGATCCGCCTAGGGACCGAACGGGAGAGCTGAGGAAGCTCGGCTTCGAGGGAAGGCATCTGCTGGAGAAACAGATGACGACGGACACGGCGGTCGGAGTGACGAAGATTGCGGTGGAGGACAAGGGTGAGTTGTTTCCCAGCGTTGTATTGGCACAGTCTGATGCCAGTCCCACTTGACAAGATCCCGTTCATCGTATGTGCCGAAGAGGGCCGCACAGCAAGGCTTGAACTGATGTGCGCAGGATTTCCCCACAATCACTTTCAGCAAGCACGAGTCTATCGAAATGCCGTTCCGTAAGCTGACAAGCATGTCTCTAACGCTCAAGCTGACGACAGGCTATGTCACGGACAGCAACGGGGAGCCCATCTTGCCACCCGGGATGAAGGAGCACTTGAAAGCGGACTTGGACAGGACGATCGACGATTTTTAATGCGTGCCGCGGCCTGAACACATTGCAGCTGTATGCATCGCGGCTTGCGGCATCACAGCTTTGCCTTCCTCTCGTCCGCGGGGAGTCACTCTTTGAGCTTGGCACTATCATCAACACCCGCCCGATTTCAGTGATGGCGCGCAGCAGGACAGGTTCCGAGACTTACTCGAGGAAGTTCTCCCACTCTTCCTTGCCCCACGAGGACGAGACCGAGTCTTCCTTGAGCCCGTCAAACAGCGCGGTCGGAGTGACGTGAATGCCGTTCTGCCTTCCGATCTTGACTGCGGTCTTAACGCTGCTTCATGCGCTGCCGGCAGACTCACCAGTATGCTTCAGTCCAGCTTCGGCCGCGTTACCGCCGTTGATCTTGACCTCGCCGCCCTCGTGTTTCTCCTTGACTTCGAGCGCATCTCGCAGGTCTCCGAACACCTTGGACTTGGGTCCGTTCACCTTGCCCTTCGCCTCCAGCAAGTCCGTCGCGAGATTGACGAGCTTGTCCCTGATCTGCCCTGGGTTCAGGCTCTGCGCGGGGACGTTGAAGTACTCGCGCTGGTGCTCAAACACCTATATCACGCATTCAGCACGCCGCTATGACCAGTCAATCGAGCGAGCTTACGGCCAGGAGGTAGTCCCAGAATAGGGCAGGATACTGCTGGCCGAAGACGATCAACGCCTCGGTGTTGTAGTGCGACGCAAAGTGGCTTGATCATCAGCCCTCGCGCATGCGTATCCGCCGCTGCGCAAGGAACAGCTCACAAGGGTTGAGGATAGATCCGAGTGATCAACTGCAACTTCCCATCATACTTCCCCCCGGCCCTGATGAGCGGGGCGACATGAGCGTCAAGCGTTCGCAGGAGTCTGGCCGAGTAAGGGCAGATGGGGTCGATATAGCTATCGCGCGTGAGCTTTGGAAGACTGCGGGACACGGTCGAGCCGAGCCCGGACCGATCACTCACACTTCCAGGGCCTGGCCGCCTGAGCCGAGTCTGAGAAAGCTGAGCGAGCGAGGGACGGCCATGATTGTCTGTCTTTCGGTGGCTCTGGGACTGTGTAGCTGGAGTAAAGATGAAAGGCAAAGGACGACGAGGTCACCGCGGATGGGACAAGTATATATGGCGTCATTGCGGATGCCCGAGGCGACCGGTAAACAAAAAGAAGCCGACGTCGGACGTGTGCCAGTCTGCTCATGCATGTCATGGTAAAACAGTACTTCGACGGGCAGAAGGCATACACGCCCAACCGAGCTCGTTTATGATGATGCATGCTGAGTCTAGGTCTCGAAACAGGCGTAGCAGCCCAAGATGGGCTGATCCGGGCGGCCTTCTAGTCTTGAGCTTCGTTCGCCCCGTGCTCGCGCGCGGTCGCCCCACCAGAGCTGGAACGTCCTCACGCCATTGTGCGAATTGTGTGTGAGCCCCGACATTGAGAGGGTTTCAGCACCTCTGATCAGCTGTGGCCGTGAGAACTGGGTCCATTGGGATTCGCCCTTTAACGGAACCACTGTGAGCAACGGTTCATTGTATAGTCGAGGCGAGCTTGAGGGGAGGCCCAGGTGTGAGCAGAAGCGAGTAGGATGTTGCATCCTTGTATGGGGATATGCTAATCTCAGAGGTCGGATGCTTGCCTGAATGGCTAATGCAAGTTCGGATTATCATTAGCAGTGACCCGGTGCGGTCGTCGGCATGACGTGAGCGAGATCCCAGCTGAACTCCACAGTCCATCCTTATCACCTATGCGCGTCGCAAAGTATCTGTGACACCAGCATGTGGTGACAATGGCATGCTCGTATACTTGAGGATACAAGCATGGCCGAGGAGAAGAGGTGAACCAGCCGGCCATGCCGGGAAAGGTAGAGGCCGATGTGATAAGTGAAACCATGCACGCCACGTCACCAACCCGCTCCAGCTATCTGTAGCCAAACTTGAGCCTGTCTGCTCGTCGTGCATATTTGAGCCCTGTCGAGCTTTGACCATGCCTTGCACGTTCCATCCCAAACACACTTGTTGCATAGGTGAGTTCTCAGCCCATTCTTTCTGCTTCACAGATCCCCCCCTTCCATCCCCCCTTTCATGATGATAATATGTTGGCACCAGTCCTATTCGTTAAAACAAGAGGAGTCTTCTGGGCGCTACCACACCATACGCAGTGGGCGTCCCTGATCTTTTACCCACCTACCTCTCTTTGCAGATTGCTGTCTCACGCCCGGTGCACGAGGTTCAATGCTGACAGCAAGGTCGACCGCGAATGCTGTTTTATCCTTGTATTCGTACCATGACCAGATGCATCCTTTTCGATCCCGTTAGCTCCCGCAACTCTTGTGCCCGATCAGTATACGGCAAGTCGAGAACACCGCGGCACAACGCCCTTGCCTGCAGCCGACCATTTATTTAGTACGAAACCACACTGGGCGGTCTCATCGTCTCCGGCCGACACCGAGGCCAACATCTGTGATTTGACATCATGATATATGTCTGGCGCTTTTAAAGGCAGAAGTGATGGATGATACATTCGACCTAGGCTAATCACAACGCGTACTGTTTATGCTACTGGTGTATACAATGGACTCTGTCTCAAACTCATGCAGTTATCTCCCCTATGCACTTGCCTGGTTCTCCGGTCTCCTCGCCTTCGCTCGTTAGCGCTTCCCTGTCGTCGAGCGACGAGACCTTGGCACTTCTGGCTGGCTGCCGGCCGAACCGCTCGGCGACGCTTCTTCAATCCGTCCAGCCCGGCTGGGCGACTTCTTCCTCGACGGGCTGTCCATTTCCTCCTCGATCTCTGCCTTCCGCTTCCCAAGCGGACTCCCTTCGACCGAGCTGTCGTCACGCTGACAATCGCTCATGACGTCGGGCGACTGCGCGCCGACCACATCGCCCATTTCGGCCGCCAGAACTGCCTCTTGGGGAGATGTCGGCTCGTGTGTCTCAGACAGCGATAACGGACTAGCAGCTAGCATGTAATGGCGTGGTGGGGGCGACGGCGTCAATGCTGTTGGTCGCGTCGTAGCGGGTGATGGTGGCAATCCGTGCGGTATCGGCCGAAAGTCAGGCAGATTACCGGTTTCTGCCTCGTCAGCGATGAATGAAGAAGGCGTAGTGTCGCGCTAAGCACGATAGCATGTGGCAGTGACGAGGTAGTGAAACTCACGTATTGCGATGTGATGCCCGAAGGCTTTTGACCGATGAGCCAGGGGGGATCCACAGGTGCCGCAGAATGATCGGGTCACTGCGAGTCAGAGAGGGCAAACGGTGATCGCCACAAGTAACACACCGACGTTGCCGGACGATGCACGGGAGTTGTACTCGTGTACATCGCCTACCAGAGAGACGTCCTGTGCGAGGGGGAAGATGTTGGTTGAGTGGAGCGAGCCGCTGGTATGTTGGCAGTCGGCGCCTGATGTGGAGAAGGGAATAGGACGTGGGGTGTGGGTGGTAGACGGGGGATAACGGAGATCAGCTATGTACGTCCAGCGCGAGTCGTAGCACTCACAGTTACACGTGAATTGCTTCAATTGCGTCAATGTCTTGATCACGATGGAACAGCCACCACACAGGCAGTGTCCGTGGTACTCCATCTCCATGTACCGCATCGGGTCCAGCTGATGAAAGGCCGATAAAATGGTGAGGGCGTGCTCGGGAGCGGCAGGGACGGTGGAATTGTCG
>Ga0308169_10003677_pt1 | contig 14809 bp, 16 predicted proteins | sample PhyBR1_2_FD_202139 | JGI IMG/M metagenome (GOLD analysis project Ga0308169, IMG submission 202139) | Phyllosphere microbial communities from UC Gill Tract Community Farm, Albany, California, United States - DLSLSB.R1 | ecosystem: Host-associated > Plants > Phyllosphere > Unclassified | place... | reverse complement strand
AGCCCAAGTTGACTAGAAATCGCGTGCAGCGCGCGGCCGCGAGGGTGTTTTGGGAAGATCGAGCAGCTCGCTTCCCTCGAGCAGATCGACAACGTTGATGTTCAACGCAACGGCCAGATCCTGCATTGTGAGCAGGGTAGGGTTACGGCGTCCGCGCTCGATATCGCTGAGGTAGGTGCGATCCATACCGGCCCGGAAGGCGAGCTCTTCCTGCGTTAGACCGGCCGCGGCACGGTGACGACGTACATTTCGGCCAACCAGTTCGCAGAGCTCCATCCGCAACTGGCAGACGATTGTCGACTATATCACTATCGGATATAGTCGACATATGATGATGAATATGGCGTCGGACGCCTCAGTCCAGCTCGATCGGGATGCACATATTGCGCGGTCTCAGGCACTGCACGACCTCGCCGAGCAGCATTTTCGTGCGCTGGCGCCGTTCCTTTCGCCCGTCCGCGTGCAGGACCATGCAAGGCGTTTGGCGCGTCTGCGCCCCGTCTGTACGGGAAGCGACGACCAGACGGCATTTGTCATCGAGCTGGCGGCGTGGACGGCGGACAAGGGGCGCAGCACGGCACTGGAGCGTTACGCACGTCAGACCACACTGCAGGCCGGGTCGGATGATACCTGCGTTCTCATAGGTCTGCAGGCGAGCATGATATCATTCTGGACCGTGCAGGAGGTCCATCCGGTTGCCGGCTGGCTGCTCCGGGATCTGGCGAACGAAGGAACAGTCTGGGTCGTGGACGCCAGCCTTCAGCAGTATTTAGATAGGGGAGGGTCACCCTGTTTCCTGGCGCGCCTGTTCCAGGCCGATAGCGGCGGATTGTGGATGACATGCGGCACGCTGTTTGCCGCCCCGGAGGCGCTGGCAAGCTTCGGGCTTGGGCGAGAGGGAGAAGGTGATGCTGTTCAGACCGGTTCCGAGCGGCATATCGCCCTCAGCCGACAGAGCGCCTATGTCGCATTCCTTTACGCGCCGCTCCTGTAGATAGGGGAGTGAGGCTTGCACTGTGCAAGCCTCGATGGTGTCACAACCGCTCGGTTTTGACACAAGCGACATGACCGAATTCTGGCCTGCCAGCATACCTCGCACTTTCCACGTTCGGACATTTGCTGCGGCTCAAGCGCAACGTGAACGAGCACGAACAAAGTCTTTCTTGGTTTTAAGGACCCCACACGTGCGCCGAACTTGCGTCGTAGAACGCGACCGCCAACGGATAACGCTCCTCGCGGCGCATCCCGGCAAGCGCCATTGCCCTCGCCATTATCTCTTGGTTCACCGGCGTGTCCGGGTCGCCGTAGACTCCGACGTAGAGCTTAGCGCAGCGACCGCGACCGATACGGGTGAGAATATGGTCGTCGTTCTCGGCAAGCGAGTGACCGAAAACGAAGATGCAGTGTTGTCCCTGCTTAGCGTTGTAGCTGAACTGTTTAAGTCCTTGGTAAAGGTAGGCATTGTGGCGGATCGTCGCCTTCTTCTTCGCGCTCGTGCCTTCGGCCACGAACAAGGGGAAGGCGTTGCGCGCAAGGGCATCGCGCGCTTGGTCGATCAATGGCACGCCCTTGCGCACCCAAGTGTACTTCAGGAGGTCTTTACCCGCGTCATACAAATGCAGGGCGCCGTGCAAGAACATGACGCAGGCGCCATGAGCGTTGGTCTCTCCCTGCCAAACTACGTAGTCAGCGTCGGGCGCATCCTCATCATTCCCAAACCCATCGTTCGTGCCAAGGTCGATGCGCTGACCGAACGGGGGGTCCTCGTGCATCAGCGTCCAGTAGAGCAGCAGGTCGTAGTTGAGCGTGAAGACGCACCCCGCCTTCGGACTTGTGAGGAAGTGGGATAAGAAGCGCCGGCATGCCCAGAATCGTTCGTCGGGAATTTCGGCTGGTACGTGGGGATGATTACGGGCGATCGTCAGGACAAGAATCTCTTTCAGGGCGGCCGCGTGCGCCAGCATCAGGTTGGCCTCCTCGTCACCCGCGCCAGCATAGGCGGGGAGAATCCTCGCCGCGCTCTCCAAGGCACGGATTGCAGCCTCAAAATCCTGGGTGCCTAACGCCGCGAACACGGCGGTGACCTCGGGCACTGCTGTGAAGTCCGCTTGGTCGAACAGCGAACCATAGTGAAAGATATTGGGCAGACAAGCGATGCTGAAGCCATTGCCGAGCAATAGGTGGCGTTTGGAAAATTTCCCAGAATCTGCGATTGCGTCGGCGAAAGTCAGCAGCGGCACTTATCCAAATCCTTTACGTTAAAGTGACGTGCCCTGACACTAGATCGGATCGGCCGCCACTATGCGGAAACGCAATCGTCTCAGGTGTTGAACCGATCTATGACAACTACCAAGTAAGGACATTTTCAATTGTTTCAACAACTTCTGTGAAGTGTTCCGCAGATGCCTTAGCTCTGCTCAAATGAGCGCCCCTAAGTCCGTCTTTGCTTTTACAATCAAATATTGGTTTTTTTGCATCCAATGAGTACGGCACTAGGCTATGGAGATTTGGAATCATGCCTAGTTTGTAATTTCCCTCTTCCCATTCTGCAATCTGGTCGGGCGATAACCGGTCAACAATGTTGGCCTTGATGGCGGTCTCAAGTTCACTGCCATATATAGACCAACCAACGGTCATCTTTTCCTCAGAATTAGTTCTTATATTGTGCATCTGAACCACGTACCCCAAAAATACCGGATGACCTTTTGGTATGGAAAGTCCATCACCGGACCAATTTGAGTTGCATTGATCCCATTGAGCACGCCACATGACGAGCTTGTTTCCAAGATTTTCAGTGCCTTGGATTGAAAACAAATCAGGTGCGACAGGCGTTACGAAAAAGTCGCTTGATGCGAGGACTGCCCTGTTAAGTGCTGCTAGATTAGGTCCGAGATCGATGAGGACCAAATCAGCTTTCACGCGATCAGCCGCATAGTGAATGTACCGATGAATTGCAGACTGGGCACGCAGAGAGGCCTCGCTGCCGCCTCGCGCACTATTCCAAGTGTCACCAAGAAGATCTTCAAATTCGCTAAGGCGGAGGTCGCCTGGAATAAGAAACAGGGGTCCTTGTGCGTTAGCCACTGGAGACGGCTGGCGCCTCCTGATGTCACCTACGCCGCGAATTACGGGTTCGACTGCTCTATATATGCTGTTTCCGTCTTCGCGCCATGATGCCCTGATCTCTGTGTCGCTGAGCGCATAACTAGTCAGATTGCTCTGACTGTCGCAGTCTACCATGAGCACCCTATGACCACGCCGAGATAGCATGTGTGCGATATGGTACATGTAGGTAGTCTTGCCCACGCCACCCTTATTGTTAAAAATGCTGATAGTTTTCATGTTTGCCCCGGATCGTCTCGATATGGTGGCGATGCTAACAGCAGGCTTGGTACTTACACCATAGATATCAAGTTTACACGGGATGCCGTGAGGAAGGCGAAGCGCTGGTTGTGGAACTAGGTCGGCGCCTACAAGGCGAGCGAGCATCCGGCCGCCTAGCTTCGGCAAGTGACCGGTGGTCCCGAGGCAGGTCACGTTTTCAGCCGTAACCTGCGGTGTCACAACCGGACGGTTCTGAAACTCGGAACGGACTCGGCAAGCTGAGGTAAAAAGGTCTACCTTCCTCCGCCCCCGCCAACGTTGACGGACTAGGGGAGCGCTGCTGGCAGCATCGGTCCGCCACGGGCCTGTGCCCGCTGAAAACCGGGCTGGGCTTCCAGTCGAGCGAGGTAGGCGGTGAGCGCGGGATAGGTCTCCAACGCCTTGGCCATGCGCGCCATGGCCAAGAAATAGCTCATCTGCATATCAGCGAGCATAGGCTGCTCGCCCATCAGGAACGGCTTATCGCCAAGGCCGTTAGCAATATAAGACAGAACGTTGTCGACCATGGGGCGAGCACGATCGGCTGCTGCCTGTTCGCCGGTACGCTCAGAAAGTAGCACCGTCAGCACGGGACCGGCTGCGGTGCTTTCGACGAAGTCGAGCCACTCCTCATGCGTGGCATACTCGGTCGTGCCAGGTGCGGGCGAGAAGCGATTTTCGCCATACCGGTCGTCCAGATAGCGCAGGATTGTGGCGGACTCTGCCAACGTCAGATCGCCGTCCTGGATTACGGGTGATTTGCCGAGCGGGTGGACCTCCTTGAGTTCGGGAGGCGCACGAAACTCTGGCGTGCGATCATAGCGGACGAGCTCGACGGGTATGCCGAGTTCTTCGATCAGCCACAGAACGCGTTGTGAGCGGGAGAATGCGAGGTGATGGAGGGTCAGCATTGGTAGAACTCCTGATAAGTCGGGAATTGGATCACGCGCCTGGCGGCGTGCCCTGGTCGCGTGGAGGGAGCGGCGCATGCACCTCGTGACAGATCGCGCGCAGGCCGGGCTTCAATTCAGCTGCTTCATTCGGTGTGGGTGCTCGCCTGTTTCTTCCAAGCATTCAGATGGCGCAAGCGGACGTTTATTCATGGAATGAGTAGTGGCGGATCATCGCTATTCGCCGGAGTTTTAACCGCTCGCAAAAGGGGCCATTCAGGCAAGGTAATCGACGGAACGACTGCGCGGTGCGCTCGGATTGATGGACGAATCCCGACCATCGGATCGGACCAAATGAATGCTCGTAAGCAGGTTTACGACGAGACTAAGGAAGCTAGCTTGAAGCCCGCGTGACAGATGACTGTGACAGGACCCTCCGGGTTTGGTCGAAAACGCTAAAAATTATCACGTAAAAACAATGCATAAGCTATAGGCTGCAAAAAAGCCCACCACCCCCATGTATACATGGTATTAAAAGCGCAGTGTGACATAGTGCGTCGATGTCCGATCCAATCGAAGCAATCTTGGACTACTTTGGCCCCTCGCTTTCGAGCGAGGTCGCGGTCGAGCTGGCTGAGCGACTAAAGATATCTCCCTCTGCGGCGCGGCAACGTCTTTCGCGCGCGCGCGGCAATGTCCGCCGGCTGGCGGGCATCCCTTTCTCCCGCAATGCACGCTTCATGTACCTTGAGAAGCAGTTCGGCTCGCCTGAATATTGGCAGAGGCTTGCCAGCACGCTGATCGCAAACAATTCTGCGCTAGGCTATGCGATAGCGGCGCTTCGCCAGCACGGCGGCATGGTGCCCGCCCGACAATTTCCGATCATCAGCGGGTCGCCCCTTCGGCAACTCAAGCATCTCGCGTCCGAGACGGTGCTCAAGCGCCTCACCGAGGCTGGCCTAATCAAGATCGCTGCTGTCCCTGGCATTGGTGAGTGCGTGGCTCTTGTCCAAGACGAAGAGTATTATGCGGTCGGCACAGCCGAGATGCGCGCTCGCCTCATCACCGAGGAAATCCTTCTCTCCGCAGCCCGCGACTGGCTACGCAAACTTGGGATCGCAAGCTACAATCTTGTCAGCACCCGCACCAACGACAAGCTTCCCCAGGTCGGCACCTTCGCCTGGGATTTGAGCGCGCCATCTTATCTGGGCGCGATGGTGCGCTTCACCCGCCTGGGCGACCCCAAGCCCGGCTTTGTCGCATGCGACGTAAACCTGAGTTCAGATATCACGCTCGCCGGCGCGGCACCGTTCATCCGTAAGTGCACGACGCTGCGCGCGCTGCGCAATGTCGGCCCGTGCATGCAGATCCTGATCGCCTATCGCTTCCATAAGGACGCCTTCGCGGCGCTGCGTGGAGCCGGCATCATCGCCGCGACGCCAAGTTCACTGTTTGGCCACGACATCGCTGACGCCCTGCGCGAGTTGACCAGCGTCCTGACTCGCGCTGCCTACTCAGCGTTTGATCCCGAAAAGTTCGAACACCTCTTCCGCACGCTGGGAAAGATTGGTGGTGCAACCAATCAGCTGCGCGGCGTGCTGTTCGAATACATAGTTGCCGACATTGTGAAGCGGTCAAACCTCGGCGAGGTAACGATGAATCGTATCTTCAAGACGCCCGACAAGGGCAAGGCGGAGATTGACGTCCTCACGGTTCAGCAAAACCAGCAGGTCTTCGTGATCGAGTGCAAGGGCTACAGTCCGCACGCTGTGATCCCTGATGATTTGTTCAAGCGCTGGCTCCAGCATAATGTGCCGGTCGCCTACGCATATATCCGCCAGCATCCGGAGTGGCAAAATCTGCCCGCCCGTTTCGAGTTCTGGACTAGCGCGCCGATCAGCGATGAGATGCTCGCACTCTTTGAAAAAACAAAGGCCGCGATCAAGCCTAGCCGCTATACGATCGATCTTCGTGGCCCGCAGGACGTATGGAAAGCGTGCTTCGATACGGGCGAGAAGAGCTTGATCGACGCCTATAGCAATCATTTTACCCCTGGCGACGGGAGTATGCCACCTCTGTCACGAACGCGTCCGCCGCCGCTGGCCGCTGCGCCGGTCGAAGAAGATGATTGGGCAGATCAATGAGCGACGATCCACGCGAAGCGGGCCGGGCGGTTATGGTGCCTTCGGGGTGCGGACTGAGGCATTCACCGGGGTCCAACTGGTCGCGGCGACCAACATCTTTGTTGGTATGACTCGAGCACGCGAGCTGCTCGGGCTCGCCATTCGCAAGGCCAGTGCAGCCTCGCTGCTTGATGCCGCGGTGGCTCAAGGCTGGAAGATCGTCGATCTCGGGGCAATCGAGCCTACTGGCGACTGACGTCGGACAGTCCGATTGGCAACAAGAGCCAGCGGCACGGCTTGCTCAGCGGTAGCGCCTCCGATCTGCACGGTCCTAAGGTGGGGAGACTACAGAAGCCTCTAAGTGTCTGATTCTGACTTTCTAGTATCACAACCGGACGGTTGTGACCCTCGAGAAGGCACGCCATTAGAAAACATAGAAAGGCATCTTATGAGGGGGCACAGGTGGTTCTCGCACCCAACATGGTCATCGGCAAATGTCGGCGTCAGGATGCACCATACCGCCATTTGCCCACCGAGCCCCGTTATTGCGCTCCTCCTATTCTATGCGCACTATCACGATAGAAATGACCCAAGCGAGCAACGTGGGGTCGCAAAGCTCGGGGGCTTCATGCGTTCACTGATTTCGGAATTTTCGTATGGGTTCGCTCTGACCCACGAGTTCGTCCAGGCGCTGGGCACCTTATCGGCCGCACCGATCTTTCCTTCGCTGGTCGATGAGGGTGCAACCGGCGGGGGCTATGACGTTCACCTCGATAAACCGGGGCTGCCGATCTACATTCAATTTAAACGCTCCGAATGTCTCACGTTGAAAACGGGGCGGGAGGTTAAAGCCGGGTCGGGCATCAGCACTCCCTATTACCGGTTCGCGGTAACCGCCTCAGCTGATTCCGAGCAGCACAAAATGCTGTTGGGGTGGGACGTGGCGCCAAACGAGGTGTTCTATGCAGCGCCGATGTTCTATACCAAAGCAGCCTTCGATGAGGCCTATAAAGCTGGCGAGATCAGGCAACGCTCATTCTTCGTTCGCCCGCGGGTAATCGGGCGGTTTTCCGATACTAAGGCGCATCATGTTTCGTTCGATGGTAGAAAGTGCGTTGTGATGTCGGAGTTCAAGGAGATCGAGGCCTTGGGCGTTGCGGGCTTGGAACGTCACTTTCGCGATAGGTTGGCTCAAGAAAAAATGCCGCTCCGTGAGGCACTCCCCGCGATCGTCGAGCGAGCTCGTAGCGTTCGGGAGACTGCACGACGGCAAGAGGCCGAAGAAGCCGAGCAGGCAACGCTGAAGGGAGGCCTTGAGGCTCGGTCTGCGGTTCAGGGCCCGGACCTACCGCCAATCGAAGGCATTGTGGGCGGAAGTATCCCACAGGAAGCGGAGCGGATCAGCGGGGCTGATGAATTCTTCCAAGTGCAAAGGGCGGCTATACCGCCGTCACCTAATCCTCAAGAGGCTGGGTTGGCTGTCGATGGCGCTGGTTCTAAAGAACTTGCTGAACTTGCTGAACTTGCAGACATCGCCATCCGAGATTTGAATTCACAGCTATACATTGTGCAGGATCGTAGCGCCTGATAGTTAGGCAAAGTTTAGATGGATGAATGAGCGATTTTATTAGGAGATGCTTACAAAGTCTTGCTGAAGTACCCGCCTATGGGTCTTAGTGTCACAACCGAAGGGTTGTAACACTTAGCCCTATCGCTCGACCCCACGAGCGCGGCAAAGTAGTCGGTAGTGCCCAATGCGTTTCCGTCAGGTGGGGAAGAGATGTCGGTGAAGCCCTTCCGCTTCTGCAACGGTCAACCGAGTAATGACTTGCGGCGGATGAAAGCCCGCACGAAGGGTCCTCAACACCTCCATCGAAGCTGGGCAGCCGATTTCTACCTCTTGTAGAACAAGGCCGTACGCTTTCGCCGAGCCTTGTAGATAATCGTTAAAGGCGGCCCGAGCTAGTCCAGTTCGCGGACCGCAAGCACGCCACACCGCGTCTGGATCGCCTTCGACGATCTCAGCAACTCGGGCTACACCGCGGACCTCGCCGACGGGCTTCGTAACATAAATCCAGAGCCGAATTCCCTGCTTGATCAGCGGGATTTTCCGCCTGATCTCGACCGTTTTAGAACCGTTGAAGATGGCACAGGCGAAGTTTGGGCGTATGGAAATTAATCTATCGTCGTCAACCAATGCCACGAAGCCATCCTTGGGTGAGAATCTGCGTAACTTTCTCACTGGACAGCGAGACAGCGGAAATGAGGTTAGCGTTTCCGGCAGCGTCAATCGCCTTCAAGTAGCGTAACGGAACCGGCGCAGGTAGCGCGAACAGATTGTCGAAGCTCGTAACGAGAATGTCGTCGGTAGCAGAGAAGGCATCAACATCGTCGACTACGAGCCTGCGCTGGCTGTCGACAGAGAGGTCTGCTTTCGGCTGTAGGGTGCAATCGACGATACGGCCCACTGCCACTACCGCGCCTCGTCCACCTGTCCGACTAGATTCATAGAACAGGATCGGCCCGTCCACCGGCATAAGCGGAACATTGCGCGGAGCGCTGACGTAGGCGCGTCGAGCGTGAAATGCCGCATCCTTGGCTTCTACGAAAGCGAAGGTGTGCTGCGGAGCCGTGCCGAGCAGGTCATCGGCAAAGGTTTTTGCGATCGGGACGATCACCCCGTTTTTACCTGGCCATATTACAATCGTGGGTGAAAGCAGGTCGGTAAGTTGCGATGCTGGATAGGCAAACGATTGTCCGCCCGGCGAAACAAACGAGATTTCGGTTTCTTCAAGAGTTGATATTGGCATCGCAACAGGAAGTGAAAACCCTGTTCTCCGCCGCGTCTCCGCTGCGCAATCGACCCAGTTGGGCTCCATGAGTGGTCGACCGAGCGCGATCTTTTGATACATCAATCCCGATCGGGAGCGCACAAATCCTCTCGACTGCGCAACCCGGTTTACGCTCGATTGACCCGCAACATGGATTAACTCGATCGCGGTCGGATGCACGCTAGCCGCATCGCGGGTGAGCCGGTCGATCAGAAAATCTGCAAACAGGCCTGCATCAGGTTGATCTTCACGGGCATGAATGAGCAACCGCGCGATTGGCTGCATGCCTTGCGGTACGAGGAGAATGCCAATCGCCAGTAAATTGTCTGAGGACCGGATCGCCCTACCTACTCGAGCCGTGATAGAAACGGGTAAGTCACAGAATTCTTCTATAAGGGCCGAAGGCGTCATCGCGGCGGTGAGGTACGCTGCAAGTTCGGCATCGCTGGCTTCCCCGAAAGAGAATCCTATCCCTGATCGCGGGGCCGGGGTTTCGGAAGTTGCTTCGTCGGGGAGAAGCGATATAATTTCTTCAACAGAAATTATATCGATCCCAACCTGATCAAGCAGAGAGCCGCTGGCGGCAAGAAGTGTTCTATCACGTGTGATGAAAGCAGATGCACGTGATAAGGCGGCGTGAGCTATATGTGCGGCATCGCTAAGTGATTGGGTACTGCCTGCTGAAGATAAGCCTGGGTCAACGAACACCATCTGGTGCACCCGCGCAGCAAGCTCGTCCCGCCGTTCACGATCAACCGGCGGCAGACGAGGTAAACGAAGGGCCATTTGCAGCACAGGGTCATTCGCCCGATCTGCTGATGTCCGCCTTAGTTCGAGCGCAAATTCATCTGCAACGGTAAGGCGGATCTGATGCGCCAGCGCCGCGCCAAACAACGCCCGCGCCTTATCCGACTGACGCCGGTCCCGGACCAGGTCGAAATACACGTTAAGGTCGAAGGCATAAAGTGCGGCCTCGCCCACACTGCGCCGCTTAATGCCAAGGTCAAGGTCGGCAGTCTGTTGCCGATCGGCAAAAGCGAAAAGATTATCAGATTCCAGCTCGCGCACATGGACAAGAATTGCCCGGTTTCGCGCTGACCCGCCTTTACGGCTCATTACCTCGACAAAGCCGCTATTGCGGTAGAAGGCAAGCGAACCCGCAAGCGTTTCCGCGATCTCGGCTTTCAAGCTCAGGAAACCGTGGCTCTCGAGCTTCGCAACAAGCGTACGGATTAGTATTGATGCGACACCCCGTCGCCGCTGGCCAGGGGAGGTCGCGATCTGCTGAACTTTGGCATGCGGGAAGACCCCGCTGTAGTGGATGTAGCCCCACAGCTCTCCATCTGCCGCGAGCGCAATCAAGCGCCCGCGGTCGATCGCCTCACTGATCGAATTCTCTGGCCAGAAACCCAGCGCTTCCTTTTCAGAATCGGCGAGTGCGACGATGGCCGGTAGCAGCCGGATCAGATGGTCGCGCTCAACGATGGTTCCCAGCGACTTTCGCGCACTCGTCACCTCCTACCAGTCCTTTCCGTCTCGGAGGGAAAAAGCCCGATGCGGGGCAAGCCGGCCGATACCACGATCATCCATCAAAAGTCGGGCCAAGGCCATGCTTTAGTATGATCAATTTGGGGTGCGCGAGTTCGGGTGTGTCAGATGCCTGGGGCGGATTAGAGCAGCTCAATTTGACCGATGGTGGCGATCTGGTGGAAGGTGCTGTGTTGATCGACTAGGATAAAGCCGCCTGATGATGCCTGCGCCCGCCCACGCTAAAATCTATCATATCGTTCACGTGGACAAGCTGGCAGCGATTGCGGCGGATGGGTTCTTGTTTTCCGATGCGGTTATGGCTCAGCATCCCGCCAAGGGAACAGTTATTGGTATGAACAATATCAAGGCGCGGCGTATGAACGAGTTGACGCTCGACAGCCATCCAGGCCTCTATGTTGGTCAGTGCGTGCCGTTTTATTTTTGTCCCCGCGCAGTGATGCTCTATCTGATTTACCGCCGGAATTCGGAACTTGCTTATCAAGGTGGGCAGGAACCAATTGTGCATCTCGTCGCTGACCTGAACACGGTTGTTGCCTGGGCGGAGGCAAATCAGCGACGTTGGGCGTTTACGCTCTCCAATGCAGGATCTTACTATTTTGAAGATCGCCGCAATCTCGACCAGCTAGGCGAAATTAACTGGAACGCAGTACAAACGAACCAATGGTCGGGAAGCCCAACCAAGGAGCAAAAACAGGCCGAGTTCCTCCTCGATCGGCATTTCCCTTGGCACCTCATCGAGCAGATTGGTGTCTATAATCAGGCGACAGGTCAGCAGGCTGGACAGGCCATCGCTGCGGCTGCGCATCGTCCCCCGGTTCACATTCTACCGGCATGGTATTACTGAGAACAAACATGGCACAAATCAATTTCAGAACGGGCGATATCCTGAAGGCGAACGCAGAGGCAATCGTCAACACGGTGAACTGCGTCGGCGTTATGGGGCGCGGGATCGCGCTCCAGTTTAAGAAGGCATTTCCGGCGAACTTCCGGGCATATGCACTCGCCTGTGATAGTGGCGAGGTTCAGCCGGGGAAGATGTTCATTTACGATACCGGCTCGTTCACCAACCCCCGCTTCATCATCAACTTTCCTACCAAGCGGCATTGGAAGGGCAAGAGTCGGATAGAGGACATTGATAGCGGGCTGGCCGCGCTGGCTCGGAACATCAGCGAGCGAGGGATCAAATCCGTTGCTATTCCACCGCTCGGCGCGGGCCTTGGCGGGCTGGAATGGAACGATGTTCGTCCTCGCATTGAAGCAGCGTTACGCGATCTGCCAGATCTTGAGGTCCTTATCTATGAACCCAAAGGCGCACCCGAGGTCGTTAAGTCGCGCGATGTGCCTAATATGACGCCCGGCCGTGCCGCGCTTGTTGTGCTGATGAACCGCTACCTAAAAGGGTTGATGGACCCGTTCGTCACGCTGATCGAAGTTCAAAAGCTGATGTATTTTATGCAAGAAGCCGGGCAGCCGTTGCGACTGAACTACATCAAGCATCACTATGGCCCCTACGCAACCAACCTTTCCCATGTTCTCAACAAGGTCGAGGGGCATTTCGTTGCGGGCTATCAAGACGGTGGCGATCAGCCAGATAAAGAACTGACCATCGTTCCCGGAGCGGTCGCAGAGGCAGAAGTTACGTTAAAGCATGAGGGAAAGACTCACGCCCACTTCAGCAATGTTGCCAATCTGGTGAATGGTTTTGAGACACCGTACGGGCTAGAGCTGCTTGCGACGGTACATTGGGTTGCTACCCGAGAGGGTGCAGACACCGCCGAGAAGGCCTTTGCGGGGGTTCGCGGATGGAATGACCGCAAAAAGGTATTTACCGAGCGGCAGGTCGCCATCGCGTTCGAGACGCTCAAATCTAAAGGCTGGCTCACCGCTGCGTGATTGGGAGCTCCGCTCCCAGCCCAGTCTTGGGAAAGACCGTTGTGGTAGCTTTGTCTACCGGCTCTATCGAATCCAAACGTAGAGTGGTTTGCTACCGTCCAACATGCTGTTTGGCGTGGGAGTGATCCACTCGTTCCCCAACACGGGATAGGGACCGTAGAACAGGTCGCCGAGCGCACGCCGGTAGTGCGCGTTCATCCAGCGGCGGCGCCGATGTTCCGGGCCATCGTGGAGCATGTGGCAGCGCTGGCACAGTGCCGCCAGCTGATGAAGCGCACTGTCGCTGGGATCATGATTGAGGTGTGCACAGGCCAGCACCACTGGCGTCCAGGCACCGTGCGCCAAGATGTTCTCTGTCGGTCGCCGCACGCGCCTCCCCTGCCCGTTGCGCCAGCAGCGCCGGCTCCGGTCCCACCATCGTCCATCCCGCAGATGGAATACCCTTTGCCCATGGGGACGTCCGCAATGTTCGCAGCAGCCGCCTGCTCGCACGAAGCGCACGTGGTGTGAAAGCTGCGGCCAGTCGATCGGGTATAGGAATACGTGCTCGGGTCGGATCGGCATCAGGCCTCTCCTTCCGAAGCGTCAGATTGCTGAGCGCTTGGCATCATGGAGCCAACGCCGCGGCGGTCAGCGCCCTGTAAAGCGTGGCATGGTGACATTTGAGCAGCTTGGCGGCTTCGCGTACCGACGTGCCTTCGCTGACCAACCGCTCGCCTAACTTGATCTGATCGGAGGTGAGCTTGGGCGGTCGGCCGAAGCGGACTCCCCTTGCCTTTGCCGCCACTCGCCCGCTGCTGGTGCGCTGGTGGATCAGTTCGCGCTCGAACTCGGCAATGCCGGCGAACACCGTCAGCACCATGCGGCCGGCGGGCGATGTCGTATCTGCCCAAGGCTCGGCCAGCGAGCGCAGGCCTGCATCCGCCTCTTTGAGCTTTTCGGCAATATCGAGCAGATCACGGGTCGAACGCGCCAACCGGTCGAGCCGCGTCACCACCACCGTGTCGTCGTCGCGGAGCTGCTCAATCATCCTGGCCAGCTCGGGCCGGTCGCGCTTCGCGCCTGAGGCTTTTTCCTCGAACGTCCGTTTGCATCCGGCGCCCTTCAGCGCCGCGCGTTGCAGCCGAAGGTCTTGGTCATCAGTGGACACACGGGCGTAACCGATCATCATGTCGCACAACTGTATCATAACTACAACGTTATGCAATTGACTTTTGCGACACCCGCATACGAGAGGATATGAGCATCGAAAGCGTTGTCGCGAAAATTAGGTCTTCCCCGGTGCGGCCCAGCCGATCCGGGCCAGCGTGCCAAGTAAGGTAGAGCGCGGTACCTTGAAGGTCCGGCAGACAGATGCCTTGCTAGCCCCGCCATCCAGCGCTGCTGTGATCCGTTCGAGCGTCTCCGCATTGATCATCGGCGGGCGGCCACCCTGGCGTCCTCGGCGTTTAGCCGCGGCCAGTCCTGCCATCACCCGTTCGCGTGTCAGCGCACGCTCATATTGTGCTAGCGCGCCGAACAAGGAGAACAGCAACTCGCCATGCGGCGTGGTTGTATCCATCTGCTCTGTCAGCGACCGAAACGCGATGCCCCGCGCCTTCAGGTCGGTCACGATCGTCAGCAGGTGCGGCAGCGAGCGGCCGAGCCGATCAAGCTTCCACACGATCAGCGTGTCGCCCGCGTTCAGATAGTCGAGGCACGCTTTCAGGCCCGGTCGGTCGTCGCGCGCGCCGGATGCCTTGTCGGTATGGAGATGCCGATGATCGACGCCGGCTGCGACCAGCGCGTCGCGCTGGAGATCGACCGACTGGCGATCGTCGGTCGACGACACCCGCATATATCCGACCAGCATGTGCGACAAACCCCCGAAAACATATTTTCGTACATTTTATCAAAGCGACAGGGTTTGTCGATCGTTATGAGCCGAGGCGGGTGTGGTTCAACAAAAGCGCAGGTGGGGGGTGTCGCCAATCATGTGTTTTCCGACAGTCTCAAGACGCTGCGGCAACCTATACCGGCGTCATGACCAAGATACTGGATACGAACAGGAGATCGCAGGGTTCACCTGAACCCTCATTTCTGCACCTGAACGACAGCGCTCGGCATCATCGGGTCGCCTGACGCAATGACGAGGTACCGGCGCATGTCGCCCTTCGCG
>Ga0308169_10003676_pt1 | contig 14810 bp, 16 predicted proteins | sample PhyBR1_2_FD_202139 | JGI IMG/M metagenome (GOLD analysis project Ga0308169, IMG submission 202139) | Phyllosphere microbial communities from UC Gill Tract Community Farm, Albany, California, United States - DLSLSB.R1 | ecosystem: Host-associated > Plants > Phyllosphere > Unclassified | place... | reverse complement strand
CAGCTTGTTGTACAGCTCGGCCTGGCCGGTGAAGACTTTCGGCGGGTTGACGTTGTACTGGACCACCTTGTCGCCATCGTAATAGGTGGTCGGCACCGGTTTGCCGGAAGCCATCAGTTCGTCGACGTAGCCCTTGAGTTCCTGCAGGGTAAAACCGGAGAACACTTGGGCAACCCATGGATAGCAGACCATGTCGTCCACTTCGCACAGGCGGTAGTAATAACTGAACAGGCTCTCCTTGTGATCGGCCGTGTCCTTGAATGGCATCAACTTCAACGATGGGTCCAGGGTTTCGCGGGTGATGAGGCCCTTGTTCTCCATGAACGGCAGCAACGACTCTTCTAGATCGTAGCGGTAGCTGGTGTTGTCCATGTCGAACACCGCGAAGTTACCCTTGTTGGCATTGGCCGCGATCATCGCGTCCAGGGCCTTGGCCTGCTCCGCCGGCCAATGCTTGAGATCGGTGGCGAGTGCCTGACCGGCGAGGCTCAGGCCCAAGGCGACAGCGAGAAGGTGCGGTACGAGCTTCATCGGCGTTACTCCCAGGGTTTAAAGACTCGACGCTAACAAATGCCTGTGACAATCCTCGCCTGTGCGCGACCGCTTGCATCCCGATAACGCCAGTGGCATTCCCCAGAGCGTCAGCGGCTTATTCCAAAAGCGACAGTTCACATGCGCTTTTAGTATTAATTCAATAGTTATCAAGCTGTTAGGCTTCCCGGCTCACAGTCGCAGCATCAAGCGACTGGCCAGTCTTATCGGAGTCTCTTTTTGATGAATCTGCCGCTGATCCTCAATCTCCTGGTGTTCCTCGCCTTGCTGTTCGGCCTGGCGCAAACCCGTCACAGCACCTGGAGCCTGGCCAAGAAAGTGCTGCTGGCACTGGCGTTGGGCGTGGTGTTCGGTGTCGCCCTGCACGCGATTTATGGCGCAGGTAACCCGGTGCTCAAAGCCTCGATCGGCTGGTTCGACCTGGTGGGCAACGGCTACGTGCAATTGCTGCAGATGATCGTGATCCCGCTGGTCTTCGCCTCGATTCTCAGCGCCGTGGCCCGGCTGCATAACGCCTCGTCCCTGGGCAAGATCAGCTCCCTGACCATCGGCACGTTGCTGTTCACCACCGCCATGGCCGCCCTGATCGGCATCGGCCTGACCAACCTGTTCGGTCTCACCGCCGAAGGCTTGGTGGCCGGGACCCAGGAGCTGGCGCGCCTGCAAGTGATCCAGAGCGACTACGCCGGCAAGGTCGCCGACCTGAATGTCCCGCAACTGCTGCTTTCGTTCATTCCACAGAACCCCTTCGCCGACCTGGCCCGGGCCAAGCCGACATCGATCATCAGCGTGGTGATTTTCGCCGCGTTCCTGGGTGTCGCGGCCCTGCAATTGCTCAAGGATGATGTGGAGAAAGGTCAGAAAGTGATCAGCGCCATCGACACCCTGCAAAGCTGGGTGACACGCCTGGTGCGCCTGGTGATGAAGTTGACCCCATACGGTGTGCTGGCACTGATGACCAAAGTGGTCGCCGGCTCCAACCTGCAGGACATCATCAAGCTCGGCAGTTTTGTCGTGGTGTCGTACTTGGGGCTGGGCCTGATGTTCGTGGTTCATGGCCTGCTGGTGTCCGCCGCCGGAATCAACCCGCTGCGCTTCTTCCGCAAGATCTGGCCGGTGCTGACCTTTGCGTTCACCAGCCGCTCCAGCGCCGCAACCATCCCGTTGAGCATTGAAGCCCAGACCAGCCGCCTCGGCATTCCACGAGCCATCGCCAGCTTCAGCGCTTCGTTCGGGGCGACCATCGGCCAGAACGGCTGCGCCGGGCTCTATCCGGCCATGCTGGCGGTGATGGTCGCACCGACCGTGGGCATCAACCCGCTGGATCCGCTGTGGATCGCGACACTGGTGGCAATTGTGACCCTGAGTTCAGCCGGTGTGGCCGGGGTCGGTGGCGGCGCGACATTCGCTGCGTTGATCGTGCTACCGGCCATGGGCTTGCCGGTCTCGCTGGTGGCGCTGCTGATTTCCGTCGAACCGCTGATCGATATGGGCCGCACGGCGTTGAACGTCAGCGGCTCGATCACCGCCGGGGCGATCACCAGCCAGGTGATGCAGCAAACCGACAAGGCGTTGCTGGACGCCGAGGAGCATGGGGAGCTGGTGCACGCTTGATTCGCGGCGCCTAGTAGATCGCCTTCGCGAGCAAGCCCGCTCCCACAGTCGACCGGTTCTGCTGATACAACTCGGTCAATTGTGGGAGCGGGCTTGCTCGCGAAGCTTTTGCCTTAGAGCTTCTCCCACACCTCGAAGCTATAAGCCGGCTTGTCCCCTTGCGCCGGGTTCGGCTGGTTCGAAACCAGCTTCCACTGGCTCGAATCAAACTCCGGGAACCACGCATCGCCATCCGGGCTCAGCGCCACACGGGTGAGGTACAGCCGATCAGCCTGTGCCAGGGCCTGGGCATACAACTGCGCACCGCCGATCAGCATCAGTTCATCGACACCCTGTTCCAGCGCCCACGCCTGCGCTCGCTGCACCGCTGTGTCCAGGGAGGAAAAGACTTCCGCCCCTTCCAGCACCAGGCCCGGTTGACGGCTGACCACGATGTTCAAGCGCCCCGGCAGCGGCCGCCCCAGGGAATCCCAGGTCTTGCGCCCCATGATGATCGGCTTGCCCAGCGTGGTGGCCTTGAAGTATTTGAAATCCCCCGGCAAGTGCCAGGGCATGCTGTTGTCGACGCCGATCACGCGGTTTTCACCGAGGGCTGCGATCAGGCTGAGGGGGAGAATTTTTTTCATGGCGGCGAGGATACCAGAGGCTCGCCGCCTGGCAACGTACCCCGACAAGCGCCACAGAGGTTATGCTCATCGCTCATTCGAGCAACGGAAGCGCCCGTGACAGAACTGCAGAACCTCTGGTTGACCGAGACGGTTCGCCTGCGTGAAGAACACGCCGGCCCGCTCGAGGACCAGGAAGCCAATCGCCTGGCCCGTGCGGCGGGCGGCGACTTATCCACCCGCATCCGCCGCCGTGCCCGCTCGCTGGCCGAACGTGATGGTCTCACCCAAGCCCTGCGCCATTGGCTGCAAGGGGCGCGGCTGGCGTTGATCGTCCTGGCGGCGCTCGCCATCATCAGCGGCGCCGGCCTCGGGTTCGCCGCGCTCGGTGACGGGCAAACACCCGTCAATGTGTTCTGGGCCCTGGGCAGCCTGCTGGGGTTGAACCTGATCCTGCTCATCGGCTGGGCCCTGGGCCTGATATTCGCCAGCGAGCAAGGCGCAACGTTGGGACGCTTGTGGTTGTGGCTCAGCGAAAAGCTTGCCCGCGATGCCAAGTCCGCCCAATTGGCGCCTGCCCTGCTGCTGTTGCTGCAACGCCACAAGCTCAATCGCTGGGCGCTCGGTGGGCTGGTCAACGGCTTATGGCTGCTGGCGATGCTCAGTGCGCTGGTCATCGTACTGATGCTGATGGCGACCCGGCGCTATGGCTTTGTCTGGGAGACCACGATCCTTGGCGGCGAGACCTTCGTTGCCATGACCCAGGCCCTCGGTGCTCTGCCCGCACTGTTAGGTTTGAGCGTGCCAACCGTGGACATGATCCGCGCCAGTGGCGACGCAGCCCTCAACATCGAAAGCGCCCGCCAGGCCTGGGCCGGCTGGTTGGTGGGCGTGCTGCTGGTCTACGGCGTGTTGCCGCGCCTGTGCCTGGCGCTGCTGTGCCTGTGGCGCTGGCGGCGCGGCCGGGCCACGTTGCGCCTGGACTTGAACCTGCCGGGTTACGCGCAACTGCGCGAACGCCTGATGCCCAGCAGTGAGCGACTGGGCGTCAACGACGCCGCGCCCGCGCCGTTGCATCAGGTCGAAACCACCCTGAATGCGATGCAAAGCGACGGCGCGCTGTTGGTGGCCATTGAGTTGGACGAGCGGCCCTGGCCGCCAAAACTGCCCGGCAGCGTGAAAAACGCCGGCATTCTCGACAGCCGCGAGTCCCGCCACAAACTTCTTGAGCAATTGTCGCGCTTTCCCCCTGCCCGACTGGCGATTGCCTGCGACCCACGCCGCTCACCGGACCGCGGCAGCCTGGCATTGATCGCCGAGTTGGCCCGCAGCGCCGGCGCCACCCGCGTCTGGCTGTTACAGGCGCCGCCCGGCGAAGCGCTGGACGCCGAGCGCCTGGGCGACTGGCACAACGCGCTGCACCAGCTGCAATTGCCGTTCGCCGATTGCGCCCCCCTGAACTGGCTGGAGAGCGGCCATGACTGACGCCATCAAGCCACTGAAACTCGCCGTGGTCGGCCACACCAACGTCGGTAAGACCTCGTTGTTGCGGACGTTGACCCGGGACGTCGGCTTCGGCGAAGTCTCCCACCGCCCCAGCACCACTCGCCACGTCGAGGGCGCGCGTTTGTCGGTGGACGGCGAGGCCTTGCTGGAGCTGTACGACACGCCGGGGCTGGAAGACGCCATCGCCCTGCTCGATTATCTCGAACGCCTTGAACGCCCTGGCGAACGCCTGGACGGTCCGGCGCGCCTGGCGCGCTTTCTCGATGGCAGCGAGGCGCGGCAGCGCTTCGAGCAGGAAGCCAAGGTGCTGCGGCAATTGCTCGCCAGCGATGCCGGACTGTATGTGATCGATGCCCGGGAACCGGTGCTGGCCAAATATCGCGATGAGTTGGAAGTCCTCGCCAGTTGCGGCAAGCCCTTGTTGCCGGTATTGAATTTTGTCAGCAGCACCCACCATCGCGAGCCCGACTGGCGCGAAGCCCTGGCGCGATTGGGCCTGCACGCCCTGGTGCGCTTTGACAGTGTTGCCCCGCCCGAAGACGGCGAACGGCGCCTGTATGAAAGCCTCGCGCTGTTGCTGGAAAGCGCTCGCGGCCAACTGGAACGATTGATCGCCGACCAGCAGGCCCAACGTCTGGCCCGGCAGCAGAGCGCGGCGCGACTGATCGCCGAACTGCTGATCGACTGCGCCGCCTGCCGACGCAGCGTCGCCAGCACTCCCGAGCTTGAGCACCAAGCCATCAGCGACTTGCGCAACGCGGTGCGGCAGCGGGAACAACGGTGCGTCGAGGCCCTGCTCAAGCTCTACGCCTTCCGTCCCCGCGACGCTGCCGCCAGCGACCTGCCGCTGCTCGACGGGCGTTGGGGCGATGATTTGTTCAACCCCGAAACCCTCAAGCAATTGGGCGTGCGGGTCGGCAGCGGGATCGCGGCGGGCGCAGCGGCCGGCGCCGGCGTCGATTTGCTGGTGGGCGGCCTGACCCTCGGCGCCGCCGCCCTGGCCGGGGCCATCGCTGGCGGCGCCCTGCAAACCGCACGTAGCTATGGCAATCGGCTGATGGGCAAGCTCAAGGGCCAGCGCGAGCTGACGGTGGATGACAACGTGCTGCGCCTGTTGGCCTTGCGCCAGCGCCAGCTGTTGCACGCACTCCACCAGCGCGGCCATGCGGCGATGGACAGCATCCGCATCGCCCCGCCTGAGGACAAAGCCTGGCGCGAAGGCAAGTTGCCCGAAGCCTTGAGCAAGGCCCGGGCGTATCCGCAATGGTCCTCTTTGAATCCCCAGCCGCGACTGAGCCAGGCAGAGCGGCAGGAGCAGATCGAGCGGTTGGCCGAAGAAATCTGAAGCGACACAAAACCCCGTGGCGAGGGAGCTTGCTCCCGCTGGGCTGCGCAGTAGCCCCAAAACCGGACACCTCGGTGTCTCAGGTCAACCTCGTTCCGGCTTTTTGGGGCCACTGAATGGCCCGGCGGGAGCAAGCTCCCTCGCCACAAGAGCGACAGCCGCTTCAGGCAATTCCAGTTCACTGAACACCTTTACCCCATGTCGCTTGAGCAAGGCTGCCGTCACGCCTTCGCCAGGGACTTTCACGCCGCTGAACGTCCCGTCATAGGTCAGCAGGTTCCCGCACGATGGGCTGTTAGCCTTGAGCACGGCGATCCGGATGCCATGCTCACGCACCAACGCCAGCGCTTGGTACGCACCGGACATGAATTGCGCACTGACGTCTTCGCCCTCAGTGGTGATCACCGCTGCGCGACCATCAAGCACTTGTCCGCCCTGCCCGCCGGAGATCTCCGCCGCCGCCCGAGGGGTGGGCAAGCCGCCGGCGACTTCCGGGCACAGCGGCACGACCCGGCCGTCGTCGAGCCACTGCTGTAGCTGATCGAATGGCCCGCTCGCACCACCGTCGTAGCGCACACGATGGCCGAGCAGGCAGCGACTGACCAGAATCTTTTCCATGTTCAAAACAACTCATTGCCACGGCGCCGGAACCAGCCGGTCAGTGACAGGCGATCCCGCGTGGCCGGCAACACTTCGTGAGGAATATCCCCCGAGAGGAACACCACCAGGCAGCCGCCGATGGGCACCACGTCCTGTTCCACGGCGTCGTCCAGGTACATGCGCAATTGCCCGCCATGCTCCGGCTGCCAGGCCTCATTGAGATAGAGCACCGCCGACACCATCCGTCGGTCATCGTCGCGAAAGCGGTCGACGTGCTTGAGGTAGAACGCGCCGGGCGGGTAAAAGGCGAAGTGGCTCTCGAAATCTTCCAGGCCCAGGAAAAGCCCACGATTCATCGCCTCACGCAGGCTGTCCATCAGCATCAGATAATCGTCACAGGCTTGCGCCTGGCCGGGCTCGATCCATTGGATACGGTCACCGCGAATGCCCTCCCGGATCTCCGAAAACGGCCCGCGCCCAACCGCCGCCGGCGCCAGTTCGCCTTCGGCGGCACGTTGCCGACATTCGGCCGCGAGGGCGCGAGTCAGCGCATCCGGCAGGAAAATGTCCTGCTGCGACCAGCCGCGCTCGGCGAGGTCGTCCACGATACGTAGCAGCAGCGGATGATCAGAAGGTATTTGCATGGCGCGCATAGTATTCCTGTGCCTGCAAAACCGACAGCGCCACGCAGCAGGTTCGCCGCGCCAGATGGCACCACGGTACGAACTTGATACGAATTCTCGACAAGATCCCACACCCCACGGAGAATAGTCGGCTGCTGACAGGAGTCCCTATGCGCCGTTTGCTTTTCTCACTGTTGATGTTCTGCGTGTTGCCCGCCTGGGCAGACAGCTATGACCAGTTGTACAAGGTCGCCGGCTGGCCGGAACAACGTGCGCATTTCAACGATGCCTTGAGCGCCGCGCAGCAGCGCTATCAGAACAGCCTGCCACCGGCGGTGTTCCAGGCGCTGGTGAACAACAGCAACCAACGCTTCGCCCCTCAGGCCATGGACCAGCGGGCCGAGGCGCAAATGCGCAAGAACCTGCGAGACCCAAGCCCGGCGCTGGAATTTTTCCAATCGCCCCTGGGCCGCAAGGTGGTTTCCGCCGAGCTGTTGGCGACCCGGCGCGATCAATTGGCAAAAAACGCCAAGGGCCTGCCGAAGATGCAAGCCAGCGACAACCGCTTGCTGACCATCGGTCACCTGGCCCAGGCCCTGCCCGCCCGCGAAGCCGGCGCCGAGGTCAGCCTGGCGATCGCCGGCGTCGCGGCCGACAGCCTGAGTTCGATGATCCCCGGACTGTTGGGCGGCGGCCAGGCCCAAGGCATGCTGAACGGCCAGCGTCAGCGGCTGATGGAGCAGATCGGCGCCGACCTGAACAACACGCTGCTGTATGTCTACCGTGACTTGACGGACACCGAGCTGGAAGAATTCGCCACGTTCGCCGAATCGGCCGAGGGCCAGGCTTATTATCAGGCGGCTTTGGCGGCGATCCGGGCGGGGCTGGCGGTGGGACAGAATCTCGGGCAGTAGACAGATCTTCAGCGCCAGCCATACCGCTTTCGCGAGCAAGCTCGCTCCCACAGGGTCTTGAGTGAACTTAAGTTCTTCGACCGACGAAGATCCCATGTGGGAGCGGGCTTGCTCGCGAAGGCGATTGATCAGTCACCGCCGAACCCGGCTCATCCGCTTCGTCAGAAACCCAAACATCTGCTCCCGCATCGCCAACGTCTCGTTCGCCAGGTGATGCCTGCCCTCGGGCAGCATCAATATTTGTGGCCGGTCGAACTTGCTGCGCAGCACTTGCAGGTTGTGCGCCCAATCCACCGTCATGTCCGCCTGCCCTTGCACGATCAGCGGCTGGCGTGGGCTGCTCGGGGCGGCTTCGATGCGTTTGATCCAACGCCCCAACGCGCCGACCCACGCGGTGGGCAGGCGCAGCGGTTGCAGCGGATCGGCCTGTAGAAATGGCAAGAACTGGGGGTCAGTGGAGTTCTCGCTGAAGCGACGGGCGATGCCGGTCACGAAAGGTTTGAGCAAGTAATAACTCAGCCGCGACCAGCCCCAGGCCCGTGGCCGTACCAGGGGCGACAACAGGATGACCTGGCCCTGGGCCGGGCTGTGCGCGCCGTGGTTGAGCACGTGATCGACCACGATCGCCCCGCCAGTGCTTTGCCCACACAGATGCCAGGGTTGCGGCAGGCCCAATGTGCCGGCCTCGACCAGCAGGCCCTGCAACGTCGCCTGGTACTCGGCGAAATCGCCAATGCTGGCGCGCTCGCCGCTGGACAGGCCATGACCCGGCAAGTCGCAGGCAATCACCGCGAATTTCTGCCCCAGCGCCCATTCGATCAAGTGCCGGTACAACCCCATGTGATCGTAGTAACCGTGGAACACGAACATCGTCGCCACGGCTTTTTCCGGCCACCAGGCTTGGGCAACCACCTCATACCCGTCGATCTCGAAACGCCCCAATCCCTTACGCAACGGGTATTGGGGGAAATCCAATCCATAGAACCGCTGGTAAGCCTGCGCCTGCTCCGACAGGGGTTGCCACTGAGCCAGGGGCAGCAGGCTGGCGCGCAGGTCATCCGGATCAAAAGTGGCAGGCATCAGTATTCCCAGGCAGGCGCATCGCGCGAATCAGACTTTTAGGCCTGCGATATTCATCTGTCGCGACAGGCATGGCAAGCTACGCGGCTCCAGAGGATCGACTTCATGCGCCCGTCCCACCGCACGACCTTGCTTGCCAGCCTGCTCGCCCTCGGATGCGCCGTCGTGCTGTGGATGGCCTACGACTGGTTCCAGGGACGTTTCCTGCGGGCCTTCAGCCAACATACGGCGGTGTTTTCCGGCGATCCACTGCGCCTGCCCGCCGACCTGGCGGGCCCCGGTCCGATCCGGCTCGTGCATTTCTGGGACCCGGCCTGCCCGTGCAACGTCGGCAATCAACAACACCTTTCCGAGCTGGTCGATAAATACCTGCCGCAAGGCGTCGAGTTCTATGCCGTACAAAAGTCCGGCAGCCAGGGCCGATTATCGGCCACGCTGACGCGCCTCAAACCTCTCGCCGCGCTGCCCGGCTCGAACCAGATCCCCGCCAGCCCAGCCGTGGCGATCTGGGATCGCAGCGGCGAACTGGCGTATTTCGGCCCTTACAGCGAAGGCCTGACCTGCAACTCGAGCAACAGCTTCATCGAACCGATTCTCGAGGCGTTGAGCGTTGGCCGGGCGGTCAATGCAACCCACACCTTGGCGGTGGGCTGCTATTGCCCGTGGTCGACTTCCACCCCATGAACCCGGTCGCCCACGAGCAGCGCCATCGCGGTTTTTCATCCCTGGCAGTCGTAAACGGTTAGAGCAATTGCTCGCTATTAGAGCTGCTGCTCCAATTGCTTGTCGATGCTGAACCGTTTGTCGGATCCAATCCTGCCCAGATGAGGCCAATACGCTTCCTTAACGGCCTGTTCGCCAGAGAACCCGGGGTTGTGCAGGCTTATCGGAGTTTCCTGAGCGTCCGCTGAATCGATTAACAGACGCCTCCAAGCATGAACTTTTTTTTAATCGCTTCTCTAAACCTCGGTACCAGCAAAATGTTGATTTCTGTGCAGTCGCGCGGCGGCGCTCTATCGAGGATCTTGTAAACGCCTTTTCATCGTCCTACTCGTCGACCTTCCTAAACTAAACAAAAAATGGAATCGTCAGTGATGCAAAAGCTGCTATGCGCTGCACTTTCCAACACCCATAAAGAAGATGCGCTCAACCTCGAGGCGTTTGTCCAAAGCGTGGCGCCGCTCATGATCGACGTGCTTCTGCGCGGTGAGACCGGCACTGGCAAGGATACGCTGGCAGAGAAAATCCACCGGATGTCCGGCTGCTCCGGCAAATTCGTGGCCATCAACTGCGCCGCTATCCCCGAATCCCTGGCGGAAAGCCAACTCTTCGGCGCCAACACTGGCGCGTTCACCGGGGTCAGCCAAAATCGCGCCGGATTCGTCGAAGCCGCACATAACGGCACGCTGTACCTCGACGAAATCGACAGCATGCCCTTGTCGCTGCAAGCCAAGCTGTTACGTGTCCTGGAGTCCAGGACGGTCCAGCGACTGGGTTCGACCCAGAACATTCCAGTGAACATGCGAGTGATCGCCTCTGCCCAGTGCCCGTTGGGAGAGATGGTCGAGCGGGGTGAATTTCGCCGCGACCTGTATTTCCGCCTGAACATCATCAGCCTCAAGCTGCCTCCGCTGCGCAGCCGGAAGGAGCGCATCGTGCCGCTGTTCCAGTCGCTGGTACGCCGCGAGGCGCTGGCGCTTGACCGGCCCTATATCGCACCGTCGCCAGAGCTGTTGCGCCAGTTACTCGGCTACTCGTGGCCTGGAAACATCCGCGAGTTGCAATCCGCCGCCAAGCGATACGTGCTGGGCTTGCCGCCGTTGCCCCGCGCCGAACCACTGGAACACAGCAGCTCCACCCTCAAGCTGAAGGAACACCTGCAGCAGTTCGAGAAAATCCTCATCGAGGACTGCATGCGCCGCCACCATCACTGCATCGACAAGGTCATCGCCGAACTGGGTATCGCCAGGCGCACGCTGTATTACCGGATGAAGTGCCTGCAAATATCGACGAGTCAACTGGATCGGTGTGGAACCGTTTAGGTCCCCGCCACCACTTACCCGTCGAGACGCTCACGATCGTCTCGCCATTCCACAATCTGGAGATACGACTATGAGTTTTGGAGGACTTTCTCTCGCCGCCTCGACGGCTGCCATGCAGCAGATGGACGCTACCTCGGCTGCGATGACAACCATGAAATCCGAGTTCGACCAGAAAAAACTGGTCGCCGACACCATGAACGCCATCGCGGCCGGCTCGATGGACACCGCGACCAAAGCCATCACGGCCATGGGGGAGGCCTCGAAGAACATACGATTCTGACACCACGCTCCAGACCCCGCCCTGGCGGGGTAACCCCAAGCGCGATGAGAGGAGGCGCCATGCACATCGACTTGCTGAACAGCCTTCGTTCGTCCGGGGACCTGCCACCTGACGCATCCACGCGGCGCCCGGCCCCGGCCTCGCAAGGCCTGGCGAGCGTGGTCGTCGAGCACCTGACACATCATGCGGCCAGTGACCGGTTGAAGGAGTCGCTTGCGCAATGGGGCAGCGAGCATGGCACGGCATCAGGGCAGTCCCAGCACGATTGGCGAGGCTCGCAGAACAGCCTGGCGCCAGAGGCGGCGAATCCCTTGCACCTTGTGCTGCAAGACATCCTGGAAGAGATCAACGGCGGCACCGGCTCCAATCTCAACGTCGATATCGATGATGCCTACTCCGACGAAGATCTGTTCGACGACCTGGCGCAGATGTTCGCCCATCGCCGGCAGCCCATCGGCGATAACGATGTCGACAGCCAGAGCGAGTTCGGTAATGCCAACAATCCTTTCTGCGGCGCACTGTTCGGTGCCTGGGAAATGGACGGTGGCCCCGCCACCCTGCGCGATCGCCACAGTGCGAACCTGTTGCTGCTGCTAAAGCTCATTGCGGTCCTGGGTCGTCGCAAATTACTGACGCTGCTGGACATCAACGAAAGCGACGGCCGGGCGCGCCATGAGCCAGACGACCGGGACCTGCTGTTGGAAATCGCAGCATTCATGGACCAGCATCCTGCGCGATATCCGCCCCCTGCGGCTTTCAGCGCCGAGCCGTGGACATGGACCCAACGTATTGCCCAGGGCTCATGGCTCGATGCCCATGAGGCCCGCCTGTTTCAACTCGCCCTGGAACAACTGGACTTCGCACTGGCCCGCCTGGCCGGCCAGCACGCTCCGATGCGTCGGCGCGGCAAACGGAGCCGGGAAGAAATCGAGTTTCACCTGAGCGTCACCGGTAGCGCTCGCAACGTCTTGAGACTGATGTGCGTCTGAAGCCCCCCTTGCAATGAATCCGTTCGGCACTGGAGAAAACCCCATGGAAATACAAGCCATCGATACCAGCAACCTCGCTTCTGCTTCTGCCAAGGCCACCGCCCGGCCAAACGGCGGCGCCGAAGCCAGTGACGTCCATTGGTTCAACGCGCAGATGCGCGACAAGCCACCCGTCCCGGACAGCGAGAACAATGTCGCGGCAAGGATCATCGACTCCTTGTCGAGCCGCTCCGGCGAACTGCAGCGGCTCGATGATCGCGCCAACCGGGACATGCTCAAGGCCGTCCGCACCGCAGACCCACAGGACATGTTGCAGTCGAACCGGTCCTTGTCAGCGTTTCAACTGGAAAGCCTGATGACCGCGAAAATGGTCAGCAAAGGCTCCCAGGCGATCGAGAAGCTCACCAATCTTCAATAAAGGAAGGCTCGGTCATGTGCATGCGTGCGCTCTCCACACTGCTGCTGTGTCTGCTGCTCAACGGTTGCGACGAGCGAGCGGCGCTGCATAGCCGCCTCTCCGAGCAAGATGCCAACGAAGTGATCGCTGAACTGGCGGACAAGAGCATCGAGGCCAGCAAGCAAGCCGACAAGGAAGGGCTGACCGTGCTGGTTGAGCCGGCCGACATGAACAGCGCCGTTCATGTGCTCGAAGCCGCGGGCCTGCCTCGTCGCTCGCGCTCCAGCCTGGGTGAAATCTTCCGCAAGGAGGGGGTCATTTCCACGCCGATGGAAGAACGTGCCCGCTATATCTATGCGCTGTCCCAGGAACTCGAATCGACGCTTTCACAGATCGACGGCGTGGTGCTCGCCCGCGTCCATGTGGTCCTGCCGGAACGGGTTGCACCGGGTGAGCCGGTGCAGCCAGCATCGGCCTCGGTATTCATCAAGCACACCCGTGCCCTGGACCCCGACAGTATTACGCCGCGTGTGCGCAACCTGGTCGCCAGCGGGATCCCCGGCATGGCCGACGCCGCCCAGAACGCGAGCAAGTTGTCGGTGGTGTTCGTGCCCACGGCGCCGTATCAGGAACGTCGCAAGATGGCTTACTTCGGCCCCTTTCTCATGCAGGCGGATGACGTCGGCTATTGGCGGGCGATGACCGTGGCGGCGAGCATCACGTTGCTGGCCTTGCTGCTGGGCGGCGTGTTCGGCCTCTACAGGCTATGGCGCAAAGGTGTGTGGGTGCTGCCAGGATTTCTGGAACGCAAGCTCGCCAAGCCGACCATGACCGCCCCCTCACCGCACGGCAGCACGACGCCTCCGCTCTTTGCAGTGAAATCTCCCGGTGCCAAGCCGGATAGCAAGGGAAGCGCCGCATGAGCACGGCGCTTGAGTGGGCTCGCTGGTGGAGTCAGGCGTGGCGCGAGGCAGACAGTGACTGGTATCCGCCGACGCTTTGCCTGCTGAGCGCGGCGCACCTCGACGCCCTGGCCCGAGGGCATCATGGCGCAATTGCGCGCAGCTTCGGCATCACCCCTTGTCTGCCACCACAGCCCAACCCGGCAGTGCAGTCGTTGCTCTGCGGCGCTCCCCAGGCCTTGTCCCTGGCCTGCGAACTGGTGGCAAGTACCTGCTCGCCATTGACCGCAGCAGATGCGCTTTCGCCGCAAGATCGAGCCTGGTGCGAACGCACCGCCAAAGCCCTGCGCCCGGGCCACTGGCTGGAACAAGGCCAGGACCCGCTCGCCTTGTTGCGTGCCTGGCTGGGGGAGCGGACCTGGGAACGCGCACGCCTGACCTTCCCCCGCGCCCGGATCATTGCCCTCCAATCCTCGCCAGCTCCACAACCGCCCGCTTCCAAGCTCAACACACTGTGGCTGTCCGCTTGCTGGAAAGCCGAGCAAAGCCTGGCTATCCGCGCCCCTGTCGAAACGGAGACACACGATGTTCGCTCGGCGTTCGCTTGAACTGCGCCCCAATGGCCAGGGCTTGTTGCAGCCCTATATCGCACGCGAGACCCTGGCCGATTGCACCCGCGCCCAAGTCGTCATTGAACAGGCCCAGGCCCAGGCCGCTCAGTTGCTTGAGCGCGCCGCCGAAGAGGCCGACGCGGTGGTGCTCCAAGCCCAGGCTCAATTCTGGAACAACGCCGAGACCGTGCTCGCCGCGTGGGACGCCCAGCGCCAGGCCATGTGGGAGCGGATCGAGACAAGTGCCGCGCAGCTGGTCAACGAAGCCCTGAGGACGCTATTGGACGATATCCCGGATCAGGCGCGCATCGATGCGCTCGTACGCCAGCTTGCCTATCGCCAGAACGACCCGGTCAGCGCCACCCTTCGCTGTCATCCCGAGGACCTGGCGCACCTGACGCAGAGCCTGGGCACCGATGACCGACGCCCCTGGACGCCAGTAGCAGACGCCGACATGGCGCGGTATCAACTGAAACTGGAAACACCGGGCGGCACGTTCCTGCTCGATTGGAGCACCGCCGTCGAAGCGCTACGCCTGCCCGAGCCACACCAGTAATCGGACTTGCTCGCTCCCACATGAGGTTCAGGTCAATTACACCGTGGCGAGGGAGCTTGCTCCCGCTGGGGCGCGAAGCGGCCCTCAAGCCAGCCGACTCGGTCATTCAGATACACCGCATGCCCTGTGTGGGGCTGCTGCGCAGCCCAGCGGGAGCAAGCTCCCTCGCCACGGGAATATGTACTTCTCAAGCG
>Ga0308169_10003674_pt1 | contig 14816 bp, 34 predicted proteins | sample PhyBR1_2_FD_202139 | JGI IMG/M metagenome (GOLD analysis project Ga0308169, IMG submission 202139) | Phyllosphere microbial communities from UC Gill Tract Community Farm, Albany, California, United States - DLSLSB.R1 | ecosystem: Host-associated > Plants > Phyllosphere > Unclassified | place... | reverse complement strand
TTGCCGTTCTTGGCCTCCGTCTCCTGTACAGGTCCCTCCCAGACGACCACGCCGTCCACACGCGCATACTGGTCCTCCTTGTCGTCCATCTGGGGAAACGGATTGGGCGTGATTGGGGCACCGGAGATGTCTGGCGTTTGGGGCATATGCGGTGTCTTGGGCACGAACAGGTTATTCGCGTTGGGGCTGGCGGTCATGGTGAGAGCGGGCGGGCGGGAGGTCATTGGCGGGAGGAGGGTCGTGGTCATCGTGAGCTGCGTGTCAATCACCGCCTCGAAAGCAGACACTGCTCGTTTACCTGCAAGCGGGACAGAAAACGCAAGAGTTCAGAGGGCGGCTCTGAGGTCGCTAATGCGGACGGAGCGAATACGTCGTCGGGGATATGTAGCGCTACGGCGTAGAACAGCTTCTCGTCTGTGCATTAGTCCGAGCACCTCGTACGTATGCAGGAGCGGCATTTCGCGGTGATTGGCCGGCCAGCCACGCTGTAGACGTACCTAGGAATGATATCTGGCGCAAAGGTGCGGCCTGAACGCCCTCCCACCACCCGACAGCGTCGGTCGAAGGCGGTATGCCCGACCATGATGGGATCAAGAGATCTATAGACGTCGCATGGAAGATGGATTCAAAGTTCGGCGCCGAGGAGGTCGTAGACGACGCCGGCATTGTAGGGCACCGTTACCGCCTCTCTTGATCGGGCCGTTTAGCGATGCAGCTCGTTAGACAGACCAAGCTGTGTGATGCGTTGTTGTCGTCGCGCTAAATGACCACGTCGATAATCTACAGACACGTCGCGAGGCGTGAGCGGGTGGATGAGCGAAACGTGCGGGGCCCCAGCGAGTCCACTTCCTCGATAATCCGCCCTCTATCCTACATGAATTACTGCATCGGCAAGGACAACACGTCGATATCAAAGAGGAATCGCCTTGGCGAGCTTTGATGCCGGAACGGAGATGCATGTAGATGTAACAAAGTTGAGAGAACCACGCCCGGATCCATTACTCGTCGTCCTCCTCGCCGCCCGCGCTCGGCGCCGCATTAGCCATGACCCACTCCCTCGCTTTCTCCTTCGCCCGCTCCTCTCCCTTCTTGTCTCCGATCTTGCCCTCGATCTGCAAGAGCTTCTTGAAGAGGAACCTGCGGTCAGCCTCAACCCTCATACGCCCCATCATTCATGACAACTCACTTGGCCTTCTTCGCCGTCAACTTCTGCGCCAAGGCGCGGTCGACCAAGCCCCGCACGCCGCTGATATCCTCCACGCGGACAAGCTGGTCCATGTACACCGAGACGATGTCCAGTCGCTTCGGGTACCGATCCACCAGCTCCTCGAACAGCGTCTTGCCGCGCTCGGCGTCGGCATGGCGGAACTCCAACACCGCAAAGTTCTTGATCGTCTCGACGTCTGCGCGTCAGCGCCGAATATCTCCTCCACGTGGAAATTCGTGACAAGGCGAATCACTCACGGTGCGACTTGTCCAGCGACTTCATGCTCCTCGGCAGAAGATCCCTCGCCTCGTCGACGTTACCGGCCTTGAACCAGAACTCGGCGGCCCTTGTCCAGCTATCACCGACCTGTGAAAACTTCTTGACATACTTCCGCCACACTTCCTCTGCGTCCTGCCGTCAGCTTCACTCGTGATCCCGGAGAGCAACTCACCGCCTGCTTGCCGGCCGCAACAAGGGCGTCGGCGTATCGCGCCCAGACAGTCCGCTTGTCGTTGTACTCCGCGGCCTCTTTCCACACCTTCTCCCTGCTCTCCGTCGTGCCGAACCCGATCTCCAAATTGACCAGCGCCATCCACACATTCAGTTTCTCAGCTTCTTCCCGCAGTGCGATCTTGTCGAGGGCCTTACGCCCGATCGCCCGGGCCTTGTCGACCTCGTGCAGCTGCAAAAGGAAGGACATGTACTGAATCCAGAGGAAAGATGAGTTGGGGGACGCAAGCAGAGCGCGCTCGAATTCGAGGGCGGATGATGGTTGGTCAGACGGCGCCGAGGCTGTGAGGTCGGCATTGCGCTTGGACTTGGATTTCGTCTTGGCCTTCGAGCTGGATTCAGGGGCCGGGTCGGCATCCGAGTCGGAGTCTGAAGAGTCGGACTCGGCGTCGAGAGGTGCCTCGCCCGTCCAGTCGAATCCGCCCGTGACGGATAGAGTGGGAACGTTCTTGGCAGCTTTGGACTTTGTCTTTGGCTTCGGGGCAACGGGCGTCTTCAGATCGAGCTTGGGGTCAGCGTGCCCATGGGGACCGCCGCGATCAACGTACCGTCACATCCGCCTCGTCATCGTCACTGTCCTCCTCATCCTCTTCGCTGCCGTCTTCGAAGTCCAGCTCCTCGCCGCCGGCGAGCTCGTCCTCGTCGTCCTCGTCTTCCTCGTCATCTTCATCTTCCTCTTCCTCATCGCCGTCCTCGTCATTCCCCATGTCCTCATCGGCATCCTCCTCCTCATCACCCTCCTCCATCTCCTCATCATCATCGGCGTCTCCCTCCCCCGGCGCACCGCCAAACAGACTCGGCTTGATCGAGAAATTCACCCTTGCCTTCTCCTTGTCGATACTGGTCAAGACAGCCTTGACGCGGTCGCCCACCCGGAAGCCTTGCAACGCCTTGGACACGTCCTTCGTCTTGTCATCCGAAATCTGTGACTTGTGACACAGACCCGAGATGTTCGAGCCCTCGATCTGGAGGAACATGCCGTACTCCTCGACCTGGAGTCAGCGCTGCTCCGCCGTAAAGGGTACAAACGACCGTAGCGCCAACGACTCACCTTCTTCACCGTCGCATCGACGACCTGGCCCTCGGTGAACTCGCTCAAGCCCTTCTTGGCGCTCTCCTTCGTCCGCTTGCCTCCGGGTTCTTTGCGAAGACTCATCTCGACCAGCTTCTTGCTCTCGTTGACGCTGCGATCAGTATCCCATCCATCACACCCACCGAGCTGCAGAGTCTGTTCGGAACTCGGGTCTCGGAACTCACCTCGTGATCGTGCCCGAGACCAGCTGGTTGACCTCAAACTTGCTCTCCCAGTCCTTGACGAACTACCGTCAGTCTCACATCTAGTCTACAATGCACAGGACTCACCTCGTCAAACAGCTCCTTGATCATCACTCGCGCGGTCACGGTCCTTCCGAGAGCGACAAACACACCGTGTCCGCTCACGTTCTTCACCAGCCCACGGACCTTCATCCCCGGCTTGACATCCACGATCTTCGCCAGCTCGGGGTCGACAATCTCCCCGCTGCCATGAACACGCGAAGGCCTCGTCGAGAGGTCGATGATACGCGTGGCAGGGTTCGCGGTGAGGATGTAACACTCCACGTCCTCGCCGATGTTGAGCGGGCCCTCGCCCCTCGACACAATCTCCAGATCGTCTGCCGCGTCCGTGGGGTGCACTCGGCCGCGAACATGGTTCGCAAGCTGCACCATGCTTCCCTGCGGGGTGTGCGAAATGACCTTGCCGCGAACGACCATGCCCGGCTTGAACGAGTCGAACGTCTTGGCACCGGCGCTGATACCCGATCCGGTCGGGACGTCCTCCGTTTTCGCCTTGGGCTTCGTGGTCGGCGCAGTCGGCGCACGCTTGTTGGAGAGGATCACGAGACCGGTCTGATCGTTCTTGGAAATCACGACGAGCTCGTCCAGCCTCTCTCCGACCTTCAGCTGCGCCCGCAGCTCCTCGACGCCGATATGTCGGTGGTTACTCAGGTTGGCGAGGGAGAGAAGCGCGGTGATCTGGCTTGGGATGAGGGTCATGACGACCTGGTCGGCGTGCACCTGCGAGACGAGACCGGACACTTCGTCCATAACGTTCAGGCTCGTCGCAGCCAGGGCGGTCGGCAAGGCCTGTCGGACGGAGGCGACTAGTCGTTGCGTCTCGTTGTTGACCTCGGTAATGCGGACATTGACCGGCTTGCCCTCGAAGAAGATGTCCTTCAGGTTGACAATGAAGTTTTGGCTGCGGTCAGCTCAAGAACCCACCCCGCGTGCACTGTACTCACCTGGCCTCGGACTGTGGGACGAACGCTCGCAGGCCGCCGAAAAGGTCGACGATGCATCCCTTGTCCAGGATCTTAGAGACCACAGCAGGGGTGATCATCCCCGTGTGGACCTGGCCGAAATGCTCGGGCACCTCCAACTCCGAATCCACCAAGCTCTTCTTCAGCGTCAAAACCACCCTCGACCTGGCCGGCTCCAGCGCGAACACCCGAGCCTTGACCGATCCTCCGATCTTGAACCGCTTCTCCGGGTGCTTCAGCTTGATGTCGGCGTAGTGGTTTGGCCAGACGACTCCGTGGACGGACCCAGCAATGTTGACGAAGAGGCCCTTGTCTCCGAGCTTGTGGATCGTTCCCTGCCGTCAGCGCCCTGACCGACATGTCGCAGCACAAACCTTCAGATGTTGCCCGACCTTGAGTTCGTCGACTTGCATGAACACTTGGTCCAGGACCTTCTGCTCGAACGAGAGCAGCAAGATGCCGTCCAGCGGCGAATGGCCGATGACCCTTGCGCGGTGCAGCGTGTCAATGCGGAACGGCCCCGCGGTGCCAGATAAGGCGGGGATACGCTCATCGGCGATATGGCTGATCTGCAAATCAGCCTTGCCCTCCCGTCTCTAGCGGGAGACCTACGTGTACGAAGCCCTCGAGCCCATCGTCCGTTCTGCACATAACACCCCACTCCTGGATCACCCGCGTGATCTTGACGCTCGAGAGCAATTTTCCGATAGGCACGCCAACCTCCAACGCAGTCTTCCCATCGGGCGTGACGGGGCTGGTGAGCTCCAGCAGGTGAGGCAGGAGTGACAGGCCGAAACGCTTGGGCGAGAGGTTGAGGTTATCATACAGCACACGGGCTTTGATCTGGGATCAGTCAAGTCGTAGGCACGAGCTCACTTTTTTGCCGATCTTGTACTTCTCGTCGATGTCCTCGCCCTTGAGGTTCAAGTGCGCGAGGTCGATTGTTCCGTCAAAGAAGCCGCAGACCTTCAGGTTGAGTCCGGAGGGGACGACGGCGGTAATTAGCGCCGAGACGAGGTGGCCCGGCAAGATCGAGGCGATGTTGGAGACCTCGCCCAGACTCGTCTTGGTGTACAAGGAGGAGTCGAGTGACAGCTGCAAGATACGGCCGCCAGCGGTCGAACCAGCGATAGTAGCGGGCACGAGCTGGCCGGAGACAAGTGTCTTGCCTATGTCGTTAGCTGTCACCGCCATCTCTTTGGGGTGTCGACGTCTCCTGCTCACCCGGCACATGCTTGTCCACCTCTTCGCGGCTGATCCACCCCTCCCCGCCGACCTCCTCCGCGAGCCCCAGACCCACTCTCCACCCCTTGTCCTCCTCGCCCAGGATCTCCCCCGTGAGCGCGAACCCGCTGTTCAAGTCCGCCTTCACCACCTCCGAGTTGACCTTCTCCGGCATCAGCGTCATCTCCACCCTCGCCGCTAGCCGAGTCGTTTCCGAGACGGGATATTGCGAGATGAACGATTGCGAAGCCGTCGGAAACAGGTTGAGCACTTGGGCCGGGAAGTACTGGCCAGGTGCGAACAACGTCGCCAGATCCGGTGCCCCCGACTCTTCATCGTCATCCCTTTCATCGTCGTTTGAGCCTGTCGAAGACGCCTCTTCCTTGTGCAGGAGCGTAGTAAGTGTCGTCGAGACTTCAGTGATGGGCACGTGCGCAAGCAGATTGTTCGGGAGCGAGAGGACGAGGTGGAGGGGGAGGACGGTGTGGATTCGAGTAAGCAGCCTAGTGCCGGGAACGAGTCGCTGCTTGTCAGCCCGAGTCGAAGAATCGGTTGTCCAGCCCACCTTGTAGTTGAGCTCCTCGACCCGGATATTGTCCTTGTCTCCCTCCTTCCGCTTATCGTCCACCTCGTTCTTCTTCAACCGTTTCGCCTCACGTTCGCTGATCTGCCGGCGGCGCTTCACCCCCTTCTGCGCCTATCGTCAGCTCTCTCCCAACGGCATGACCCCGGGCTTACACCCTGTGCAGCCTCCGCCTCTGCCTCTCTCCGGCCCTCGGCCCTCGTCTGCTTGACCTCCAAAGCAGTCAAGCTCGTTCCGCCGCCTCGCGGGAAATCCGTCTCTTCGTGCTGCAGCGTCGAGACGAACGAAGGCGCAGGTCGCGGCTGGTCATGCTGCGGCTGGGGCCTCGCCGCCGCGCCATCCTGTCCCGAGCTGGACGGACGGGCCCGCTTGTTCTTGCCGTCGTGCTTTGATGCGACGGCCATGTTTGCTTGTGTTGATGCGAGGAGTGAATGCAGAGACCTCAAGTGGAGGGTCTCAAAATTCTGAGCTGCTCTATGGAGAGGCCGTGCCTGGACAGAGCGTGGTTGCCATGGATGGAGGGGGGGGAGCGAATAAAGTCGACTGTTTCCGCCGGAGCTGTCGATCGCTTCCGGCTCGACGCGTCCGTGATCAATCCGACCAGACTCTTGACATTTGCGACAACTGATAGACCGGCTCGGCGCAAAGCTTCGGACCCCGCACGACAATGAGTAGCCGGGAGACGACGGTGACGACACCCCAGAAGCAGCATAGCACGCCGCAGAAGCGTGCCGTTGTCAATGCTGAAGCGGGCCCGAGCAAGCTCAAACCGCAGGGTGCTTCTCCAGCTTATGTTCGTGTACTCGCCGTCCCGCCCAGATGCCAACTGATCACCAGAGCTCTCGTCGGCACTCACTCTATGGCATCGAAGATCGCATAGTCATCGAGTCAGTCGACCAAGCCGTGGGCGGCCTCCCTTCCCAGCTGACACGCAGTCCGGGCAGTCGAGTGTGGAAAGTAGGATTCTCGGGCGAACCCGACCCCCGAGCGGTCTTTTGGTCGACGGATGACACCGAGCGGCGCCAGTGGAAATCTGCTGAGGGGATATGGGATCTTGATCTGGATCGCATGGGCCAGGTGGACCGGAAGGAGGCTTCGCGCCTGGTGGGCGTACGAGTCACGAAACACCTACGGGATACTTTCTCCAAGTCAGCTACACAGGAGATGCTTTACCGCTTGGGCTGACGAGGCAGACATCTCATGACGGATCCAAAGTCGCGCAAGGTCATTGTTATCGAGAACACATACCTCCCTGCGTGGGTCAAGGAGCACATAGCCGAAGCATTGTTCGAAAACCTCAAGGTGAGCTCGCCCACCGCTTTCCGGTAGAGCTCATGCCAGGTCCCCTCGGTTTCATTCACGTCCTCCGCCGTGCTCGCCCTGAACGCCTGCGGGCGGATCACAGGCCTCGTGGTCGATTGCGGCTGGCTCGAAACGACCGTCACCCCAGTATGCCTCCCAACCTCCCGGCTTTGCTCTGAGCTCATCGCAGGTGTACTACTCCCGGCCTCTATTCCACCTCTCGCGCTCGACTCCCATAGCGGGTCGGGGTCTACATCGCCGCTTGCGTGCCCTCGTTCGCCGGCACGCGACATATTACCCTCCCCCGGCGTCGCTCAACGACCTGCGTCGAGAACCAGTCACCCCGGTCCCTGACGATCTCCTCACGGACAAGCTGGTCGAGCGAATCTTGACCGAGGTGTGCTTCGTGGGCGGAGTGATGATCCCGCCAGATATCGACGAAGATATGGCGGAGGGCGATCCAGAAGACCAGCAAGGGCTCGAGCTTCGAATGTTCGACCGGCTACGGGCGGTGTATGAGCCAAATTCGACCGCAACGGACGGGCGGTTCGCCATACCAACTACGAGTGGAGCGATGGGGCCCGGAACGTTGATCATCCCGGGTTGGCTCCGCGAACGTGCCGCGGAAGTGCTGTTCGAGGATGATTTGGCGCAAGAGGCGGGCTCCATACAGCACACCGTACTCGACACGCTGCTGAAGGTAAGCTGCCGTCCTCATGACGGGGTCTTTGCTCACGGCAGCTGCCCATTGATCTCCGACTCGCGTTGGCGGGTTCCATGCTCATTACCGGGGGTACGGCCTCCCTCCCCGGCTTCATCCCGCGTCTGCGCATCGCCCTCAAATCGTCGCTCTTGCCTCCGCCCACGACCGACGCCAACCCCCCAACACCTTCCGCGCCGTTGCATACCCCCGCATACCGCAAGGAGGAAACCATGCATTGGCGGAAGAAGAGTCAGGAGCCCTATCGCGAGATATACGGCCTGGTCAACCATATCGCGATCCTCAACGACCCGGCGCCACTCGACGGCGACGGGGCGAGCAGCGGCGGTGATGCGGGCAAGGCACCCCGTTGGATCCCGAGCCTGCTTGCGTGGGTGGGCGGCTCGCTGGCGGGGTGAGTGACATGCGGTCGGAGTGAGCGGCGCTGACGATAGCATGCTCAAGACTGGCGCGCCAGAGGTGCTACGGGAAGAATACGATACGCTGTTGTCGGAGAGCATATCGCGAGGGGAGACATTCGCGGCGGAACAGGCGGCACAGTTGCACGAATTGCAGGAGGCGGCAGCGGCGATTGGGGTTGATCTGGAGAGCCTGCGGCCGGGCGAGGCGTTGACCGCGGGCAAGCGCAGAAAGGGGTGGAAGGAGGGCGTTGTGTTGAGGGATTGGACGAGGGTGGTGCGGGCTGCATGAACAGAGCAGGGGGAGGTCTTATGCTGTAACGACCACTTGACGCCGGGCGAGTAGCCAAGGCATGCACATGACACTTATGAGTACATGAGCATGCTGTATAACGTAACAAAGCTGTCGCTGGAGCAGCGCGCCATCATAAGCCAGCCCCTGCAGACCACCATCACGGATCCCGAAGGCAACCAAGTACCTCACTTGCTGGGCCCCGAAGCGCCCGGAGCCTTCTTGTCCTTCCTCGTCGGCGCCGTCGAGTTCCTCTTGGCCCACCTGAGACCACAAGCCTACCGTTAGCTAGAGCCAGATGCGGAAGCCTTGGAAACTGACATTGCACAACGTCTTTGGGCCCAACGGCCCCTTCCTCCATTCGGGACTGTCTGTGCGCCCACAGGTGACGCACACGTGCATGCCTCCCTCGGCGTCATTTCCTCCGCCCGTTCCGCCAACAGCACGAGACGCCGCAGTCTTTTTGGCTCGCTTCTTCTCGCGCGCGGCCTCCTTGTCCTTCTCCTTCGTCGCTAGGTCTTTGGGCGGTCGACCTGGACCGGCTTTCGGGCGAGGCTGCTGCGATTGTGCAGCCAAGGCGGGTGAAGATGGAGGAGAGGACGAGGATGAAAGAGGGGTGGGCGAGGACGAGGCGGACGGGTCGTATGCTTGTCGTTGAGGCTGCAGGTCCGGGAACGCTGCGGTCTCTATGGGTCAGCGCGCGGGTTCAGCATGAAACGGTGATCCGACGTACGGTAATCGTCCTCGTCAAAGTCGCTCTGCAGTTCGCGCAGCTCTTCCCTGAGCTTCTCATTCTCCAGCTTGAGCTCCAGGAACGCGTCCAAGCTGACATTAGTATATAAGTTGATGCCCGTCGCGTGACCCACCTTTGGCCGTTCGACTCGTCACCCACCCCCTCTCCCACTCTACGTCCCATCACCCAGACCGCCTTGCCCTTCATCTCGTCGCCCTGCGTCGTTGTCGTCGGGACCATGGTCCCTGCCCCGCCCAGCCCAAACGCCGGCGTGTCCGACTGACCCTCCACGCCCGTCGCATGGGCGCGTATCTCCCACACGATCGTCTTGGGCGTGCTCGTCCCTGATCCACTGTACGACGCAGCCGCCGGTCCAGAGGTGTTGGAGTTGGACGAGCTCGAACCCGAATTTGAGCTGCCGCTGTTCTTCGCCCCCTGCCCCTTTGACGATCCTGGCCGGCCCTCGCCGGGGATGTTCATGCGCACGTACGTCGTCAGTGTGTCCGACGAGGTCGTCATGGACAGGTTCCCCGACGAGCTGCCGAGGTTCAGGTTGCTCGAGCTGCCCGAGGATGAGTGCGAGGGCTGGTGCGTTAGGTGAGGGGAGATGACGGAGTTGAATATGGAGATGAGCTGGGGATGGTCCGCCGCTGGCGTGAGCTAGTGCAAACGCCGAAGGCGTTTCGGGAGCTCACGCAACACGTAGTCTAGGAAGTCGCGGCCGTCAATGTCGGTCGGCTTGGTGCCTAGCATTTCGTTGACGCTCGGCGAGACGAACATGATCTGGCGTGAGCGACGCAACAGACGCCGAGAATCGCGCCCACCTTCCAGCCCATGTTCTGCCCGCTTTTCCCGTCCGAGCTGCCGACGCTGCCCCTCCCGCCTGGGACGGGCTTCAGGCAGAAGAGAGCGGACGAGGTGAGCTCTTGCAGAAGCAGCTGAGGCCATCGTTTTCGGCGCGTGAACTTCTGGTCAGCGGGCACGAGCCGCGCCTGACGGGTAGCGCACCTCGAAGCCATTGCCCGTGTCCTTCTCCTCGCTGTTACCCAAGACGTACGCAGCGCCCGATATCGACGACGCTACCAGAGACATGCCGGCGTGAGCGACCGTTGTGCCGAGATCCAAGAGTTGCTCAGACCCAAGTCGAGGTTGATAGGCGTGAGTCTCGCGGGGCTCAGAGGCTGGCTGGTCGGCCGCTAAATGGGCCGTTCGTGGTGATAGCCGATTCGCCCAGAGTCGTCGGATGCGTTGTCGACGACGGATATGAGGTGATGTCGTCGTCTATGTTTATGCTTTGCGTTTCTCTGCGTGAAGTGATTCCAGCACCAGGCAAAAGCAGGCAGAATTCGTTCAATCGCCGATGCCGATCCCGCAACCGAATGACGGAATCGGCCATCTAACATTAACCGGCGGACATCGCCGACGGTTCAACTCCCCATCGGTCGTGTCGCCACCCTGCCCACCCACGGGCTGTGCTACGTACTCCGTCCACCAGCTTGCCAAGGACGTCACCGCCAAGAGTGAGTTGACGCCACTTCGGGCCGACAAGCTCAATGGAGTGAGAGGGAAAGGGGGGTGGCTCTCTCCCCTGGTGCCATTCTATCGCTTTCTTCATCGTTTACTCACCATCAATTGCGATTAGACCATCAACATGACTACAAATCCAGATACGAGACCGTTGCCCAGTGGCTGGGTGCAGCAGTGAGTCTTAGACGTCGATGTCGAAACCCCTCCCCCTGGGATCATTTCGTCCTCCTTATCGGTCCTCCTGTTCGTACACTCGTTTCCCCCGCGCGATTACATGAATCAGCACCGCTCAGGCGCTCATCGCAGGTTCGACGAGAACCACAAAGCATGGTTCTACGTACAGAAAGATGCGCCGGGAGGCCCCAAGTCGCAGTGGACACAGTAAGTCGTTATGGCCCCACACACTCCATCAGGTCATCACCCAGTGCTGCCCGTTGCCACTGAGCTGGGCTGACCCCAGCCCTGCCGACGACCAGCCTTCATCGTACGCCCCGCCCGCTGGCGCTCCTCCGCCCCGTACGACCAACACCGGCACGCCGATTGACGAGAAGCGGCACGAATGGGGAGACAACGGACACAATGGCGAGTACGCTCAGGCCCGGAACGACCAGTACGGCTCGTCGTCGTCCCCCGCTCCTGGTGGATACCAGTCCCAGCCGCCGCCGCCGCAGAAGAAGGGCGGATTCTTGAACAAGCTCAAGCAGAAGATGGAGGGAGCCGGTCATCAACCACGATACGGGCAGGGCTACGGCGGCGGCTACCAGCAGCAAGGCATGATGGGCGGAGGCGGGTACGGCCAACAGCCCATGATGGGTGGGTACGGCCAGCAGCCCATGATGGGCGGGTACGGCCAGCAGCCAATGTACGGCCGCCCGCAGCGACAGGGTATGGGCGCCGGAGGAGCGGTGAGTCGATGGCTCCTCGTAGATACACTGAGCTGACGGACAGGCCGCGCTGGGTGTGGGTGGTGGTTTGCTCGGAGGTATGATGATCGGGAACATGATCAGCGACGGGCAGAACGATGCGTACATGGACGGCTACGAGGACGGAGGTGGGGGAGACTTTGACGGGGGCGACATGGGTGGAGACTTCTAGACGGTAGAAGGCTATACTGTTGTTTGTGTCAGGTTTCGGGTAAGAGTGCCTCTGTGTCCGTTTGCGGTCTCTTTGTTCCGCGATGCATCGAATACACGTTGTCGCCAGGCTGGCGACCTCTCAACGGCGATGCTTGGGTCTCAATTCGTGCGGTCAGATATAAAGCGACACGCAGAGTACATGTGGAAGGTGGGAACGGAGACTGATCGATTGACCGGATATCCCGGCACGGCAAACGGAGCGATCGGGGTTGCGCAGCGTCGACGCGGTTGACCGGAGGTGTTTTGTTTGATTCCACCATTGCAGTGCATCTACACTTGATTTATTGGCTTCATCTTAGCAGCTCACACAGATTTTCATACATACACGGACTCGTACCAAGTCGTGCACCCTCAGACAACGCCCGGCACGATGCGCCGGTAGAGCGGACTCCGAACAACACCTACCTCCAGCTCTGATCCGACCATGTCGCCCACGCTACCCCGGCACACCCGCACGGCCTCGCACGCCTCCGTTGCCTCTGTGCGGTCGCTGGCACCTCGAGACCTCGGTACGCTGGTCATCCCGCTGATCGTCCTCCTCGCCATAGTCGTAGCATCCGCGGCTCAGACCGAAATCGCCCATCATTTAACGACACAAGTCGGCTACCACCAACCCTACTTCACCTTTTATCTTACGCACATCACCTTCGCCCTCGTCTTCCCGTTTCACCTCGGTCTCCTGCTCGTCTTCCGCCCGACACCGCTGCGGCACTACCTCGACGCCTTGCGATGGATCATCGCGGACCAGCTGGGCAACTCGACAGCGAGCTGGCGGCAGGTCGCGCCGCAGTGGTTGACAAAGGTGACATGGCTGACCGTGCTCGTCTCGGTACCCGCGCTGAGCTGGTTTGTCGCTGTCAACTTGACGTCGGGGCTGGCGGTGACGACTATATACGCCACATCGAGCTTCTGGACGTATCTGTTTTCCATGATCCTGCTCAAGCAGCCGCTATCGCGTGTGACGGTGGGGAGCATCGGGCTGGCGTTCTTGGGCGTGCTGGTGCTTGCACTGGACGGGATGAAAGGGGAGGCGAGCGAGGGTGCGCCGTACCCCATGCTGGGCGATCTGGTCATGACGTTTGGTGAGTGGCTTGGGCGTTGCGTCGCCGAGCGGATTGTCCCTGATCCCAGGTGCCGTCATACTCGGACTATACGAGGTCGTGTACAAGATGGCGCTCCCAGAAGGACACGGCGGGGTCAAGCCAGAAACCCGCGAGCTGGATGGCTATACAACCCTGCCGACCATGGCGATCTTAGAGCCGACGCCAACGGAGCTCACTCCGCCCGATTCCAGGGCGGATACCCCTCCAATTGCTGCCGACCCATACTCACCCTTGATCGCTTCCGACCGTCCGTCCCGTGCTCAGGCTCTTGACCGGAAGACATCTCGTACACCGCTCTTACGGCTCAAGGCACCTCCATCCCCTCCGAGCTCATTCGGCCCCGCGACATCAGCACTCGCGAGCCCGACCGACAGCGACCCGCCGCTCCGCGACACTTTCAGGCCGCCTACTCTGCCCGCGGCATTGCACGCCAACTTCCTCACGAGCTGTATCGGCCTTGCGACGCTGGTGCTTCTCTGGGTGCCTATACCCCTATTACACCTCATCGGGTGGGAGTCGTTCCGCTGGCCCGGGTCAGAAGGCGGGGACGCAATGGAGATCTGGGCGGAGCTGCAGGTGGTCGCGTGGGGCGGTGCGATCTATGTGAGTCAAGGCCGGTGCGCGCCAGGACAAGGCTCATGACAGAATGCGGGCCTGATGGTGCTTATAGGCGTATGGGGGCCGACTACCTCGTCCGTGGCTAACCTATTGACGATCGGGCTGGTTGCGCTGCTGGATGCGGTTTGGATCGGGGAAGTACCAAGTGCGCAGAGCCTACTAGGGGTGGGCATGATCTGCGTCGGCTTTGGGATACTTCTGTGGGAGGGGGAGGAGTAGCGAGACGGGCTAACCCGTTTGTTGTACACATTCTCCACGGCACGAGTACATGCTTAACATACATATGAGGATACACTACATACGATTGGCTAGGAGGGTTCCGGGTGCGGGCACGAGCAGCGACGTTGAGGTGGCATTCCGCTCTCTTCGAGCTACCAATCCCCGAGTGACGCACGCTCGAGTCCGCGGGACGGTGCGCAGGGATGAAATCATCGCACAGATGTTGTCTCGGCGCTGAGATGCTATCTCGCTTTCCCTAGTCCCCCAAGAATCTCCTGTTGCCGCATTAATGATTCCTGAAACCCTTACGGCACCTGGTGATGCCTGGGTTCCCATCCGAAAACAAGGCCAACGTGCTAGATTTCAATCACACCCGTTTCGGTTCGCTTCTTGTTGTTGTCGTCAGTGCGCTCATCGTCCGGGTCAGTGGGTACGACGTGGAGAGCATCATAGCGGCCACTGCAAACGATCCCTAGCCAGTTGGGAAGCCATCTTCACGCTCGCCCTCGACCACTTTCCATCGCCCCTCTCCGACATTCGCGTTTGTGATAGATATACCAGATACCCCAACCCCACTAATATGACCCCCACCGATTCGCTGTTCCCGCACTCCGGCACGTCCTCGCCCAAGTCCACCGTCACGCCTGCATCGACCGACGAGGTGGACGAGCTGATCCATGCGACCTGGGGCGACCGGCCGCCTCTCCCGTCAGATGTATACCCTCGGACATTTCCCCCGCGCACAGCTACGAGGGGATACTATGCCGCCGTGGGCTTGTGGTACCTCGCATCGTCGGTGTCTCCGGTTTCAGCGTGAGTACTCGAACCCTTACAGCACTACCATGCATGCGCGTACTTGAGTGAAAACACGACTGATATGCAGCATATACCTCACCTGGTTCTGGCTGGTATACCACGGTCAACGGAATCACCGGCTCGCGATAGC
>Ga0308169_10003673_pt1 | contig 14820 bp, 25 predicted proteins | sample PhyBR1_2_FD_202139 | JGI IMG/M metagenome (GOLD analysis project Ga0308169, IMG submission 202139) | Phyllosphere microbial communities from UC Gill Tract Community Farm, Albany, California, United States - DLSLSB.R1 | ecosystem: Host-associated > Plants > Phyllosphere > Unclassified | place... | reverse complement strand
AGATCGATCTGAATGACCGGGAGTATGCGAACATCGACGCTGGCAGTCCGATACGGTTGAGTCAGCAGGCAAGGGATATCATTGCGAAACTCCGGCGGGCGCGGGACGAACAGGAGGACTGGGTCAAGTGGGCCTGACACCCTATTCCTTGATCGAGCGAGCTGACGCGCAGGTGGAAGGAGGTAGTGTTCACTGCGAAAGCCGCACAAGACGCGCTTGAAAGCGGACCATCGGAACCGCCGACGTCCACAGTGACCGGAAGTCAATCGCCCATAGCCATACCCACCCCGGAACCGTCCACGGTCCCATCTCCAGCAGAAACACCCTCATCGTCCCGTCCCGAAACACCATCGGCGGCCATCCCGCGCCTGACCCGCGCCGACGAGCGCTTCCCCCGCACTCCCTCAGCCCTCCCCGAAGAGTACACCTCCAACCTGCGCAAACCGGCACACCTCCCGCCTGGTTTCTGCGACGAATGCTTCGTGCCCGTAGCGGAGGACCCGGACCCGGAGACGCTGTTCATCTTCCTGCATGCCCTGCGGTATTCGACGCCCAAGCTCGGCGCGTGGAGCACACCGCTTCCGCGGTGGGCGGGTAGCAAGTGGGAGGGCGATTGGAGGGGGTGGAGCGAGGAAGGCGTGCCGGCTCCGTTTGAGTGGGAGGGAGATGAGGTCGGTGAGGTGGAGGAAGCTGGTCAGGCTGGGGAGAAGGAGCAATGAGTTCAGTTGAGCCGCAATGTCTCTATCATGTCCTGATTGCATTGAAATTCACATGCCGTGTAGTCAGTCTGTATCCTGCGATGCCGAGGTCGACCGTGCGTCCCTGACCACAAGCTCCTCACTCCCGAAGCCTTGTTGTCGCTGTCGCCGTGTCCTGGGCCGATCCTCAGGATCCCAGGTCCTGCACAAACGCTCCACCTCGCGTTGAAATGCGTCTTCCGGCAAGATGTGTTTGCCTGCGCACCGCGGCACCTCAAAATCTGGACGCCCATACTCGCTCGACAGATCCGCTGCCTCCAGCCGGTTCGTCACTATGGAAAATCTGTCTGCAACACTGTGCATCCAATCCACTGTTCGAGACATACATTTACTCATGGAAATGACTCGCTGTGAGCTCGGTTTCGGGCACTGCCACCTCAACGCTTGGCGTCCTCGACTGCAGCACTTTGCAGAGCCCTTGGCTGCTGCTTGCCCGCCATACGCTCCACGTTGGCAAACTCTTTGGCGGGCTCGTTGAGGTGCTTGAAGACGAAGGGGAGCATGACGGCGCAGAGGAACGTCGCGCCCGCGAGGACGTAGTAGGGGATGACGAGGTTGGGGTCCTTGATCACGTCGCTGAGGGCGAGGCCGATCGCGGCGGACACGGCGCTGGATGCGAGGTTGAGCGCGTAGACGAGGCCCTTCATCCGGGCCGGTGCGCGCGTGTATGCGATCTCGTCTGCGATCAGCGCGCGGTCCAGCCACGCGAATCTATTACGATTTGGCCGGCCCAACTCACAGCTCGTGACGATCAAGAAGATCTCCCCAATGGCCGGCAAGACGTACAACGGGATCTGCCACCCGATCGAGACGGGCGAGACGCCCAGCTCGCAGTCGGTGGCGTACGAGCCGCACGGCGAGGTCGCGTAGATCCGGTTCTGGATCACCGCCGCGAAGATCATCTGCGCCGTGGTGAAGAGGAACCCGATCGACATGCGGGTGATGGGCCGCAGGGGCCACCCGATCTTCTCGAAGAAGGGGTAGACGCCAAAGGTGATGATGGGCGTGGCGATAATGATGGAGAGGGGGTTGCTGCGGTCAGTGCGCGCACGTCGGCGCAAGCTCCCAACCCACAAGTTGTTGATGATGTCGTTCGGCACATGATTGAGCGTCATCGAGGCGCTCATCGAGTTGAGCTGGTTCCCGACACCCAGGTTGGCGAGGAAGAAGATGGGGATGGTCGCGAAGACGAGGCACGCATTGAGCGACTGCCGGATCTCATCGACGAACTGGTCGTCCCAGAAGATCTTGTCCGTATCGAGCGAACCCTCCTGTTCGGCGATCACGGAGGGCTTGGCGTTGTTCCACCACTTGTCCGCACCTTTGCGTCGGAGGGCGCCGAAGATTCCTCCACGACGGGCCAGCTGGCGGAAGACGAGGATCGTTTCCCATACAACTGATCCCTGGGGCGGGGCCTTGTACAGGCGCTTGTACGCCCACCATAGCACGAGGGGCATGATGAGGAACCTGCCGTCAGCACGCCGCCCCGCTTCCAACGTTGATGTTGCGCCTCACACAATTCCAGGCTCGAGGAACGCGAGCCAGAAGCCGACATATCGCTCAGAGTACGTCGTAGCGATGGCAAACAGCCCTCCGACGTTGATGCACCAGTAGAAGATGAGCAGGTACCGCTGCACCGTGGCCTGCGGGTCCAGGATGACCCGCTCGCCCTTGCTTGTCGTGGACAGCGTGGGGCGTTTGACGGGACTCTGATCGCAGAGCAGGACGGCCAGACAGGGCTTGATGAACCCCGAGGCGAATGCGAGGATGATGATCGAGATCATGTAGGGCGCGAAGGCGTTGCCGGAAGCGATGACGGACGGGATGGCGGGAATAATCAGAAGAAAGTGCGCGACGGCGCCGACGGCTGTGCCGATGCAGATCGTCTTGAACCGGCCCCACTTGGTGTCGGCCACGATACCGCCCACAATGGGGATGATGTCTGGCGTGAGCGACGTACGCATGACGGAACAACCGAGACAGGGGCAGGGGCTCGACGAGGGTGGCAGGGCGCCGCCGACTCACACGCCAGGAAGGTGAATGTCTGCCCGCTGGCCGTCGCGACGACACTGCCCATGCCGAGCGCTCCGGCCGACTGATCTTTGCCCGCTTCGCCAGGCGCGACCGCGCCAGCGCCGTTCCCGCCTTCAGGGAGCGGACCTCGCACAAAGTTGGCAAAGACTCCTTGACAGCCATAGTAACTTGCTCGTTCGGCGAGCTCGATCGCGCACATCGCGATGCCCACCCAGGGCATCTTGGCGGGGATCCTACGCTTAGCAAGCCTCGAGCGCTGGAAGAGGATAGCAGCATCTGTAACGAGTCACTCACTTGCGCAGAGTCAGGTACTCCTCCTCGGTGGGCTCGTCGCCTTCGACAAGATCCACCGCAGATCCCACCATCGTCTCGCCGTCGATGATCCCTGCTTCCTTCTCATCGTGCATGTCTCGCTTGGTGGCTGCCGGGGTGATCTCATTCGTGGGCACCGCCGAGGCCGGTACAGGCGCCGACTGGAGGTCGAGCATAGGGTTAGGGTGGCCTGGGGTCAATGTCTGCCTTGGTCGTAGACCGAGCGAACGCACTCATTCTGCACGAGGTCGACGGAGAGCCGGCCCCAGTGGGAAGCACTTGGACTTATATCCCTTCGTTGCGCGGTGACATCCCTCACCACCCATGCAGCTTATCATGTGCACACGATCATGTCGATAGCGCTCGTCTTGGCGGCTCCGTGCCCACATGGTCGCGCGACCCAACTCCCGTAGACCGGCCGTCAGTTTCCTAAGATGCCGACCCGGCTTTGAGTAACTGCAACCTCCAGCTAACGCTCAGCACATGGCTCGCTCGCGACCATATGAGCGACCAGGACGCCAAGCCTGTTTACGTGCGTCCTTGCTCCGCGAACGATCCGAAAAACGTTCCATCAGATCGGACCAGGCTCCGCCCGGGCTGCTGCCAGTCATCATGGATCGACCTTCACCCTGAGACGAAGCCCGGCAGACGGCGGCTGCATGACGAAGTGCTCGCACGACAATACACGCGGTACATGCCCGCCCAGACATTTAGCACGGCACCATAAACCCAACACCGACGAGTGATGGTCGAACTGCAGGCCCGTTCCGCAGATGCCGATCCGGTTTAAGCGGCAGCCAAGACTCCGGCGGCATCCCCCGACGCGGAAGCTCTCCTTCTTTAATCGATGCCAAGACACTCACTACCGTTGTGACCCATGCGAGGAGTGGTGATAAGCCGTACTAGCGCAACGGTCAGTCCTGGAAGAAGCGAACATCGTATCGAACCTCGCATGGACCATGTGGACTCTGCAGCTTCCATGGGAGGCGTGTCGCGCGGTCCTCTGAGGAGAGTCGCCGGGTTGATAGGGCAGACTGGGTATGTCATACAACAGATATGGCTTTGCGAGATATATACAACTTTATTCGTGTTCAGACCATTGCGCGTGATGGCTCAAGCCCGAGCCTTGCCTTTGCCCTTGCCTGCTTTTGTCTTGCCCTTGGCCTTCTTCGCCGCCGGAGCTTCGACGCCTTCGGCGGCTTTCCGCTTCTTCCCCTTGCTTTTCGCCGGCGCGGCCTCTTCTTCCACCTCCGCCTCTGCCTCCTCTTCCGCTTCGGGCTGATTCTCCACTTCCATGCTCTCCTCCTCAACCGCCTCCTCAGGCTGCTCGATCTCTTTCCCACCCATCCAGCCTCCATGTACAGCCTGCGCCCACCCTTCCACGTTCCCCACGCCATCCGCCCATAGATCTTCCTCGCCCCCATACCACACCGAACTATCCTCATCCCAGACATATCGATGCTGAAGCAATGCCTGGATCTGCTTGTACCCCTCTACGGTGGCATACGGCGTGTTCGTCTGCGGATGGCGATATTTGGCCTGAACACCCGTGAACGGGCATATAACCGGTCGGCGATCTGTTGTCAGCCTAGGAAAAGAGCTGCACACGCGCTGGCATGCTACGCACTTATTGGTCTATTGCGGTGCGGAATGTATTTGACCTGATCCCATTCGACGTGGTCTCCTAGGATGAGGCGGAGTTCCGCTGCGAGGCCGCCGGGTATTTCGGAGAGGATGATATAGTTTCGGGTATACTGAGCTGGAGCTTCTGGAGCTGGCACAGGTTCTGGTGCTGAGGTTGATGCTGCTGCCGGGGCCGATGCTGTTGCTGGTACTGTCTCCGGTGGTTTAGACGCCGTCGATGGCTGGGTCGTCATATCTTTAACGGCCGAGGCGGGAGGGCCAACCGATTCTGTAACCGATGCCGAAATGGGTTCAGGTACGGTGGAAGAGGTAGGGGGTGTCGGAGCCGTTGCGGAGGGTGCTTTGGCGGGTTTGTCGACGACAGGGGAACCTTTTGTGGGCTCCACACCTGCGGCTGGCGAGGTCGGAGCTGGTTCGTCGACGAGAGGTGTGCGAGGTGTGACTTCTGTCTGATCCGCGATCGCTTCACTCAATGGCGCGGGAGCCGGCGTGTCGGGAGCAGCACTCGATGCAGTGTCCATATCCGTCGCCAGCGCTGTTTGAGGCGGCTCCACCTTCGGTCCCGCCGAGGCTGCGTCTACGGCCGGGACTACCAGTGCCTGCTTGCCCGCCTCGTTCTCGTCGACGTTACTTCCCGCTGGCGCTGGCTCCGGTGTCGTTGCCGATGTGACCGTCTCGACTGCCTCTGGCTGTTTCACCGCTTCTACATCACCCACCGCCTCCTCCACCTCCTCGACCAGTTTCCCCACCGTCCTCGTCACCCACGTCCACCTCGGCCCCACTACCCTCTTCCTTCCCACCCTTCTCAGCTCCCTTCTCTCCTCCTCCTTCCTCACCCAGTCCCTCAGTGCCTCCTTATTCCGCTCCTCTTCCTCCAGCGCCGCGGCGATCAGCTCGTCCTGCGTCAAACGCTTCACCACCTTGATCTGCCCCGTCTCATGCTGTGCCCGCTTCCCCTTTGGCCGGCCCTCCTTCTGCAGACGCTCCCGCTCCAGAATCTCCTCCTCCGTCTTGAGTGTACTCGCCCGCAACGTTGATCTGAGAACTTGGTCCCTGGCCAGACGTTTCTGCTCCCGCCGTTTCTTGCGCAACGCTAGGACCAGCGTCGAGGGCGCCATCAGTGACGGGTCGATATTTGGGTCGAGGAGATGCGCGTCCTTGGGCAGCGCAGGGGCCGCAGTCGGCTCCGATGGGAACTTGACCGACTTGATCTTGGTGGAGGATGATGTCGTCGGTGCGAGCGGGTTGTAGGTCGCTTTCGATTTGCCTTTGGCTTTCTTGCGCTCTTCGCGCCGGATAGCGCGTTCCTCGTCCGATGAGCCGAGCTCGACCTCGTCGTCGGTGTCGGCAAAGTCCTCCAGAAACACATCTCGCTGCTCGACTACGAGTCAGCTCGGCCGGTGAGCATGGAAGGGATGAGTCTACCTGGCGCAGTGAACTCGTCGTCCCCCTCTTCCTCCTTGAACAGCTCCTCTTCGTCTTGCTGGTGCGCCTTCTCCAGCAGCTCACGCATGCTGCCCGTCAGCTGGATACGAGGCCAAGATGAGCTGATATACCGGTTTCCCGCCGTCGCTCGCTTGGATCTGCCCGTTGCTACCGTCTCCATCTCGGTGTGTATGCACTCTCCATCAAGTCAAAGTCGAAGCGTAGACGCGTTATACAAAGGCGAGATTGACGCTCAGAGTGACCAGGGCGGAGATTGGGTGATACTCCGTGATGGGTTGCCCATTTGATCCCGCCCGCGCTGCTAAGCGTTGACGCTGGCGTTGAGCGACGCGCGGGCGTCATTCATCCTCGGAGGACTGTATAGCTGTCGGTCCTGCTTGTATACCCCTCACTGCCGATCTCTCAACATGTCCCGCTCATACGACAGAGGTGAGCTGATCGGTACGATCCTCGGTATCACAGCTGATGTGCAGCCCTGACCGTCTTCTCGCCCGACGGACATGTACGCAGCCCCTCCCATCCACTGCACCGATTGCGAGCTGATCTTAGCTGTTCCAAGTCGAGTATGCCTTGGAAGCCGTCAGGAGAGGAACATGTGCCGTGAGTGAGACTACCATGCGTCTCTTTGGGTCTTCTCTCGTCCTCCTCAACCTCACGATCCCCCTTCATCGCCTGTATCCAGCCAAGAGGCTGTCGGGCAGACGGACCAGGTGGACATGACACGCTGCTGGACCTGTTCCACCCCCTAGACCACCACAAGCTCCATGATACGCCCATGCTTACACCCAGGTTGGCGTGCGAGGCTCAAAAGTCGTCGTCCTCGGCGTGGAGAAGAAGTCGGCCCTGCAACTGCAAGATCCTCGAACCGTCCGTAAAGTCGCCATGCTCGACGACCACGTCTGCGTCGCCTTTGCCGGTAAGGCCACCAGGCCCTGGGCGGCATTTGAGCTCATGCGCAGGTCTCACTGCCGACGGACGAATCCTCATTGACAAAGCCCGCGTGGAGTGCCAGAGTCATCGATTGACGGTGGAGGACCCGGTCAGCATCGAGTACATCACCAAGCACGTCGCGGGGATCCAGCAGGTGAGCCATACCTCTTCTCCTGCTTCTTTCAGCTCTGGGTTAACAACAGCGATATACCCAATCAGGAGGAGTGCGGCCGTTCGGTATCTCTACGTTGATCGTCGGGTTTGACCCGCACGACACCACGCCTAGGCTGTATCAGACCGAGCCGAGCGGTATCTACTCTGCGTGGAAGGTGAGCTGACAAGTTCGCACATAGCTTCAGGCCGAGCTCACGGCAGGCGTGCGCGATCGGCCGATCGTCCAAGACCGTCCGAGAATTTCTGGAGAAGAACTACACCGAAGACCTCGACCGAGCAAACACCATCAAGCTGACTGTCAAGTCGCTGTTGGAGGTGGTTCAGACGGGGGCGAAGAACATTGAGATCTCAGTGATGGAGAGCTACGGAAAGATTACGGTCAGCTGCCCGCTCCTGATGTTGACTTTGAGCTGACGGCAGAACCTCGAGCTGTCGGAGATTGAGGCGATCGTGGCTGAGATCGAGGCTGAGAAGGAGGCAGAGGCGGAGAGGAAGCGACAACGCATCGCCGCGGCCCAGGCCGGTCAGAGCTCCATGGCGATGGGTTCGGGGACGGCCACGCCCGCAGCGGGCGGTAGTGGTACGGGCGGAGCGGGCGATGCGCAAGATATGGGCCACGAGAGCGGTGTGCAGTAGACAAACGAAACGATCAGATCACCATGCATGTGTACGTCACGAGGCCAGCCGGATGTGCAGCGATATACAAGTCATTATGAGTGAAGTCTAGGGGTAGGATCCCAGTCGGGGAAGAGCGCTGTATGGTTTGCGCAGGCCAAGCTTGTCGATCACGGCGGCGGGCATGCAGTATAATGGGTCGATGTCGTTCAGTCCGGGATAGCCCAGTAACGATAGACCCGCGAGGCCGAAGACGGTGTGGAATACGTCCACCCAATCGTCCGGTCTGTCGGCTATACCTCCGCCTTCCAGATCCTGCGCATCAGCACGAGCGTTCCCAGAACATCCAGCCACCGGCGACGCACCTGAGCAGAAAGGATGAAGTCGATCAGCTTATCCCGGTTGATCCAGTGTATGCGCTCCAATATGCTCAAAGACGCCAGATCCCACCACGAGTAACACACCTGCCGTCAGCTGACCAGACCCAATGTGCGCGTTGTGACTCACATCCTCCAGCTTCTCTGGACGCCCATTTAGTCCCCCATTCGGCAGCTGCCTCTCCGATAACCACCCTCCCAGCGCATCCCTGTCCACTCGGTCCAGCTCGCCCAGTATCGCCAGCGCAGCAGTGCACACCCACACTTCCGTCAGCTTCGGGCGTACCACGCTTCTAGAAGCTCACCTTGGCCACCATGGCTCTCCGCCCCCGGCTCCGTCCCGAACGCGCTGTCAAAGTTCATACATCCCAGCAGGTTGTCCAAGACCAGCTGTCGTCCCTTCCCACCATGTAATGCGTCCAGCGCGTCCAGCTTCCCTATGAGGGACAAACACTGGATGAGAATGTATGTGAACCGGGAGTCGGACTCCCCGAACTGGTCGCCTGCGACTGTGCCGTCTGGGTTAACGAGGGACAGAAGGACTGTCATCAGCTCCTACCCTTGGTCTGGAATGGAAAACTGACATTGCAGTATCCGGTCGAGGTCCGCTCGGTCCAGCGCATCCTGCATGACCAAGATCTGTATGCCGGATAAGGTACCGAGGATATGGCCATCGTGTCCCGGATGCGCCCCGAAGCAGCCTGCCATCAGCTTGGGCTTGCCGAACATGAGTCGTAGTGAGTGTACGCCGCGACATACCGGCCTCGTCGTCCCAGCACCGCAGGACATACGCAATCATCTCCTCCCGATCCAACGCATCTGGCCTGCCCATGATACTCAGAGCCGTGAAACCCCAGTAGACACCATTGAGCCGCAGATGCTCGGTGAGGTGGTATGCGAGGTCCTTCTTCTACTCATCAGCTGGCGCTGGTCGACGTAGACGGATCAGCCGACCTTGTCCAGGTTCTGAATGTATCGTACATGCAGGTCCTTGTCCAGCGGCGGCGCAGGCGAGCGCGAGGACGAAGCCATGATGCGGGAATGGGAAGAGGGTGTGTCGGCTACAGGAGGAGGTTGCTTCAGTTCGGGTATGGCTAGCCAGGCAGGAACGGTGGAGGTGGTGGAGGTTTAGGCGGCGTTCTCCGCTATTGATCCAGTTACCCCCTCCCCCCTCCTTCCCCCCGCCTCAAGGCAAGCATTCTCAAGCGGCCTGAGTATGACTGTAGCAAAGGCGAGGCGAGCGAGGTAGATATGCAGTACCCGCAGGGACAAGAAAGGCAGTGTGCGATAGGCTGAATGACACAACGGGCGAGAAGGAGCAGGCTGTTTATGGCCTCAAGCTGCCACACGAAACAGCAGGGGCAAGCTCGATAGCGCAGCCCGTCTCGTCATCCACCTCAAGTGACCTGCATATGATGGCCCTTCGCTGCAACTTTCCTCTCCCATCGTGTAGGCCTTTAGAACCTTTGTAACCCAGCAAGAAACAACAGGCGAGGCGAAGGGCGAGTGGCGAGATGAGCGGCAACACAGCCGCCACTCCTCCGCCACGGTGCTCCTTGCTTCTACACGCCGCTACGCAAACACAAACCACCACAACTGTGTAATCCTCGAGTGGCCTCGACGCTTATGACATGCCAGTGAATGCTCCAAAACACTCAAATCCGCTCGATCCAATTGAAGATTCATGCAGTACCAACAAAATACCTCTGAAATCCCCAACAACTACTAAACCGTCTACTGCGCTTCTCCCGAACCACCACCCACGACCGCCGATTAGAGCTTGTCGTAGTAGTAGTCCAGAGGAGGCACGTCGGGCTTGAGACCCTTCCTCGTTCGGATCTTTCGGGCGAGCTCGGCCACCTTTGAGTCCTTGTCTGTGCAATCACCGTTGAGCGACTCCCAGTGGTCGAACACGGCCTGGGGGAAGGCCTGTCCACCGGTAGCGGCTCGGAGGTCGGCGTTGAATCCGAAGGACTCGGAGACGGGCAGGTACGCCTTCATGGTGTACATGGGCGTACCCGGTCGCTGCTCGGCGGAGAACACGTGTCCTCGTCGGACGTTGAGACACGAGTACACACCACCCTGGGCCGAGTCCGGGCAAGCAATCTCGACCAAGAAGACGGGCTCCTGGAGGGTCGGCTTGGAGAGGAGCTGGGCGGCGTAGCAGACTCGTCGGGCGGTGGGGATGATCTGTCCACCACCTCGGTGGATGGCATCGGCGTGAAGCGTGCAGTCGAGGATGTTGAATCGGATACCTCGCATCGGCTCATCGGCGACACCTCCCTCCTTGGTGGCCCACTGGAAGGCAGCGACGACGGAGTCCTTGATCTCGTTCATGTACTGCACACCCTTGGAGGCATCCAGGAAGACGTTGGGTCCGGTGGTGTCGGGACCGAAGCACCAGATTCGTCGCGCGTCGGTGACGTCCCATCCGTAGGTGTCGGCGAGGTATCGGGCTCGGAGCTTGGGGTCGTCTCGGGGAGCGACTCGGCCCTCCTCAATGTCCCTGGTGAGCTCGTCGGCGAGCGGCTCCGACTTGACGTAGAGTCGGTTGTGCTTGTTCTGCGACTTGGACAGGGCGATCATGCTCGACTCGGCGGTGACGGTCTCTCGGTAGCCGACGACGGGGTCGGACTTTCGGAGGGGAACACCGGCGTGGTCGTTCTCGAGGTCCTGGAGACAGATCTCCAAGTGGAGCTCACCGGCACCGGCGACGATAATCTCACCGTTGTCACCGACCATGGTCTTGACACACGGGTCGGACTTGGAGAGTCGCTTAAGACCCTCGACAAGCTTGGGCAGGTCCGAGGCGTTCTTGCACTCGACGGCGACCTGGACGACCGGGGAGACGGAGAACTTCATGACCTTCATGTTGTGGGCAGTCTCCGAGGTGGTGAGGGTTCCCGACTTGAGCAAGAACTGGTCGACACCGACAAGACCGACAATGTTTCCGGCCGGGCAGTCCTCGATAGCCTCGACGGATCGTCCCATCATGAGGACCGTTCGCTGGATCGACTTGATCACCGAGTCGGTCTTGCTTCCGGGGACGAAGTTGGGGCCCTGGATTCGGACCTTGGGTCCGGAAGAGACGGTTCCGGCGAAGACTCGGCCGAAAGCGTAGAATCGACCCTTGTCCGAGGTCGGCACCATCTTGGAGATGTAGACCATGAGGGGTCCCTTGGGGTCACAGTCTCGGATGGCAATGGCGGACTCGTCGTCCATGGGTCCCTCGTAGAGGGTCTCGACACGGTATCGCTGGGCGGTCTGGGGCGACGGCAAGTTGATGACAATCATCTCAAGGAGGACGTCACCGGCGGGCAAGAACTTCTTCATGACGGCCTTGAGGAGCGGCTTGCCCTCGAGGTCCTTCTCGTCACCGACGAGCTTGATCTCGAGCTTCTCGAGCAGGGTCGGGATCTCGTCCTTCTTGAAGTTCATGATCGAGTCGAAGATTCGGAAGATGGGGTCGAGGACGAACATGTTGAACGCTCGCTCGGCTCCACCGTCGGCCGACTTGGTCCACTTCTTCGTCTTGGGGTTGAAGTAGTTGTCACCCCAGAGCTTGGGCATGAGCTTGTTCTTGTCGACACCGAACTTCTTCGAGTATCGGCCGGCGAACTGTCGGAGCGAGAACGCCCATCCGTGGAGACCGGAACCGAAGGCAACGGTACCCTGGTCCGGGTAGACCTGGCAATCGCCGAGGACGGGGTCGGTGTACGTCGAGATGATGACGTTGACCGACTCGACGGTTCGGCAGAAGGACTGGTAAAGGTCCTCCTTCTCGACCTGGAGCTCGAGCAGGGCTCGGTCGACCTTGTTGATAACAAGGACCGGCTTCACTCGCTCGGTAAGCGACTGTCGCAGCACCGTCTCGGTCTGGACACAGACACCCTCAACACAGTCGACAACGACAAGGGCACCGTCGGTGACTCGGAGAGCGGCGGTGACCTCAGACGAGAAGTCAACGTGTCCCGGCGAGTCGATCAAGTTGATCAAGAACTCGTTACCGTCGGTCTTCTGCTTGATGTCGGCAACGTCCTCCTTGGCGATGGGGAAGTACATCGAGATGGCGGTCGACTTGATCGTGATACCTCGGTCGATTTCGTCTTGTCTGCGGGTCAGCAAAGTCATCATTCACTGTCGGGTTGACCTACCGGGTGTCGGTGAATCGCATCTCACCGGCCTTGGAACCGGCAATGATACCGGCCTTGGACACGAGCGAGTCGGTCAGGGTGGACTTTCCGTGGTCGACGTGGGCAATGACCGACATGTTTCGGATGTTGGTCGGTCGGTCCATGAGCTCACGGATCTCTCCGACGGTGAAGCTGGGGTCAGCTGTGTCCAGCCTGATTCGTCCAGGAATCAAGGTGAGGCAGGTGGATCGGGGAGCTGATCAAGCAACGCGATCGAGCGCAGCACTTTGGTGATAAGCCTTCACGACTCGTCTGCACCGCCAAAGCAGCACCACAAGTCAAGACTGCACACGCAGAGTGTCCGACGAGAGCAGGCTGACGCTTCGACAGCGTTCATCATTCCCACCACCCTGTGGCGAAAATCCTCGCTCCCGGCGCATGGCATCTCCTCGCCCTCGCCCTCGCCAGGCCACTACACACGGTCCAGCGCTCCGATCCCGATGAACGAGCTCGCTGAGAGGGAGAAACAACACTCACTTAACCTGGTATTGTCAGCATCGACCCTTTCCACCGCGTCTGACCAATCATCCTGGCCATAAAACCTCGACTCACCATTTTGACGAGGTTCCTTTTTGGGTTGGTCTAAAGAGAGGATAGGGGTGCCGAAGCGATTCTTCTTTCAGTCCCGTGAAGTGGGGAAAGAAGAGGTGATGAGGTTGAGGGGGGTTGTATAAGGGTTGAGGGGGGGTGGTGAGGACGAAGGTTGGAGCGATAGTGGACCAAGTTGGGTTTAGCAGCTCGTCGTACCGGGGCGGACGGGGTGGAGAGGGAGGGGAGTGCGAAAAATGAGCGGCGACCGCGGAATTATCGGGGAAACGGGAAATGTGGCATCGGTTAGCCCGGTGGAGGTGGTTCACCTCGAGCCCGAGTTGCGGAGTCACCGCACAGTGCCCCCTTTGGATGCCAAGCAGTCAAGGAGAGATGCATCGAGACACTTGACTAGAGCTGAGAACATCTCATCATGGAGACAGTAGCGAGAGAAGCACGGAGACGGACAGCTGCTCAGCGAAAAGCCAAAGGAGAAGACTTGACGGAGGACGATGGTAAGTTGATTTCGACCAGCCTCATCACACCAGCTTATGTGCAGTCCGGATCCAGGATGAACAGGGTATGGCGGCTAACTTCGTCGTCAACATGTCATCTAACAGAAGAACAAGAAGCAGAGATCAAAGCTTTGCGGGACCAGAATGCAGCGAACAACGTCCAAGCACAAAACTCGCTCGACCTAGGCGTGCTCGCAGCTCTGTTCATGTAAAGCCTCGCGATCCCCTCTACGAACCCCGCTCACATCCAGAACCCTGCTCACACTCTCTCGTTTCGGCACATCGACACATACCCTCGCCTTCTTCCTTCTGCTTTCCCAAATCATCCTCCTTCCACTGTCGTTCACCCCTAGCTGGCTGGGCCATCTCGCCGGACCCGCAAGGGACTTTCACGTATACGTGTGCGGGGCGCAGCTCGTCGTTCTCCTGATCGCTCTTCAGCTGCTGTTCGGAGCCGGAGGATGGGGCGCGTACGACATCGCCAGATGGAGCCTGCCGTTCGTCGTGAGCGGTGCGGTGGAGTATCAGCGCCGCGGGGAGCGGGATATGGAGAAGAGGCTGGAAGGATGGGAGCGGTCCAAGTACCCCGCCAAGGGCGCCTAGTGCTCTGTCAAGACTGAGACGGGCGCAAGATTAGATCTCCAACGGAAGGCATCGATGCGCATGGAGATGTCGCAGGGTGTCCCGGCGATCGACGGCGATCATTTAAAGGTCCGGGGAGTCATGTTGATGGTAACTGTCAGCCAGCCACGGCTTAGCTTGTTGATCCGACCCTTGTTCCAAGACACCGCAGAGATGTACCGCTTCTGCGTGAAGACCGGCTATCGAGCACTCAGCGGCGATCACTGGCGAACGAGGCGGAGATGGCGAGGGATGTTTCAGCGTGAGACAGGAACCACTTACCGACAAAACAGACAACAACAGCAGTGATTTCGCTCGTTCTTCTCTCGTCCTTCTTTCGTCCTTGACCTAATCGCCCATTCTCACACTCTGACCCCTGACAACAAACCTTACACTGACCTGACAAGGCTGCCGCCGCCATGGCGGCCCCGCGACCGGTCCTCAAACGGTCCAACTCGAAAGTCCGCTTCTCGCGCGCAGACATGTCACCCGTGGGCACCATGGCGTCCGACTCGACCGTGCACGGCGTACACGGACAGCATTCCCACCCGGGCCCATCCGGTCAACCCTCTGGCGCGCCCTCCAATTCCTACGCATACGACGGCCTGCAAGAGCAGTACGGCATCGACTCGTACCCTTTCTCCGAGGAGATCTCCCTCTCAACATCGAACAT
>Ga0308169_10003669_pt1 | contig 14838 bp, 10 predicted proteins | sample PhyBR1_2_FD_202139 | JGI IMG/M metagenome (GOLD analysis project Ga0308169, IMG submission 202139) | Phyllosphere microbial communities from UC Gill Tract Community Farm, Albany, California, United States - DLSLSB.R1 | ecosystem: Host-associated > Plants > Phyllosphere > Unclassified | place... | reverse complement strand
TGCCGATCGGCGATGCGTGGACCGCGGTGCTGAAGGGCGGCGACGTCTATCTGTTCCTGATCGGCATGATGCTGCTGTCCGAGGTGGCGCGCGCGGAAGGGCTGTTCGACTGGGTCGCGGTGCACGCCGTCCGAATGGCGAAGGGTTCGACCAGCCGGCTGTTCGCGCTGGTGTTCGGCGTCGGCATAGTCGTCACGACGTTCCTGTCGAACGATGCGACCGCGGTCGTGCTCACGCCGGCGGTCTATGCCGCAGCGAAGAAGGCGAAGGCTGATCCGCTGCCGATGCTGTTCGCGTGCGCGTTGATCGCCAATGCGGCCAGCTTCGTGCTGCCGATCTCGAACCCCGCAAATCTCGTACTGTACGGTGGCCAGATGCCGACGCTCGGCGCGTGGATGGCGTCGTTCGCGCTGCCGTCGGTGATGGCGATCGGCGTGACGTTCGCGATGTTGCGCTGGGTCGAGCGCGAGCGGCTGGGCGGAACGTGCGAGACCGACGTAGAAACCACCACGCTACCACGTGGCGGGCTAATCGCTCTCGGCGGGATCGTCGCGACCGCGGTGCTGCTGATCGTCGCGTCGGCACGCGGCTATGATCTCGGGCTGCCGACGTGCCTGGCGGGCATCGCGACGACCGCAGCGATCTGCACCGGGGGTCGCAAATCGCCGGTAACGACGTTGCGATCGGTGTCGTGGGCGGTGCTGCCGCTCGTCGCGGGGCTGTTCGTGCTGGTCGAGGCACTGGCGAGCACCGGCGTGATCGCGATGCTTGCGCGCTGGCTGGCGGAAGGTGCCGCCAATTCGCCTGCCGCAACGGCCGGAATTGCCGGGACGATCCTCGCGTTCGGATCGAACCTGATGAACAACCTGCCCGCCGGACTGATCGCCAGCACCACGCTAGGCCAAGCACATGTCCCGCAGATCGTCACCGACGGGCTGTTGATCGGCGTCGACATCGGGCCGAACCTGTCGATCACCGGTTCGCTGGCCACGATTCTGTGGCTCACCGCGATCCGTCGCGAAGGCGAGGATGTCGGCTTCTGGCGCTTCCTGAAGGTTGGCGCGGTCGTCATGCCACCCGCCCTGTTCGCCGCGCTGGGTGCGCGCCTGCTGATCGGCTGATCGCAAGCGCGAAACGACGCGGGCGTTGTCACCCGCGTCGCGTCTCGGTTCAGGCGCTCAGCTTGGCCGCGGTCTCGGCGATCCGCTTGCCCTGATAGCGGGCGCCATCGAGCTCTTCCTTGCTCGGCATGCGGCTGCCGTCGCCGTCCGAGATCGTCGTCGCACCGTAGGGCGAGCCGCCCTTGACCGTGTCGACGCCCATCTGCGCCTGGAAGCCGTAATCGAGCCCGACGATCGTCATGCCGTGATGGATCAGGTTGGTGATGATCGAGAACAACGTCGTTTCCTGCCCACCATGCTGGCTGGCGGTCGAGGTGAACGCGCCGCCGACCTTGCCGATCAGCGCGCCCGAGAACCACTGGCCACCGGTCGTGTCCCAGAACTGCGCCATCTGCGCGGGCATCCGGCCGAAGCGGGTCGGTGCGCCGACGATGATCGCGTCATACTGTTCTAGCGCGGCGGGGCCTTCGATCTCGGCATGCGCGGTGTCGGTCTTGAAGTGCGCGGCTTCGACTACCGACTGCGGTGCGGTTTCGGCGACGCGGCGGATATCGACCTCGGCACCACCGGCGCGCGCGCCCTCGGCGACGGCATCCGCCATCTGCTCGATATGGCCGTAGGACGAGTAATACAGCACGAGAACCTTGGTCATTGTCAGTCTCCTGGAAAGTCCGTCACCCCAGCGGACGCTGGGGTCTTCATGAGGCGAGTGCGGCGGCCCGAACCGGGATACCCCAGCGTTCGCTGGGGTGACGGTTAGGTTGCCGCGCGAGTTTATTCCGAGTCGACCAGAACGATCTCGGCATCATCCTGTGCCGTGATCGTGACAGTCTGACCGCCGAGCAGCGCCGCACCGTCGCGTGCGCCGAACGCTTCGTCGCCGATCGTGATCGCGCCGGTCGCGGGCACCAGATACGCGTGCCGCCCCTCGCCGATCGCATAGTCGACGCTGTCGCCGGCCTTTAGCGTAGCCGCCAGCACGCGGGCATTCGCGCGGATCGGCAATGCATCGCCGTCCCCTTCGAACCCACTCGCGAGCGTCACGAACTGCCCCGAGCGTTCGCCCTTCGGGAACGGCTTGGCACCCCAGCTCGGCGAGCCGCCCTTGCGCGAAGGCTCGATCCAGATCTGGAAGATCGTCGTCGTCTCGGGCTCGAGGTTATACTCGGCATGGCGGACGCCGGTGCCCGCGCTCATCACCTGGACGTCACCCGCCTCGGTGCGGCCCTTGTTGCCGAGCGAATCCTGATGCGTGATCGCGCCGCTGCGGACATAGGTGATGATCTCCATGTCCTGATGCGGATGCGGCGGGAAGCCCGAGTTCGCGGCGATCTGGTCGTCGTTCCACACCCGGATCGCGCCCCAGCCTATCCGCGCGGGGTCGTAATAGCTGGCGAACGAGAAATGGTGGCGCGCATTCAGCCAGCCGTGATCGGCATGGCCGAGGCTTTCGAAGGGGCGGCGGTCAATCTTGGTCATCGTCGTGGTCGTCATGAAATGTCTCCACTGGTTGCAGCCAAGATAAGCGCAGCGATAGCAACGTAAATAGAAACGCTGGAAACCGATCGTTTCGGTGCTAGCGTGACGTCGGTCGGTCAGATCAACCACCCCGGCGGAGGCCGGGGCCCAATTGGAAAGGTCGAGATAACGGAGGGCTGCGCTTCGTTATCGCCGTCTCCCAATTGGGCCCCGGCCTTCGCCGGGGTGGTACATCTATGATGTTTGCGGAGCCCTCCTTATGCGCCTGCCCGATCTCGAAGCCTGGGCGATCTTCGCCAGCGTCGTCGAGCATCGCTCGTTCAGCGCCGCCGCCGATGCGATCGGGCTGAGCAAGGCGACCGTGTCGAAGGCGATCACCCGGCTGGAGGCGCATCTCGGCCAGTCGCTGTTCCACCGTACCTCGCGCAGGCTCGCGCTGACCGAGGCCGGCAAGCCGCTCGCGGAGCACGCCGCGCGCATCCTCGCCGAAGCGCGGCTTGCGGAGGAATCCGCCAACGACGCGGCCAGCGCGCCGACCGGCCGCGTCCGCCTCGCCGCGCCGATGAGCTTCGGGATTACCAACGTCGCGCCACTGCTCGCCGAATTCCTCGCCGCGCATCCGGGGATCGAGGTCGACCTGCACCTGTCGGACGCGCGGGTCGACATCGTCGCCGAAGGGTTCGACGTCGCGCTCCGCATCGCCGAACTTCCCGACAGTTCGCTCCGCGCGCGCAGGCTCTGCACAATCCAGGCGCATCTCGTCGCAGCGCCGCGCTATCTCGAAGCCCATGGTACGCCGACACATCCCGCGCAACTCGGCGAACACAAGCTGTTCGGCTATTCCAACGTCGTCGGACCCTGGCGCTTTCAGGGCCCAGGCGGCGCGGAGGTGTCGGTGCGCGCACACGGACCGTTGACCGCCAATAGCGGCGAGGCGATCATACCGGCGTTGGTCGCAGGGCTCGGGATCGCGCGACTTCCCGATTTCATCATCGACGCGTATCTCGCCACGGGCGCGCTCACGACGATCCTGTGCGACTGGGCGCCTGCCCCGATCGGGTTACATCTTCTGACCCCACCCAGTCCGCTCCGCCCCGCCCGTGTCGAAGCGCTGATAGAGTTCCTGACGCGGCGACTGCGCGACCCGCTCTGAACGCACAGCATGCGCGGCTGCGATTCAGCGGCGCGACTCGTCCCGGCCCCGGCTCGCCCTGACGCGGCCCAGAGCTCACTCCGGGTCAGATCGGCATCCTTATGCGGTGACGTGCCGTTCCTGGCGTCGCTTCAAATCGACGTCGGCGCCGAGCGTCGATATGCGCGCAACCGCCAGCGATCGAGATTTTCCTTGTCCACCATCGTTACCGCCGCCGACTATGAGCGGTTGGCCGACGCGGAGCTCAATGCCGCCGCGACTGCCGATACCCTCTCCCAACGTCGGGCGCATCTTGATCAGGCATCGGTCTACGCGACGCTCAGCGAAACGACTCGCCATGACGTCGACCGACAGACGGCACGCGGTTGATGAAATAATTGCCGATGTCGCGGCACGTTTCGCGTCACGGTGTGGGCTCGCCTGGAATTGTTCGGCAACCTCGCCGCAGTGCCGATCCGCCGGGCGGCGACATTTCCCCTGCACCCGAGCGCGCGTCGATTTGGCCCGCCACCGTACAGGGCCGCGAGCCTTAGTTCGAAATTAACCTTTTGCCTTCAGATGTTGTGTGGTTAATAAATCGAAGTCGAGCTGCTGACATGGGGTGTCGGGCGGTCTCGCGAAAAGGGGACGACGCATGCGGGTGCTGCTGATCGAGGACGAGCCGACCACGGCGAAGGCTATCGAGCTGATGCTGACGACCGAAGGGTTCAATGTCTACATCACCGATCTCGGGGAAGAAGGCCTCGATCTGGGCAAGCTGTATGATTACGACATCATCCTGCTCGACCTCAACCTGCCCGACATGCACGGCTATGACGTGCTCAAGCGCCTGCGGGTGGCGCGCGTTTCGACGCCGGTGCTGATCCTGTCGGGCGTCAACGAGATGGACTCGAAGGTTCGCAGCTTCGGCTTCGGCGCCGACGATTACGTCACCAAGCCGTTCCACCGCGAGGAGCTGGTCGCGCGCATCCACGCCGTCGTCCGCCGCTCCAAGGGGCACAGCCAGTCGGTCATCCGCACCGGCAAGCTGGCGGTCAACCTCGACGCGAAGACGGTCGAAGTCGATGGCAGCCGCGTTCATCTGACCGGCAAGGAATATGCGATGCTGGAGCTGCTCTCGCTCCGCAAGGGCACGACCTTGACCAAGGAAATGTTCCTCAACCATCTCTATGGCGGGATGGACGAGCCGGAATTGAAGATCATCGACGTGTTCATCTGCAAGCTGCGCAAGAAGCTCAGTCTGGCATGCGATGGCGAGAATTACATCGAGACCGTCTGGGGTCGCGGCTATGTGCTGCGCGAACCCGACGAGGTGCTCGAAGCACAGGTCGCGTAACTCCCCAGTTTTCGGGAGCGCTAGAGGCTGCGGTACCGGGGGGTGCCGCGGCCTTTTGTGGGTTTCGGGGACTTCGCTTTATCCTCCCCCGCCAGGGGGAGGTGGCTGGCGCTTGCCAGTCGGAGGGGGAGGACACGGAACAGAGGTTGCGCAGGCCCCCCCCTCCGTCACCTTCGGTGCCACCTCCCCCTTGCGGGGGAGGATTAGGCGTTGCCCTTACTTCTTCCGCCGCAACCGCCGGAACAGGCCGCGCTTGCTGAGCGACTCGAACATCTCCTCCGGCCCTTCGGGATCGAGCACCTCGTTGTCGGCCAGCCATTCCTCGACCGACGACAGATCGGGCACCGCATAGGGCTGCACCGTCTTGCCTTCGCCGCGCAGCCGCTCGATCGTTTCGATCAGTGAGCCCGTCTCGGCGATCAGATCGGTCACCACCGATACCTCCACACCGAGATGTTCCGCGATCAGCCCATCGCGAATCGCCGCAATGCCCTGCGACGTCGCTTCGTCGCTGGCGCGGATTGCGAGGTCGCATTCGGTATCGAGCCGCAGCGAGCGGTTGTTCATGTTCGAAGAGCCGAGCCGGAACACGTCCTCGTCGGCGATCAGGATCTTGGCATGGCAATAGATCGCCTCGCCCCCCGCGGTGTACGGATGATACATCCGCAACCGGTTGTACGTGTCGCGCCGGTGCAGCGCCTCCATCAGCCGCGCGCGTGCGGTATCCATCGCGATCGGTTCGAGCCAGCCTTGCGCGGTGGTCGGATTGATGATGACGATCTCGGGGCCGTTGGCTTCGCCGAGCCGCTTGGCGACTGCCTCGGCGATCTTCCGCGACGCGAAATACTGGCTCTCGATGTACAGATGCCGCTTTACGCGGGCGATCTGGCCCAGGAACAGCGCCTCACTCTCGTAGACCGGCTCCTGGTCCGACATTTCGGGTTCGCTGCGCGCGATCGCGACGTCGACGTCGTGGAAATCGACCTCTAGCCCCTCGGGCCAGCTCTTCCCGCCTGGCTTGCCTGCCGCCATCTTCATCCCGCCCGCAAGATGCCAACGGCGACGGAACAGCTCTCCCAGCGCATGCGCGATCGGGCCCTGCACCGCGCTGATCGCGTCGTGCCACGGCTTGTACGGCTTGCCAGACGGCTGGACGCGGTGCGGCTCGTCGTCGCGGTGATCGCGCGTGTCCCAGCGATCGCCGGTCATGTCGATCCCGCCGCAGAACGCCAGCGCATCGTCGATGATCACAATCTTCTGATGATGCGACGCCGCGGTCGGATGATGCCCATCGAGCTTGGTGTGGATGCGCGGATGTTTCATCCACTTCATCATCGTGAAAATCGTCGAGCCGCGGAACAGCGACTTGATCGCGCCGGTATCCCAGCGCAGCACAAACACTTCGAGCTCGGGCTCGCGCTCGACCAACCACAGCATGAATTCGCCGAGCTTCTTCGGTTCGCCGGGCCGCGCGACGCCAGGTTCGAGCTCGATGCGGGCGTCGAAATCCCAGCCGATCAACAGGATACGGCGCTTTGCCCCCATCATCGCGACGCGCGCGGTCCGGAAATACTTCTCCGCATCGACGATCACCGCCATCTGTTCGGCGCGTTCGACCCGCCAGCATTCCGTCCCGACCTGCATTCGCGTCCCTTCGTTGCCCGTCGGCAGTACCCGCGGCCGCGCGATTGGTTGCGGATGCACCCTGTATCGCCGCCCCTCACGCGCCTATCTAACGCGCTGATGCTTCCTCCTACCCAGCCTCCCGCGCAGCGCAAGGTGATCCATGTCGACATGGATGCCTTCTATGCGTCGGTCGAGCAGCGCGACGATCCCTCGTTGAAGGGCAGGCCGGTGGCCGTCGGTGGATCGCGTGCGCGCGGCGTGGTGGCGGCGGCGAGCTACGAGGCGCGCGCGTTCGGCGTGCGCAGCGCGATGCCCTCCGTAACCGCGATCCGGCGCTGCCCCGACCTGGTGTTCGTGCCGCCGCGGTTCGACGTGTACCGCGGCGTCTCCGACCAGATCCGCGCGATCTTCGCCGACTACACCGCGCTGGTCGAACCGCTGTCGCTCGACGAAGCGTATCTTGACGTGACCGAGGATATCCGCGGTCTTGGCACCGCGGCGGCGATCGCGGAGGAAATCCGCGCCAGGATCAAGGCGGATACCGGACTGACCGCGTCCGCCGGGGTGAGCTACAACAAGTTCATCGCCAAGCTCGCCTCGGATCAGAACAAGCCCGACGGGATGTGCATCATCACCCCAAAACGCGGCGCTGCGTTCGTCCAGTCGTTGCCGGTCAAGCGGTTCCACGGCGTCGGACCGGTCACCGCGCAGAAGATGGAGCGGCTGGGGATCCTCACGGGCGCCGACCTGTTCGCGCAGAGCCTCACGTTCCTCCAGGCGCATTTCGGAAGTTATGCGGACTATCTCTACGGAGCGGCACGCGGCATCGATCATCGCCCGGTGCGGGTCGATCGGGCGGCCAAGTCGGTTGGGGCGGAGCGCACGTTCGAGACCAACCTGACCACCGCGGAAGACCTCCGCGCGGCGCTTCACCGCGTGGCGGATGCGGCGTGGGTGCGGATCGAACGACACGGGACGCGGGGGCGCACGATCACGCTAAAACTCCGCCACGCCGATTTCCGCACCATTACGCGCGCCAGGTCGTCGCAGGCTGCAGTGACCGACAAGGCGGCGTTCCTTGCAGCAGGACTCGAACTGCTGATGGCGCAACTGCCGGTACCCGACGGCGTGCGGCTGCTCGGCCTGACGCTGTCCGGAATCATGGGCGACGACGACGAGGTGCAACCGAGCCTGTTGTGACCTGTTCGGGCCGGTCCGCGCTACGCCGCGTTGGAGATCGCGGCATCGGCCGCATCCAGCGTCAGTAGCGCGACGGCGCCAAGCCCTGGCCCGTCGCTTTCCAACCGCAGCGTTCCCTTCATCGCAGCCATCGAATTGGCGCACCAGTGGAGCCCGAGCCCGCCCGACTTGTGCGCCCGCGTCGAGAACCCGCGTTGAAACAGCATCGCCCCGGCTTCGGGGGAAAAGCCTTCGCCGTCGTCGCGGATCGCCACGGTGACCCGGCCTGCCGTTTCGGTGATGGTCGCCACGATTGATCCGCTGCCCGTGCCGCGCGCGACGATCGATTCGACCGCGTTGCCGAAGATGTTGCCGATCACCTGACTGAGGATGACCCGGCTCGCCATCACCGGGCTCGGGCCGGCGGGAAAACTGAACGCGATCGACGTGTCCAGCGAATAGCGCGCGATCGTCGCATTTCGGGCGATGATGTCGCTGACGTCGCACACCTCCAGCGCCGGGCGTTCATGCGCGGCGCGTTGTTGCTGGCCGATGATTTCCAGAACATCCGCCATCGCCTCGCGACCGATCGCCAGTTCGCGGCGCATGGTCTCGCGATCGGTGGTTTCGGCGTCGATCGCGGCTGCGACGAACATACTGAGTTTGCGGCGACGTGCATCGGGTATGTCGCCGCGCGCGAGTTCGGCGATCGCACGATCGATCGTCGTCCGGTCGACCGCGGCGGACTGCGTAATTCCCTGGCTGAGGATCGTGCTGATCGGATTCAGTGCGTTGCGGACGTTGTGCATGACCGCGACCGCGCTTTCGCTTCGTCCCAAATCGAACGACTGGACTTCGATCTGCTCGCGCAGGTCCTTCAGCTGACGCAGCATCGCATTGAAGCTCCTGCCAAGCGAGCCGACCTCGTCGCGCCGGCCGTCCTCTTCCAGCAGCGCTAGCGAGCCCGATGCCCGCACCCGCTGCATGTGGCTTTCGACACGGTGCAGCGGACGCAGCACGAGCCGCTCGATCATCCGCCGGAGCATCACCAGTACCAGCAAGAGCAACATGGTGGAGCCGACAACCGCGAGCAGCAGCATGCGCCGCCCCAACAGCGAGACATCGCGGGGGACGCTGAACCGCGCGCTGGCGACCGCATGACCATCGGCCCCGATCATCGGCACCGCAATCGTCAGTTTCGTCGGTTCGGCGGTGACGGCGACCACATTGTCGGGCGCTGCGGTATCGATCCGCGCGCGGGCCTGCAGCACCGTGGACGCTTGTTTCGCCGTCATCACCCGCGCCATCAGGACATAGCCGCGCGGAGTGCCGCTACCGTCCGAACGGCGGACGCGGGCAACACCAATCGCCGCCACCAAGTCGCCGATACGGGCATAGAACCGTCCCGAGCTGCGCCGGCCAAGCACCGTGGCAAGATCGGTTCGCGCGATCATCGTCGTCAGTTGCTGACGCCGGAGGTTCGCCTGCATGCTACCAGCCGCATCGCGCCAGCGGGCGATCACGACGCTATTGGCGGGGCTGACATAGGCCATGCCGTCGACCCCGATCTCGTACATCGCCTGCGGTAAAAGGCTTTCGCGATCGAAACCGGCGCGTGGGTCGGCCATGTAGGCATAGCTGCCGTTCCAGTCGCCATAGTCGCGCACCGCACTTTCGACGCTGGCGGCATAGTCCGATACCGCAGCGCGCGCCCGCGCGACCTGCCCGGCGGTAGCCTTGTCTTCGAGCTGGGTGAAGCTGGGCGTGATGATGCTGGCGAGCAGCAGCGTGATCGCAATCGTCGCGACCAGCCCGACCGCAGTCATGATCATGACCAGCTTGGCACCGAGCGACGAGCGTGTCCGCGTGCGTCCGAACTGCCGGCCCAGAACAGGCGGCAGCCGGCCCATCGCGGCAGACGGCATTAGCCGCGTATCCCGAACGTCTGGCGGATCTTGTGGTCGTCGTTGGACACGTCGTCGCTACCGTCGACCGTGCCGGTCAGCGCCATCTCGAGCGCGCGATCGGCGGTGACCGGGCGCGAGAAGAAATACCCCTGCATATGGCTCGCACCGGCGAGGCGAAGCGCCTGGACCTGCGCCTCGGTCTCGACGCCTTCCGCGATCACGCCGAGGCCGAGGGCGCGGCCGAGATGGATGATCGAATGGACGATCGCCGCGCTTTCGCGTTCGCGGCCCATGCCATCGATGAACGACTTGTCGATCTTGAGGCAGTCCAGCGCGAACTTGCGGATGTTGTAGAGGCTCGAATAGCCCGTGCCGAAATCGTCGAGCGCGATCCGGAAGCCCATTTGCCGAAGTTTGTAGAGCGTTTCGGCGGCACGCTCCGCATCGTCGAAGATCGCGGTTTCGGTGATCTCGATCTGCAGCCGCGCCGGCGCGATGCCAGCGCGCTGAACGCTCTTCATGATGTGCCCGACGAAATTGTGGCGGCGAAACTGGCGCGGGGAAAAGTTCACCGAGACATATTGGCCAGGCCATTGCTTCAGCACGTCGAGCGCCTCGCCCAGCACCCAGTCGCCAAGTTCGTGGATGAGGTTCGATTCCTCCGCGATCGGAATGAAGATCGCCGGGCTCATCAGCCCATATTCCTGTGTATTCCACCGGACCAGCGCCTCAAACCCGACCACCTCGATCGCATCGCGGGAGACGATCGGCTGATAGACCAGGCTGAGTTCGCCCCTTTCGATGGCCTGGCCGAGACCGGATTCGACGCGGCGGCGAAAACGGATGCCTTCGTCCATGCTCTCGTCGAACAGCCGGACGATGCCGCGCCCGCCGCGCTTCGCGTCGTTGAGGGCAAGGTCGGAACGGCGGATCACGTCGACCGGATCGCCGCCCTGCCCGCCCGCGGTCACAACCAGTCCGGCCGAGGCCCCACCCTGCACCGAATTGCCGAACACCTGCAGACTGACCGAGCACGCGCTCACGATCAGTTCGCAGGCCATCACCGCCGCCGCCTCGCCCGCCGTCTCGAACAGGATCCCGAACTCGTCGCCGCCGAGCCGCGCGACGATCGCTCCCTCGGGCGCAGCCTGATTGAGTATCACGCAGATTTCGCGGATCAGCGCATCGCCGGCGAGATGCCCGAGCGTGTCGTTGACCAGCTTGAAACGATCGAGATCGATCATCACGGTGGCGAACAGCCCTTCGTCGCGCGTCCGTGCCGCCAGCGCCCGCAAAAAGGCGAGCCGGTTGGGTGCGTCGGTCAGCGAATCGTGCGTCGCCATGTGCAGCGCGCGACTCTCGTTCGCCGCCAGTTCGGCACCCTGTTCCTCGAGTTGCACGACCTGTGCCGCGAGCAGGTCGCGCGCCGTCGCCAGATCACGATCGTTCCGCCAGCGCTGCGCGAGTGCGGTCGCGGTCTGCAAAATCTCGGCAACCTCGAATGGCTTGGCGATGTAGAAGATCTTGTCGGCGGGGCCGGCGACCTTGCTGATCTCGATCGGCGAGAAATCCGAATAGCCGGTGACGATGACGATGTTGATGTCCGGATCGAGCGCGCGGATGCGTTTCGCGGTTTCGCGGCCATCGATTCCCGGCGGCATCCGCACGTCGATGAACGCAACCGCGAACGGCTCATCGTCGACCACCGCCCGCTCGATCGCGGCGACCGCGTCGAGCCCCTGGTCGCAATAGGTCAGTACGAACGGGGGCGCATCGTCGGTCGCATCGACGCCGTCGTCGCCGAACAGCTCGACCGCCATCGCGTCCAAGGCGGACCCGGTACGCGATCGTGGCCCGGCGAAACTACGCCGGTAGCTGTCGTGCATCGGCGGCTCGTCGTCCACGATCAGAATGCGCATCGGAAACCGCTCCTCGTGAGACACGACCGTCGCCGTCCAGCGATGGCATACGTGCCTCCAGTTCTTGCTACGAAGCGGTAACGAGGTACGGTTAAGACGCCGTAAACGACGTTTCCAGCTGATGGCCGAGCGCCTGTCCGCCGAGCACGATCGCCCCGAGCGGCCCGGCATTGTTGCCCAGCGCAGGCGGTACGATGAACGTATCGGTCAACGCGACCTCGGGCAGCGTGATATAGCCCCCCAGGCTGCGCGTCATCGCTGCGCGGACGCGGGGGAACAGGTGCGACGCGCCCATCACACCGCCGCCCATCACGATGCGTCGCGGGATCCCGGTCAGCACCAGCGTGTGACACAGCTGCCCCAGCGCATCGGCGACCCCGTCCCAGACCGGATGCTCGGCCGGTGCCTCGTCCGCAGGATGACCGATCCGTGCGGCGATCGCCGGACCGGCGACGAGCCCCTCGATGCAGGCGCCGTGGAACGGGCAATTGCCGATCCAGTCGTCGCCGTGGAACCGCGCAGGCCGGATATGGCCGAGCTCGGAATGCGTCAGCCCGTCGACCGGGCGGTTGTTGGCGATCAACCCCGCGCCGACGCCGGTACCGACGGTCACGTACGCGATATCGGGCAGCCCCTTCGCCGCGCCCCAGAACGCCTCGGCGAGCGCCGCGCCGACGACGTCGCTGTGGAAGCCGGTCGGCACGCCGTACCGGCGCTGCAACCGCCCTGCGACATCGGTGCCCGCCCAGCCCGGCTTGGGGGTCGAGGTGATGTGGCCGTAATCATGCGAATGCCGATCGATCGAGACCGGACCGAAGCTGGCGATGCCGATCGCGACGAACCCGCTCCACCGGTCGAGCACGGCTTCGATCGCCGCCATCGTCTCGTCGGGCCGGGTAGTCGGGATACGCACGGTTTCCTCGATCTGGTCGGGCCCGCGCGCAAGAATACAGATGCATTTGGTCCCGCCAAGTTCGATACCTGCGACCAGAGGTGCTTCCGTCATCCCAAACTCCCAACACGTTGCGGCGGCCCGCTTCCTTTGTGGACGCCACACAGTCAAGGGGGCGCCGACGGGTAATGATGCTAAGCCCACCGAACGCGATCACTGTGAGCGGACAATTCGTTCGCAGTCGATCCGCGCAGTCGTGCGTTCAACGAGTTCGGTTTACGTCAACAGACAGGAATTTCCCGATGGCGAAGAAGCCCGCAAAATTGCCCAAGCTCGATACCTCGGTCGAGGCGCAGCCGCAGTACAAGGTCGAATACCGCGAGATTCAGCCTTACGGCACGCTCAAGCGCCTGCCGATCGCGCTGGAGGACAACGCCCGCGCGCAGAGCGTCGCGACGCTGAACCAGGTGCTCGCGGATACGATGACGATCCGCGACATGTACAAGAAGCACCACTGGCAGATGTCGGGCGCCACCTTCTACCAACTGCACCTGCTGCTCGACAAACATTACGAGGAGCAGGCTGCGCTGGTCGATCTCATTGCGGAACGGATCATGGCGCTCGGCGGTATCTCGATCGCGATGGCGCACGACGTCGCCGAGATGACGACGATCCCCCGCCCGCCCAAGGGCCGCGAGGATGTCCCGACGCAGCTCGCACGCTTGCTGGAAGCGCACGAGATCATCCTGCGACAGGCGCATGAGGGCGCGGAAGCCGCCGACGAGTCCGGCGACGACGGCACCAACGACCTGCTGGTAAGCAACATCATCCGCACGCACGAGCCGCAGGTGTGGTTCCTCGCCGAGCATCTCGCCGAGACCGAACTGGTCCGCAGCGACAAGTAAGGCGAGACTGAAATCCTCCCCCGCCAGGGGGGGTGGCAGGCACTTGCCTGACGGAGGGGGAGGTAAGCGAAACCGGTGTTCCGCATCCACCCCCTCCGTCACCTTCGGTGACACCTCCCCCTGGCGGGAGAGAATTTAAACGCTCGCGTACGCTACTCGACCGTGACGCTCTTCGCGAGGTTGCGCGGCTGGTCGACATCCGTGCCCTTCAGCACCGCAACGTGATACGCCAGCAGCTGCACCGGCACCGCATAGACCAGCGGCGCGATCAGCGGGTGGACCTTGGGCATGGTGATCGTCGCCATGCAGCCTTCGCCGGCCGCCTGGATCCCGTCATAGTCCGAGATCAGCACGACCTTGCCGCCGCGTGCCATGACTTCCTGCATGTTGCTGACGGTCTTGTCGAACAGCGGCCCCGACGGCGCGATGACGATGACCGGGACATGCTCGTCGATCAGCGCGATCGGTCCGTGCTTCATCTCGCCAGCGGCATAGCCCTCGGCATGGATGTAGCTGATTTCCTTCAGCTTCAGTGCGCCTTCGAGCGCCAGCGGGTAATCCGTGCCGCGGCCAAGATACAGCACGTCGCGCGCGCTCGCGATCTTGTGCGCCATCGCCTCGATAGCCTCGTCATACGCAAGCGCGCCGTTGAGCGCGGCAGGGGCCTCGGCGAGGTGGCGGACGATCTCGCGCTCCTGATCCCGCGTCAGCAGCCCCTTCGCACGCGCCAGGTTTGCGGCAAGCGCAGCGAGCACGGCAAGTTGGCAGGTGAACGCCTTGGTCGAGGCCACGCCGATTTCCGGCCCGGCATGCGTCGGCAGCAGCAGATCCGCTTCGCGCGCCATCGAGCTGGTCGGCACGTTGACGACGACCGCGATCTTCTGGCCCTCGGCCTTGGCGTGGCGTAGCGCGGCCAGCGTGTCCGCGGTCTCGCCCGACTGCGAGATGAACAGCGCCAAGCCGCCGTCTTCCATCACCGGCGCGCGGTAACGGAACTCCGACGCGACATCGAGATCGACGGGAACGCGTGCGAACTGCTCGAACCAGTATTTGGCGACCATGCCAGCATAGAAGCTCGTCCCGCACGCCACGATCGTCACGCGCTTGATGCTCGACAGGTCGAACTCGGGGATGGGCAGCGTGATCTCGCCTTCCATCCGCTTGAGATACGAGCGGAGCGTCTGCGCGACGACGATCGGCTGCTCGTAGATTTCCTTGAGCATGTAATGCTTGTGGTTGCCCTTCGAGATCACGTCGCCGGTGACGCCCGAGATCGTGATCGCACGCTCGACGGGCGCGTTGTCGCGGTCATAGACCTGGG
>Ga0308169_10003668_pt1 | contig 14840 bp, 15 predicted proteins | sample PhyBR1_2_FD_202139 | JGI IMG/M metagenome (GOLD analysis project Ga0308169, IMG submission 202139) | Phyllosphere microbial communities from UC Gill Tract Community Farm, Albany, California, United States - DLSLSB.R1 | ecosystem: Host-associated > Plants > Phyllosphere > Unclassified | place... | reverse complement strand
CACGCACGACCGGGCGCAGATGGCCCGTCCACCGGTCGCCAAGCTCCCTCCAGAGCTCCTCGCCCGCATCATCGACCTCGCCGTCGAGGGCTGGCCCTCGACCGTCCGCCTGCGAGCGACGACCTTGCGCAACCTCGCCCTCGTCGCACAAGCCTGGGTGGAGCCCGCACAGCGGGCACTCGAGGCACGCGTCCACATCGACTCGTACGGCCGAGCGCGCGCCTTCCTCGAGCGCCGTCGCGCGGCGCACAGGCCCATTGTCCTCGACGAGCTGGTCCTCTTCTTCGACTTTGCGCCGCAAGACGACGACTTCTACCCGCTCTCCGACCTTCAAGTCCTCGAGCTGTGTCGCATGGGCGAGGACGATGGCGCCCAGATCCGCTCGCTGCACCTGCGGTCGACGCTCTTCATGGCCTCGTTCGACCTCAACTTGCTCCGCCTGCCGGCCTTTCGAGGTGAGCCCAGCCTGGCTCTCTGCTCGCGTTGGCCACGCCGCTCACGTGCTGAGCGACGGCCCGCCTTCGCAGCCCTGCGCCACCTCCGGCTCAACCTCCCGCTCGAGGACCCCGCCGACTTTCCCCCGCTCCCTCTCCGCCTCGAGCGCCTCTCCCTCTCGGCCATGGTCGACCAGCCCGCCTTGCTCTTCCGGCCCCTCCTCGACTCGTCCCAGGACACCCTCACGGCCCTCGACCTCTTCGTCATCCAGAGCGGCTCGCCCCTCCACGAGCGCCTCGTCGACGCCTTCCCTTCGCTCCCCGCCCGCCTGCGCCAGATCTCGATCTCGGCACACTGGGTCGCCCTCCCCGACTCGCTCGTCGACCTCGTCGCGTCGTGCACCAACCTGTGCACCCTCGCGCTCGACGGCGTTCCCCTCGAGCAGGTCGTCGACGTCGTCCTCCCTCGCCTCTCGACCTCCTCGCTCGTCGCCCTCGACTTCACCCTCCCCTCCTCCTTCGCCGCCTCCCCATCCTCGATCACCGCCCTCGTCGACCGCATCCTGCGCATCGACGCACTGCGCAGCGTGCGCTTCCTCATGGCGACGCGCCGCATCGAGAGCGCGAGCGACGACGCGCCGAGCCGGCACGAGTGGCGGCACGAGGGGCGGGCGCAGCCCTGCGTGTGCATCTACGAGGCGACCGCACGTGAATCTCTTATCTCCCCACTCTCATTCGGCGCGATCCGTGTCGTCCCCTCGTCGAGCGAGTCGCTGACTCCCGACCGCCTTCTGCAGGTCGTCCGCTTCCATGAGCCCTCGTCTCTCGAGCTCTCGATCAATGCGGCGCATTCTCCGGCCATCACGAGCTTCTGTGATCGTGCAGACTCGACCGCGAGGATGTCGGGCGGGCGCGAGCGAGCGAGCAAGCGGGTCGAGCGTCGAGCGGGGCCTGTGCGTCCTCCCTCTCCTCCTTCTCTCCCTCTCCGTCCGCCGCTCTCAGCCGCTTACGCCCACCTCACGGCTCTCACCGCTCGCTCGCAGCAGGAAAAGATTGGGCGCGCAGCAAGAAGAGACGAGCCAAGTGCGCCAGCGGCGTCGTCCCCGCCTCCGCTCGCACCCCTCCCCGCCTTCACCGCCTCGTCCTCGTTCCTCCTCGTCCCGGCGTCCGCCCGCACCGCCGCCTCGAAATGCGCACCTCGGTCGATCTCGCAGCGCTCTCATCGAGGCACCCTCGATTCCGGGCTCCGGCAAAGGGACGCCGCCCTCGTCGTCGCGCGGTTGCGCTCCTCCTCCCCCCCTTCGCTCACTCGTCCAGCTCGACCTGCGCCGCCAACTCTCGACACGCCGAGCGAGCTTCTTCGTCCTTCTCGCTCCTGTGTCAGCACTAGCGCCCCCGCCTCGCCTCGCCCCGGCCCCGCCCCGCCCCGCTCAGCGACCCGACCCCCGCCCTCCTCCTCGAGCTCGCCCGCACCACCACCACCGCCTCCTCGCCGCTCCTCACCTCGCCCATCATGCCGTTCAAGCGCGTCGAGTACCGCGACCTCGACATGTTCTACGTCCTCAACCCGGACCCGGGCTCGTTCGCGCGGGCGACGCACGACAACTTGCCGCCGTCGAACGCGCTCAAGCCGGGCTTGCCCGTCCTCGTCTTCATCCACGCCGGTGCGTCCCTCTCCCTGCTCTCCCTCGCTCTCTCGAGTGTCCCTCGCTGACTCGAGAACCCTCCCTCACGCTCGCAGCGGGCTCGAACCTGACGAGCTGGCGCGCCCAGATCGGCGACGCGCGCCTCAGCAACAGCTTCAACCTCGTCGCCGTCGACTGCCGGTTCCACGGCTTCACCAAGGGCGGCGAGCGCACGTCTCACACGCTCGAGAACTCGGCAGAGTGCGTCATGGCGACCCTGGTGCGTTACCCCTTTCTCGCTCTCGCTCTCTCTCTCTCGCCGGCTCGACGAGGTCGGGCAGGACAGCGTTGATCTGGTTGCGGGTGCGCACAGGACGAGATGGACTTTGCGAGCTACAGCATCTACGGCGAGGGCGTGCACGGCTCGGTCATCGCGACGTGGATCGCCATCAAGCGGCCCGACAAGGTCTCGTCGCTCCTCATCGCCTCGCCCGGCTTCATGTCCGAGTGCGTCCCTCTCTCCCCTCTCTATCTTCCTGCCTCTCTCCCTCCCTCCCTCTCTCCCTCCCTCTCGCCCTCCCTTCCTCTCTCCCTCCTCCCTCCCTCCTCCCTCCCTCCTCCCTCCCTCCTCAGCACCTCGCTGACGCCGCGTCTCCCGCCCACCCGCAGACCGCCTCACGTCGTCGCCATGCTGCGCGACGTGCACGACGCCCTCATGGAGAACAAGAACGGCCGCGGCGACGGCTCGGGCACGTTCCCGCCCGACGCGCTCGAGGGCATCTGCGCGTACTTTATCGGTGGGAGCGAGAGGCTGAGGGAGGCGAGGGAGCGCATGAAGGTGCACTTCCAGGAGCGGTACGGGCGGGGCGAGGGGGCGAGCGCGCACGATGTTTCCTGGCTCTTCCTCGCGGTGCGTGCTCTTTCCCTCTCTCATTTCTCTGTCGCGGCCTTCGGCGTGCGTCGAGCTGATGTTAGAGTGCGCGTGCACGCAGGTCTACAACCGCAAGCCGATCCCGCAGGACCTGCTCGCGTCGATCCGCTGCCCGGTCCTCATCCTGCGCGGCGGCGACGACCACATCGTGTGCCCGCTCGAGGCGTGCGAGATGTGGCAGCGGTGCGTCCCACTCTCTCTCTCACACACCTCGCTCGTCCGCTGCTTCAGTCGCAGTGAGCTGACGCTCGTTCTCCCTCCTCCTCTCCGACCCTCCTCGCCCTCGCCCTCGCCCTCTCTCCGACCTCACCCGCCCCTTCCTTCTCGCTCTCGCCTTCTCGACCGCAGCTCTTTCGTCCACGCCCGAGGACCCGTCATGATCCACGCCATCTCGTCGGCGCCGGGCCTCATCTCGCTCTCCGACTCGAACATCGTCAACCGGATCATCCTCCAGTTCGTGCAGCGGTCGATCACGGCGGGCAAGTGAGGGGCGGTGCGAGAGAGTGGTATGCTTGACCTCGACGGTGGTCGTCGAGGAGGTGCTGGACGGCACGAGGAGTCGGTCGGGCGGGAAGGCGTTCGAGGACTTGGGTCTCGCGAGGAGGAGGGACGGCGTGCGCTCTTCCACTCTGTTGTATATCTGTGACTAGCTTCGACTATCTTGAGCGCTGTAATATGGCTCTCCTCACGCTCTTCGACGTCGAGGTCAGGAGCGAGTCGGCACGTCGACCTTCTCAAGTTGACCTCGCTCGACTGGCACCTGCTTCGCTCTTTCTCACTCCCGCTTGCTCCAACGTTTTGCCGCACCCTTCGCCTTCGCCTCTCGCTCTCCGTTATCCAGCTCGACTGCGCCCAGGGAGAAGGGCGGGTCTCCACGCCGGCGTCGGCGAGGAGGCCTGAGCGGCATTGTGCGCTCGCCCTTCTTCCCTTTCACCGGCCCCGCGCTGCTCTCTAGCGCTTGCAGCTCTCCCGCACTTCCGCTCTCTTCGCTCCACACGCTCGGCGCATACATGTCGCAGCCTCGTCGGCTTGTGGCCGCACTGGCAGGGCCGGTCGGCCGACCCTTCGCTTTCTCTTTTGCGCTTACGCTTGCTCGCCCATCCTCCTTCTTCCTCCTTCAGCGCCGCCGCCCGCTCGACGTCACATCTATACCACCTTCTTTAATACTCGCGACTTCCAATCGCAGCCGGCTAGCTCAGCATGCCTTTCTCGAGGTTCGACGACGTCGAGCTGTGCGTCTTCCTTTCGCTCACACCTTCAAGCGCGAGGCTCCCCAGCTGACGAGCACTTCTTACACAGCGACATCTTCTGGTACTTGAACCCGGACCCAGCAGAGCTCGCCAGCGCGACGCCGGACTGCTTACCAGCCGCTCAACCCCTTAAGCCGGGCCTTCCTGCGCTCCTTCTCCTCCACGTCGGTGCGTCTGGCTCCATCTGTCCACACAGCGACTTTCGCTGAACTGTAGCTGACGGAAGTGCGGTCGCAGCTGGCGGCACCGCACTCGGCTTCGCACGACAACTCGCCGACTCTCGCCTGCGCGAGCGGTTCAACCTCGTCGCAATCGACTGCCCGCTGCACGGCTTCTCGCGCTCGACGTACAGGACGGAGCATACGCTCGAGGACAGCGCCAATGTCGTCCTCCGGGTCTTGGTGCGTATCTTGGCTCCGTGCGCTCGAGCCGGTCCTCGAGCGGTGCTGACGTGTCACTCGGCGAGCGCGCAGGACGAGCTTCAGCTCTCAAGCTACAGCATCTACGGCGAGGGACCGCACGGCGCCAACATCGCGGCATGGATTGCAGCAAAGCGCGTCGAGCAGGTGCAGGGTCTCGTCCTCGCCTCGCCCGGCTGGCCGGTCGAGTGCGTCTTGCTCTCTCGCTCTCTCCATAGCGTCGATGGCTGATGTACTTCTCTGCACACCCTCTCACAGGTCCGCAGACGTCGCCGCCTCGCTGCACGAGATCAAAGAGGCGATGAGCGAGAACGCGCTCGACGAGCGAGGCGACCGGTCGGGCACATTCCCCCCCGACGCGCTCGAGGAGATCACGATCTACTTCCTTGGCGACACTGTGCGACTCAAGGACGATCGCAAGATGCTCGGCGAGTACTTCCAGCAGCGCTGTGCGTCCCTCTTCCTCCTCTCGATGCGTCGACCCTTCCTCCTCGCGCTTCTGCTCCCAAAGCCAACCCTTCTCGCCCACCGTCTGGTCGCAGACGGCACCGATCGCCCCTCGTACGAGTTCCGCTTCCTGTTCTCATTCATCTACGAGCGCAAGCGGATCCCGACCGAGCAGCTCGAGAAGGTCCGTCCGCCCGTCCTGTGCCTGCGCGGCGGCGCCGACGGCATCGTGTGCCCCGAGGCCGCGTGCGAGGAGTGGGTGCGGTACGTTCTGCTCTCTCTCTAGCGCTAGCTCTCACTCTCTCGGCGCGACGCTGAACAAGATGCTGACCTTTTCAATTCGCCCGCCCCACAGCGCCTTCTCAAACGCCCGTAACGGCGCGCAGTGCGTCACGGTTGCGGACGCGCACAACATCTCGTCGATGGCCGAGGGCGGCATCGTCGCTCGGATCGTGAGCCAGTTCCTGCACCGCTCGCTCGCCGAAGCGGCGAGGTTGTGAGGAGCGCCGCCTCGTGCGCTCGAGCCCCTTCGAGCGCGTCTTCTTCTCCCCACTCTTCGCTGCGCGCAGCCACGCTCTCCTGTCGCCTATCTTCCTCGTCGTGTAGATCCTGCAACGTTGTCTTTGAGCCGTCCATTTTCTCTTGCTCCCTCGCTCGGAAAGCTGGCTCGATCGCTCTTTCGGCTCGAAGAGGACGACGCAAACAAGCACTGATACAACAAAACACTATGAGCAAAGTACGAGAGGACAGAAAGAGAGGAGGAAGAGGCAGAGGGAAAGCTACAAGGTCCATCGAGAGCCAGCTCGAGTCGTCAAACCCGCTCGTCCGCCGCGAGCCCGCCGACGCCCGACGGTCCCTCGCCCGCACCGCCGCCGCCGCTCCCAGCTCGCCGCGCTTGGCGGCCCTTCTTCTTCGGCGCGTGCAGGTCGCGCTGGCAGAGCGGGCACTGCGCACGAGGTCATCGGGCCGCAGCGAGTCAGCGATCCTCCTCATGAGGGAGATCTCGACGCGCAGAGCGGGAACGAGCACGACGCACCCGACCCGAGACGGCGAGCCAGTCGCCGAGGCACTCTGCGTGGAAGGCGTGCGCGCAGGGGAGGAGGGCGAGGCGCTCGGGTTGCCAGGTGGCGGCTTCGGGGGACGAGCGGAGGGGCGGGGGCTCGTACTCTGCGGGCGGGCGAAGGAGGGCGCGGCGTCAGCGTCAAGTTGCTCGAGAAGGCGAGGAGGAGGTTGTCCAGGAGACGAGGAGGCCGAGAGGGAGGAGGAAGGACGAGGCTAGGGAGGGAAAGTGGACGAGGACGAGGACGAGCACGACGCACCGCACAGACAAATCGCGCACGCCGCCTGGCTCTCGGGCAGCCTCAGCCCCTCGACGCCCTCGGGCAGCGGCGCGAGCTCGCCCTCCTGCACGCCGGCGCTCCCGCTCGAGTCTGCGCCGCGGCCTGCTGCACCGCCTCCGCCTGACGGTCGAGACTTGGCGCGGCGGCGCCAGAGGCGCCAGAGCTGGCGGCGAGGAGGAGCGAGAGGGGCAGGTGAGGGTGATGGGGAGGAGGAAGGGGCGGCGGGAGAGGGCGAAGATGCTGAAGGGTCGGGGAGGGTCGGGGCGGCGGATGAGGAGTCGGGTGCGGCGCTCGGCGGTGAGGGCTCGTCGGGAATGATGCCGCTGCGAACGAGGCGGTGCGTCAGCCAAAACGTCCAACCGCATCGTCATCGGCTCGCCGAAGGAGAGCTCGAGTGGAGAAGGGAGTGCGGCGTGACGCACATGAAGACGCGCTGCGGCAGGCTCGCGATGTCCTCCTTCTTGAGCGGGCCGACCTCGTTCTTCTTCTGGCCCAAGCCGAACCAGCGCGCCCCAATCTGCACGACAGGTCGATCGTCAGCCTGAGAGCATCTCGAGGATGCCGTCGAGGCGGGACCGAGCGAGAGTCGACGCACGAGGACGAACGGCAGGAAGAAGATGACGAGCGTCGCCCAGACGAGGATCTCTGCGACGTACAGCCAGCTGAAGACGAGGGCGGCGACGGCGCCGCGGTACAGCGTCGGCGAGTCGGCGGCGCACGACGTGCTCGTGATGACCCACCAGTTGCCGAGCACGAAGACGACGACCGAGTAGATCGAGATGAGGTCGGCGACGCGCCGTACGCGGTGGTCGATGGCGAGGGTCCCGACGTGGCGCGACTGGGCGAGCGCGGCGCGCACGGCGTCCGGGTTGCGGCGGTCGGGGCGGGGCGGCGAGATGGTGAGCCAGAAGTACGCTGCGGGCGCAGGTTCGAGGGGGTCAGCTCGGTCGTACGGCGCAGAGCGAGAGAGCGTGGACGCACGAGGGTAGGCGCAGACGATGCGGACGATGACCATGACGAGGTAAGGGCCGAGCGGGACGTCGCACATGTCGCGGTACGAGGTCGCGACGATGACGGTGAAGGCGACGACTTGGGCGAGCCCGACGATGCCGAAGAAGGCGAGCCGAGCACGACGAAGACCCTCTGCAGGGGAGCGAGGTGGATGTCAGCGAGACTGCACCGCCTCGTCCTCGGTGGTCCGGCGAAGGAGGAGAGGGGACGCACGAAGCTCGCCCGTCGCGGCCCACAGGCGGCGCAGGACGCTGAGCCGCACTGCAGCAGCAGGCGGCACCGTGTCGTCGCTGACGGCGATCCCGATCTGGTCGGCGTCGTCGTCGCCGTCTTGCTGCCACGGCGGAAAGGTGTGGGGCGAGGAGGACGAGGTGGAGGGCAGGGGTGGGCCCAGGGCGAGCGGCGGTAGCGTTGGCGGCTCGCTGGAGGTTCTGGCGGGCTGTGGCGGTGAGCTGGCCATCGCCTGAGCGGTTGGTCGAGAGGGAGAGCGGCGGGAGGACGAGCCGACCTCCTCCCGGCCGACGACCCCTTCTGCTCTCGCACGTCACCCACAGCGAGGACGAGTAGAGCTGCAAGCTGTCGCTAGCTGGATGCCTATCAACCAGGCCCTACTGCGACGTCTCTGCGCCGGCCCATCTTCAGTCGCCGGCCGGCCGCCCTCACCGCTCTCGCCCGGCTCGGGCTTGCTCTCCTCGCCACCTGCTGACGAAGTCGCGCTGCGCATCGCTATCCTAGCCTCATGTGTTCCCAGGCGAGAGCCTGCTGAGCTGCGAGACCGTCTGCTCGCGTTAGCACCATCTCGCTCGCGTTGCCTCGCACTCGAGCCGACCGACCTCACAGCCGATGCATGCCACAGCGCTACAGATACGGCACTCTCCCACTCGCCATCCTCTCCGCCGATAAGAGCACCTGCTGCCCTCGCTACTTGCGCCTCTGCGCCGCCCTCAGCTGCCGCACGTACCGCTCGACCTCGACCGGCGGCTCGAGCCTCTCCGCGGCGCGCGCCGCCCGCAGAGCCTTGTACCGCACGAGGCACACGCCGCGCTCCTTGCACGCGCGCTCGAGCTCGTCGAGGTCCGGCTCGACCCGGCGGGCCCGCTCGGCGCAGGGCGGCCCCGCGACGAGGTCGGGCATGAAGAGGACGAACGGCAGCTCGCCGCGGTACGTCCTGCGCGGCGTGCCCCACGCCGCCTTGATGAGCTCCTTGAGCACCGTCTCGCGCGCCTCGTAGAGCCACGGACGCACGACGCTGTGGCGAGGGAGCGAGGAGGCGCCGAGCGGGTTGGCGAAGAGGACGAGCGGCGCCGTGCCGTGCCGTGCGCGAGGCTGCCGTCCATGTTCAGCGGGGCGCCGTGCGCCTGGATGCACGTGAGGGTCGGGAGCGCGCCGCGGAAGAGGACCTGGTCGAGCGGGAACTCGCCTTCCCACCCCGACGCCGGGTCGCGCAGGCGGGTCGGGAGGACGAGCGTCTTGAGGCGGGGCAGGTGCGAGGGTCGGAGCCAGCGACGGAGGTCGTAGGGCGTCATGCCGAAGCTTTTGAGCTCGAGCGCCTCGAGCTGAGGGAGCGAAGGCGAGGTCGAAAGAGGCTCGACGCGGATTTTGTGCAGTCGAAGGCGGCGCAGGCCTGCAGAGGGAGGGCGAGTCAGCGCTCGACCAGGGTTCGTCGACGAGAGCTTGAAACAACGGACCTTTGAGTCGTGCGAGTAGCTCGAGCGAGGTCCACTCGCCCTGTCCGAGCACACGGACCTCGACGAGGTTCGGGAACAGGTCGAGCGCCGCGAGCCCCTCCTCGGGGAGGAGCTCGTTGCTCGTCGAGATCGTGACGACGGACGGCGACGAGTACAGGAAGTACGAGATGCGGCCCTCCTCGAGGGCGGCGACCTGGTCGAGCGAGCGGAGGACGAAGTGGCGCCACAGGATGGGCTGCGCGAGGCGACAGAGTCGGCGCGAGGCGAGGCAGACCTGGAGGAGGGCTTGCCGCTTGGGCGAGACGGTCGAGATGTCGCGATGCGGGTCGGCGAGGCGGTCGAGGACGAGGAGGAGGACGTCGTCGTTGAGCCGGTCCGACATGAGGAAGGTCGGGTCTGCAGGCGTCGAACTCGTCAGGCCTTGCACGAGCGGCTCTAACGAGAGAAAAGCCTCACCTCGCTCGTCTTCGTGAGGCGAACAGAGAGCGAGGAGAAAAGAGAGAGGAAAGAGAGCTCGTGAGGATGAGGAATGCTCCTCGTCGCGCTCGCCTCCTCCCGGTCCATCCAGAGCTCAAACCCGAGTCCCGACTTTCCTGGACGAGCTCCTCCTCTCGAGAACCCGACCAGCACGATGGCATACATGCACTGAAGCGCGTTGCAGCCCGTCTTGCCCGCCCTTCCCTCGCTCACGGACCCTCCTTCGGGAGCGGCCCCTCGACCCTCGCGCGCCTACCCCAGGAACTCGGGCGGCACGAAGTCGTGCGGGCTCGTGTCGTCGAGCCAGTGCATCATCTGATTCGACGATGACTTCACGCACGACTTCGTGCCGCCCGAGCCTCGAGACTCGGCACGTCGAAGACGTTGTAGCCCAAAACGCGCCGCGCTCGTCGAGGATGGCGAGGAGGATCTCGTCGGGGAGGCGGTCGGCCATGACGTGCGCGAAGTAGATCGAGAGTACGAGCTGCGAGGAGGGAACCGCAGGGAGGATGTCAGCTCGAGAGCGCGGAGATGAGGGAGGTCGGAGGGTCGAGAGGGGGAGCGCACCGTGAGAGCCGGCGAGACCGAGCCGCTGCTTGTCGACAGGCGAGCTAGAAGTCTGCGAGAGGGGTAGAGCTAGTCAGCGGCGGTCCTGGATGGCTGTGCGACCTGCTTCGAGCCTCTCCCGTCGAGGAGTGAGCCGGCACCTCATCGCCGTGACGACGGCGCCGCCTACACCGCAAGAGGGCAGGGAAGGGGGGCAAACGGCAAGGAGATAGGGAGACTGGACGTACTGCTTAGAGTCTGAAGGGCGCAGAGCGAGGCTGGAGCTCGTATGACCTGGTCGACTTTGGCAGCGAGCGATGAAGATGAGGAGGCGCACGCCGGCGACTCGAGGCGACAGGCGGGCACGAGCAGCGGCTGAGTAGGGGCAAGCCTAGTAGAAGAGCTGCGTGCGAGGCTCTACAGCGTCGTGAGCTGCGGTGGTCGTCGAAGCGAGGAGTGCGTGGAGGAGCTGGCGGTGCCGACCTCGCTCTGCCGTCCTCTCGGCTCGCACAAGTCCTGGTTCGAAGGCTCGAACAGCTCTCTGAAGCACTCATGAGCCTGCCCGAGCGCGTGCTACACTCTCGGACGCGGTCTCACGTCTCGCTCTCTCCTCGCTCTGCTCGACTCGAAGTTCAGCGCGACGCTCTGCTCGCCGCGCTCCCGCAGACGGACGCTCGACGAGACGAGGAAGGGATACAGCTTGACTGCAGCGCGAGAGCTACAGCGCGCTCGCCCTCGACCTGCTCACGCCCGGACCTCCTGCTCCTCCTGCTCGCGCGCCCGCCGCTCCGCCTTGAGCTCGCGCGCGTACCGCACGAACTCAGGCGGCACGAAGGAGAACGGGTCGTCGTCGTCGTACCAGATGATGCGCCAGCCCTTGGCGGCGCACTGCTCCTCGAGGGCGTCCAAGCCCGCCCCGTAGATGTAGGCCAACCATTGAAGGGTCCAAGGCAGGACGAAGACGGCGGGCGGGACGGTCGTGTCGCTCTCGAGAAACTTGGCCGTGCGGATGAGGTTTCGGTCGAGGTTCAAGCGGTCTTCGCCGCGCGGCTTCGGGAAGAGCGTGTGGCGAAAGACGCCCTCGGCGCCGACGTCGTAGTCGACCAGAACGGGCGGCGACATCGATCTTGTCCGCTCGTGCGACAGCCTCGCCTCGTCGCTGTTGCCGAGGTCGCGAAAAGGGGTGCGAACGACGTCGAGCTGAGCGAAGATCGAATCGTCGAGCGTGTCGAGCGTGGCATACCGCTCGCCCCCCCAAGAGCTGGCGACGTGTAGGATGCGGAGCGACGGCATGCGCGAGGGGGAGACCCAGTGGCCGATGACCTCGCGCGCCTTGTCGCAGTGCGTGATGCTGAGCTCTTCGAGGGTCGGGAGGGTCGGGAGGGTCTTCTCGTGGGGGAAGTCGAGGCGGTTGAGGGTGAGCCGACGCAGGCCTGTGCCGAGCAGTACGTCAGTAAGAACCGAGACCTGGAGTGAGGCAGTGGCGAACGCACATGCGTGGGACGCGAGCAGCTGAGGGTCGAGGAGCGAGAACGGGTCGTACATGATGCCAAAGTCGACGACGAGCTCGACGATGTTGGGCCAGATGAGCGCGATGCCCAGATCCTCGTTCTTGATCGTGTACGACGGCTCGCACCATGCCGGCTTGAGGACAAGCTGCTGCGTGAGGTGGCCGAGCGATGTCGGGGCGCGGCCGTCGACGAGCTCGTCGAGAAGGTCGCCGTGGTTGACGATGACGCGCCGCCAAAGTACAGGCTGCGCGATCTTGCAGAGCCGTCGAGACACGCAGCAGGCATCGGCGAGGCTGCTGTGCACGCGCTCGTCGTCGCACTGCCAGTCGCTGCCGCCGCTGACCCTTTCTGCGGCGAGCTCCTCGAAGATGGCGAGGACGAGCTCGTCGGGTAGGCGGTCGATCATGATGTGGAGTACGGGTGCGATGCTTGGGCTGTAGGACGGACGAGGAAGAGCAAAGCGTCAGCCCGAGAGCGAGAAGATGAGGGTGCGAGGTCACGGCGAGGAGGAGAGGGCGCACCTGGACGAGGTCTTGACGGCGCGAGGTCCTTCTCGATGGACGAGCCCGACAAGTAGATGTCTGTGGAATGGGAGCTGGTCAGCCATGGTCCTTGCGCGCTGCTCTCCTCGAGCCATTCGGCGAGCTCCCGCCTCGAGCGACAGGAGTACCGCGACGATGGCGTGTACGCCTGCCGACGAGGGGCGCAAGATTGAGAGAGAGAGAGATTGGACTCACTGCTGAGCTGGAGACAGAGATCTGGACGCTCGTTCCGACGAGGATGAAGTCTCGAGATGAAGAGGGCGATGAGGAGGACGAGATGGGCGACGGCGGCTCGGGATGAGCTGCGGGCTGGCTTGAAGCGGGCTCGAGTGTGGACCGAGTAGCTCTATCGGTCTAGCTGGCTCTGCAGAGCTGTGTGCCGTGATGGCTTGTGTCGAGTGACGCCGAGGAGGAGACGCGTCTCGCTCTCTCGCCTCTCCCTCACTCGCTCCAGCTCAGACCGACCTAGCTGTAGCTCAGAGCCACCAAGACGAGCCCACACGAGCCCGCCATGGACTCTGCGGCGCCCGCGTCCCTCGCGCACGACCTCGAGGTCCTGTTCCACCTCGTCTCGCGCTTCATCGTCTGGGCCCTCCACACGGGCATCGCATGGGTGCGCCCACTCTCTCCAGAGCTCTTACACGTACTGTGGACCCCGCTGACCTTGCCCCGCCGCGCAACAGTCGACCCGGGTCCTCGCGTTCGCGACCCTCACCGTCCCGACCGCCCTCTTCTCGCTCCTGCACTACTCGGCGTCCCTCACCTTCCACCTCACGTTCGTCAAGATCCTCGGCTTCGTCGCCATCCTCGTCACCGCCGCCAGCTGGTTCTACAAGATCCGCTACCTCAACCGCTACACCCAGCTGCGCGACTTGCCCGGCGGCAGCCGCATCAAGGGCGACGAGGGCTTTGACCTGTGCGTCCTTCTCTCCCTCCCCCTCCGGAGTAGCTCCTCGCGCCGTCGAGGCCACCGGCGCGCAGCTCGAGCGCTCGGCCAAGTGCCCGCACCGAGGTGACGCGAGCGGCTCAATGTGGGGGCGGGCGGAGCGAGCACTGGACGAGCGCACCGAGGCTTGGTCTCCTCGAGCTCTCTCAACTGACTGAAGACGATGCGCGCTCGCAGGCATCCCGACCTCGCGACCGACCAGGCCCCGAACGGCTTCCACAACTACCTCGACGAGTTCTGTGCGTGCGAGCTCTTCCTCCCTCTACCTCCCCTCGCTCGACCTGCGAGCTGACCCTCTCCCTCGTCCCTGCAGTGTCCGCCATCAAGGTCTTCGGCTACCTCGAGAAGCCGGTGCGTCTCGCTCTCGCCCGCCCTCACCTCGCACGCTCGACCTGACGCTCGCCCCCCGCAGGTCTTTCACGAGCTCGCTCGGCACCTCCAGACGCGCCGCCTCGTCGCAGGCGACACGCTCGACCTCGCCAAGGACAAGTCGTTCTACATCGTCGTCGACGGCAGCGTCGAGGTGTACGCGCGCAACCCGTCGGACAAGACCGGCGGGTCGACCTCGCCAGCCGACGACGGCTACGCGACCGACGACGACGAGGGCAAAGGGTGGCAGCTCCTCAACAACGTCGAGAGCGGCGGGACCCTGTCGAGCCTGTTCACGATCCTGAGCCTCTTCACCGAGGACGTCAAGCTGCGCTACGAGGAGGACGGCCAGCCCGACGACTCGTCCGACGACGGCATGGACCCGCACCACCGCCGCGACGCCGACGTCGCCGCCTTCGACCTCGACTTCGACAAGGTCAAGCGGCCGGGCTTCCACCCCGACGCCGGCGCGCCCGCCGTGCGCCAGTCCGACACCGAGGACGCCGACGAGGAGGACGCCGCCGCGACCGAGCGCGAGCACGAGCGCGCGCACGACTCGGACGCGCTCGACTCGGCCATCAAGCCGTCCGACTCGCGCTCGAACGCGACGACGCCGTCGGGCATCCGCTCGCCCGCGAGCGAGCAGGGCTCGTTCTTCCTCCCGAGCGCCGCCGCGACGGGCGCCTCGACGACCGCGGCGACGTCGCCGCCGGCGAGCACGACGAGCCGCTCGTCGCGCACCTCGCGCCGCACCGTCCCGACCCTGTCGACGCTCGGCGGCGGCGGCGGCGGCAGCACGCGCCGCCCATCGCTCTCGCGCCCGACGGCGCTCCCGCACCGCCCCTCGCTTGCCGCGCGGCACCCGCCGTACGCCGCGCGCAAGCAGTCGTCGCGCACGCTCGGCGGCGGCGGGCTCGGCGGCAAGCTCGGCGCCGAGGGCGTCGGGCAGGGCGAGGCGACGATCGCGAGGGCGGCGACCGACACGACGCTCGCCGTCATCCCGGCCGAGGCGTTCAGGCGGCTCACCAAGAAGTTCCCCAACGCTGCTGCGTGAGTCCTGCGCTCTCTCCTCTCCTCGTAGCTGAGGACGACGGCGAGCTGCGCTCGAGTCGGCCTCTTAGGTTGGAAGAAGAATGTGAGCACGCGCTGACTCGAGCTTCCTCCTGCAGGCACATCGTCCAGGTCATCCTCACCCGCCTCCAGCGTGTCACCTTCCTCACGGCGCACAAGTACCTCGGTCTCACGCGCGAGGTCATCCGCACCGAGCAGGCCATCAACGACCTCGCGTGCTACCCGCTCCCCTC
>Ga0308169_10003667_pt1 | contig 14840 bp, 11 predicted proteins | sample PhyBR1_2_FD_202139 | JGI IMG/M metagenome (GOLD analysis project Ga0308169, IMG submission 202139) | Phyllosphere microbial communities from UC Gill Tract Community Farm, Albany, California, United States - DLSLSB.R1 | ecosystem: Host-associated > Plants > Phyllosphere > Unclassified | place... | reverse complement strand
CCCACCCCTGATCGACGATCTGCGGGCGCCCATAGCCATAACGCTTGGCCAGCAGTTCGTCGCGCAACGCTTCCACACCCTGCATCGGCACGAACACGGTCGAGCCTGGCGAGCTATCGCCATGATGTTCGGATAGATGCAGGTGCAGGGCTCCGCGCACGACGCCCAGGTACAGCGGCAGGTCGGCCTCGAAACGATGCTCGAACTCGACCTCGAAGCCCAGAAAGTCCAGGTAGAACTCGCGGGCCTTGGGTTCGTCGAAAATCCGCAGGATGGGGATGGCCCGGTCGAAGCCGATGATCGAAGAAGCGATCGGCGCCAGGCTGGCTGATGCGGTGTTCCAGTCCTTGTGCCCCAGTTGCCGGGCGACCATTTCCAAAGCGCTGGAATGGGACACTTCATGACCCTGCGCGTGCAGCCCAACGCGCAACGTCCTGGCCATCTGCTTGGCTTGCTCGATAGAAAACATGACAACTCCCGAGTCGATGCATGCTGGTGCTCGCGTTGCCAGACCTCGACGATCAAGAGAGGTATGAGGGCGTTGCTCGAAGATGCTTTCACCTTTCCTTGCGGAGCGAGCGGCGGGCAGCATGAGCCGTCGCAGAGCCTAGCGCAAAACAGGACGATGGTCATCCCGAAAAGTGCCGTGAATCCTGCTCTGTGAGCCACGATTAAATTGACGGCGTGCCCGGCGAAAAAATCATGGATCGGGCATTGGCGATTGCGCGTGATCGTGCGTCGTAAAGGATCTTACAGTCCCGACAAGGCGTGTTTCCGGGGGGCGGCGGTACGCTGTCTTGATCGACGCGCGTGCAACACCGTGCCAGCCCAGGAGCCCCGTCTGCGGCTGTAAATTTTCTTTCGAATCAAGGCCATTTCAGCTCGATTGACCCTGTCTGGCGGCGCTGCTAACTCTTACGACAGCCAACCCGCCCAACAGTTTTCCTTCGAGATTCGAATCATGGATGCAGCCACCACCGTCATACCTTCGGCTCTTGCGCCGAAGACTTCGAGCACCCGTTCGATTGCTGATGCGCTGTCGCACCACAGCACTCACCATCTGGAGCGTTACTACGATCACTGGGCTCGTCACTACGATGCCGATGTCGAAGCCGAAGCCTATTGCGGCCCAACCATGGTGGTCGATCTGCTCGACGCCGTGGCGCAGTGCCCCGCTGTCCGCCACGTCAGCAGTGTTCTCGATGCCTGCTGCGGTACCGGCCTGGTCGGGCGTACGCTGCATGAACGCGGCTATCGCCAGATCAGCGGGTGTGACCTGTCCAAACCCATGATCGACCAGGCCCAAGCTACCCAGGCCTATCAGCATCTGTACAGCCAGATAGATCTGACCCAGCCGCTGCCGCCCGATATGCTCCGCCGCTTCGATGCGGTTGTGTGCTGCGGTGCCTTTATTCCTGGGCATCTGCCGGCCTCCGCGCTGCGTGGCCTGATCGGCATGACGCAATCGGGTGGCGTGGTGGTGGTGAGCATTCGCGAGGCCTATTACGACACCGCCGGCTTCGAGCCACTGCTGCAGGCACTCGAGGATGAGCAGGGGGTGAGCGTACTGCAAGGGCAGATGTCGGCCCGCTACCTGCAGAACGCCAAAGCCCACTACCTGGCCTTGCACGTCGCATGAACGGCGCTCATGACACACCGGTACTGCCGGTCATTTCCCTTGCGCAACTGGCCGCATGCGAACCGCAGGCTGTTGCCCAGCTGCACGATGCATGCGTGCACGACGGCTTTTTCTATCTGGTCGAACATGGCCTCTCGGCCGTGCTGATCGAGCGATACCTGAACGCCGCCCAGGCCTTTTTCGCGCTACCCGAGTCGGTCAAGCAGCGTTTCGGTCATGATCGGCAGCCCGGCTACCCGCCCACTGCACGCGGCTACGTCGGTGCATACGGCGAAACCCTGCACCCGGATGCCGGCCCGGACAACAAGCAGCATCTGGACTGGGGCATCGACCGGCCCGGATGCGCGCCCTTCAGTGGCCCCAGCGTACTGCCCGACGAGCATGTGGCTCCTGGCCTCAACGCCAGCGCCTATGCCTTGCAGGGCGAGGTCATGGAACACCTGTTCCCGAACCTGCGCCGTGCGATCGCCACCGCGCTGACCCTGCCTGCGCACGCCTTCGATGCACATTTTCGCCGGCCAACCCTGATCCAGCGCGTCTCGTATTACCCGGCCAGGTCGGGAACGGCCGGAAAGCACACCGACAACGGCTTTCTTACCGTGCTGATCCAGCAACCCCTGCCGCAGCCGTCACTGCGCGTCCATACCCGCGGCCAGTGGCGCGACGTGCCGTGCCTGGAAGGCGCCGTGCTGGTCAATCTGGGTGATCTGCTGCAACGCTGGACCCATGGACGTCTGGTCAGTACCGCTCATCAAGTCCTGCATCGCCAGCCCGACGCGCGGGTGTCTCTGGCTTTTTTCATCTACCCGGACATCGACGCGATCATCACGCCCATCGACGACGGGCCAAGCTTTTCCACGGCCGAAGTCATGCTGGACAACTTCGACTCGATCTGGGTACGCAAACAGGGCGCTGGAAGGGCCCGCCAACTGGTTTGAACATTCAAGGAATCGCTCGATGACCCTTTCCATTGGCTTTATCGGTGCCGGCAACATGGGGCGCCCGTTCGTGACTGCACTGCTGAAAAAAGGCTTCATCGTGACTGTCCACGATCATGATCCCAGCTGCGAACGCTGGGTTTGCGGTCAAGGCGCGCAGTGGGCATCGACCCCTGCGGCAGCGGCCGTGGGCAACGCCATCCTGATCACCTGCCTGCCACTGCCCAGCCATGTGCGCGAAACCATGATCGGCAACAATGGCGCACTCACCGCCCTGGCCAGCGGTGCAGTATGGATCGACACCTCGACCACCGATTACCACAACACCCTGGACATCGCCCGAATGGCCGCGCTGCGCGGCGTCATGAGCCTGGAGGCTCCCGTGAGCAACCTCTCGCACATGGGCGTGGACTTCAACAACGTCTGCTTCTATGTCGGCGGTGAGAAAAAGGCCTATGACATTGCCCGTCCGGCACTGGACGCGATGGCGGAACACCGCTTCCACGTGGGTGCCATCGGCCATGGTCAGTCGGTCAAGTTACTGACCAACCTGCTGTTCTACTGCGCGACCCTGGCGTGGGGCGAGTTGCTGCTGGTAGCCCAGAACCAGGGGCTGGACCTGCATTGGTTATGGAATGTGGCGAAGCATTCGCAAGCCAACTGCTTCGTCGTCGACCAGGTCACGCCAATGCTCCTGGACGGCAGTTACGATCACTCCTGCACCTTGGAAATCACCGTCAAGGACATGGCCCTGACGGTGGCTCTGGCCGACGAGCTCGGCGTTGACCTGCCACTGGGTCGGCTGATCGAGGCGCGCTATCGCCAGGCCGGCGGTCGTTACCCGGCCCACGCCAACCACCTCAAGGTGGTGGCATTGATGGAAGCCGAAAATCAGCGACGCCTGTTGATCGACGGTTTCACCGCACCCTCGCCTTATGGCGCCGACCGAACCTATCGCCATCCCGACACTTTCGTGATCGACGCACGCGGCCGACGCAAGCCCAGCCTGCCGGAGCACTTTGGCTATACGCTCACCCATCCCGCATGCGGCCACTACGCCCAGTGCGTACTGGAAGTCATGGCCTGGACCAACCACACCATCCGGCAGGAAGCATTGCAACTGGGGGACGCCATGGGCCTGGAGCCATCGCTGCTCGAGCAGGTGGTCAGCCGCAGTTGTGGCGCCAGCTGGGTGGATGATCAACGCGACAGCTATGTACCTCATGTGGCACTGCTGCACGATTTCCCAAGGCTGATGGAATCGTTGCATCTGCCCATCCTGCAAGCCCTGGCGCTCGACACTGTGCTCGCCCCCCAGCCTGCGAGGCATGCATCATGAAAATCAGTCGCCTGCGCATCTACCAAGTGGACCTGCCTCTGGACAAGCCCTACGCACTGTCCGGCGGACGTCTGCACTACAGCGCGCTGGACAGCACAATCGTGGTGATCGAGACCGACCAGGGCTTGTCCGGGATCGGCGAAAGCTGTCCGTGGGGCTCGTCCTACCTGCCCGCGTTCGCCCGCGGCGTGCGCGCCGGACTGGCCGAACTGGCGCCTCATCTGCTGGGCTGCAACCCGCTGAACCTGAATGCGATCAATCAGGTCATGGACCTGGCATTGCCAGGCCACCCCTACGTCAAGACCGCCGTGGACATGGCTTGCTGGGACATTCTGGGGCGCTACTGCAACCTGCCAGTGCACACGCTCCTCGGCGGACGCCTGAACACCGAATTGACCCTGCAAAGCAGCATCCCCACCTCAACGCCCCGGCAGATGGTTGTCGACATGCACCAAGCGCATGCCGAAGGCTACCGGACCCATTCATGCAAGGTCGGATCGGGTGTGTCGGCCGACCTTTCACGGATCCAGAGCCTGTTGGCCGATCGCGTGCGCGGCGACCACCTGACCTTCGACGCCAATCGCGCTTGGCTGCCGGCCCAGGCAATCGCGGTGATGAACGCCGTCAAGGACCCCGAGGTTCATTTCGAGCAGCCTTGCCAGACACTGGAACAGTGCCAGCATGTGCGCAGGCTGACGCACCAGCCGCTGATTCTGGACGAATGCATTCACGACGCCGGCGATCTGTACCGCGCCTGTGCCCGCCATACCGCCCAGGTCATCGGTTTGAAGATCGCCCGGGTCGGCGGGCTGACCAAGGCCCGGCATCTGCGCGACTACTGCATTGAGCGCGGCATCCAGATGAACATCGAAGACGTGGGCGGCAGCCAGATCGCCGACACTGCGGCCATGCACCTGGCCATCGCCACCCCCCATCAATACCTGCGCGCCAGCTGGAACGCCTGCCGCCATCACAGCATCGTCACCGCACATGGCGGCGTAAGCGTGACCCGCGGCATTGCGCGACTGGATGACAGCCCCGGCTTGGGCCTGACCTTGTGCCCGCAAACCCTGGGCGATGCGGTGGCCGTCCATGAATGAATATGGCGCAGAACACCTCTGTACGAGCCTCGACGTCGGTGCTTTTCATCCCGATGCCGAGCACGCCTACAACCTCCCCGGCGCTTTCTATTTCGACGCCGCACATTACGATCAGGAACTGCAGGCCATTTTCCATCGCACCTGGCAGTACGCCTGCCATGTTTCCGCGCTGGCGGTCGAAGGCAGCTTTATCGTCTGCGACATCGGCCAGCAGAGCGTACTGGTGGTGCATGGCCAGGACGGCCAGCTCAGGGCGTTCCACAACGTCTGCCAGCACCGCGCCCATCGCCTGCTCGAAGGCTGCGGGCAACTGCGTGGCGCAATCACCTGCCCCTACCATGCCTGGCGCTACGACCACGCAGGCAGCTTGCTCAGCGCTCGGCACAGCTGCGACGTGGCAGGTTTCGAACCTGGGCGTGCCCGCCTGGCCAGCGTGCGCCTGGAGGTGATGTTCGGGCTGGTCTTCTTCAATCTGGACCCCGACGCCGCACCATTGGCCAGCCAGCTCGCCGGGCTGGAGGCGCAACTGCGCAGCTTCTCGCCTGCGCCAGAGTCGCTCTACCACAGCTACAGCCATACCTATGCACTGCAGGCAAACTGGAAGGTCTCGGTGGAAAACTATTCAGAGTGCTATCACTGCCCCGGCTGTCATCCCAGCCTGTCGCAGCAGACACTGGACCTGAGCAGCTACCGTATCGACCTGCATCCGGGTTTCCATGCCCATCTGAGCGCCGACCAAGGTGAACGTCAAGGCTACGCGACCAACCCCGGCGCGCCGCGCACGGGCGAATTCGGTGCCTGGTACGTTTGGCCAAACCTGTGCATCGAGGTCTATCCAGGCGGGTACATGAACCTGTTGCATCACGTACCCACGGGACCGCAACGCTGTGAGCAGCGTGTGCAATGGTTCACCCAAGGCCCCCAGCCCGATCCCCAGGAGCAGGCCGTGATCGACTTCGTCGCGGTGGTCCGTGAAGAAGATCTGCCCCTGTGCGAGAGTGTCCAGAAAGGCCTGCCCAGCCTGGGCTACTCTGGGGGACGGTTGATGGTGGATGCGCTGCGCAGCGGTTTCAGCGAACATGCCGTACACGATATCCAGAAGAGGGTACTGGCAGCACTTGCCGACCCTGGAGCACGCGATGCTTAGATCCCCCCACGGCACCTTTCGACTGCCACACCGGCGGCTGGCCAGCACGCGCCCCACGGTGCTGTGGCTGACCGGCATCCCCGCCGCTGGCAAGACCACCATCGCCCGGGCCACGCAAGTGGAGCTCGAAGAGTTGGGCTATGCCTGTGTAGTGCTCGACGGTGACGAATTGCGGCGTGGGCTCTGCCAAGACCTCGGCTTCAGCGATAGCGACCGCCTGGAGCACGTACGTCGAACCGCTGAAGTCGCGCGCCTGTTCTGCCTCCAGGGCTGCATCGTCCTGGCCGCGTTGATCTCGCCGCGCTCTGCACACCGGGCGCTGGCGCAGCAAATCATCGGCAGCGATGCCTTCGTCGAAGTCTTCGTCGATACCCCCCTGGCGCTCGCCGAAGCGCGGGATCCCAAAGGCCTGTATCGCCAGGCACGCGGCGGTGCCCTGAGCCATTTCACCGGCGTGAGCGCCGCTTACGAAGCGCCGCTGGCTCCCCAGGTCAGGCTGACTACCGCCAACATGAGTTCCACGTGCTGCGTGCAGTCGCTGCTTGGCTGCCTGTCGCTGCGCAACGCGGTGATGTGACCCCTCAGGCCGAGACCGACTCCACGCTGGGCTTGAACTCGAGCAAAAGCTGTTGCAGCCACTGCACCAACAGGCCGGCCGCCGGCGAGAGCGGATTGGCATGCCACTTGTAGACGCCAAGTGCGTCGGTCATCGCCAAGCGCTTGTCGAACAGGCGCACCAACCTGCCATCTTCAAGCATCTGCCGTGTCGTCATCCCCCAGCCCAGTGCCACGCCATGGCCTTCCAGCGCCGCTTGCATCATGACCGGAAAACTGTTGAAGCCCATCCCCTTGCGACCCACCCGAAACGGCGCACCGACATATTCCAGCCACTGGTCCCAGCCCACGAAATCTTGCCTGCTCGGCTCGTAGTGCAGCAGGCGGCAGTTGGGCAACTCTTCAAGGGTCAACCGCCGGCAGATGCTATCGAAGTAGGCAGGGCTGCAGACCGGGAAGACTTCATCAGGTGCGCTGAACAGCAGGACGTGATCGGCACTGGCACGACCCAGAGTCTGGACCGCCACATCGAAGCGCTCGCGCTCGTCACCGATAGCAGCCAATGTCGAATGCAGGCGTAATTCGATCTGCGGATGCTTCTGATGAAAGCCTGCCAGCGCCGGCATGAACAGGTAGAACGCTTCGACCAATTGCGACGACAGCACCACGACCCGTGCCGACGACTGATGCTGACGCAGCTCTTCGGTCCGCTGGGCAATATCCCGCAAGGCGGCGGCAACCGTCTGGCGATAGCTTTCACCGGCGTCGGTAAGAAAAACGCCACGGCTCTTGCGATCAAACAACTGCACACCCAGGTTCTCTTCGAGCGAACGAATCTGGCGGCTGATGGCGGTCTGGGTAAGGTGCAACTCGTCCGCCGCACGGGAGAAACTCTGTAGCCTGGCGGCTGCTTCGAATGGGATGAGACTTGAAAGTGGCGGTAATTTACGCCGGAGGTTTTCCATAACCTGAAGTTGCCCTGGCCGAATAAATGGTCGTTACAGACCATGTCACCTTTTAGGGCATCATGCAAAGACTCACCGCCTGGACTCACCACGGCATGGAACAGCGACGGCACCTCAACGATACACGCGCAGGTGCGGGGCTGATCACCGGTTCGGTATTCCTGGTCGCGACATCCGATGCATTGATCAAGCTGGGCAGCGCCCAGTTCACGGTATGGCAGCTGTACGTCGTTCGTTCCACGATCGCCATTGCCCTGCTCCTGCTGTGGCTGTGCCTGTCGCAGCGCAGCAGCACGTGGCTTCAACTGACATGGGATCGCTGGACACTGCTGCGCAGTGCGGCCCTCACGCTGATGTGGATCGCCTTCTACGCTGCACTGCCGCATGTGAGTCTGAGCCTGGCCGCGCTGGCGCTCTATACCGCGCCGCTGTTCATTGCCCTGCTGTCGGCAAAGGTGCTGCGCGAGCAGGTAAATCCACGTCGCTGGATGGCCATTGCTTTGGGTTTCCTTGGCGTACTGCTGATCCTGCGGCCAACGGCTGAACATTTTTCCGCCATGTCGCTGTTGCCGGTGCTGGCAGCCTTGCTTTACGCCGTGGCGGCTGTAGTGACGCGCACTCGATGCGCCAGCCACTGCGCGTTGTCGCTGGCGCTCAATCTCAACCTCTGCCTGTGCCTGGTCGGGGCACTGGTGTTGCTGGGCCATCGGTTGCAGAGCCCATCATCGGAGCCTGTGCACGAAGGTTTCCTGGCGCCGCATTGGGTATCGCTGGGGCCTGCGCAGTGGGGATTGCTGAGTGTACTTGCGGTACTGATGGTGCTGATGAGCGTGGGCGTTGCCAAGGCCTATCAGTTAGGCCCGAGCACGATCGTGGGCACGTTCGATTACAGCTACCTGCTGTTTGCGATGTTCTGGGGCTTTGCCCTGTTCAATGAAGTCCCCGACGCCATCATGATCGTGGGCATGGGCCTGATTGCCGCATCCGGGGTCTGGGTGCTGCGTGGTTGACCAAGGAGCTGGACATGTTGATGCGACCGCTGCGAGTGATCATCTGGGCCGTGTCCAGAAGTCGCTCTACTGCACTTGAACGCTGCGTGATGGAACACCCCGCCGTGCACGTACTTCACGAACGACTGAGCGAGCCGTTCCTGATGCAGCACTGGCCTGAAAAATACCGCAACGTGCTCGACACCCACCGCAAGACCGGCAACCGGGACCTGGTGCCCACCTATGGCCAGGCTCTGGACGCGCTGGCCCTGGCGCCATTGCCCGAAGGAAAGTCGGTGTTGTTGAGCAAGGAAATCGCCTGGTTCTGCGACTTTGCCCAGATCAGCGACGACTGGTTGCAGCAGTTCAAGCATGTGTTTCTGGTCCGCGAGCCGGAGGCGGTCATGCGCTCACTGTATCGCGTCGGCACTCAGGGCGAGGACACGTGGTTCGATGCCGAGGAGTCGGGATTCGAGGAACTGCTGGCGCTGTACCGGCGCGTGCACCGAGTGTGCCCGGCCCAGAGTCTGCTGGCCCTGGAAAGCGATCAGGACTTGATGCACGACAGCGCCAGCGGCTTGAGCACGTTGTGCGACTTTCTGGGCGTACCGTTCAACCCGACCATGCTGCAATGGGAAGCACAAACGGTACCTGCCTGGCAGTTTTTCAAGGGCTGGCACGAAGAGGCGCAGCGCTCGACCGGTTTTGCACCCGTGCACCACCCGGAACAAGCCTACCCGGCCGTGGTCGACGAAACCGCCGCCAACGCCCAGCCGACGTATCGATTCTTCGCCCTACTGGCCGGCCTGCAGCGACCTGCCAGTACCGCCGGTACGCTCAGCAACCTGCACCGCGCACCTTCGGCGAATCTGGATATCGTCCTGCTGCACAGCGGGCTGCACAGCGGCAGCGAGGACCTCGGTCACCTGCTCTGGGCCATGGCCCAGTTCCCCAAGGTGGACTGCCATGCCCTGGATACCTCGGCACTCACCTGGGCCAAGACCGACGCGCCGGCCCCACTGCATGAACTGCTCGGCCAGCCGCTGTTGTTGGTGTGCCGGGAAGCGGACATCGCAGCGCAGCGGCCGTCCATCGACAAGCTGATGGCGCAAGCCTGCGTGATCGGGCTGCTGACCGAAACCGGCTTTCATTTGCTGGATGCACAAGGCCGAACCGGCCCCTCGCCACTGACAGCGCCTCAGGCCTGCACCTTGCAACTGCAACGCTTGCGCGAACGCAGTCTCGATGACTGGGGCACCTTCAACCATCACAACCTGAGCCCGGTAGCCGTGCCTGACTGGCTGGATACGTTCAATGCCTGCGTGGCCGCCGACCCGGATCACGTCGCCGTCAGCGATGGGCGCGACAGCCTGACCCTGCAGCAACTGCACGATCAGGCGCAGCGGTTGGCGCAGGTGCTGCGAGCCCGCCTGGCGCCTGATGCCTGGGCGGTGTTGTTCAAGCGCAAGAACATCCACACGGCCGTGGCCATGACCGCCTGTGCCCTGGCCGGCCGCCGCTATCTCGAGGTGCCTGCCTGGTACAGCGCTCAACATTGCCATCAGTTGCTCGAGCGCCTGGGCGACTGCCTGGTGCTGTGCGACGCCGATGGCGCGCGACAGCTGGATGCCACGCAGCCCCATTTGCTGGAAAGCCAATTCGCCCGCCAGGTACCTGCCGACTGTCCGTCATGGGCACCCGCTCGTTCGGCCATCGCCTACGGCCTGCTGACCTCGGGCACCAGCGGCCCTGCCAAGGTGGCGTTGATGCCACCGTCTGCCGTGCTTGATTCCCTGGGCTTGTGGCAGAGCTATCTGCAGCCTGGGCAACGAGTAGGCTTCAATGCCTGGCTGACCAGCTACCTGTATTACCCGCTGCTCAGCCGGTGTACCACGGTGCTTATCGGCGATGAGGTGGTGCTGGACCCGATCCGACTGATGAACTTCATCGCCGACAACCATCTGCAGCAGATCATGATTACCCCATCGTTGTTGCAGGGCCTGGTCCGTGAAGAAGTTCGTTTCGTGGCCTGCTGCGCGGGCCTGGAAGTGCTCTGGAGCAGCGGGGAGAACCTGTCGGCGGCCTTGCGTTCACACGTGCAGGCATTACTGCCCGACTGTCACCTGATCGACCTGTACGGTTCCAACGAAGCCGGCGACGTTGCGCTCAAACACGATGACGGCAGCCTGCAATTGATCAGGGGTGTCGAAGCCCGGGTGCTTGACCGGGACGGGCAGGCGGTGCCCCACCGCGTCGCAGGTCACCTGCACCTGCGTACACCAGGGATGTTCACTGGCTACCTCGGGCAGCCTGACGCTGCGCTGAACGGCCAGCTGTTCGACAGCGGCGATCGGGTGATCTGGCTGGGCAACGGCCGCCTGCGGTTGCTCGGGCGTGATAGCGCCCACCTCAAGATCCGCGGCTACAAGGTGCATCCGGAAAACGTCGAGCAGGTCTTGAACAGCCATCCGCTGGTGGCCCAAACCTATGTCGGCAGCCGTCACGAAGGCGCCGCCCGACAATTGCTGGCCTACGTCGTGCCTGCCAACCCCAAGCAACTGCCCACAGCCACTGCCCTGCGCGCCTGGGCTGCACTGAACCTGCCTTTCTTTGCGGTACCCAGCGCCTACTACGCGTTGGCCAGCCTGGACGCTGGCCGCAATCAGAAGCGCGGGGCGTTGAGCGCAGCCTACCTGGGGCAAGCCGTTTCACTGCCTGAAGACCAAGTGCCGTTGACCGCCACCCAGGCACAGGTTTCCGCAGTTTGGCGCACCCTGCTGGGCGACGACATTCCGGCCTTGCACGAAGACGATGATTTCTTTGACCGCGGCGGCAGCCTGCAACTGAGCGAATTGCTGCTCGAACTCAACCAGCGTTTCGATGTACAGCTTTCCCTCTCCACACTGATCAAGGACACGCGACTGCAAGGCATGGCATTGGCCATTGATCGCGCCCAGGCCGGGTTGCCTGTGGCCTCGGTCCTGCGCGAAGTCGCTGTGGAGGCAGCGCGTTACGCGTTCAATCCTGGGCCGCATAGCGGCGCACAGGTTCTCCACGCCTACCGAGCCAAACCACGCAAGCGCATCCTGCTGACCGGCGCGACGGGTTTTTTCGGCGCATTCATCCTGTCCACCCTGGCCCGTCAGCTCGAGGTCGAACAGGTGGTCTGCCTGGTCCGTGCCAGGGACCTGGCAGAAGCGCGGCGACGCTGCCTGGACAGCCTGCACCGCCATGGCCTGGTGCCAACCGGCGTGCCGCTGGACTGGCTGGGCAAGCTGCAGATCGAATGTGGCGACCTCACCGCCACGCAACTGGGGCTGTCTGCAGATACTTATCAGAGCCTGGCGGCAACCGTCGATTGCGTTGTTCACGCAGGGGCCGAAGTCAATTGGGTCAAGCCCTATGCCAATCTAGTGCCGTGCAATGTCGAAGGCACCGCTCAGATCGTGCAACTGGCCCTCGATGGTGCGATGCCGCTGCTGCTGGTGTCCACTCTCGCCGGGGGCGGCAGCGCGCGAACTGGGTACGAAGAGAGCAAGCAGGTTGCCGAAGCCATGGCGCTGAACGCCGCACGCGAACATGGCCTGGCCGTTACCATCGTCCGTTGCGGCGACCTGGCGGCGCCCCTCGGGGTTGAGCACAGCACCGTCAACGACAGCGACTACGTGTGCCTGCTACTGGGCACGTGCATTTTACTTGGATGCTGGCCAGCCGACCTCGAAGGCGGTATCGACCTGACACCCGTCGACGCCGCCGCGCAGGTCCTGGCGCAATTGGCGATCCAGCTACCCGCCGGCACACTGGGTCGAGCGTCCAACCTGTGCCATCCAAACGGAGCCCTGTCCTGGAAGGTCCTGTGTGGCTGGGTGGCCGACACCCTCGCACCGGGCAGCTTCGCCCCGCTACCCCTGGACCGCTGGCGACAGCGCCTGGACAGCGACACCCGCCAGCACCCGATCATCGCCAAGACCCGCTTGATCCTGCCGATGATTCTCGATGACCTGGCCGCCACACCGGCGCGCAACGAATTGGAATTCCCAGGTCCCTCGGCGCCTCGCCTCAACTCGGGATGGGCCGCACGGCTGACTCGACAACTGCTCCATAGCCTCGAGCAGGCCCGTACATGAACGGACGCCTGGTCACCGCCTGGGCCGCCGCTCAACGCAACCGCGAACTGATGACGCTCAGCTACCGCAGCCCGCCCCTGAGGCCGATGGATGTGGAAATCCAGGTCACTCATTGCGGCCTGTGCAGCAGTGACCTGCACCTGATCGATGGCCACTGGGGCGATGCGAGTGTCTACCCACAGGTGTGCGGGCACGAAGTGATTGGCCACGTCAGTGCCTTGGGTGAAAACGTCGCAGGCCTGAGCCTTGGCCAACGGGTCGGCGTTGGCTGGTACCGCAGCGCCTGCCTGGGCTGTGAATTCTGCCTTCGGGGGGAAGAGCAGCATTGCCCCTGCCTGATCGCCACCTGCACCCATGGCGAACGCGGTGGGCTGGCCGACTACATGCACTGCGACAGCCGCTTCGTATTCCCCATCCCTACCACGCTGAGCAGCGAACACGCCGCGCCTCTGCTGTGCGCAGGCGTCACCGTGTACACGGCGCTCAGACGCGCCACGTGGCCCGGCATGGCGGTCGGCATCGTCGGCATTGGTGGCTTGGGCCATCTCGCTGTCCAGTTCGCAGCCAAGCGCGGCTGTCGCGTCACTGCGCTGTCCAGCAGCCCGCACAAGGAACGCGATGCCCGGACCTTGGGTGCCAATCGTTTCGTCGACCTGAGCAATCCTGTCGAGTGCAAACAGGTGCGCAACGCCCTGGACTACATTCTGGTGACCAGCTCGGTCACCTGCGACTGGACGGCCATCGTCGACATGCTCCGGCCCTTCGGCACGTTGTGTTTCGCCGGCATGCCGCCACCGGTGACCTTCGATATCGCCTCCATGATGTACAAGACCTTGAGCATTACCACCGCCAATGTCGGTGGACGTCAGGATATTCTGGACACCCTGGACTTCGCGGCGACGCGCGAAGTAAGACCGTGGGTGCAGTCGTGGCAGATGGAAGACGTCAATCAGGCCATACGGCAGTTGCGCAAAGGACGGGTGCGCTACCGCGCCGTGGTGCACGTCGGCGACGTGCAGAGCCAGCCCCAGTAGCCGCGTTGCTCCCATTTGCCCCGCAGCCGCCTGTCTGATAACGTCGCCCGGTTTCAATCCTTCTCGCCGAGACCGCTGCCATGGCCCGCAAAAAAGCCTCCCTGGATTTCGAACAATCCCTTGCCGACCTGCAGACGCTGGTCGAACGCCTGGAGAACGGCGAGCTTTCGCTGGAAGACTCGCTCAGCGCTTTCGAGAACGGCATCCGCCTCACCCGCGACTGCCAGAGCGCGCTCGCCCAGGCCGAGCAGAAAGTCCAGGTCCTGCTGGAAAAGGACGGCGAGCTCACCGAAGAACCTTTCGACACGGAACAGCCTGAATGATCGCTGCCTACCAGGCTCTCTGCCAACAACGCGTGGATGGCGCGCTGCAAGGTCTGTTCATCCCTCCGTCGACGGAGCTGACACGGCTTTACCAGGCCATGCGCTACAGCGTCATGAACGGTGGCAAGCGGGTCCGTCCGCTGCTGGCCTATGCCGCCTGCGAAGCCTTGGGTGGCGACGCAAGCCAGGCCAATGGCGCGGCCTGTGCGGTCGAACTGATCCACGCCTACTCGCTGGTGCACGACGACCTGCCGGCCATGGACGACGACGACCTGCGCCGTGGCCAACCGACCACTCACAAAGCGTTCGACGAAGCCTGTGCGATCCTCGCCGGTGATGGCCTGCAGAGCCTGGCTTTCACTGCCCTGCTCGACCCGAGCCTGAGCCCGCAAAGCGATGCCATCCGGCTGAGCATGGTCCAGGTGCTGGCCCAGGCCGCAGGCCCGGCCGGCATGGTCGGCGGCCAGGCCATCGACCTCGGCTCGGTGGGTCTGCAGCTTGATCGGCACGCCCTGGAATTCATGCATCGGCACAAGACCGGCGCCTTGATCGAGGCCAGCGTACGCCTCGGCGCGCTGGCCAGCGCCCGCGCCGAGCCAGCGCAACTTCAAGCGCTGCAAGCCTATGCCCAAGCGGTAGGACTGGCCTTTCAGGTGCAGGACGACATCCTCGACGTCGAAAGCG
>Ga0308169_10003666_pt1 | contig 14843 bp, 8 predicted proteins | sample PhyBR1_2_FD_202139 | JGI IMG/M metagenome (GOLD analysis project Ga0308169, IMG submission 202139) | Phyllosphere microbial communities from UC Gill Tract Community Farm, Albany, California, United States - DLSLSB.R1 | ecosystem: Host-associated > Plants > Phyllosphere > Unclassified | place... | reverse complement strand
AGTGGTTCTTCAAGGATGCGCAATTAACGCGTAGTCTTCCATAAAATCTAGATTAAACGTTTCAGCCAGCGTATTTTTACGACGTTCGCGACTGAGTGGCTACTGCCAATTGACTGCTCAGTCAGTTAATCATGAACACCATTACACTGTTTGTTTAAAACAATACCTAGTGCGCCTCTGCACTAACTAGGAGAACGGCATGCTTGAGCTCACTGTAGAGCAGATTTCCATGGGCCAGGTGGCTGTGGATAAATCTGCTGCCTTGCACCTGCTCGCTGAAAAACTGGTGGCCGACGGCCTGGTCGCCGAGGGTTATCTCAGCGGTTTGCAAGCCCGTGAAGCCCAAGGCTCGACCTTTCTCGGCCAAGGTATTGCCATCCCCCATGGCACCCCCGAAACCCGCGACCAGGTGTTTTCCACCGGCGTGCGTTTGCTGCAGTTCCCCGAAGGGGTGGACTGGGGTGACGGCCAGATCGTGTACCTGGCCATTGGCATTGCGGCCAAATCCGACGAACACCTGCGGCTGTTGCAACTGCTCACCCGCGCCCTCGGTGAAACTGACCTGGGCCAGGCGCTGCGCCGTGCCGGCAGCGCTGACGCCCTGCTGAAACTGCTGCAAGGCGCGCCGCAGGAACTGGCGCTGGACGCGCAGATGATCAGCCTGGGCGTGTCCGCCGACGACTTCGAAGAGCTGGTATGGCGCGGCGCACGCCTGTTGCGTCAGGCCGATTGTGTGAGCAATGGCTTCGCCGCGGTCTTGCAGCAAGTGGATGCGCTGCCCCTGGGCGATGGCCTGTGGTGGTTGCACAGCGAGCAGACCGTCAAGCGCCCGGGCCTGGCGTTTGTCACCCCGGACAAACCCATGCGCTACCTTGGCCAGCCACTCAATGGCCTGTTCTGCCTGGCCAGCCTCGGTGAAGCCCACCAGGCTTTGCTCGAACGCTTGTGCGCCCTGCTGATCGAGGGGCGCGGCCAGGAACTTGGCCGCGCCACCAGCAGCCGCGCGGTGCTCGAAGTGCTCGGTGGGGAGCTGCCCCCTGATTGGCCCAGCGTACGCATTACCCTGGCCAACGCCCACGGTTTGCACGCGCGCCCGGCGAAGATCCTCGCGCAGTTGGCGAAAAGTTTTGACGGCGACATCCGCGTGCGCATCATCGATGGCCCGGTGGGCGCCGTGTCGGTGAAAAGCCTGAGCAAACTGTTGAGCCTCGGCGCGCGGCGTGGCCAGGTGCTGGAGTTTGTCGCCGAACCCACGATTGCGGGCGATGCACTGCCGGCGCTGCTGGCAGCGGTAGAAGAAGGCCTCGGCGAAGACGTCGAGCCACTGCCGACCCTGAGCGCCCAGCCAGAAACCCTCGATATTGAACCGTTGATCAGCGCGCCCTTGTCCGGCAGCCAAATCCAGGCCATCGCCGCCGCACCGGGCATCGCCATCGGCCCGGCGCATATCCAGGTGCAGCAAACGTTCGATTACCCACTGCGCGGCGAATCCTGCGCCGTCGAGCGCCAGCGTTTGCACAGCGCCCTGGCCGAGGTGCGCGGTGATATCCAGGGCCTGATCGAACGCAGCCCATCCAAGGCGATCCGCGAGATTTTCGTCACCCACCAGGAAATGCTCGACGACCCGGAGCTCACCGACGAAGTCGACACCCGCCTCAAGCAAGGCGAAAGCGCTGAGGCAGCGTGGATGAGTGTGATCGAAGCCGCTGCCAGGCAGCAGGAGTCGCTGCAGGACGCGCTGCTCGCCGAGCGTGCCGCCGACCTGCGTGATATCGGCCGTCGTGTGCTGGCGCAACTGTGCGGTGTTGAAACCGCCCAGGAGCCGAGTGAACCCTACATTCTGGTGATGGACGAAGTCGGCCCGTCCGATGTTGCACGGCTTGATCCGGCGCGCGTCGCCGGCATCCTTACTGCGCGTGGTGGCGCGACGGCGCACAGTGCCATCGTCGCCCGCGCCCTCGGCATCCCTGCGTTGGTCGGCGCTGGCCCGGCCGTGTTGCTGCTGGCTTGCGGTACGCCGCTGTTGCTCGATGGCCAGCGCGGCCGCCTGCATGTGGACGCCGACACCGCCACCCTGCAACGCGCCAAGGTCGAGCGCGACACCCGCGAACAACGCCTGCAAGCCGCTTCGGCGCAACGCCATGAACCGGCGCTGACCCGCGACGGCCACGCCGTGGAGGTGTTTGCCAATATCGGCGAAAGCTCCGGTGTGGCCAGCGCGGTGGAGCAGGGCGCCGAAGGCATTGGTCTGCTGCGCACCGAGCTGATTTTCATGGCCCACCCGCAGGCGCCGGACGAAGCCACCCAGGAAGCCGAATACCGTCGCGTCCTCGACGGTCTCGCGGGCCGCCCGTTGGTGGTGCGCACCCTCGATGTGGGCGGCGACAAACCGCTGCCGTATTGGCCGATCGCCCAGGAAGAAAACCCTTTTCTCGGCGTGCGCGGCATTCGTCTCACCTTGCAGCGCCCGCAGATCATGGAAGCGCAATTGCGCGCGCTACTGCGTTCTGCGGACAGCCGCCCGCTGCGCATCATGTTCCCCATGGTCGGTAGCGTTGATGAGTGGCGCGCGGCCCGCGACATGACCGAACGCCTGCGCTTGGAAATCCCGGTGGCGGACCTGCAGCTGGGCATCATGATCGAAGTGCCGTCGGCGGCATTGCTCGCGCCGGTGCTGGCCAAGGAAGTCGACTTTTTCAGCGTCGGCACCAACGACCTGACCCAGTACACCCTGGCCATTGACCGTGGCCATCCGACGCTGTCCGCCCAGGCCGATGGCCTGCATCCGGCCGTGTTGCAACTGATCGATATCACCGTGCGTGCCGCCCATGCCCATGGCAAATGGGTCGGGGTGTGCGGTGAACTGGCGGCGGACCCGTTGGCGGTACCGGTGCTGATCGGGCTGGGGGTGGATGAGTTGAGCGTCTCGGCCCGCAGCATTCCTGAAGTGAAGGCGCGCGTGCGCGAATTCAGTCTGAGCGAGGCCCAGGGCCTGGCGCAAAAAGCACTGGCGGTGGGCTCGCCCGCCGAAGTGCGTGCCCTAGTGGAGGCCGTGTAGATGGCAAGGATTCTAACCCTGACGCTGAACCCGGCGTTGGACCTGACGGTACGCCTGGCGCGCCTGGAACCGGGTGAAGTCAACCGTAGCGAAACCCTGCTGACCCACGCTGCCGGCAAGGGCGTGAATGTGGCGCAGGTGTTGGCCGACCTGGGCCATGAGCTGACCGTGGGCGGCTTCCTTGGTGAGGGCAACCCCCAGGCCTTCGAAGCCTTGATCGCGCAGCGTGGGTTTACCGACGCGTTTATCCGCGTGCCCGGCGAAACCCGCAGCAATATCAAGATTGCCGAGCAGGATGGCCGGGTCACTGACATCAACGCGCCGGGGCCACAGGTGACGGAGCAGGCGCAGAGCGCCTTGCTGGAAAAACTGGCGCAGATTGCTCCCGGCTTCGATGCGGTGGTGGTGGCCGGCAGCTTGCCGCGCGGCGTCAGCCCACAGTGGTTTCAAGGGCTGCTGGAACAGTTGAAACGCGTTGGAGTAAAAGTCGCCCTGGACACCAGCGGTGAAGCGCTGCGTGCAGGTTTGCAGGCCGGCCCGTGGCTGGTAAAACCCAATACCGAAGAGCTGGCTGAAGCCCTGGGCCATGCCACGGATGCAATCAGCCACCTGCATCAGCAAGGTGTGGAACATGTGGTGGTCTCCGACGGTGCGGCGGGCGTGAGCTGGTACAGCCCGGGTGCGGCACTGCACGCCACGCCACCCAAGGTCACGGTGGCCAGTACCGTTGGCGCCGGCGATTCGCTGCTGGCCGGGATGCTGCACGGTTTGCTCAGCGGCGATACGCCGGAGCAGACCCTGCGCCGCGCCACGGCGATCGCCGCGCTGGCGGTGACCCAGATCGGGTTTGGCATCAGCGATGACGCGCAGTTGGCGCGCCTCGAAAGCGACGTCCACGTGCGTACGCTGACAGAACAATAAGAGGGTTTGTGATGAAGTTAGCCATTGTTACCGCCTGCCCGAACGGCATGGTCACCAGTGTGCTGTGTGCCCGCTTGTTGGACGCCGCCGCGCAGCGCCAAGGCTGGAGCACCAGCGTGGAAGTGGTGGACATGCAGCGTCCGGAACGCCAATTGTCCCAAGCCACCCTCGACGACGCCGAGTGGGTGTTGCTGGTCAGCAGCACGGCGGTGGATATGCAGCGGTTTGTCGGCAAGCGCGTGTTCCAGAGCACGCCCGCCCAAGCGCTGGCAGATGTCGACGCGGTGTTGCGTCGCGGTGCCGAAGAGGCCCAGGTGTATGTTGCTGCCGAGTCTGTGGCCCAGCAGGCGCCACGCATTGTGGCGATCACCGCCTGCCCCACTGGCGTCGCCCACACCTTCATGGCGGCCGAAGCCTTGCAGCAGACGGCCAAGCGTCTGGGCTATGACTTGCAGGTCGAGACCCAAGGCTCGGTCGGTGCCCGCACACCCTTGAGCCCGCAGGCTATCGCCGAGGCGGACGTGGTGTTGCTGGCCGCCGACATCGAAGTCGCCACCGAGCGCTTTGCCGGCAAGAAGATCTACCGTTGCGGCACCGGCATTGCCCTCAAGCAGTCCGAAGCGACCCTCAACAAGGCCCTCGCTGAAGGTGCGGTGGAAAATGCGGCCAGCGGTGCGGTGGCCAAGAAAGAAAAAACCGGCGTTTATAAACACCTGCTGACCGGGGTGTCGTTCATGTTGCCGATGGTGGTGGCGGGCGGGTTGCTGATCGCCTTGTCATTCGTGTTCGGCATCCACGCCTTTGAGCAGGAAGGCACGCTGGCGGCTGCACTCAAAACCGTGGGTGACCGCGCCTTCATGTTGATGGTGCCTTTGCTGGCGGGTTACATCGCCTACTCGATTGCCGACCGTCCCGGCATCGCGCCCGGCATGATCGGCGGGCTGTTGGCCGGTACCCTGGGGGCGGGGTTTATCGGCGGCATCTTCGCCGGTTTCCTCGCCGGCTACTGCGTCAAGCTGATCACCCGTGCGGTGAAGTTGCCGCAGAGCCTGGAGGCGCTCAAGCCGATCCTGATCATTCCGTTGCTGGCGAGCCTGTTTACCGGCCTGGCGATGATCTACCTGGTGGGCCCACCGGTGGCGCGTCTGCTCACCGCGCTTACCGACTTCCTCAGCACCATGGGCACCACCAATGCGGTGCTGTTGGGCATCCTGTTGGGCGGCATGATGTGTGTCGACCTGGGCGGGCCGATCAACAAAGCCGCGTATGCGTTTTCGGTCGGCCTGCTGGCGGCGTCCAGTGGGGCGCCGATGGCGGCCACCATGGCGGCCGGCATGGTGCCGCCGATTGGCATGGGCATCGCTACGTTCCTGGCACGCCGCAAGTTTGCCCAGACCGAGCGCGAGGCCGGCAAAGCCGCGATGATTCTCGGCATGTGCTTTATCTCCGAAGGGGCGATTCCATTTGCCGCCAAAGACCCGTTGCGTGTCATCCCGGCCAGCATTGCCGGTGGCGCCTTGACCGGTGCACTGTCGATGTACTTCGGCTGCAAACTGGCCGCGCCCCACGGCGGCCTGTTTGTGCTGGTGATTCCGAATGCGATGAACCATGCGCTGCTGTACCTGCTGGCGATTGTCGCCGGTAGCCTGCTGACCGGCCTGGTGTATGCGCTGATCAAACGTCCGGAAACGGTAGAGCTGGCCGTCGTCCCCGCCAAGGCCTGATACGAAAATGTGGGGCTGGCTTGCCTGCGATGCAGGCACCTCGGTGCATCCGTGATGCCGGGGTGATGCATTCGCAGGCAAGCCCGCTCCCACATGTGACCTCTGTCGTTCTGTGGGCCCGTGTCACACCCGCTTCATCCTGTCGTGGTTAAGTCTGCCTTTTGATACTCAAGAGGGCACCTGCATGAGCCACTTCGATCTCGGCCGTCGCCGCGTGATGCAAGCCGTCGGCGCCGGCCTGCTGCTGCCGGGCCTGGCCCCGGCAGTGATCGCCTCCGTGAAGGACCGACCGCAACTCACCGACGGCGTGCAGTCCGGCGACCTGCTCGGCGATCGCGCCATGATCTGGAGCCGCAGCGACCGCCCGGCCCGCATGGTGGTGGAGTGGGACACCCGCAGCGTATTCAGCAACCCGCGCCGATTCATCTCGCCCCTGGCCGACAACCGCACCGACTTCACCGCGCGCGTCGAGCTGACCGGGCTGCCCGCCGACCAGGCGATTTTCTATCGCGTGCACTTCGAAGACGCCCAGACCGGCGTCGCCAGCGAGCCGTGGTTCGGTCATCTGCGCAGTGTGCCGCAACAACGCCGCGACATCCGTTTTGTGTGGAGCGGCGACACCGTCGGCCAGGGCTTCGGCATCAATCCGGACATCGGCGGCATGCGCATCTACGAAGCCATGCGCCTGCGCCTTCCGGACTTCTTTATCCACAGCGGCGATACCATCTATGCCGACGGCCCGGTGCCGGCGCAACTGACCACTGAAAGCGGACGCATCTGGCGCAATATCACCACCGAAGCCAAGAGCAAAGTCGCTGAAACCCTGGATGAGTATCGCGGCAATTACCGCTACAACCTGATGAATGCCGAGGTGCCGCAGATCTGGCAGTGGGACGACCACGAAGTGGTGAACAACTGGTCGCCGAGCAAGCAATTGGATGAGCGTTACCAGACCAAGGACATCAACGCCCTGGTGGGCCGTGCGCGCCAGGCCTGGCTGGAGTATTCCCCCATGCGCCGGCAAAGCGCCGATGGCGGTGGGCGGATTTATCGCAAGCTCAGTTATGGGCCGCTGCTGGATGTGTTCGTGCTGGATATGCGCAGCTATCGCGGGCCCAACGATGACAACCTGGGCGCTGAAAAGCCCTTCCTCGGCCGCGAGCAATTGGACTGGCTCAAGCGTGAACTCAAGGCGTCGCAGGCACAGTGGAAGGTCATCGCCGCCGATATGCCCATCGGCCTCGGCGTGCCTGACGGAGAGGTCAGCCCTGGTGTGGCACGTTGGGAAGCCATCGCCAACAACGACCCAGGTGCGCCGCAAGGTCGCGAGCTGGAAATCGCTGAGCTGCTGGGCTTCTTAAGGGCGCACAAGGTACGTAACCATGTATGGCTGACGGCGGATGTGCACTACTGCGCAGCGCATCACTACCACCCGGATCGAGCCGCGTTCCAGGATTTCGAGCCGTTCTGGGAGTTTGTCGCCGGGCCTTTGAATGCGGGGAGTTTTGGGCCCAACCCGCTGGACAAGACCTTTGGCCCCGAGGTGGTCTTCGAGAAAGCACCGCCGGCGCAGAACACGTCGCCATTCGCGGGTTTCCAGTTTTTTGGCGAGGTGCAGATCGATGGGCAGACGGCGGAGTTGACGGTCATCCTGCGCGACCTGGATGGCATCTCGGTATTCGAACAAAGGTTACAACCGGCGTGACTGAACGCGACCAAGGGTGGGGCAGGCAAGCCAGCTCCCACTCTTGGTCGTCAGCGCCTGGGGGAGGTCAGTAGATGTCGCGGCGATAACGGCCTTGCTCGATCAGCCGTTCCACGGCGTCACTGCCGAGAATGTCCACCAGCGCCTGATCCACCCCGGCCGCCATCCCCTGCAGGCTCCCGCACACATAAATCGCCGCGCCTTCCGATAGCCACTTACGCAGCACCTCGGCCGATTCACGCAGGCGATCCTGCACGTAGATTTTTTCCTCCTGATCGCGGGAAAACGCCAGGTCCAGCAGCGCCAGGTCGCCACTGGCCAACCAGCCTTGCAGCTCGTCCTGGCACAGGAAGTCATGCTTGATATTGCGTTCGCCGAACAGCAACCAGTTGCGCTGTTGGCCGTCGGCAATACGCGCCTTGAGCAAACTGCGCAGGCCGGCCAGGCCGGTGCCGTTGCCCACCAGGATCAGGGGCACCGGGGCTTGCGGCAGGTGGAAGCCACTGTTGCGACGCAGGCGCAGGCTGACGCTGGAGCCGATCGCGGCGTGTTCCGTGAGCCAGCCACTTGCCAGGCCCAGGCTGCCGTCGGGGTGGCGCTCCTGGCGCACGATCAACTCCAGCACGCCATCGCTGGCAATCGAAGCGATGGAGTATTCGCGCATGCCCAAAGGCACCAGCGCGTTCACCAGCGCCTGGGCGTGAAGGCCCACCAAGTGCGCGCGGTTGTCTGGCAGTTGGCGGGTGGCCAGGGCTTGGTTGAGGGATTGCGCCAAGCCTTCGATCAATACGCCGTCGCTGCCGGCCAGGCCCAAGCCTTCGAGGAAGTGTTCGATGGCCCAGGGGCAATTGCGCGGCAGCACTTCCACCAGGTCGCCGGCTTCCCAGCGTTGGGGCGACGGGGAGGTGAGGCCCAGCAAATAGACCTCCGAGCCGCTGCTGTCGCGGTTGAGCAGGGTGCGTTGGCTGAGCGTCCAGTTTTCGTACTGGGCGGTCGGCCAGGCGGATGCCGGGGCGTGGCCAGTGAGCTGACCAAGCTGTTGTTGCCAATGCAGCAGGGCGGTGGTGTCGCCGCTGTCCACCTCGACCGGGGCGAACAATGCGTTGCCGCCCTGGTTGGTCAGCCAGAAATGCAGGCGCCGTGCGAAGCCGCAGAAGTGTTCGTATTGACGATCACCCAGGGCCAGCACCGAGTAGTTCAGGCCCTTGAGCGACAGGTCCTGGCCGAGCACGCTGCGTTCGAAACCACGGGCGCTGTCAGGGGCTTCGCCGTCGCCGAAGGTGCTGACCACAAACAGCGCGTTTTGCGACTGGCGCAGGTCATCCTGGCTGACGCTACCCAGGGGTTGCACCTTCACCGGCAGGCCGGCCGCCTGCAATTGGCCGGCGGTCTGCCAGGCCAGTTGTTCGGCAAAACCACTCTGGCTGGCAAAGCCGATCAGCCATGCTGGCGCATCGCTGTGGTTGGCCGTGAGGCCTTTGCGCGCATCACGCACCTGGCGCTTTTTACGCCGACGGTCCAGGTACAGCAGCCAACCGGTGATGAAGAACAACGGCATCAGCACCGAACTGACGGTGAGGATAATCCGCCCTGCCAGGCCGAAGTAACTGCCGGTGTGCAGTGCGTAGACGCTGGTCAGCAGTCTGGAACCGAGGCGCTTGCTGGCGTACCGGTCGTGGGACTTGACCTCACCGGTGGCCGGGTCCAGGTTGATCTGGTTCAGCGCGCGGTCATGGGGTGAGTTGTCCAGCAGGTAGTAGACGATGGCCGGTTGCCCCGCGACGGCAGGCATGCGGATGTTGTAGGCACTCAAGCCAGGGCCGGCGTTGCTGTAGATGCTGCTCCAGATCGCGTCGTAGTTGGCCACGGGCGCCGCACCGTCGGGCGCAGGGCCGCGCTTGCGCATGCGTTCATTTTGCGGGGCGTCGGACAGCAGTTTGGTCAGGCCCTGGCTGTACCAGTCGTAGGACCAATACAAACCGGTCAGTGCCGACAGCAGATAGGCCAGCAGGCACCAGGTGCCGAATACCGAGTGCAGGTCCCAGTTGAAGGCACGGCCCTTTTTGCGCCAGTCCAACGTCAGCCACGCCCGCCAGCTCGCCACCTGGCGCGGCCAGCGCAAGTACAGCCCGGAGAGGCAGAAGAACACCAGGATCAGCGTGCAAGCACCGGTGATGTTTCGCCCGGTATCGCCCATCACCAGGAAGCGGTGGAATTGCAGCAGGAAGCCAAAGACGTCCTGGCCGACCACGTCACCCCTATAGTCGCCGGTGTAAGGGTCGAAATAGCGCAACTGGCCACGGCGCTCGCCGGGCGGCGGGGTGAAGAACACGCGGGCAGCGTTGCCGCTTTCGCGTTCGACGAACAGCATGGCCACGGTCTGGCCTTCGGTGGCCTCCAGCTTGCGCACCAACTCGGCGGGCGGCAGTACGCCGGCTTCGCGTTTTTCCACGGTCAATACGTTGGGGTTGAGCGCCCGCAGAATTTCATCCTGAAACGAGACCGCAGCCCCGGTGGTCCCCATCAAGGCCAGCACCAGTCCGGCTGTAATGCCGAAGAACCAGTGCAACTGGAACAGGGTTTTCTTCAACACGTCTGACCGCCTCGTCTATCTGAATATGTAGGGCACGGCGCGCATTATGCCGTGGCTTGTCGAGAAACTTTCTGTTTAACACGCAAAAGCCCCACGCATCCGATGCATGGGGCTTGTTGTTGCGTGGCGTCGCTGCCTAGAAGTGGAAGTTGGTAGACAACAGGGCCGTACGACCGGCCGCCTGGTTGGCGAAGTGTGTCGAGAAAGCCTTGTCGTAATAGGTCTTGTCGGTCAGGTTTTGCACGTTCAATTGCAGGTCGACGTTCTTGCTCAGTTTGTAGCTGGCCATGGCGTCGTAGCGGGTGTAGGACGGTACGTAAACGGTATTGCCAGCATCGCCGTAAACCTGATCGACGTAGAACGCGCCACCACCGATGGTGAGCTTGGGGGTGAGGTCGTAAGTGGTCCACAGGCTGAAGGTATTCTTCGGCGTGTTGGGCATTTGATTGCCTTTGCTTGAACCCGAACTGACCACGCCATTGCGACCATTCAGGCCGGATTTGACCAGTTCGCTGTCGAGGTAGCTGTAGCCCGCGAACACCTGCCATTGGTCGGTGATCTTGCCGCTGGCGGACAACTCCACGCCGTCGACTTGGGATTCACCCGCGTTCTGGTAGGTCAGGGCGTCGACCAGGATGCGGGTGTTTTTCTTCTCGGTACGGAACACCGCGGCGGTCAGGGACAGGCGATCGTGGAACAGGTCCCATTTGGTGCCCAGCTCGTAGTTGACGGTTTCTTCCGGCTGCAGGTCGCTGGTGGCGGCACCGGCCGAGAGTGGGTTGCCGTCCGACCCTTCACCCACCAGGCCACCGGCAGGCGTCGCCGACGTGGCGTAGGAGGCATAGAGGCTGGCGTTTTCCACGGGTTTCCAGACAAGGCCGGCTTGCCAGTTGAAGAACTGGCTGTCTTCTTTGATTTTGCTGCGGCCGGTCGCGGAATCGGTGTTGGCAACGGTGTCGAAGGTGTCGTAGCGCAGGCCGACGTTCAGCAACCATTTCGGGTCCAGCTCGATGGTGTCGAACACATACGCGCCACGGCTGGTGGCCTTGGTGGTGGTGCCGTAATAGTTGCGCGCGATGCTGCCGGTCCAGGCGTCATCCGGGTTCGGGTTGCTCAGGGAGGTGCACTGGCCGCCCAGGTTGCCCTTGGCCACGGTACAGATCGGGTTGGCATTGGGGCTGATGGTGTAGCTGCTCACGCGGGTTTCTTCGCCGGTGAACTCCAGCCCGGTGGAGTAGCTGTGCTTGAACCCCAGCGCCTGGAAGCTGCCGAACACATCCGTTTGGTTGGTGGTGGTGGTTGTGGTCGAGACTCGACTGTTGGCGCGGCGCCACACGGTGCCGAACCGGTTGACGTTGAGCTTGCTGTCGTCCGGCTGCGTCAGAATGTAATCCTGGCCTGTGCTGCCGTGGCGCAGGGTGTTTTTCAGCGTCATGGTGTCGTTCAGGTCGTGCTCGATGGAGAACGTGCTGATATCGGCGCGGGTCTTGCGGAAGTCACGGTCCTTGAGGCCATAGAAGTTGTTGCTGTCGCCGCCGTCGTTGGGTTTGTCATGCACGTGGGCGGTGGCTGTCGACGAACCGTAGCCGTACGGAATGCCCGAGTCCGGCAGGTCGTTGCTTTCCATGTGGTAGTAGCTGAGGTTGACGCGGGTCGGGGTGCCCAGGCCAAAGGTCAGCGACGGTGCCACGCCCCAACGGTCGTAATTGATCGCGTCGCGGCCGGCCACGTTCTGTTCGTGGCTCATCAGGTTCAAGCGGAACGCGGCGCTGTCGTCGAGGAATTGGCGGTTCACGTCGAGTACGTAGCGGCGGGTCTGGTCGGAACCGTAGGTAAAGCCGCCGTTGGTGAAGTCCCGCGCTTGTGGGGTCTTGCTTACCAGGTTGAGGCTGCCGCCGGCCGAGCCGCGACCGCCGAACGAGGAGTTCGGGCCTTTGCTGACTTCGATCGACTCGATATCAAAGATCTCGCGGCTTTGGCCGCCGGTGTCACGCACGCCGTCCAGGTAGGTATCGCCCTGGGCATCAAAGCCACGGATGAACGGGCGATCGCCCTGGGGGTTGCCGCCTTCGCCGGCGCCGAACGTAATGCCCGGTACGGTGCGCAACGCATCCTGCAACGAAGTGGCGGCGGTGTCCTTGAGCACTTGCTGGGGCACCACGGTGACCGAGCGCGGCGTGTCGACCAGCGGCGCGGTGTACTTTTGCGACGAGGCCTTTTCGACCTGGTAGGAGGTGGTGTCCTGCTCTTCCCCGGTGATGCTGGTGGCGCCCAGGGAGATGCTGTTGCGCTGGCCTTGTTGTTCAGTGTCTTCGGCCGCCTGCGCCAGGTGGGCGACAGAGCTGGCGCTGAGGGCAACGCCGATGGCCGAAGCCAGCATACGTGGTGAACTGGCAGGTATTTTTGTAGTGGTGCGCGACATGACGTGTCCTTTCCCCAAGGATGTGAAGCCGCGGAATATAGGGTGAACAAGACTTTCTATCAATTGCGATACATTGCTAATTGCATTGAATTTACATTCTTTACACTTTTTGCTTACGGTTTTTACGAACTCATTCGTCTAGGGCGTTTTACACGGCGGATAAGAATCAATACCATTGGCGCCTCTCTGATTTCAGGTGTTGCCCCATGCTGCTGCATATCCCCGGCCTGTTCTCTCCTGAGGAAGTGCAGCGCATTCGCCATGCCCTGGAAAACATCGACTGGGCCGACGGTAAAATCACCGCCGGGCACCAGTCCGCCAAGGCCAAGCACAACCTGCAATTACCCGAGGGCCACCCGCTGGCCAAGGAAATCGGCGCGGCGATGCTCGAGCGGTTATGGAACAACCCGCTATTTATGTCAGCGGCGTTACCGCACAAAGTCTTTCCGCCGCTGCTCAATTGCTACACGGCCGGTGGCAGTTTCGATTTCCATATCGACAATGCCGTACGCCAGGCCAGGGGCAGCCATGAGCGAGTGCGCACCGACCTGTCATCCACGCTGTTCTTCAGCGACCCGGACGAGTACGACGGCGGCGAACTGGAGATCCAGGACACCTTCGGCCTGCAGCGCGTGAAGTTGCCGGCCGGCGACATGGTGTTGTACCCCGGCTCCAGCCTGCACAAAGTCAACGCCGTGACCCGTGGCGCGCGCTATGCCTCGTTCTTCTGGACCCAGAGCCTGGTGCGCGAAGACAGCCAGCGCACCCTGCTGTTCGAGATGGATGGCGCGATCCAGCAACTGACCCGCGACGTCCCCGACCACCCGGCGCTGATCCAACTCACCGGCACCTACCACAACCTGCTGCGCCGCTGGGTCGACGTCTGACATGGGCTTTTTATTGCGCCGTGAAGAAGTGCTCAACGTCGAACAACTGCAAAGCATGCTCGATGACTCGCCCGTGCGCGCAGCCCAGGCGATCCTGGTGGCGGCGAAGGCGGGTGTGGTGGAGGCCCAGGCCCTGCTCGGGCAGATCCTGCTGGAAGGCCGTGGCATTGCCCGTGATGAAGCGCTGGCGTTGCGCTGGTTCCAGATTGCGGCGAAGGGCGGACACTTGATGGCGCGCAATATGGCCGGGCGCTGTTTGGAGCAGGGTTGGGGGTGTGCGGCTGATGAAGCGGCAGCGGCGCGAGAGTACCGACTGGCCGCCGAGGCCGGTTTGGATTGGGCTCAATACAACTACGCCAATCTGTTGGCCACCGGGCGCGGTGTTGCCGAAGACCCGCAACAAGCGCTGAGCCTATACCGCCAGGCAGCGGAACAGGGCCATGCCAAGTCGATGAACCTGTTGGGGCGATATCTGGAAGACGGTCAAGTGTGCCCAAGAGATTTGGACGCAGCCGTAGACTGGTACCGTCGTTCAGCCGAAGGCGGCGATTTTCGCGGGCAGTTCAGTTATGCAGCGGTGCTGGCGGACAGAGGCCAGGTTGACGTGGCGTTGGAGTGGTTGCGCAAGGCGCTGGCGGCGGGGAATCTGAAATTTCTGCGGACGGCGTACCAGGCATTGGCATCAGCGGATGATCCGCAGCTGCGGCAGATGGCTTTGGATTATCATCAACGAGCTATGCAGCTAGCCCAATAGCAAGTCGAGATGACGCAGCCCCCACAAAAAAGCCCATGACAGATCATGGGCTTTCGCTTGCAGCGTGCAGCTAAAAACTAACCGCCGCTCTTACACATAGAACGATTTCAACGGCGGAAAGCCATTGAACTCAACCGCGCTGTAGCTGGTGGTGTAAGCGCCGGTCGACAGCCAGTACAAACGGTCACCAATCGCCAGGTTCAGCGGCAGGCCGTACTTGTAGTTCTCGTACATGATGTCGGCGCTGTCGCAGGTAGGGCCGGCGATGACCACTTCTTCCATCTCGCCTTTCTTCTCGGTCCAGATCGGGAACTTGATGGCTTCGTCCATGGTTTCGATCAGGCCGGAGAACTTGCCCACGTCGGTGTATACCCAACGCTCGACGGCGGTGCGCGATTTACGCGCAACCAGTACCACTTCGCTGACCAGGATGCCGGCGTTGGCGATCAACGAACGGCCTGGCTCGAGGATGATTTCCGGCAGGTCGTCGCCGAAATCTTCCTTGAGGAAGCGGATGATTTCTTCGGCGTAGGTTTCCAGGCTGTTGGTACGGGTGATGTAGTTGGCCGGGAAGCCGCCGCCCATGTTGATCAGCTTGAGGTGGATGCCGTCTTCTTCCTTCAGGCGTTCGAAGATCACTTTGACCTTGGCGATCGCTGCGTCCCATACGCTGATGTCGCGCTGTTGCGAACCCACGTGGAACGAGATGCCGTACGGCACCAGGCCCAGGTCGCGGGCGAGGATCAGCAGGTCCATGGCCATGTCGGTCTGGCAGCCGA
>Ga0308169_10003660_pt1 | contig 14856 bp, 17 predicted proteins | sample PhyBR1_2_FD_202139 | JGI IMG/M metagenome (GOLD analysis project Ga0308169, IMG submission 202139) | Phyllosphere microbial communities from UC Gill Tract Community Farm, Albany, California, United States - DLSLSB.R1 | ecosystem: Host-associated > Plants > Phyllosphere > Unclassified | place... | reverse complement strand
AAGCGCACCTGGACCGGCGGCGCCAAGGGCCGTGACTGGTTCGATGCGAAGCAGGCTTGCGGCAGGACTGTGCTGCAGCATGCCAGCCAGGTTAAGAACGTCTGGATTCCTTACGGCGTTTAATCGAAACAGATACACCGTCGTTTTAACACTTAAGGAAGCATCATGTTCCTCCCCCAAGAAATCATCCGCAAAAAGCGCGACGGCGGCGCCCTGAGCAAGGAAGAAATCCAGTTCTTCGTGCGCGGCATCCCGAACGGTGACGTCACCGAAGGCCAGATCGCGGCCCTGGCGATGGCCGTCTACTTCAACGACATGAGCATGGACGAGCGCGTCGCCTTCACGCTGGCGATGCGCGATTCCGGCCAGGTCATGGAGTGGAAGTCGCTGAACCTGCCGGGGCCGGTGGTCGACAAGCACTCGACCGGGGGCGTCGGCGACGTCGTTTCGCTGATGCTGGGCCCGATGATCGCGGCCTGCGGCGGCTTCGTGCCGATGATCTCGGGCCGCGGCCTGGGCCACACCGGCGGCACCCTGGACAAATTCGATTCGATCCCGGGCTACTCGACGGTGCCGGATCCCGAGCTGTTCAAGAAGGTCGTGAAGGAAGTCGGCGTCGCCATCATCGGCCAGACCGCCCAGCTGGCGCCGGCCGACAAGCGCTTCTACAGCATCCGCGACACCACGGCGACCGTGGAATCGGTGGCGATGATCACCGGCTCGATCCTGTCGAAGAAGCTGGCGGCGGGCCTGGACGCCCTGGTCATGGACGTCAAGGCCGGCAGCGGCGCCTTCATGCCGACCTATGAAAAATCGGTGGAGCTGGCCGAGTCGATCGTCAAGGTCGGCAACGGTGCCGGCACCCGCACCTCGGCCATCCTGACCGGCATGAACGAGTCGCTGTGCCCGGCGGCCGGCAATGCGGTCGAAGTGCGCGTCGCGATCGACTACCTGACCGGCAAGTCGAGGCCAAAGCGCCTGCATGAAGTGACGATGGCGCTGTGCGCCGAGATGCTGGTCATCTCGGGCCTGGCCGCCACCAGCGAGGAAGCCCACGCCAAGCTGCAGCACGCCCTGGATTCGGGCGAAGCCGCCGAGCGTTTCGCGCGCATGGTCACCGCCCTGGGCGGCCCGGCCGACCTGATGGACAAGCCGGACGCCCACCTGGCCAAGGCGCCGGTCGTGGTGCCGGTGCCGGCCCTGGAATCGGGCTACGCCTGCTCGACCGACTGCCGCGGCCTGGGCCTGGCGGTGGTGGCGCTGGGCGGCGGCCGCGTGCGTCCGCAGGATCCGATCGACTTCGCCGTCGGCCTGACCGACCTGGTCGAACTCGGTAACAAGGTCGAAGCGGGCCAGCCGATCGCGCTGGTGCATGCACGTACGCAGGAAGCGGCGCAGCAGGCGGTGCGCCAGGTGCAGGCGGCTTACCGCATCGCTGCCGAGGCGCCGGCTGCGCAGCCGATGATCCACAAGACCATTCGTCCGTAAAACAGCCAACGTCGTCCCCGCGCAGGCGGGACCCAGGTTTTTATGCGCTGTCGAAACGCATCCAGCTTGGGTTCCCGCCTTCGCGGGAACGACGGTAATCGGAGTTCCCATGAAATACGAAAAACTCATCGAAGAAGCCCGCGCCGCACGCGAACTGGCCTACACCCCGTACTCGAAGTTCAAGGTTGGCGCGGCACTCGAGTGCAAGGACGGCCGCATCTTCCGCGGCTGTAACGTGGAGAACGCGTCCTACGGCCTGTGCAACTGCGCCGAGCGCACCGCCTTCTTCTCGGCCATCGCCCACGGCTACAAGCCGGGCGACTTCACGGCCCTGGCCGTGATCGGCGACACCGACGGTCCGATCGCCCCCTGCGGCGCCTGCCGCCAGGTGACGCTCGAACTGGGCGGCAACGAGCTGCCGGTCGTGCTGACCAACCTGAAGGGCGACCTGCTCGAGACCACGGCCGCCGGCCAGCTGCCGAATGCCTTCGGCGGCTGGGATCTGCAGAAGTAAGCTGCCACCGCCGCGGGCCGCGTACGGGTCGTCAGACGCGTATGCGGCCCTTGAGCTCTCTTACCGAGGCCTGCCACGCCTCCGATTCCCCGGATTCATCCCACAGTTCCATCAACTCGGAAGGACCGGCGAGCACGCGATCGAGTGCACGGCGCGCCTTCGCCGCCAGGTCTGCCGAGGGCAGGAGCTGGCTGCGCTCGACCCAGGCGTCGACCTCTTCCGGTAAGTCGTCCGCCGTGCCGGGATTGCCCTGCAGCCGGGCCACCACTTCAGCCGCCGCAATGGCTTCGGACGCCTCCGGCGCCTCGAGCTCGTCCTCGCCGGCCTCGAGCACCGTGTCGAGCGTCGCCTCGACAAAGCCCAGGTCATCGTATTCGTCCAGCTGTGCTGCCCAATCGCATGCGTCATCGTTTCCGAATGACTCCCGAGACCACGCTCCCATTTGGCTCTCCCTGTGTGTACGGCACCGGTTTCAGGCATTGTAATCAATCGCCGCTATGTCCGTTTCCGCACCGAACGGCTTCATTCCCGGTCGTATGCTGGGGGTGATACCACGTTTATGCCCTGGAAATGACCACGCCCACCTCCGCCAGAACCGACGCCAGGACCGATGAGGCGTCGGCGGCACCAAAGAAACGACGCCGCGCCGCGCCCTTGTCGCTCGCTGCCTGGAAGCAATTTATCCGCGTGGCAAAACCTTACTGGCTGGGCGAAGAAAAAGGAAAGGCCTGGCTCCTGCTGGCGCTGCTGATCGTGCTGATGCTGGTCGAGACCAAGCTGGCCGTCATGCTGAACGACCAGTCCGGCGAGATGACTTCGGCGCTGGCGGCCAGGGAAGGCGGCCGCTTCTGGAAATCGGTGAGGATGTGCCTGTTCGTGCTGGCCTTCGCGGTGCCGGTCTATGCCTTCTATTACTACATGCGCGACCTGTTCGCCAACAAGTGGCGGCGCTGGCTGACCGGGCGCTTCCTCGACGGCTATCTGAAAGAGCGCAGGTATTACGAACTGGGCTCGAGCAGCGAGATCGACAATCCCGACCAGCGTATCAGCGAAGACATCAATACTTTTACGGGCAGGTCGATCAACTTCCTGCTGATCTTCCTGGGCTCGGTCATGCAACTGGTGGCCTTCAGCGCCGTGCTGTGGTCGATTTCCCACCTGCTGGTCGGCGTGCTGGCCGTGTATGCGACGCTCGGCACCGTCGTCGCCCTCTGGATATTCGGCACCCCGCTGATCCACCTGAATTTCTGGCAGCTGAGGCGTGAGGCGGACTTCCGCTTCAGCCTGATGCGTGTGCGCGAAAACGCGGAATCGATTGCGTTCTATCGCGGCGAAGACCAGGAGCGGATGCACATCGACAGTAAACTGGACAAGGTAATCCAGAATTATGGACGCCTCATCAAGAAGCAGCGCTCCCTCAACTTTTTCCAGCGCACCTTCAGCCAGCTCACCCTGGTGCTGCCGGGCGTGATCCTGGCCGATGGCGTCCTGTCCGGCGAACTGGAAGTCGGGCGGGCGATCCAGGCGGCCGGTGCGTTCACCGCGGTGCTCGGCGCCGTCGGCGTCATCGTCGACAACTTCGAGAGCCTGAGCCGCTTCGTGGCGGGCATCGGCCGCCTGGAGGCCCTGTCCGAACTCGTGCTGCCCGGCGCGGCGCCCGACACCGCTGCCGTCGACGGCCGGCATCCGCGCATCCAGCGGCATCCGGGCGGGCAGCTCGCGCTGGAATCCCTGACCTTGCATCCGCCGCAATCCGAGCGCGTGCTGATCCGGGAACTGAGCCTGGTGCTGAAGCCGGGCGATGCACTGCTCATCACCGGCGACAGCGGCTGCGGCAAGAGTTCGCTGCTGCGTGCGATCGCCGGCCTGTGGCACACGGGCAGCGGCGCCATCCATCATCCGCCGCTGGAAGAGTTCTTCTTCCTGCCCCAGCAGCCCTATCTGCAGCATGGGACGCTGCGCAGCCAGCTCATCTATCCGAGTGCGCATTCCGACCTCAGCGACGCGCAGTTGCTGGCGATCCTGGAGCAGGTCCACCTGCCGCAGCTGGCCGAACGCGTGGGCGGCCTGGAGGCGGTGCAGGACTGGGAAAAGCTGCTGTCGGTGGGCGAGCAGCAGCGCCTGGCCTTCGGCCGCGTGCTGGTGCATGCGCCGCGCATCGTGATCCTGGACGAAGCGACCAGCGCCCTCGACAGCGGCAACGAAGCCTCGCTCTACGCACGCCTGCGCGACAGCGGCGCCACCCTGATCAGCATCGCCCACCGTCCCGCCGTGCTGCGCCATCACACCCATGTGCTGCACCTGATGGGGGAGGGCGCCTGGGAAGTGCATGAGGCGGGCGGTTTCCAGTTCGACGCCGCGCCCGACGAAGGTGACGCCACCGCGGGCAGCGCAGGAAAGCCGCAAGCGGCGCGGCCGGCGCGAGAAGCGGCGGCCGTGACTTGAAATCCTGACCACAACCTCCAACATGGGGGCTATCCGGAATCACATTGAGGAGGCAAGGCCATGAGCCCGCAAGATTCACAGATGTTGCATGATTTCCTGAGCCAGCTGATCCAGGCGCGCGGGATCCAGAAGGATGCGGAAGCCGATGCGCTGATCCAGCGCGCGGTTGCCCAGCAGCCGGACGCCGCCTATCTGCTGGTGCAGCGCTCGCTGCTGCTGGAGCAGGCGCTGAAGAATGCCAAGGGGCAGATCGCCCAGCTGGAAGACCAGCTCCGCGGCGCCCAGCAGGGCGACCGGCGTTTCCTGGACGCCAATTCGTGGGGCAATAGCGGCGAGTCGCATCCCGCCAATGCGCCGATGCAGCAGGAGCGGCGCGAGTACCAGCGAGAGTCCCAGCCGCCGCAATACCAGCAGCCATACCAGCAGCCATACCAGCAGCCGCCGGTGTCGGGCGGCATGTTCGGATCGCGCTCCGGCGGCTTCCTTGGCGGCGGCCTGCTGGGCTCGATCGCGGCCACGGCGGCGGGCGTTGCGGCCGGCAATTTCCTGTTCCAGGGCATCGAGAACATGTTCGGCCACCACGGCCAGGGCGGCAACCACCTGCTGAACAGCGAGGACCAGGGCAACAACCTGTTCAACGACCAGTCGGGCAGCTCGCTGGCCGACCAGGCCGGCCTGGGCGACGTCGGTTCCTCGGGCAATCGCCTGCTCGACAGCGGCTCGGGCGACGTGGCTTCGGAGGGCCTGTTCGACAGCGGCCTCGACGATGGCGGCAGCCTGGACAACAATGGCGGCTTCTTCGACGGCGACGGTTCCGACGAGGGCCTGTTCGGCTGATCGTCCCGGCTGTTCAGGGCTTGTCGAACAGCTGCCCGGCCTGCCACGGGTCGTAGGTCCCGACATTCCACACATGACCTTCGCGGTCGCGGCACAGGAAGCCGCGGCTGCCGAATTCGGTGTCGGCCGGCTCCTGCAGGATCATCGCGCCGGCATCGCGGGCGCGTTCGCAGACGCGGTCGGCGTCCCTGACCTGCAGGTAGACGGTCTGGGTTTCGCGGCCGCCGATCTCGTCCGGCTGGGCCAGCAGGCGGCCGTATTCGCCTTCGCTGCTGACCGAACCCAGCATGATCATGCCGCCGTCCAGGGTCAGCTGGGCATGGGCGATGGCGCCGTCGCCGCCGGGCACCGCCAGCTGGCATTCGAAGCCGAAGACCTCGCACAGCCAGTCGATGGCGGCCGCCGCGTCGCGGTAGCGCAGGCAGGGAATGGCGATCGATGGCATGGCAGCTCCTTTATCGTTTCACATCTGCTGGAACAGATAGGTGTGGTTGCGGCTCACCTCCAGCTCGAAGGGATGGCCGCGCAGCTTCAGCATATGGCGTCCGCGCAGGTCGCGCGTGACTTCGCCGATGGCGTCCACGCGCACCAGGGTCGAGCGGTGGATGCGCCAGAACTCGTCCGGGTCGAGCTCTTCGGCCAGCTCTTTCAGGGTCTTGCGGATCAGGAATTCGGCGCCGGCCGTCTGCACCCGCGTGTACTTCTCGTCCGACTGGAAGAACAGCACTTCGCGCGTGCTCACCATGCGCAGGCTGGAACCGACCTGGGCCTGGATCCAGCGCAGGTAGCCGTTCTTCGGCTGCGGCGAGCCCTTGTTTTCGAGCAGAGAGGTGAGCTTCGCCAGCTGCTGGCCGATGTCCGGCTGGGCGGGCGTATGCGCCTGCAGGCGCTTATTGAGCCGATCCCGCAGGCGCGCGCAGGTGGTGGCCAGGCGTTCCGCGCTCACCGGCTTGAGCAGGTAGTCGAGGGCGCCCTGTTCGAAGGCGTCCAGCGCGTACTGGTCGTAGGCGGTGGCGAACACGATGTGCGAACGCCGGTACAGCTGGCGCGCAGCCTCGATGCCGCTCATGCCCGGCATGCGGATGTCGAGGAAGGCGATGTCGGGCTGATGCTGCTCGCCGAGGGCGACGGCCTCGACGCCGTTGGCCGCCTCGGCGACGATGCGCAGTTCGGGCCAGACGGCGGCCAGGCGCGCGCGCAGCAGGTCGCGCATCGGCGCTTCGTCGTCGGCGATCATGGCGGTCAGCGCGCGCTCATTGCTCATGCGGTCTCCATCATCTTGTAGGGCAGCTTGATCAGGGCGCAGGCGCCGCCGCTCGGGGGCATCTGGATCACCAGCTCGGCCTTGTCGCCGTACAGCAGCTGCAGGCGTTCGCGGATATTCGCCAGGCCGATGCCGTCGTCGGCGTGCGGGTCGATGCCGACGCCGTCGTCGCAGACCTCGACGTGCAGGGTGGCGCCATCGACGTAGGCGCGCACGGTCACGGTGCCGCCGGCGATCTTCGGCTCCAGGCCGTGCTTGATCGAATTCTCGATCAGGGTCTGCAGCATCATCGGCGGGAAGGGCGCGCTGCCGAGGAACATCGGGACCTCGAAGCGCACGTTCAGCCTTTCCTTCATCCGCGCCTGCATGATGGCCAGGTAGGCCTTCGACAGCTCGACCTGCTTGCCCAGCGTGCCGCCGTCGCGGGCGCGCATCTGCGGCAGGGTCGAGCGCAGGTACTCGATCAGGTGGGCGTGCACCCGCGCGGCTTCCGGCGGATCGGTCTCGATCAGCTGGCCGATCAGGGCCAGGGTATTGAACAGGAAGTGGGGTTCGACCTGGGCCTGCAGCGCCGCCATCTGCGCCTCCATCAGGCGCCGTTCCAGGGTGGCGACGTTGGCCTGCATGGTCGCTTCCTTCGCCACCAGTTCGGCTTTTCTCTTGCCGCCGGCCAGCACCTTGACGCCGAACGAGGCGATGAAATACCAGGCCGCCACCTGTTCCAGGTTCAAGGGAATGCAGACGAGGAAGGCGAGGAACCAGGTCAGCGCCAGCTGGCGCCATTCGACCACGGCCAGCCAGTCGAAGAAGCGCCACCACAGCACGCTGGCTTCGCGGAAGGCATCGCGCAGGAAGTCGAGCCCTGAATTGATCTGGCTGGCACGCATGATACTTCTCCTTACTGCTCGCGCACGCTGCGGCGGCGGTCGATCACGAAGGCGCCGACCACGACCTTGACGGCCATGAACAGGACGAACAGGAACAGGGCCAGCGGCAGGATGCTGATCACGAAAGCCAGCAGGATGCAGCAGGCCAGCATGGCCGGCCAGGGCATGGCGGCGATGGTGCGGGCGCCGCGGCGGCAGGCGCGGACGATGTCGTGGGCGACGTCTTCCATGCTGTCGCAGAAGGTTTTGAAGTTGGCGCTTTTCATGGTTCGGGACTCCTGTGTTGTACTTCGATGGAATCACTGTAATCCCGCCGGCAGCGCAGCTCCAGCATGCTCCGACGAAATGCAGGAAACATGGGATGGCCGGTCATGCAGACAGATAAATGGAAGGATATTGTAGTATTGCAAACCCGGAATATTCCCCTACGCCATGACCACCAACGCCTATTTTTCGCAGCTGGCTTCGTACAACCGATGGATGAACGGCAAGCTGTATGACGCGGCCGCCGCCTTGCCGGAGGAAGAACTGCGCCGCGACCGGGGCGCGTTTTTCGGCTCGGTTTTCGGCACCCTCAACCATATCGCGATCGGCGATATCCTCTGGTTCAAGCGGATTGCCCGCTGCCTGCCCGATTTCGCGTCCCTGAAGTGCGTGGAGCAGTTGCCGCCGCCGGGCTTCCCGAACACGCCGCTGCGCGACACCCTGGCCGAACTGGCCGGGCTCCGGGCCATGCTGGATGAAGCGATCATCGCGTTCTGCGCGGAAGTCACGCCGGTCCGGTTGGGCGGCGCCTTCGAATGGACGTCGACCAGGGGCATCCCGAGCAGGAAGGTGCTCGGCGACGTGCTCCTGCACGTCTTCAACCACCAGACCCATCATCGCGGGCAGGCGACCACCCTGTTTTCGCAGATGGGCATCGATGTCGGCGCGACCGACCTGCTCCTGCTGCTGCCGGACGCCCCATGACCCGCACCGGCCGCCTGTTCCAGCTGATGGATGCCCTGCGCGGCAGCCGCCGCCCGGTCACGGCAGCAAGCCTGGCCGAGCGGCTCGGCGTGTCCGAGCGCACCATCTACCGCGACATCCAGAGCCTGGCCCAGCTCGGCGCGCCGGTCGAGGGCTCGGCCGGCGTCGGCTACCTGCTGCGCAGCGGCTTCTTCCTGCCGCCGCTGATGTTCGACGCCGACGAGCTGGAAGCGCTGGTGCTGGGCGCGCGCTGGGTGAGTCACCAGGGCGATGCCGGCTTGAGCGACGCCGCCAGGCGCGCGCTGGCGAAGATCGCGACCGCCACCCCGCGCGACCTGCGCGACCACATGGCCGAGACCAGCCTGTGGGTGCCGGTGGCGCCCGCCAATGCCCAGCCGGATGCCTTCGTGCAGCCGGCGCGCGAAGCGATCCGGCGTCAATGCAAATTGCATATCGCCTACCGCGACGAGCAGGGCACGCCCTCGGAGCGCCTGGTGTGGCCGTTCGCGCTCGCCTTCTTCCAGGAGCGCCGCGTGATGGCGGCCTGGTGCGAGCTGCGCGACGCCATCCGCCATTTCCGCGTCGACCGCATCGTGCACGCCGAGCTGGGCAGCGAACGCTATCCGACGCCGCGCCACGCCCTGCTGAAACAGTGGCGGGCGATGTACGACATTCCCGATCACTCCTGACAGGATCTGTCATAGCCATTCACTAAGATTGCCGCATTCTCAACCTGAAGGAGACGGCAATGCAGCTCTACTACCACCCGATTTCGTCCAACGCCCGCCGCGCACTGATGGCGGCCGACCACCTCGGCATCCAGCTCGACCTCATCGAATGCAATCTGATGAGCGAGGCCGACCGCCGCCGCCTCGGCGAAGTCAACGACAACAACAAGATCCCGGTGCTGGTGGACGACGGCTTCGTGCTGTGGGAATCCTGCGCGATCATGCAATACCTGGCCGACAGCAAGCCGGGCCAGACGGTCTATCCGCAGGACCCGCTGGCGCGCGCCGACGTCAACCGCTGGATGTTCTGGGCCTGCCAGCACTTCGCGCCGGCGATCGGCGTGATCGCCTGGGAAAACGTGTGGAAGAAGATGGTGACCGGGCAGGACGCCGACGTGAACGAACTGGCGCGCGGCGCCGCCGACCTGGCCCAGGCGGCGGCCGTGCTGGACAAGCACCTGGCCACCCGCCGCTGGCTGGTGTGGGAGGGCGTCACCCTGGCCGACTATGCGGTGGCCGCCCCGCTGATGTACCGCGAACGCGCCCGCCTGCCGCTGGACGAGTACCCGCACCTGCTGGCCTGGCTTGAGCGCGTGCAGGCCCTGCCGGCCTGGCGCAATACCGAAGCGGTCTGGTAAAAAAAATTTTCAAACACTTGTCGATTTCGTTCATCATCACTCGTCGTCGAAATGCAGGGCCGATTTTTCACTCACCTTTCAACATGGGGATGTCATGAACAAGCAGATCTTCGTCAACCTGCCGGTCAAGGACCTGGACAAGTCCAAGGCTTTCTTCAACGCGCTCGGCTACGGCTTCAACCCGCAGTTCACCAACGAGAGCGGGGCCTGCATGGTCATCGCGGAGGGCAGCATCTACGCGATGCTGCTGACCGAGCCCTTCTTCAAGACCTTCATCGACAAGCCGATCGTGCAGGCGAAGGAGGCGACGGAGGTGCTGGTCTGCCTGAGCTGCGAGAGCCGCGAAGAGGTCGACGGCCTGGTGGCGAAGGCCGTCGCCGCCGGCGGCCACACCCCGCGCCCGCCGCAGGACCACGGCTTCATGTACGCCCACGCCTTCGAAGACCTGGACGGCCACATCTGGGAACTGGTGTGGATGGCGCCCCAGGCCTGACCGCTTCAACGCACAATCGACAAGGAGACATCATCATGAGCAAGCAAGTCATCTTCAACCTGCCGGTCAAGAACCTGGAAAAATCCAAGGCCTTCTTCGCCAGCCTCGGCTTCGGCTTCAATCCGAACATGTCCAACGAGAGCGCGGCGATGGTGGTCATCGAGAAGGACAAGATCAGCGCCATGCTGACCACCGAGGACTTCTTCAGGAGCCTGATCGACAAGCCGGTGGCGCAGGCGAAGGAAGCCAACGAGGTCATCATCTGCCTGATGTGCGAGACCCGCGAGGAAGTGGCGGGCCTGGTGGAGAAGGCCGTCGCCGCCGGCGGACGCGCTCCGCATCCGCTGGAAGACCACGGTTTCATGGTCACCCAGGGATTCGAGGATATCGATGGCCACCTCTGGAACCTGGTCTGGATGGCGCCAGCCTGAAAAAACCTCCATGGCGGCGTTGCATCGTCTCGCCGTACTAGCGTACTGTCTTCGACGATGCGCCTTGCCCTGGAGGTTTTTCAGGCTGGCGCGTCTACTCAGGCTTCGTCCCAGTAACGCTTCAGCAGCCCGTAGTTGACCGTATCGGCGAACTCGCCGGACACGAACCAGCGTTCGGGCATGAAGCCTTCCTTCCTGAAGCCGAGCTTTTCCAGGACCCGCGCGGAAGCCGCGTTGCGCGGGTCGATGTCGGCTTCGATGCGGTTCAGGTCCAGCGCATCGAAGCCGTGCCGGATTGCCGCGCGCAGCGCTTCGGTCGCATAGCCCTGGCCCCAGTGGCGGCTGCCGAGCGCATAGCCGATCTCGCAGCGGCGGTTGGATCCGAAGAAGTGATGCAGGCCCACGTTGCCGATCAATTCACCGGTGGACAGCAGCTCGATGCCGAAGCGGGCTTCGCTGCCGTCCGCCTGCGCGGCCAGGATGGCCCTGATCGATTCCTCGGCCTGGGCGATGTCGGTCCAGGGTTCGCGGCTCCAGTAGCGCGCCACGTCGCGGTCGGAGAAGACGGCGTAATGCGCCGGGATGTCGGCCTCGAGCAGCGGGCGCAGCCTGAGGCGGGCGGTCTCGATGGTGGGGAGATGGATCGTGGGCATGACGGACCTCGGGGTCGGGAAAGCTTGCTAGTCTAGCACTGTCGAGTATTGACAACACGTCGGAAAATTGTCTTTATTCCAAGGTCCGATCTGGCTAGGATGGCTTTTCATCCCTGTCGCGAGGTCACTATGCTGCGCACTATTCTGCTTGCATGTTTCGCCCTCAGTTTCACGCCCGCCGTGCTTGCCCAGAGTGGGTCTCCCGCCAACAACGAGGTCCCGCTGATCGAGCGCGCCAAGCTGTTCGGCAATCCCAGCAAGACCGCCGGCAGCATCAGCCCGGACGGCAAATGGCTGTCGTGGATCGCCCCGCGCGACGGCGTGCTGAACGTATGGGTGGCGCCGATCGGCGCGCCGAACGAGGCCAGGCCGCTGACGGCGGAGAAGACGCGGCCGATCCGCACGGTGTACTGGGCGCCCGATTCGAAGTCGCTGCTGTTCATCAACGACAAGGGCGGCGACGAGAACTTCCTGCTGTACGGCGTCGACATCGCCGGCGGCAGGCAGACCCTGCTCACGCCCTTTGAAAAGACCCGGGTCCAGGTCATCAACATCAGCCGCCACGTCAAGGACCGCATCCTCGTCGGCATCAACAACCGCGACCCGCGCTGGCACGACGCCTACAGCCTGGACCTGAAGAGCGGCAAGCTGAGCCTCGTCTACAAGAACGTCGACGACTACGGCGACCTGTTCGCGGACGAGCAGCTGAACCTGCGCGTGGCCAGCAAGTCGCGCAAGGACGGCGGCATCGACTACTACCGGCTCGGCACGGGCAAGGACACGGGCAAGGCCGAGGCCACGCCCTTCGTCAGGGTCGGCCTTGACGATGCGCTGACCACCTCGCCGCAGGGCTTCACGACCGACGGCAAGACCCTGTACTGGAGCGACTCGCGCGGCCGCGACACGGCGGCGCTGGTGGCCCAGGAGATCGCCACCGGCGCGACCAGGGTCGTGGCCCAGGATGCGCGTGCCGACATCGGCGCGGCGCTGTTCGATCCGCGCACCGGGCGCGCCCAGGCCTACGAGCTCGAATACCTGAAGCGCGACTACGTGCCGCTCGACCGCGCGGTGGCGCCCGACCTCGACTATCTGAAGGAGCACGTGAAGGGCGACCTGACGATCCGCTCGCGCGACGATGCGGACAGCAAATGGGTGATCGTCGTCGATCCGGTCTCGGCGCCGGCCGCGACCTGGCTCTACGAGCGCAAGGGCAAGCGCCTGAGCAAGCTGTTCACCTCGCGTCCCGAACTGGAGGGCGCGCCGCTGGTCGCCATGTTCCCGCAGGAGATCCGCTCGCGCGACGGCCTGACCCTGGTGTCCTACCTGTCGCTGCCGAAGGCCGCGGGCGCGGATGCGAACGGCAAGGCCGTGCGCCCGGTGCCGATGGTGCTGCTGGTGCACGGCGGCCCATGGGGACGCGACCGATACGGCTATTATTCCTTCCACCAGTGGCTGGCCAACCGCGGCTACGCGGTGCTGTCGGTGAACTTCCGCGGCTCCACCGGCTTCGGCAAGGCCTTCATCTCGAAGGGCGACCTGCAGTGGGGCCGCAAGATGCACGACGACCTGCTCGACGCCGTCGACTGGGCCGTCAAGAATGGCGTCACCACGCGCGAGAAGGTCGCCATCATGGGCGGTTCCTACGGCGGCTACGCAACCCTGGCCGGCATGAGCTTCACGCCCACCACCTTCGCCTGCGGCGTCGACATCGTCGGCCCCTCGAACCTGTTCACGCTGCTGGAGACGATTCCGCCGTACTGGGAGGCGTTCAAGCAGCAGTTCTACAAGCGCATGGGCGATCCGACCACCGAGGAAGGCCGCGCGCTGCTGAAGGAACGCTCGCCGCTCAACTTCGCCGACAAGATCTCGAGGCCCCTGCTGATCGGGCAGGGCGCGAACGACCCGCGGGTCAATGTGCGCGAATCCGACCAGATCGTCGCGGCGATGAATGCGCGGCGCATTCCGGTGACCTATGTCGTGTTCCCGGACGAGGGGCACGGTTTCGCGCGGCCGGTCAACGGCATCGCCTTCAACGCCGTCTCCGAAAACTTCCTGGCGCCCTGCCTGGGCGGTCGCGCGGAGCCGATCGGCGATGCGCTGAAGGCCTCCACCGCCGAGGTCAGGCAGGGCGCCGAATTCGTGCCCGGCCTGAAGGAGGCCGCGGGCGTCAGGTAGCGCGCTCTCCGTGCACGAGGGACAGGACCATCGCCGTGATCACGCGCTCGGCATCCTCGAAGTCCTGTCCCGTCATCTCGGTCCGGCCCAGCACCAGGGTCATCTGCGCCGCGAAATCGGCATAGGACTGGGTCATGGCCCACACCGCGAACAGCAGGTGGGTGGCGTCGACCGGCGCGATGCGCCCGTCCGCGATCCAGCGCTCGAACACGGCGATGTCCTGGCGCAGCAGGGGCACCACGCGCTCGCGGATCTGCGCGCCGTACAGCTTGGCGCCGCCGATCACTTCCATCGCATACACGCGCGAGGCCAGCGGCTGCTCGCGCGAGAAGCGCAGCTTGGCCGCGACGTAGGCGCGCAGCACGTCGGCCGGGTCCCGGCCCGTGTCGGCCAGGCTGGCCATGCGCGCCAGCCAGTCGTCCAGCACGTCGTCCAGCACGCGTTCGTAGAGCGCCTGCTTGGTCGGGAAGTAGTACATCAGGTTCTGCTTCGAGAGGCCGGCGCGCTCGGCGACTTCCTGGATCGGCGTGCCCTCGAAGCCGCGTTCGGCGAACAGGCGCACGGCTTCGCGCAGGATCGCGCCCTCGACCTCTTCGCGGTGCTGGACTCTTTTGCCGGGCAGGGTGTCGTTGGCGGACGTGATCGTGGTCGTGGTCATGGCTATCCTGATCATGATTGGGCGCGCAGGAAGTCGAGCAGCAGCGGCTCGTGCGCATAAGCGACGTTGAAGCGGAACCAGGGCGTTTGCGGCGGCCGCAGGCTGAAGAATTCGCCGGGCGCCAGCAGGATGCCGGCGCGCAGCGCGCGTTCGGCGATCGTCCTGCCGTTGCGCTCCGGCGTGGCGGGAGTCGCCCAGCCGGCGCTGACGAACATGCCGCCGCGCGGGCGCGCCAGCGGCTGCAGGCCGGCCTCGACCAGCTTTTCCCGGGCGCGCTCGCCGGCCTCGATCAGTTGCTGGGCCAGGCGCTCGGTCTGGCGCCGGTAGGCGCGGCTGCTGACCGCATCGAACACGGCGCGCTCGTTCACCTCCGAAGTCGTCAGCCCGGTGAGCATCTTGACCCGCACCAGTTCCGGAATCAGCGAGCCGGACGCGCAGATCGAACCGACCCTCAGCACCGGCGACAGGGTCTTGGAAAAGCTGCCGATGCGGATCACGCGGCGCAGGCCGTCCATCGCCGCCAGCGAGGCGTCGCCGGGGGCCGCCAGCTCGCGGTAGATGTCGTCCTCGACCAGCCAGAAATCGAAGGCTTCGGCCAGCGCCAGCAGGCGGTGGGCCTGGGCCTGCGACAGCGAGGTGCCGAGGGGATTCTGCAGCACCGTGTTGACGAACATGA
>Ga0308169_10003659_pt1 | contig 14857 bp, 10 predicted proteins | sample PhyBR1_2_FD_202139 | JGI IMG/M metagenome (GOLD analysis project Ga0308169, IMG submission 202139) | Phyllosphere microbial communities from UC Gill Tract Community Farm, Albany, California, United States - DLSLSB.R1 | ecosystem: Host-associated > Plants > Phyllosphere > Unclassified | place... | reverse complement strand
GCCGGTACGGCAATACGATCTTTCTCGGTGAAATCGGCGATGGTCTTGACCTTGGGATTGTTGCTGACCAAGTAGTACGGGAAGTTACCCAGGGAAGCGACGGCCTTGACGTTCTGTTTGCCGTGGGTGCGGTCCCAGATGGTCAGCAGTGGGCCGACACCGGCACCGGCAATGTCGATCGAGCCGGAGAGCAGCGCGTCATTGACGGCGGCGCCGCCAGACAGTTGGGTCCAGTCGACCTTGATGTCGATACCTTCCTGCTTGCCGTATTTCTCGATGAGGTTCTGGTCGCGTACCACGTTGAGCAGCAGGTAAACGATGCCGAACTGTTCGGCGATGCGGATCTCACCTTCGGCCTGCGCGGTGGCCGGTGCAACCAGGCTACCGGCCAAGAGGCTGACACCCAGGCCGACGGTCGCGGCCAGCCGTGCGAATGGAATATTCCTGGACATGGTCATGCTCCGATCAGAAAGGCGCGTCGCCCTGGATGGTGGTACGAAACAGCTTGCGGCGCAGATGACTAGGGCAGCCAGCAGCCAGGTGGATCAGCGAACGGTTGTCCCAGAACACCAGGTCATGGGGCTGCCACTGGTGGCGGTAGATGTTTTGCGGCAACACACTGTGTGCGTAGAGTTGGGCGAGCAGGTCCCGGCTTTCGTCTTCTGGCAGACCAACGATGCGGGTGGTGAAACCTTCACTGACGAACAGCGCTTTGCGGCCGTTTTCCGGGTGGGTGCGCACAATGGGGTGCACGACTTCCGCGACCTGGGCAAGCTGCTCGGGCGTCAACGTGGGGCGCCAGTTGCCTTCGAATTTGGTTTCGCTGTAGCGCGCGGTGTAGGAGTGGGCAGCACTGCGGCCTTCGACGGCTTTGCGCAGGTGCTCGGGCAATTGGTCCCAGGCGTTGTGCATGTCGGCGAACAGGGTGTCGCCGCCTTCAGAGGGCAACTCCTGGGCGTGCAGCATCGAGCCCAGGCTCGGCAGTTCTTTATAGGAGAGGTCCGAATGCCAGAATTTGCCCGCGTCACCCAGGCCGATGGATTGGCCGTTTTCGATGATGTTCGAGACGATCAGGATTTCCGGATGGTTGGCCAGCAGGAACTGTTTGAGCACATGGATCTGCAGCACGCCGAATCGACGGCTGAAGTCGATTTGTTGCTCGGGAGTGATACGTTGATCACGGAAAACCACGACATGATGGTCCAGGTGCGCGCGATGAATGCGCACGAAATCTTCGTCGTTGACCGGACGGGTCAAATCGAGGCCGACGATCTCGGCACCGACGCTGCCGGGAAATGGGCGAATCTCGAAGGTTTGGGCGGTAGGGATCGCTGTTGGAACAGTAGAGGCGGCGGACATGAGTTCACTCCCGGTCAGACAGGAGAGTGACTTTATAGATATAAGAGCGGCGGTTTAAATACCGTTAATGAATATCTATAGATGGGAACGTTGCGGTGAAAACTCGGCAACGGTCTGCGCCATGGGATAAACCGGCGAAGCGAAACGTTAAGTTCATAGCAACATGACACCAGGCTGTAAGACATCGCAGAAACGCAATGTGGGCGCCAAGAGCCGCGTGTTTAGCCGCTTACAAGCCGAAAACCTTGCCGTTTGACAAGCCGCCAGGCAGCCTCTAGTGTGCATTGGATCCAATTATCCAACCATTGTAACAAGGAGGATAGCGTAACCGTGACGCAGAAGCCGAACCCTTTGAACAGCATCAAGATCAGCGGTCCTATTCCCGCCCATCTTGCTCGCTCCGTAATTGAAGAAACCTTGCGCAATGCCATTCTCGATGGTCGATTGCCGTGCGGTACCGCCATGCGCCAGCAAGAACTGGCCAGCCTGTTCGGTGTCAGCCGCATGCCGGTACGCGAGGCCTTGCGCCAGCTCGAAGCACAGTCGTTGCTGCATGTGGTGACGCACAAGGGCGCGGTGGTGGCGCCGCTGATCGAAGACAACTCGGCGGAGACCTATGCCCTGCGCATGCTGCTGGAGTCTGAAGCCCTGCGCTTGTCGGCCCCGCTGCTGACCGCAGACGATATTGCCGAGGCGCAAGCCTATATCAATGCCCTGGAACGGGAGAAAGACTACACCGAGATCGGCCGCCTCAATCGACTGTTTCACATGGTCCTGTACGGCAAGGCGCCTAACCAACGGCTACTCAAGCTGGTCGAACATGGCTTGAATGAAGAAGAGCGCTTTTTGCGTTTCAACCTTGAGGCGATGGGCCTGGGCGAAACCTCCCAGGAAGATCACCGGGAACTGCTGAACCTGGTGGCGCAAAAGAAGATCGAAGAGAGCGTCCTGACACTGCGCAATCACCTGACCCGGGGCATGGAAGTGATCGCCCACTATCTCAGTGGCCTTGAAACGACCGGCAAATAGATTTCCCACCGCAACGCTGCCCCTACGTTGCGGAGCCTCCACTGATCAGGGAGCGCTCCGCGTCATAGACCCCGATGTTAAAGCCTGATTAGATAAACCCACTGCTGTTCGGGAAACTTCCCACCTTCAAAGAATAAGTTACTCACCCCACGTAACTTCTCGAAAAAACATCTCATACACTTATAAGCTCATCCAAACGTTTAACCCGATTATTATCTCCCGCTGATCATCAAGCCTCTCAACTGACCGTGCCAGCCCAGGCCTTTGGCGTGCCTTGCGCGTGGCCCGGTTGAACTCCACCTGTCTACTTCCGGCTGCAAAAGCCATCACTGCTTAACGAGCAGTCGCGACAACTTATAGGCATCAACCATGTACCCAACTTTGCTTGAACAAAAAAAACAGCAACTCTGCAGCCATTTGTTATTTGAAGAAATAACATCACTCGGTAAGTTACAACGTTTCATGGAAAGCCATGTGTTTGCAGTATGGGATTTCATGACCCTCACCAAACGCCTGCAACAGGACCTGACCTGCACGCGCCTGCCTTGGCTCCCCCCGACCGACCCACACGCCGCCCGCCTGATCAACGAGATCGTACTGGGCGAGGAGTCGGACGAGCATCCGGAGCACGGCTACTGCAGCCACTTTGAGCTGTATCGGGAAGCGATGCTCGAGGTGGGTGCCAGCACCGCCGCCATCGATACCTTTATCTCGCTGCAACGCCAAGGCTTGGACGCCCAGGCGGCCTTGCAACAGGTCGATGTACCGCATGGCGTGGCCCGCTTCGTCGAGAGCACCTTGCGCATCGCCTTCAACGCGCCTACTCACTGTGTCGCCGCGACGTTCCTGCACGGCCGTGAGAGTGTCATCCCGGCGATGTTCGAACGCCTGTTGCAGGGCAGCGGGCTCATCAACCGACAGGCTCCCATCCTGGGTCATTACCTGAAGCGTCACATCGAGTTGGACACCCAGGGCCATGAGCCAGGGGCGCAACAGTTGCTCCAACGCCTGATCGGCAACGATGCAAACCGCAGGGAACAAGCCGAGCGCGCCGCACTCGACGCCCTGGAAAACCGCATCAGCTTCTGGGACACCGTGCGGACCTCGTTGCAAGGGGTGCGCCCATGAATGCCTCTGACTACCGCCCCATTGCCGAGGATTGGGAACACCGTGCAACCATCCGCACACGCCCTCGCCGCGTGCTGGAGAACGACGACAACCTGATCTACCCACTGGGTCGCCAGCCACTCGTGGCGTGCGCGACGTTTCTCGAACACTGCTCGCAATGGCGCGACTTTGTACTGGTGCAAAGCTTCTACAAATTCATCAACGACGTGGTGATTTTCGAGACCGAGATCGTCGACAAGACCGCCCGCAGCATTGCCAAGAATCGCTTTGCCGTGCCCTTCCCCCTCGCCTGTCGCTACGACGCAATGACCATCGTGGTGGACGAGGACTACCATGCCCTGGTCGCGCTGGACTTCCTGCAGCAAACCGTCGAAATGACCGGCATACAGCCACTCGAACTGCCCACGCAAATCGAACTCGGCCGTGCCCTGCCAGCGGCACAGGCGCAGGCTCCGGCCCACCTGCACGACGCCATTGAATTGATTGGCGTGGCCATCGCCGAGAACACCGTGACCCATGATGTGGCCGCCTTCGCCAAGGACGACAGCGTCAAGTCGTCGGTCCGCGGCATGATGGCCGATCACCTGTCGGATGAAGGGCGCCATGCACAATTCTGGACACGCCTGGTACGCCTCTACTGGCAGGTGGCGAGCCCGCAGGATCGGGACAGCATTGCCCTCATCCTGCCGACATTCCTGGCCCAGTACCTGACCAACGACCTGCAGACATCCTTCGACCTGCAGCTGATCGAACACCTGGACGTCAGCCCCGGCATCCGCCATGCACTGCGGGAAGAAATCAACGCGCTGGATTTCCCCATCACCCGCCAACACCCGCTGATAGGCAACATCACACGTTTTCTGCACCACAGCGGGTTGCTGCAGACACCCAGCGTGGCGCAGGCATTGGACGACTATTTGCCCCCGGCAGGGAGCGCAGCATGAGATGCCTGACCATGTGCTGGGTCGGTGTCAGCCACGCCCTGGACAGCCTGAAGCACGTGCTTGAACAGTGTGGGCATCGGTCGGGGGATGAGGCCGCCGACCTGGTAGTCGATGACGGCAGCCTGTCAGTACCGACGCGCTTGGCCGGCACCGCGCGTATCAGCCTGCGCCTGGGCATCGGCCCTCTAGGCGCACATGGACTGCCCGCCGTGCAGCTGCGTGGGTATGACCGCAACGGACGCTTGCTTGCCGCGCTCGACCTACCTGAAGTGCCCTGCGGGAACGGCCAGCGATTGCGCCTGCAAGCGACACGTGTGTTGGCCGACTGGGTTGCCTTGCACGTCAGCCGCGTTGCACGCGACCCTGCGTATTTGCCCACAGAAGCCTGCGCCACTGCGTGGCCCGAGCAAGGCATGCAGGTGCTGGAGGCGCTGGCGTTTGTGCACCGATTCAATCGCACGGCGGACCCTGCCCTGTTGCAGGCCGCCCAGGTGCCGGTGATCGAGCGCGTGCAGGCCAGCCTTCTGACCTTCGCCGAGCGGCCTGCGTTGAACAGTGCGGGCAACGTGACGACTTACCGGCAACTTCAGGCTCGGGCCCTCGCCATCCAAGAGCAACTGGAACCGCTGCTGGAGGGTAGTGAGGCTCCACCCGTGGTCGGTGTCTGCCTGGAAAAATCCGTCGCGCTGTACGCCAGCATTCTCGCGGTGCTCGGCTGCGGCGCAGTGTACCTGCCACTGGGTCCGGAACACCCACCACAGCGCCAGCAGGCCATGCTGGACAGTGCAGGCGCCCGCGTTCTACTGGATAACGGTTGCCATCCATTGCGTGAGCGCTTCGTTTCATTGGACGTGTGCACCCTCGGCCCGCCCGCCACTGCCAGGCCCTCACGGCGCCCGCCCGCAGACCTTGAAGCACCGTGCATGGTGCTCTTCACCTCGGGCACCACGGGACAGCCCAAGGGGGTGCTGCTGAGTCAGGCCAACCTCGCCCACTTCAGCAGCTGGTTTGGCCGCCAAATGGCCCTGGGCGAACACAGCCGTGTGCTGCAGTTTGCCTCGGTGAATTTCGATGCATCGCTGATGGATATTTTCCCCAGCCTGATCGCCGGCGCAGAGCTGGTTATTCCCAGCGAGGCGCAACGTCGCGACCCACAGCAACTGGTCGAGTTGATCCGCCAACAGCGCATCAGCCATGCGTTCCTGCCACCGGCGCTGCTCAGCATCCTGCCGCTGGATCAACCACTGGGCTTGACGCACCTGCTCACCGGAGGCGATGCCTGCGAGCCCTACGTGATCGAACGTCTGGCAGGCGAATGCCATCTGCACAATCTCTACGGCCCGACCGAAGCTACGGTGCTGGTCACCCATCGAACCCTGCAAGCCGGGGATGGCAATCGCAACCTGGGCCGCCCCATCGCCAACAGCCAGGTGCTGATCCTCGACGACAACCTGCAACCGGTGGATGACGAGGTGATGGGCGAACTGTACATCGTCGGTCCGGGCGTATGCCTGGGGTATTTGAATGCAGCGCAGTCGCCCGACACCCCCTTCGTGGCGCTGTCCCTGCCGGATGGCCAGACCTTGCGGGCCTATCGCAGTGGAGACCTCGCAAAGTGGACTGCCAACGGTATCGAGTTGGGCGCCAGGCGGGACGCACAGGTGAAGATCCGTGGAATCAGGGTAGAACCCCTGGAGATCGAACAGTGCCTGCGCAACAGCCGACTGTATCGCCAGGTGGCGGTGGTGATTGATGCCGCACGCAGGATTCGTGGTGTCGTCGCCCAACCGGAACCAGGCGCCACGCTCAACGATTTGAAGCAGCATGCACGGCAGTGGTTGCCGGATTACCTGCAGCCTGACGTGTGGGACGAGCGACCTCGCTTGCCTTGCTCCAGTAACGGCAAGGTGGACCGCCAGGCCTTGCTGGCGTTATCGACCCAACCGACATCGGCTAGCGCCGGGCAGGCAGCGCAAACATCCCTCCACATGCAACTGGTGGCGTTATGGCGTGAGTTGCTGCAGTTGCCTGTGGGAGGACTGTCGATTGATGACAGCTTCTTCAACCTCGGTGGGCACTCCCTGTTGCTGTCGACTTTGCTGCTGCGCATTCGCGAGCAGTTTGGCCGCAGCGTGCCCTTGAACCACTTCTTCGCAACACCTACGGTTCGTACCCTCGCGTTGCTGATGGAGAAGGGTGCGCTGCCTGCTGCCCCCTCCGGCGAGGCGGTTCGGGATGCACAACGGCAAGAGGTTGTGCAGGTACTCCCCTTGGACCGGGTGGGAGACCGCAACAACGTGATCGTGACCGGCGCCAACAGCTTTATCGGCGTGCATATCGTCGAGGCACTGTTGGCCAATGGCGCAACGCAGGTGGCATGCCTGGTGCGTGAACTGCCGGGCCAGCCCGCCACTGCGCGATTCACCCAGGCATTGAGCGAGCACCGTCTTGAGCACCTGGACATGAGCCGGGTGCAGGTTTATGCCGCGGATATCAGCCAGCCAAACCTGGGCCTGGCAGGTGACACCTATGAGGATCTTGCCCGGAACTACGGTGTGCTGGTGCACAACGCGGCACGGGTCAATCACGTGATGGACTACGCCTCGTTGGCCAAGGACAACGTCGACCCTGTGCTCGAATGCCTGCGCCTGTGTGAAACGCACTGCAAAAAAGTACTCAACTTCATCTCGACGCTGTCGGCATGCAGCAGCATCGACGCCGAGGGCCATGTGCTCGAAGTGCCTGCGACAAGCGCCCTGCCGATCTACATCAAGAATGGCTACAACGTGTCCAAGTGGGTCGCCGAACGCTGGCTGGGGCACGCGGTGGCGCGAGGCTCCTGGGTGAACATTCACCGCCCGGGCAACATCAGCTTCAACAGTCGGACCGGTGTTTGCCAACCGCAGAAGAACCGCTTGATGCTGATGCTCAAGGGCTCACTGCAACTGGGCCTGGTGCCGCGCCTGGAGATCAACTTCGACCTGATGCCTGTGGACTTCTTCGCTGGGTTTGTGGCGTTCCACTGCGGCCGCTTTGACGCGCAGCGACCTGTGTTCAACCTGCATAACCCTAGGCCTTTGAGCTGGGACCACTATCTCGATGCGTACAGCCAGGCGGGCTACGCCTTCGAGCGGGTCAGTGTCGCGCGCTGGCAACGAGCACTGCGAACGGTAGGCCACGAAAACGCGCTGTTTGGCGTATTGGGTTTTTACCTGGAGGGGCTGGGCGAGGACATTGGCGATACCTCAATGATCCACTGCGACAACGCACGCCGGGGGGTTGAGGAAATGGGCGCTGACTACCCCGAGAAGAGCCCGTCGCTGCTGCAACGGGGCTGCGACTACCTCAAGGCTATCCGCTTTCTTTGAACGGCTTCAGGACAATTTCATGACATCGCTGCAACCCGATACATTGATTCGCAACCCAACCGGCACACCCATAGTGGCCTGTGTCACCGTCAACTGCGACGCCGCTCGCCTGTGGGGTCTGGTGGGTCGCTTTGCAGGCTTTGACGCCTTTATTCCGGCCCTGTCACACGTCGAAATGATGGGTGAGGGCGTGGGCGCCTTGCGCACCAAGTTTTTTCACGATGGTCATCGGGTCGTGGAGCAACTCAATAGCCACGACGACCATGCGATGTGCATGACATGGACCACGATCTACAACACATTGGGCGTGGCTCGATTGTGGGCGGCAATGCGCGTGGAAGCATTTGGATCAGGCGGTGCCAAGGCAACCTGGACGCTGATCGGCGAGGCCGCTGAAATGGCCCCGGCAGCGTTTGAAGAATTCGTGCAAACATTCGCCGACAGCGCACTGGCGAATGTGCGCCAGATGCTTGAACGATAGGAGCGAGGGGCTCGCTCCTATTCATTCAGCTTCAGATCTTGAAACTGTCGACCAGTTGTTTCAAACGGCTGGCCTGTTGGGACAGCGCATCGCAGTCCTTCAACGTTTCGTTGAGGTTGGCCACGCCTTGCTGGTTCAGCAGGTTGATCTGGTTGATGTCGACATTGAGTGTTTCCACCACGGCAGTCTGCTCTTCGGTGGCGGCCGCGACCGATTGGTTCATGCCATCGATCTCGACAATACGCTGCGTCACGCTGATCAATCGCTCACCCGCCTGGTTGGCCACCTCGACGCTCTCTTCGCTGGACGTCTGGCTGGCGTTCATGGTGGTCACCGCTTCACGCGAACCCACTTGCAGCGAAGTGATCATCTTGTGGATCTCCTCAGCCGACTCTTGCGTGCGGTGGGCCAGGTTACGCACTTCATCAGCGACCACGGCAAACCCACGGCCGGCTTCCCCGGCACGCGCGGCTTCGATTGCGGCGTTGAGCGCGAGCAGGTTGGTTTGCTGGGAGATACCTTTGATCACATCAAGGATGTGGCCGATATTGTCGGTGCTGGCGTTCAGGGTCTCGATCTGGGTGCAGGACAGGCTGATCTTTTGCGACAGTTCCGACATTGCCAGGATCGTTTGCTCCACCACCTTGCGCCCATCGTCAGCCTGCTCGCTGGCACCACTGGCGTGCTGCGAAGCATCGGCAGCATTACGCGCGATTTCCTGAGTGGCGGCACCCAGTTCGTTGATCGCGGCGGCCACGCTGTTGGTGCGGGCACTCTGCTCGTCAGAGCCGATGATCGAGGCGTTGGACGAGGCCATCACGCGCTGGGACAAATCATGCACTTGGCGTGTTGCCGAGGACACTTCGGAAATGGAGGCGTGGATGCGCTCAACGAATTGGTTGAATGCACTGCCGACCTCGCCGAATTCGTCCTTGCTGGTGACGTCCAGGCGGCGGGTCAGGTCGCCCTCGCCTTGGGCAATGTCCTGCATGGCAGCGCCCATGGTGGTCAGGGGTCGCAGCAATACTTGGATCAACAGACTCAAGAGCACCGCAATCGCCACCACGGCGATCACCATGGCAATCAACGCTGAGGTACGGAATTTACCCAGCGGTGCGTAGGCCTTGTCTTTGTCGATCGACAGGCCGATGTACCAATCCGCCCCTGGCAAGCCGCTGATCGGGGTGAACGACAAGATGCGATCCTGGCCATTGAGGACCACATCCTGGCTGACCTTCTCGATGCGCACGCTGGTGCCCGGGTAGATGTCCTTCAGGTTTTTCATCACTTGGTCCTGGTCGGGGCTGACGATGACCTGCCCGTCGCCGCTGACCAGGAACGCATGGCCGATGCCGCCAAAGTCCACCGAGTTGATGATCTTCACCAGGGTTTGCAGGCTCAGGTCGCCGCCGACTACGCCCAGCAGTTCGCCGTTCTTTTTCACCGGCAGGGCGATGGTCACGATCTGCCCACCCACCGCAGCCATGTAAGGCGGGGTAAGCATGGTTTTGTCCGCGGCTACGGCTTGCTTGTACCAGGGGCGCTGACGCGGGTCGTAGCCATCGGGCATCTTCGCGTCCGGGCGCTGCGTGAACACGCCGTTGGTCTGGCCGACATAGGTGAACTGGAAGTTCGCGGTAAACGCGGGTTGATCGACCAGTCCAGGAAGGTCTGCACCACTGCCCTGATGGGCAACGTTTTGCGCCAGGCTTTCGAGGACCAGAATACGGCCACTGAGCCAGTTCTGCACACTGCTGGCGGTGAGTTCACCGGATTGCTGGATGGAGGAGTCCAGGTTTTGCTTGATGGTGCTGCGCTGCAGGTAGTCGTTGTAAAGCGTGAATAACGCGAAGGCTAGAACCACGACGCCTGACGCGGCCAACAGAATTTTATGACTGAACTTGAGATTCATTTCATCGACTTCTTTTGCCAAAGGGGGGTGAGCGTGCCGAGTGGAACATTCCATGTAACGCGATAGGCGGACTCTCAGGCCGCTCTATTTCGGTGCACGCATGGCTCGTCAGGCTTTCGGCCAAACCGCGGCAAATCTTAGAAATTTGTGAGACTCGTCCTCTTTTTACGTAGGAAACCGACCGGCGGTAAGTGCCTACGATTCAGAGTTGCAAATTCTTTCAGGCTTCCAGACAATGCGACTAATTATCATTTGTGACGTCTGGCCGAGCCCGTGTGCATGCGATCCTCTGAGTACTCGCCGTGTGAAAGTGTTGTGCAGACGCTTTACAGCACTCATCACAACTGGCTGAACGCATGGCTGCGCAGTCGCCTGGGCAATGCCGCCGATGCAGCTGACCTGGCACAAGACACCTTTGTGCGCCTGCTGCAAAAGACCGAACGCTTCGAACTCAAGGCGCCTCGCGCTTTTTTGCGCACCATCGCGCGGGGCTTGGTGATCGATCACTGGCGACGTGAAGAAATTGAACGCGCTTATCTCGAGTCCATCGCCCACCTGCCCGAGGCACTGGCTCCCAGCGCAGAGGCGCGCGCATTGGTGCTGGAGTTGCTGGAAGACATTTCCCGTCTTTTGGACGGACTCAAGCCTAAGGTGCGCAGGGCATTTCTGTTGGCCCAGTGCGACGGGCTGGCGTACAAACAGATCGCCCAGCAAATGGGCGTGTCACTGCGATCGGTGGAGCGCTATATCTGCGAGGCGCTCTATCACTGCTACGTTCTGCGTTATCAAACATGACGCCGTTGGATGATGCCACGCGCGCAGGTCCCGACCCCCAAGTGGTCAAGCAGGCCATCAGTTGGATGCTGCGCTTGCGTAACAACCGGGCTAACCGGCGGCTACAGGCACAATGTGAAGACTGGCGCGAAGCCCACCATGACCACGAGTTGGCCTGGCAGCGGGTTCAAGCATTGCAACAAGAATTGAGTGGCCAGTTGGCGGCAGTTCCCGGCGCGCGACTGACGCTGGAGAACAGCGCCCAGGGCTTGGGGCGGCGACAGGCGTTGAAGTTGCTGTCCGGTGTGATGCTGGTGAGCTCGGCGGCCTGGATAAGCCGCGACCTGATCGGCTGGCAACGCTGGACCAGCGATCTTGCGACCGCCACCGGTGAGCGGCGCAGCGTGCAATTGCCGGATGGCACCCGCCTGCAACTCAACACTGACAGCGCAGTCGACCTGGACTTCAACCCACAGCAGCGCCTGATTACGCTGGTGCGCGGAGAAATCCTGGTGACGTGCGGTGCCGCGTCGGCGCCCTTATTGGTTAAAACACGCCATGGCTTGCTTGAAGGTATCGACGGACGTTTCGCTGTGCGTCAGGACAGCGACTGTACGCGCTTGAGCATGCTCAGCGGTAACGTGGCGATCCACACACCGCACGGGGCGGATGGGCTATCGCTTCAGGTCCACGCAGGGGAAAACTACCTCGTGCGTCAGACCCAAGCCACCCTCGCGGCCCCGATGAACATGGATGTCGGCGCATGGGCCGATGGGTTGATCGTTACCCGGGGCATGCGACTTGCGGATTTCCTTTCGGAAGTAGGGCGTTATCGGCATGGTTATCTGGGCTGCTCCGCAGACATCGCAGACTTGCGGCTGTCAGGGGTTTTTCGCCTGGAGGACACCGACACACTGCTGGCCATCCTGCCGCAGACATTACCCGTACAGGTGCGCTATCGCACGCGCTGGTGGGTAAGCCTGGAGCGGTCGGCCTGATTTTTTCATATTTTTCACCCGATATTTCTGGCGGCTTTTCTCCGTGAGCCCGGCTTAGACAGTAAGCCTTTCAATCTGCCTTCACCGGCCTCTACGGACCTTGACCATGACTGTGCGTTTTCTCCGCAATTCTCCCGACTCTTCCTACCCGTTATTGAGCAAAGCCGTACGTGCAGCTTTGCTGTCCACGGCAATGGGTATCGGCGTTGTGCCGATTACCGGTATGGCCGCACAAGACGGTGCAGAGCAGACTCATCAGCGCTTCGACCTTCCGGCAGGCGCGCTGAGCGACGTGCTCAATCAGTTTGCCCGCCAGGCGGGTATCACGCTGTCCAGTACACCTGCACAGACTCTGGGCCGGGCGTCGCCCGGGTTGCAGGGCGAGTACTCTGCTGAGCAGGGGCTGAATCATTTGCTCAGTGGCTCTGGTTTGCAGGCGGTTTCCGCAGATGGCGTCAGCTTCGTATTGCAGGCGCTACCGGACCGTAGCGCCCTCACTTTGCCGACCACCGATATCAAAGGGTTCGCCCTGGGTAATGCCCTGGGCAGCATGGAAGGCTACAACGCGACTCACAGCCAGATCGCCACCAAGACCAGTACGGCGTTGCTGGAGACCTCGCAAACCGTCTCGGTGGTGACACGCGAGCAGATGGATGACCAAGGTTCGCAGACGGTTGCTCAAGCCATGCGCTACACGCCAGGTGTGTTGACCAACCCCTATGGTGCGACGCACCGCTATGACTATGTGGCGATGCGCGGCTTCAACGATGGGTCCGTGGATAACATTTACCTCGACGGCTTGAAGTCCATGGGGGACAGCGGCACTTACAGCACCATGCAGGTTGATCCGTATTTCCTGGAGCGCGTGGACATTCTCAGAGGACCTTCTTCGGTGTTGTACGGGCGCAGTTCGCCCGGCGGCCTGGTGGCGCTGACCAGCAAGAAGCCGTTGTTCGAGCCTTATCATCAGGTACAGGCGACAGTAGGCAGCCATCGCCAACGCGGTATGGGTTTTGACTTCAGCGGCCCGGTAGATGACGACAAACGCATCGCCTATCGTTTGACGGGACTGGCGGATAAGTCCGACACACAATTCGACCACGCCAAGGAACAGCGGTACGCGTTGGCGCCGACGTTGAGCATCGACTTTACCGATGACACCTCGCTGACGCTCCAGGCTTATCTTCAGCACGACCCTGATGGAGGCTATCACAGCGGTATGCCGGCCGACGGCGCGCTGCACCAACGTAATGGCCAGAGGATCTCCGGCCATTTCTTCGAAGGCGAGCCGGGGGTGGATGGGTACCGGCGTGATCAACAATCCTTTGGGTATCAATTCGAACATCGCTTCAATGATGTCTTTACTGCCCGACAAAACTTCCGTTACCTGGATTCCAACGTGCAGTTGGACCAGGTGTATGCGTATGGCTGGACCACACCGACCAGCAATGAGCTGAACCGCTATTACTCGGGAGGCGATGAGAAGCTGCACGCATTTATCATCGATAACATGCTGCAAGCCGAGTTTTTCACTGGGGCAACCAAACACACGGTGCTGATGGGCGCCGATTACCAGCGGCGTAAAACCGTAGTGGATTGGACGAGTGCGTCGCTACAGTCAATCAATGCATTCAATCCTGTGTATGGCAATTCCGCTATCCGCTATGACAGCCCAACCAGTTACCTGCGTCGGCTCGAGCAGACTGGCGTCTATCTGCAAGACCTGGTTGAAATGGATAAATGGCGATTTTCCCTGGGGCTGCGGCAGGACTGGGTAGAGACGTCCGATGAGAATCGGATCTCCGAGACGAGCCGCCCGATTGGCACCGAAATCAGTGACAAACGCACCAAGCTCACTGGGCGCGCCGGGGCGTTGTATCTGTTTGATAATGGCCTGGCGCCCTACCTCAGTTATTCCGAATCCTTCAATCCCAACTCCTATTCAGACAGCGCAGGCAACCCGCTGGCACCGACTGATGGAACGCAGTGGGAGGTGGGCCTGAAGTACCAGCCGCCAGGCACGGACAATCTGTTCACAGCGTCGTGGTTTCGCATCGACCAGGAAAACCTGGCGACCAAGCTACCCCAGGAAAACTTCTATCGTGCTGTAGGGGCCGTTCGCTCACAGGGATTGGAACTGGAAGCGCATATGCAGTTGACCGACAACCTCAAGGTTCTGGGTAGCTACACCTTTACCGATATCGCGTACTCCAAATCGATGGTGAGTACCTTGAGTACTGCTGACAACGTGATCGAGAACAAGGGCAATTCGCCCACTCAAGCACCGCGTCACATGGCGTCGGTCTGGGCGGATTACAAGTTCGATAGCGGAGCGCTGGACGGATTGAGGCTGGGGGGTGGGGTGCGGTATGTCGGTTATAGCTGGGCTGATGCGGAGAACACTATGAAGGTACCGTCCTACACGCTGTTTGACGCTTCTGTAGGCTATGACCTGGGCAAAGTAGGACTGGCGGGTGTCGATGTGAGGCTCAATGCCAACAACCTTACCAATGAGACTTATGTGGCTTCCTGTGCCAGCCTGAACTTCTGCTATCTGGGGGAAGAACGTAATCTCAGCGCGACTGTGAGTTATCAGTTCTGATACGCCTAAGTTCAAACCAAGCCGGCGCCTGATAACGGGCGTTGGCTTTTTTGTTTCTACCTGCAGCCTCCACCTGCCCATCATTGCTTGAGGAGCGGCCAGTGGAGCCGTAGAAGCACCGATAAGTACGGTCCCTAAACGACAAAACCCCTGTCTGCGCTAGCAGACAGGGGTTTCGGAATTCAATCTTGACGATGACCTACTCTCACATGGGGAAACCCCACACTACCATCGGCGATGCATCGTTTCACTGCTGAGTTCG
>Ga0308169_10003657_pt1 | contig 14867 bp, 5 predicted proteins | sample PhyBR1_2_FD_202139 | JGI IMG/M metagenome (GOLD analysis project Ga0308169, IMG submission 202139) | Phyllosphere microbial communities from UC Gill Tract Community Farm, Albany, California, United States - DLSLSB.R1 | ecosystem: Host-associated > Plants > Phyllosphere > Unclassified | place... | reverse complement strand
AACGACGTTCTCTGGAAAATTGGCCAATTATCTGAAACAAAAACGCAGCAAAAAACCACTGTTGGTCGCTTGTGACGTTTACAGACCTGCGGCAATCGATCAGTTGAAAGTTCTTGGTGGACAGATCAATGTTGAAGTCTACACGGAACTTGAAAATAAAAATCCAACTTCTATCGCAGAAAACGCTATCAATTATGCAAAATCAAATGGTTTTGATACGGTGATTGTGGATACCGCCGGACGTTTGGCCATTGATGAGCAGATGATGATCGAGATAAAGTCTGTTCACAGTACTATTCAGCCAAATGAGACTTTGTTTGTTGTAGATTCTATGACGGGTCAGGATGCGGTGAATACAGCGAAAACCTTCAACGATGTCTTGAACTTCGACGGTGTTGTTCTTACGAAATTGGATGGTGATACGCGAGGTGGAGCGGCTTTGACGATTCGTTCTGTTGTTGAGAAGCCAATCAAATTTATCTCGACTGGAGAAAAAATGGAGGCTTTGGATCTTTTCTATCCGGAAAGGATGGCAGACAGAATCCTCGGAATGGGAGATGTTGTGTCTTTGGTAGAAAGAGCTCAGGAACAATTTGATGAAGAGGAAGCGAAAAAACTTCATAAGAAGATTGCCAAAAATGAATTTGGTTTTGATGATTTCCTAAAACAAATTCATCAAATCAAAAAGATGGGTAACATGAAGGACTTGATGGGAATGATCCCTGGTGTTGGAAAAGCAATTAAAGATGTGGACATCAACGATGATGCTTTTAAACATATCGAAGCAATAATCCAGTCTATGACGCCAGATGAGAGAAGACGTCCGTCTATCATCAACACACCTAGAAAGCAGAGAATTGCTAAAGGTGCCGGAAGAAAAATTGAAGACGTCAATGCATTAATGAAACAATTTGACCAAATGGGAAAAATGATGAAGATGATGCAAGGCCCACAAGGGAAACAAATGATGCAAATGATGAGCAAAATGCCGAATATGCCAGGAATGGGCGGTGGGTTGTTTGGGAAATAGATTTCCTTTTAAATAAGAATTAAAAAGTCCTTTTCAAAAATTTGAAAAGGACTTTTTAATTCTAACTTCATCTTAACCTGTCGTTTTAGAGCTTTCAATTTAATATTTTTTTTAAATTATTATTGATTCTATAATTCAAAAAAGAACCCTGATGTATTTTTGTGTAAAAGTTTTAGATGACTGATTGCAATGTGAATAAATTTTATCTGAAGGAACATACTTTAGCTGAACCTTTACCCCTTCAACAGATTTTAACAGGCGTTCATCTTATATTGACTTTCCGTTAAGTCACGAGTCTAAATATTGGCAGTCTATCCTGATAGTTAAAGTAATGAGGCAATTAAATTTATTTCATCTATTCTTAACCAGTAACCATCCTTTTAGCATCGCAAAATTCGGGATCTCGATAAGATACCAGTACGTTCCGGACGATAAATTTTGATAAGGATTGATTGCATTCCCAAGATTTTTACCATCATTGACGGTTAATTCTTTTACCAAGGTTCCTTGTTTGTTATACAGTTTTACTTTGATGGCTACGGAATAAAAATTCAATGAGCTTAGATCCCAGAAATCATTTATTCCATCACCATTTGGCGTTATCACATTAGGAATGAAGGGAATATGCAGTGTCTTCGACGCAACACAGTTTGGCTTACTCTTTTCCCTTACAAAAATGGTGTATGTATTGCCCTTAGAGTAAGGAAATTGATTTTCATTCTGCCAAGTTTTGCCATCTAAAGAATACTCATATGGGGCGTTTCCTGAAGTTACATTTACTGTTAAATTGCTGGAAATTATTTCAATATTAAATTCCGGCAAATCTCCTTCTGTAACTGTCACACATTGTACAAACGAACAACCCTCCTTTGAGGTAATTTTAACGCAATATTCTCCTGGTGTAGTAACATTTATCTTTTGGGAGGTTTCCTTTGTTGGTGACCATTCGTATTTATCAAATCCTTCGCCTGCGTTCAATTCTAATGTGCCATTGCAGACATAATAAGGACCTTCACCCAAAGTATCTGAGTATACATTTTCTCTGACATTCAAATCCAATGTTGCATATACTGTACATTTGCTGGGAACAGAAATTCTGGCAAATATTTTATCTTGATACGGAACTTCGTTGGGATAAGGCTTTAAATCATCAATTTGGTTCTGATTCTGCTCTGCATCCTGCAAAGTTTCAAAAAAACTTACGGTTGCATTGGCTTCTCCCGTTAATAATGCTTTTGTTGATACCAGATCAAAACTGCCGATTCCTGTTCTACTTAAATTACAACTGAAGACATCCAAATTTTGAACGTATTGTGGCTTTGATGATATAGAGACTTTTTGTGAATAGGAATTTGGAGCCACACAGTCTGCTAAAGATCCGGGATAATTATAAGTAATTGTATAAACACCATTTTGACTGCTTGCAACATTTATCATTCCTGTTGTTGGATTAATAGACAAACTTGTGCTAGATGAAGAAAATGTTCCCCCACTTTGAAAGCCAGATGGCAGGTTGGGTACAACCGAATTAACATCATTACAGATTGCATCTGGAAAATTGAAATTAATTACAGGATTTGTGTAGGGCTTGATTTCAATATAAGTACCGTAATCCACAGTTCCGCACGTTGGATTTATATACTTATTATATTTTATGAGATAGTTTCCTGGCGTTGACTGAGCCATATTAATCACTCCTGTCGTGGGATTTATTACCAACCCGGAAGTTGATGAAAAGGTACCGCCAGAAGAAAAAGCAGCTGCTAATTGCGGCGGTAAAAAAGTGTATTTTTTAATACAGACAGGAGATTCATAACTGAAATTAAGGTTTGTATTTGGCGGTAATGTATTAACTAATGTTATATCATCAGAAACAGAACAAATACCGTTGGTAACAGTCCAGCGTAATGTTGCGGTCTGAGATTTTAAAACAAAGATTTGTTTTGGATCCGATGAAGCATTGGGCGAAACATCACCATTGATAACTTCCCATAATCCATTTTCTCCGGATGCAAGTACATTGGCATCCATTTGAAATATATTTGAACATTTCGTTTGATCTGCACCTGCATTGGCAATAGGTTTCGGAACTACTTCTACCAAAACGTCTTTAGTTTTAGAACATGCACCGGTAGAAGATACTCTATATGTGGTTGTTGTAGTGGGTGAAGCTACAACATGACTCCCGGAAGTAGTATTTAATCCTGCAGATGGGCTCCACACAAATGGACCGCAACCCTCGATCACACTTAAATCAACAGAATCTCCAGCACATATTTTTGCGGACGGAGGATCTACAACAATTTCCTTTAGATTGGTTCCTGATGTTTGTTCAATAGCATAATCAAAATAGCATTTTCCAATACCTCCTTCAAATTTTATAGTATACAGTTGGCATTCATCTAAGATATCATTTAGCTTTATGCTATAATAGTTGGAATCTGGTATTGTATTTAAATCATATGTTAAAACTAATCTTATCAACGGAGAGCCAGAAGTGACACAATCTGAATTATAGACACTAATATAAAGTTCAATGGGTACAGCTCCACCCATGCCAAGATCTGGTCCACCATTTTTTATCCAAACATTAAATGAAGCACTTTTTCCTGACGCTTTGAATTTCAAATAACCTTTTTGAGGATTAACAGAAGGCGTTCCGTACGCGTTATTATAAACTCCACAATATGCTTTACCATAATCACAAAAAGCTTCGTTTGTGCAAGTTGTCGGGATATTAGTAGTACATTTCGGATATGCGGGTTGGGGAGGAGTGATAACAGGATTTTTACCAAATGTTATAGTCCAGCTTACCAAATTTCCAGATAATGATGGTGAATTATTGTAAATTATTAAGGACCATTTTCCATCTCCAGATCGATTATTATTTAAAATTCCTAATGAACTTTCCGGTGCAAAATTTCCTGTAAATGGAGCTTCTCCAAGAACAATACTGTTTGTTGATACACCGTCAAAGCATGTTCCTAAATAATCCGAACCTTGCCCACCATTATTTTCAGTCAGAGTAATAATTGAACCGAAAGGCGAACGTAAAGCTAATTTTAAATTCTCATCATGTGGAAAATTTATATTGACACAAATTTTTTCTAAGCCGTGACTGGAGTTTAAAATTCCAATTCCGTTAATATTAATATCAAAAATAGTATAATCATTTTTGGGAATAGTTCCCCCTGCGCCAGTGAATGTTTGCGCTGTACAAAAATTAAAAACAATTGTTAATAATATTATTATATATTTTTTATCTAACATAAGAATTAAGTATGTTGATCGCAAAGTTTTTTGTATACTTTCTTATATAAATTTATAAGCCAGCAATTTACATATCGTGACTGCAATATAAGAAATATATGCTTCCAAGACATTCATGTAATCAAATAAAAAAATTTGAATGTAAAGAAATTGCACTCAAGCTATTCACTATTAGGAAGCAAATAACTAAAAATAAAGGTTTCTAATACATATAAAGTATTTGTAAAAAAAAAGACCGCATATTGCGGTCTTAAATCTATTATAAATATTAATAAATTAATTAATTTTTATCCCAGAATATTTTAGTTGTTAATTTATCTCCTCCTATAGCTGCAGCACCAGCGGCATAATTAGTTGGATTTGTAGTTTGCTCTGTAACTGGATAGAGAAGTCTTACCGGTACTTTATTCTCAGATTCCGCAACTGCATTAGCTGCTGGAGCAAGAGCAGGATAGTCTAATCTTCTGAAGAAGTTCCAACTTGTAAGAGGCTGATCATACATAGAAATCCAAGCCTGATCACCAATAGATTTCTTCCAATTTGTCGCATCATATGGGTGTGAAGCTAAATAAGCAGTAGCTTCTGCAGCAGTTTTGTTCCACTGTAAAAATGATGCAGTTACTGCATTGGCATAATTAGTTGCTGGTGAACCTCCAATAGCCCATCTTGCTGAAGCTTCAGCCACATAATAGGCAACCTCCGTATAATTTAGCAAAATACCAGGTGTATTTGTAGCATAACCAAAGGGACCTACTCTTGAATTTACATTGAAAGATGATGGATTTCCAATAACACCTCCTCGATAGTAAAAACTAAATCCTAGATCATTTTCAGGAACTACAGATCCCGTGGCGTAGCCGCTTAGCGTCAATGAATTTCCAGATATACTTGTTATAGTCCCCACTAGTGTATTGGGCATGACATAGACATTATCCCCTACTTGAGGAGCAACAGCAGGCGCGGTTGGCGCAGGAGTATAAGTTATAGTGCTACCTGATACAGCAGTAACTGAACCAGCTAGATAGTGAACATTCTTCTGAAAATATTGATCTCTACGAACATCATTATTTGCATTCATAACATCAACAATAGTTTTGCCAACTACATAATCATTACGGTTACTGGCAACAAGTGTGGTATATAAGGCACTAAAGTTTGGTGATCCTGTTAAATATGTCAATAACCCATCGTCAGCTTTTGAAGTAAATACTCCACCATTAATCGCTGTTTGAACAGTTGCTTTTGCTAAAGCATCATCTGAATCAGCTAATGCAATACCGAGCTTTAATAGAAGAGAATTTCCAAATTTTTTCCATTTGGCAACGCTACCAGAATAAATTTTATCAGCAGTTCCGAAACTAGTACCGGTAGCATCAAGATTAGCAATGCTCGCTATCGTACGGTTTATTAGACTTGCATAAACTTCTTTACCAGAATCATATTTTGGAAGCGGAAAAGCATCTACATCACCTGCTTGAGTATATGGAATATCTCCATAAGTATCAACAAGAATTTGAAGAGCGTAGACCTGCTGCAAGTCAATTATTGCTAATTGATTTTTCTTAGTTTTTTCCCAAGTACCTGCTTCACTTGCTGTTGGTTGGTAATCTAAAACTAGTTTTCTTGCTTGATCGAAGTTTTTAACAACTCTTACATACAGTCTATTCCAAACTTGATCAGATACGTTTCTAGTAGAAAAATTATATCTACTTTCATCTTGATAAGTGGTAGTTTGCCAATACTGCATTGTAAGGCGTATATTATTTATATTTACATCTGGTGTAGTGACATAATCCGTTAATTGCTTTTGAGCATAGGTAACTAAAGATGATGGAACAGTTGTATAATAACTATTTGGATCTGTATTAATCTCGCTCATTGATTCTCTTCCACATGAGTGGAGTAGAGAAACCAATACGATTGATGCTAATATTTTTTTCATTTTTTTTTAATTAAAAGTTAAGTCTAACGTTAAAAGATATTACTCTAGTTGTAGGAAGCACACTTGTCTGATATCCTTGTGCGTTTCCTGCACTTAATCCTGATTCAGGATCTGCATATGGAACGTGCTTTTGAATAATCCATAAGTTATTACCAACTACACTAAAGGAAGCTCCTTGTACAAAGGTAGATGCTAGGTATTTTTTAGGAAGTGAATATGTTAATGCTACTTCCCTTAATTTTATATATGACGCATCATAAATAAACTGAGATGCTGGATAAGCTAAATATCCGTTTGCATTGGTTTTTTCTGCATCGATTCTAACATTGTTTGGACTATAAACTGGGTTTGCTGCTGTACCTGTGTTAATAACACCTGGTAAAATAACACCACCACCATTAGCAAGTGAATTTCTTACTGGATTACCTAGGTCATTAATAAAAACAGAATCATCATATAAACCAGAAGACTGACCGTAATACTGATCTAAGGAAAACAGCTCCCCGCCTTGTCTTACATCAATTTGAAATGATAAACTAAGATCTTTGTATGCAACTCTGTTTATAACACTTCCAAACCAGTCAGCTTGCATATTGCCAATTACAGAATTAGTATTTGATGTCAAATATTTACCATTCGATCCAACGATTTTATTACCATTAGGATCGAATATGAAATCTGATCCTTTGATTGTACCATAATCATCATTTAAAGAGGCATTGATAGTTACACCGCCTTGGAAACTTCCAATCGTAATATTTTCAACACCTGATGCAAGCTCTGTAACCTTAGATCTAGGATTAGACCAGTTCACATCAAGACCCCAACTGAAATTTTCAGTTTTCACAGGAACTAAATTTAAAGCAACTTCAAACCCTTCCGATCTCATATTTCCAACATTCTGGAATTTAAAACTGTTTCCTGTCGCTGATGAAACCGGCAAAGCAAGAATTTGATCTTCTGTATCACTTTGGAAATAACCAGCATCAATTCCTATACGATTTTTAAAGAACTGTAAATTGGCTCCAACCTCCAGAGATTTTGTCATCTCAGGTTTTAAATCAGGATTTTTTGCTGTAGTGTTATATAAGTAAGTTGGAGTTCCGAACGCTGTGGTTGGAGAATATGTATTAAGCAACTGATTTGGATCTGTATCATTACCTACGACAGCATACGAAGCCCTAAGTTTACCAAAATTTAAAGCCGATCCTTTAAGGAATGACCAATTTGAGATAACTGCACTAGCAGAAACGGACGGATAATAATAGGTATTATTTGCTTTTGGTAATGCAGTAGAAACATCACGTCTGATAGATCCCTCAAGGAAATAAGTATCATAGAATCCAAGTGATGCTTGTGCAAAAACACCATAAATTCTTTTTTCTGTATCTCTTACAATTGGGGCATTTGCAGTATTCAAACTGTTTGAAACTGAGTATACACCAGGTATATATAATCCCCCTTGAGTACCTTGAGAATTGCTGTAGAATGTTTGAACATTTACATTTGAACCAATCAAACCATTCAAACTGATATTTTCACCAAATTTATCTTTGTAAGATGCTATGAAATCATAGTTTTCTTCATTTCTTCTTTGATTTACAACAGCATATCCAGAAGGTTGATTTCCTGTTGCAGGCCCTATTGACATTGCATCCGGTAATGAACCTACAGCTCTTCTTTCATCAACCATATAAGTAAAACCATCGTGAGAAACTCTACCTAATAAGTTTATTTTTTTAGAAACATCATAGCTTAAACTGAAGTTACCTGCAAATCTGTTTCTTTCATCTGACACATAATTTTCATATAATCGGAAATATGGATTATCCCAGTATAATGGAGCCGTATTGTCCGGCCCTTGCATATTCCAAGAATTATTTCTTCTATTCAAGAAATATAGATCTCTTTGGTCATTTAAATCAACATTGGTTGCCCACCATTGACGAAAATTACCCATAAAACCATGATAGCCTGTTGGATTTTTCCCGACAGTTTCTTGATTTACATAGGTTGCATATAAACTTGCTGTCAAATTATCAGTAATTTTATAAGACGCATTACCTGTAAAGCTATTTTTATCTAAACGAGTGTTTGGTACTATATCATTACCTTGAACATTTTGATAGGACAATCGAAATGATGAAACATCATTACCTTTGGAAACAGAAATTGCATTATTGTATGTAAACCCCTCTTGAAAAAGTTTGTCCGGTCCATTTTTTGCCATCACCCATGGTGTAGCTTTCCCAAAATTTTTAGATCCTGGAATAAAAGCAGTGTACTGCCAAACCAGCAAGTTTGGATCATATGCTGCTCCGTACGAAGCATCTTCGAATGTTGGCGCTTGTGGCTGACCATTATAAACTTCGAAAAAAGAATTTTCATTTGGACCATAATTTGGACCATAACCTTGACCATACTTGGTTTGGTATTTAGGCAAAGTTTCTTTATTAACCATTGAAGCTGAAACCGAAGTTGAAAAATCAATGTCTAGCTTCGAAGATTTTTTACCTTTTTTTGTAGTAATTAAAATCGCACCATTAGCAGCTCTTGAACCATAAAGAGCAGTTGCCGCCGCACCCTTTAAAACATTAATTTCTGCAATATCCTCAGGGTTTATATCAGAAATTGTATTACCTGTGTCAATTGCCAACCCTGAAGTGGTAATACTACTAGATGAATTGATCAGTGGCGAACCATCTACAACAAAAAGCACCTGATTGTTACCAGACATTGATCGGTAACCCCTTAATGTGACATCAACGGATCCACCAATGTTTCCACTGTTCTTGATGCTTAAACCTGCAACTTTTCCAGAAAGATTGCTAGTAAAGTTTGCAGTTGGAGATTTTGTTACATCACCTGCGTTAATACTTTGAGTTGCATAACCCAAAGATTTCTTTTCTCTTTTAATACCTAATGCCGTCACTACAACGCCCTCGATATCTTGTGTTCTTGCAGTATCCTGTACCGTTTGCGCCGAAACCATTGCAAAAGACGACGAAAGAACCACTGCTAAAACGCTTGTTGTTAATTTTTTCATATCAAATCAAATTTTTCAATAAACAAATGTGCAAAACTTTATTAATATATGCAACATTAATGTTAATAATTGTTAATTAAAACTTTCAATTCGAAAATAAATGCAGATTAAGGCTAGAAATACGGTTGCAAAAGATTAATCCCGATAGTGTTTATTATAAGTGGTTTATCATAGATTCTATCCCAAATAGTTACTATTTGTCATAATCAGATTTATCGAAAAAGATGTACTTATGATTTTTGGGTTATCTGTTTAAAATTTATTAACAAATTGTTACATTAGTTAAAATCAGGAAAATATCTTAACTATTAGAACAAATAAACAATAAAAAAGGGTCGAAAACTAGTTCGACCCTTTTTTATTTCCACTACTGACATGACTATCGATTCCAGAACGGTGTAAACTGATTCTTAACAAAGATATCTGCCAAAGTAACTTTTGGAACATTTGCAGCGTTAGGTCCAACCTCTTGTGCTGGATATAATAATCTGTAAGGTCTGTTTTGCTGTACAGCGTTCTGTGCTAAAGGAATATCGTTTGGATAACCTGTCCTTAGATAATCTATATAAGTCTCCATTGCATTGATATTCATATTTGCAATAAAACGCTGATACTGAATAGCAGCTAATTTATCTGGTGTGCTATCCCATCCTACATTTGGTTTTGCAGCAATCGCAAGCATGTATTCAGATGCATCAGTACCAGACAAGCCATAGAAAGCAAATGAAGCATTAATAGCATTTTGCCAATGCATTTTGGCGTCTCCAAATCCTCCGGCAGGAAACTCAATTGCTGCTTCTGACTGCAATAATTCACTTTCCGCTTTTGTCATAAGATAGCCAGGTGCTGCAGATCCAACGATTGCTGTCTGTGCTAGGTTGCCTCCAAGAGGTGAAAAATCATCAGAACCCAACCCCTCTACCTTAGGTGCGCCGGATACTAAACCAACTATTTTCCCTTCTACAGGAATAAATATTTTTGGAGCTCTCGGGTCGGCAACGCCTTCAGTTCTAGTTCCAACTTCACCATTTAACAAGTCACCGGCATATTTTGTAGCTCTAAAAATAGTATAGCCGTTAGTATTATCTCCTCCTGAAAAAAGATTAATACCGTTTAGTCCATAAGAAGGATTTTGATTAGCATATGACGTATTCCCAAAACCCGGATTGATTGTTACGTCAAAATCTACAAATTGTGCACCGGCAAGCTTAGTCATTTCTTGCTGAACGAACGCCTTTACGTCTGCACTTGTTGACTTAGACATTCTAACAAGATATCTAAGTTTAACCGTATTAGCAAACTTCTCCCATTTTTTCATATCGCCACCCATGATTGCATCATATTGTTTTGTAGCGGAACCATAGTTATTACCTTTTATTAAAGCAATGGCTTCATCCAATTCTCGCATCAGATTTTTATAAACGGAGAACGAATCGTCATACTTTGGAGTAATGATTGTTTGATTGAATGCTTCGGTATAAGGAATATCATTATATAGATCCACAAGATATTGCATCTGATGTGCCTTCTGAATCTTTGCCATCGCAACATAATTTGGTTTGGCTGCTGCATCACTTCCTTTAATTATTCTATCTAGGTTAAATAATCCATTATAGGTAAATCCAAAAATATTTTGATAAAAACCATTTGTAACGTTCAATGTATTGGCCTCTACCATCGGATTACCAAAATAATAATTATTTCCACCCCATGCACTTGTAAAAACATTACCCAATTCATTCATATATGATCCCTGCGCACGGTATGCGTCGACCTGAGCCGCAAGCATCCTAACCTCCGCAGTTCCTGTCTCTACTGATGGATTGTTTGGATCAAGGTTGTCGTCTAGGCTACAAGAAGTAAATCCTAGAGCAATTATTGATAGTAATATATACTTTTTCATTATTTATTAAAATTTAAGATTTAAAGTCGCTCCAAATGTTCTTACACTTGGATACTGATTTGTAGCTGCAATACCAACACCATTTCCTGTCGTATTCGAAGTTTCAGGATCTGAATAGTTTAAATTTCGTTTTGCAAATTTAGCGAACGGATTTCTTGCATGCAGGGTCAAAGTCATTTCATTCACCATTGCATTTTCACCCAAGATTTCTCTTCCGATAGTATATCCTAGAGCAATTTCCCTGATTTTAAAAGCTGAAGAATCAAATATATAATTTTCGGCTATCGACTGATAGATATTAGAATAATACTCGCTTACGCCTGTATAGTTATCCCCGCCAGTTTTAACACTTGTATTGGCAACCCAATTTCCGTTACTATCCTGAATGACACTATTCGGCATCACAAAACCTCCTTTGGTTCTATCAAAATCCGCAGACTCAAGTAATCCTCCGTTGAATGTTATAAAACTAGCAACATCGGAATAGAATACACCTCCAGTACGGTAGTCCATTACAGCACTCAATCTAAATCCTTTGTACTGGAAGCTAGTGGTAAAACCATAAACATTTGTTGGTGTAGATGTACCCATGCTTTGAGCTAGAGGTGTAGATAACGGATTTCCATTCTCATCAATTTTTATCCTTCCCTGATCATCTCTTTCATAGCCTATAGCTTTTATTAAAGGGAAAAGGCCTCCTACCTCAGCGTATACCCCTACAGTAGCATTTCCAGACAACAGTACATTGCCTCCTGCTCCGCTTAATTCGAGAATTCTGGATTCTGTATTTGCGAAGGACAAATTAACATCCCACTTAAAGTCTTTTGAACGAATAGGTACTAAACCTAAATTCACTTCTACACCTCTGGTTCTCATTTTTCCTATATTAGTTAATGTTGAACCTAAATTAACTGCTCCGGTATTAGATGTTCCAGGTGTAGTTCCCCAAGAAGATGCAGCACTTTGAATTCTAGTAATCAAGTCATCCGTATCTGCCTGATAAGCCGATGCTGATAATGTGATACGATCTCTGAAAAACCCTAGGTCTAATGATGCTTCAGTAGTTGATACAAACTCAGGTTTGATATTTGGATCTGTAATAGCCTGTCTATCAACAAAAGAATTATAACCAAGACCCGAACCAGATGCAGACCAAGGTGAGCCCGGACCTGATGTTAGAGATCCCGTTGCATCATACCAATCGACAATAGAAGTGTTTCCGACTCTCGTCCATCCACCAGAGATTTTCATATAGCTAAGAACATCTCCGCCAAAATCGAATGCTTTTGTAGGAACAAATGATAGACCCACCGACGGATAGAAAAATGACTGATTATCTTTGGGTAGTACTGATGACCATTCATTTCTTGCCGTAGCATTCAAGAATAAATAATCTTTATATGCAAGATCTAAGTTGGCAAAAGCAGAGTTGGAATTTCTTGATTTTCTGGTATTATCTAGTGAAGTAGGAGAGCTAGGACTTAAAACATTTGAAAGTGCATAAATTCCAGGTACCATCAAGGTATTACCTCCTCCCGTGAACACATTATAAGATTCGTACCTGTAGTTATGACCTACTGCCAACTGAAGATTGAGATCAGAAGTTAAATCATAATTAAAACTAGCCATTAAATCTCCGTAATACTTTATTCTTGTATTATTTTGAACAAAAAGATTTGAAGAAATTGACGCTGGTGTTACTCCAACTATTCTGCCTGCTGCGGAATAGGAATCCCTGTAATCTAATCTGTCATTCTGAATATTCTGATAGTTACCAGTATATCTTAAAGTTATATGTTTATCAACTTTAAAAGTGGTTCCTAAAATAGTATTGAAAATATTTGAGTAGGTATTATATCTGTTATGTTTTATTTTCCAGTACGGATTTTGATAGTAGACGTTGGAACCGTAAGCCATATCTGGATATTGTTTCCATCTGTCTAATGGCATATCTTGTGATGTCTGAAGCATCTGTTGATACAGATCTGCATTGGTAGTAGATACCTTTCTTCTGATATAATTAAAACTACCGTCAAAAGACCATTTACCAACCGTTGCGCCACCTTTCAACAAAACATTAGTTCGGCTCTGTACATCCCCGGGAACAACAAAACTTCTGTCCATTTGCCCTAATGAAGCCATAAAATACTTACCATCACCACCTGCATTAATAGTAATATCATTTGAGTATATTGTTCCGATATCAAAAACGGATCTCAAATTATCCTTTTTACCGTATGGTGCAAATAGAGAATAGATCGATGCAGGCGTATCTGCCGTTGGTGAAGCATCTCCCGCATTTACTCTGATCACACCGTCACCATTGTAATCATACAACGGAATACCATAAGGCTGCATTGTTCCAGCATAAGCAGGATCATCAAAAGCAGGTCCCCATGCTCCATTTTCTACATCAATCTTCACACCATCCCAACCTTGTCCATATTTTCTTTGTCTTTTAGGTAAATATGAAACAGACTCAAAATCAGCAGAAGAGTTGAACACTACATTTAACTTGCTATTTTTAGCTCCTCGCTTAGTAGTTACAACAATTACCCCATTAACACCGTCAGAACCATATAGCGCAGAACCCTGTGCTCCTTTAATAACATTGACAGACTCGATAACATCAGGAGTCAATTGTGAGAATATTGATGCTGAAGAGATTACATTATCAATAACAATAAGTGCCTCATTGTTACCGGAGATCGTTCTTCTACCTCGTAAGATAATACTGTTGGTCTCAACTACGCCACCATTAGACTGAGCAATCTGTAGTCCAGCTACTTTACCGGTCAAGGCTTGAACCGCGTTTATCGCGCCAGCCTGAGTAATTTCAGCACCAGATACAACCTGTTGAGCAGAAGTAACAGCATCTTTTTTCTTTTTGATACCTAAAGCACCAGTTATTACAACTTCTTCAATGTCGCTAGTTCTTGCAGTATCCCTTACCGTTTGCGCAGAAACCATTGCAAAAGAGGACGAAAGAACGACCACCAACACGCTTGTTGTTAATTTTTTCATATCAAATCAAATTTTTCAGTTAGCAAAAATGCAAAACTTTATTAAAACATACAACACAATTAGTTAAAAAAACGTTAATTTGAGCACATAAAGTTTACATAATATATAACTTTGTCCTGCGAATTTTATTATGCATTTAAAAAATAATTTTTCTAATAAGTTTATAGAAGCGGGATGCGACGAGGTTGGAAGAGGATGCTTGTCGGGGCCGGTAGTAGCAGCAGCAGTTATTGTTAACAAAAATTTTAAGCAAAATTTAGTTAATGATTCTAAAACGTTAAATTTTAAAACCCGCCAGAATCTAGACCTATATATAAGAGAAAATGCTGTAGATTTCGCCATTGCAGAACTTTCTCCGGAGTTTATAGACAAGCACAACATCCTCAACGCCAGCATCCACGCAATGCATTTAGCTTTGGATCAGCTGAAAAGCAGACCGGAACTCATCCTTGTAGACGGTAACAGATTCCATCCCTACAACTTTACACCGCACCACTGCATCATAAAAGGCGACAGCAAGTTTCTTTCAATAGCCGCCGCATCCATCATCGCTAAAAATTACCGTGATAACCTGATGATCAAGCTCCACGACGAATTTCCGGAGTATGGATGGAATACCAATTTCGGATATTGTACAAAAACACATCAAAAA
>Ga0308169_10003656_pt1 | contig 14868 bp, 17 predicted proteins | sample PhyBR1_2_FD_202139 | JGI IMG/M metagenome (GOLD analysis project Ga0308169, IMG submission 202139) | Phyllosphere microbial communities from UC Gill Tract Community Farm, Albany, California, United States - DLSLSB.R1 | ecosystem: Host-associated > Plants > Phyllosphere > Unclassified | place... | reverse complement strand
CTCGGCGACGAGTGCCGCGCAAAGAGCGCGCACGTCCTCCTCGGCCCGACCGTCAACATCCAGCGCTCGCCCCTCGGCGGGCGAGGGTTTGAAAGCTACAGCGAGGACCCGCTCCTCTCCGGCCTTCGTGCGTCGTCCTTCCACTCGCTCTCGACCTGCACGACCTCGTGCGAGCACCAAGCTGACATTGTCTACCTACAGTCGCCGCCGAGTACATCAACGGCCTCCAGGGCAAGGGCGTCGCAGCCTGCATCAAGCACTTTGTCGCCAACGACCAGGAGTTCGAGCGCTTCTCCGTCGACAGTGCGTCCTTGACTTGACCTCCTTGACGCTGCTCGTCGCTGACTCGTCCTCTCGCTCCCCTCCTCCCTCCTCCCGCCGCGCTCCTCGTCCTCGTCCTCGTCCTCTTCCTGCAGGCGTCGTCTCGCAGCGCGCCCTCCGCGAGATCTACCTCGAGCCGTTCCGCCTCGCCGTCAAGCACTCGAACCCGAAGGCCTTCATGACGAGCTACAACCGCCTCAACGGCAAGCACTGCTCGGAGAGCAAGGAGCTCCTCGACGGCATCCTGCGCGGCGACTGGGGCTGGAACGGCCTCATCATGTCCGACTGGACGGGCGTCTACTCGGTCGACGAGTCGATCAAGGCCGGCCTCGACGTCGAGATGCCCGGCCCGCCCGTCATGCGCGGCAGCACCGTCAACCGGGCGTTCGGCGCCGGCAAGCTCACGCCCGACGACGTCGACGACCGAGTGCGCAACGTCCTCCACCTCCTCAACTTTGCCATCGACTCGGGTATCCCCTTCTACGCCGGCGAGGACAAGGTCGACACGCCCGAGCTGCGCGCGCTCCTTCGCGAGGCGGCCGCCAACGCGACCGTCCTTCTCAAGAACGACTCGGGCCTCCTCCCGCTCGGCGCGTCGGCCAAGGGCAAGCGCATCGCCGTCATCGGCAGCAACGCGAAGGTCGCCTTCCCGTCGGGCGGCGGCAGCGCGTCCCTCGCGCCAAGCTGGGTCGTCTCTGCGCTCGACGGCATCACGGCCGCCGCCGAGGAGGCCGGAGCGTCGGTCGACTATGCCGTCGGCGTCGCCGCCTTCCGCTACGTGCCCCTCCTCGACCCGTACCTCTCGCACCCGACGAGCGGCAAGCAGGGCGCGCGCATCCAGTTCTTCAACGGCAAGCCCGACGAGCGCTGGTTCACGAGCGCCGAGGTCCCCAAGTCGAGCAAGCCCGACTTTGAGCTCGACACCGACACGTCCCTGTGCTTCATGATCGACGGCGTCCCCTGGGACAAGCTCGACAAGCACGTTCGCGCTCGGGTCCGTCGCCCTTCCTCCTCGAGCTTCCTCTCTGTGCTCGCGCAGCCCGGTCTGACTCCTTGTTTGCCTGCAGTACTCGGCGACCTTCACGCCCGACGTCTCGGGCAAGTGGACCTTCGGCCTCGGCTCGATCGACGCCACCCAGCTCTTCCTCGACGGCAAGCCCGTCGCCGAGAACGTCGAGTCGTACAAACCCGGCGAGCTCTTCTTCAACATGGGCTCGGAGGAGGTCCGCGGCGAGGTCGAGCTCGAGGCGGGCAAGGCGTACGAGCTCGAGCTGCACGGCTACGTCGACCCGGCGTCGCTTGGGGCATCGCCGTTCACCTTCTCGTCGTCGTTCCGCATCGGCGGCTTCCCGACCGTCGTGCCCGAGACGGCGCGCAACGAGGCGGCCGAGCTCGCGCGCAAGAGCGACCTCGCCATCGTCGTCGTCGGGACCAACCCGGACTGGGAGTCGGAGGGGTTCGACCGCAAGACGATGAGGTGCGTCGACTTTTCGCCCTTCTCGCTCGTTGACCTTGCCCGAGACGGACCTTGACGCCTCTCTCTCTCTTTGTTCCGCAGGATCCCGGGCGAGTCGGACGAGCTCGTGCGCGCCGTCCTCGCCGCCAACAAGAACGTCGTCGTCGTCAACCAGTCGGGCACGCCCGTCGAGTTCCCCTGGATCGGCGACGCGGCGACGGTCGTCCAGACCTTCTTCGGCGGCAACGAGCTCGGCAATGGCCTCGCCGACGTTCTCTTCGGCAAGGTCAACCCGTCGGGCAAGCTCCCGCTCACGTTCCCGTACGTCCCCCCGCTCTCTCTCTGCGCGCGCACGGACCCCGAGAGGAGGAGGCTGACTCGCTGCACCTCTGACCTGCAGCACCCGCCTCGAGGACAACCCTTCCTTCAACTCGTTCGGCATCACGTCTGAGACGCCGGGCAAGGTCGTGTACGGCGAGGGAATCTACGTCGGCTACAAGCACTGCGACCTTCGCGCTGTCGAGCCGGCCTTCCCCTTCGGCCACGGCCTCTCGTACACGTCGTTCGACTTCAACTCGCTCGCGACGACGTCCGTCTCGGACGAGGGCGACTTGACCGTCTCGTTCGAGGTCAAGAACACGGGCAAGGTCGACGGCGCCGAGGTCGCGCAGGTCTACATCGCCGCGCCCGTCGAGGGCCGCATCACGTCGCCCCTCAAGGAGCTCAAGGCGTTTGAGAAGGTCGTACTGAAGGCGGGCGAGGCCAAGACGGTCGACGTCAAGCTCTCGCGCGAGGCCTTCTCGTACTGGGACGAGCAGCGCGCCAAGTTTGTCGCGCCCAGGGGCACGTACGAGGTCCGCGTCGCGACGTCGTCGAGCGAGAAGGACGTCAAGCTGCGTGCACCCGTCGAGCTCGTCAAGGAGATCCGGTGGAACGGTCTGTAGGCGACGCCCTCTCCTCTCTCTCTTCTTCCTCTCAGTGCATGTAGATTCTCGGTCGACTCGACACTTGCAGTACCTCATTTCTTCATGCTTCTTCCTTCGTCGAGAGCAGTGCATGTCGCACAGAGAGCGACGCCGCGGTGCAGCAAGGCGGAAAGGCGAGACACGGTGGACTCGTCCGCCGAGCGGCCCGGACAACGAGCTCCTCGCTCTCTCAAGATCTCACCTCGCGCCGCCCAGGCACTCCCGCCGTGCCTTGCGCCCGCTGTACAGCGGCCCGACCAGCCGCCAGCCCAGCAGTGAGCGGCGCGACCTCGCCCTCGACCGGCCCCGCCCTCAGAATCGCGCCGACCGCCAAACAACCCGGCCATGGACGACGACGCTCCTGCGCCCTCGACCGCCAGATCCAGGGCTCCAGAGCATGAAGACGAGCTCCTGCCGCCCCCTCCTGCGCCTCTGACGACCCTCAGCGGCCGAGCGTTCAAGCCGCCGAACAAGATCGCGTGCGTCGTCGAATCCACTCTCTCCCGCGCACTTCCAGGCCGGCGGGTGCAGCGCTGACTCGCACCTGCATCCCTATCGACAGCTGCCTGGGCTGCAGGACCATCAAGGTCAAGTGCCGCCTCCCCGACGGCTCGGCACCTTCGGGCGACCTCGACAAGGACGGCAGCAAGTGCGCGCGCTGCGTCCGCCTCAAGCTCGACTGCGAGTACAAGAGCGCGCCGAGGCGAGGCCGCAGGCCCAAGGACCGCTCGCTGAGCGTCGGCGTCGGCGCCGCACCGTCGTCGAGCGGCACGGCACCACCACCCGCCCTCCCCACCTCCGCCGGCCTCCCCGACCCGTACGCTGCCAGCGCGTCCATGTACTCCCTCCCACCGTCCTCCGGCGTCGCCGCCGACCCGACCGCCCATGCGCACGCCCTCCCGCCCTTCGCCTCGTCGTCCACCGCCTCGACGTCGAGCGTCCCTCTCCCTCCGACCTGGTCCCTCCCTCCTCCGACCAGCGCCCCTCTCCCCTCGCCACACCTCGGCTACCCGCACACGTCGCCGTTCGGCGCCTACGCGCCGCCGCCTCCCGCCCCGCAGCCGCCGTCGTGGCCGGCGCCGCGCCCGGGCCACGCCCACAGCTCGCCGGCGCTCTCGGCGCCCGCCCAGCCGTCGCCTGCGTCGCTCGCCGGCTCGACGACCGAGCCGGCGCAGACGATGCTGTCGCTCGCCGAGGCGGCCGACGTCAAGAGCTCGAGCTTCACCTCGGACCGCCCGTCGCTCCTTCACGGCCTCGGCAAGGGCAAGAAGCCTGCGCTCAAGATGCCTGACCCAGTCGACATGCGTGCGTCCCTTTTTCCTTGTCTCGTCTCGAGCAGAAGAAGAGCAGAAAGGGCCGACGCTGACTCTCCCGAACGACCTCCCTGCAGACGTCCTCACGGCGCTCGAGGCCGAGCAGCTCTTCCAGCTCTTCCACTCGCAGCTCAACTGCTACATCGTGCTCTTCGATGCTCATCTGCACACCTCGGACTACGGTGTGTCCCTCTCTCCCTCGCGCTCGTTGCTCCCAGCCTCTCGCTGACTCGCACGGACCTCTCGATCTCGCAGTGCGCAGCACGTCGACCGTCCTCTTCACCGCCATACTCACGGCCTCGGCCAAGTTCTTCCGCCCGGACCTGTACCCTCAGCTCCTCGCGAGCGCGCAGCAGCTCGTCACTCGAGCCATGGGCGGCGACGGCGACCCCGAGATCGGCCTGCTGCAGAGCCTCCTCATCTTGACGTACTGGTGAGCACCGTTGCTCGCTGCCCTACTCCTTGCCGTCCTGTCGCTCGAGCTGACGAACATGATGTGCTCGCAGGAAGGAACCGTTCGACACGAGCGCGTGGCTTCGGGTCGGGTACGCCATCCGCCTCGGGTACCAGCTCGGCCTCCACCACAAGCGGCGGCAGCCGCTGCCCGAGAACGAGCACGAGGCTCGTGTCATGCTCGACCGCGAGCGCACCTGGATCGTCCTCATCTGCAACGACAAGTGCGTCCTCGTTTCTCTGCTTCGCGGCCTCGACGCTCGTCCGCCGCAAGAGCTGACGCTCGGCGCACCCGCAGCTCGTACAAGCTCGTCGACGCGCCCGACGAAGCGGCACCGGTCGAGACGAGGATGATCCCGACCATCGACGTCGACATTGACGCTTGGCTCGCCGAGACGCGCCGGTACGACGTCCGCGACGACAACGAGCAGGCCGTCTCGATCTCGCTCGTCAAGATCTACCCGCTCTACCGCACGATCGCGTCGGCGCCCACTCGGTCGGTCGCGAGCTCGCTCGCGTCCCACATCGACGGGCTCATCGCCGAGCTGCACTCGAAGTACCTCGACCCGAGCTGTGCGTCCCTCTTCCTCTCTCTATCTCTCTCTCTCTCTCTCTCTCTCTCTCTCTCTCTCTCCGTCCGCCCATGCAGCCCGCGACTGACTCACCCCTTCCTGCGCAGCTCCTGTCTACCAGAGCTTCACGCCCGCCTGTGCGCACAAGGCCCGCTTCCACTGGCGCTCGGCGCGCTTCGAGCTGGCCATGTCGTGCCTGCTCGTCGCCGGCGTCTCGGACCAGCTCGTCCTTGTCAACTTCATCGCGCGCGCGAGCGACCTCGTCGAGTGCTTCGAGGAGGCGGTCCGGTGCGTCCTCTTCTCCCTCACTCCCGCTCGCCGCCGTTCGAGCCGAAGACTGACTCTTGCACGTGCAGGGAGGGCATCTTACGCTACATGCAGGACACGATCGCCGTCCGCATGCTCGCTGCCGGCGAGTGCCTCGGCAAGGTCTTCTCGCAGGCGAGCCCGACCCTCCAGACGAGCATCGTCGGCTACATCACTCGCAGTGCGTCCCTCGCTCTCTCTGCACGAGCTCGCTCGGGCCTCACTGACGCTCTCTCTCCCTCACCTGCGCGCAGTCTACGTCGCCGCCTCTCGCGCCAAGGAGGGCAGCGAGGACTCGGCGCCCGCCTTCATCGCCCGCTTCTACAAGGCCGTCCTGCACGCCATATGCCCCGCCGGTGCTCCGCCGACGAGGCCACCGTCGCCGCGCTCGAGCGCTCAGCAGGGCATGGGCGCGCTCGGCGTCAATCCGTTCGAGCAGCTCGACGGGCTCACGTCCGAGATCTTTACGGGGCTCGACTCGCTCGTCGCCGACCTCAACCGCGACAACACGTACTGGTGCGTCCCCTCCTGCTCGAGGCTTCATGTCACGAGCCCGATCGAGTGCTGACCCTGCTCTCTCGCCTCTCCCTCCCCTCTCTCTCCCTCCGCCTCTCTCCCTCGTCCTCTCGCTTTCGTGCGCTCGCAGGGACTCGCTCAACTCGGCGCAGACCAACTCGTCCTGGGCGTGGCTCGACTCGATGCTCCTCCAGCCGCCGCAGGACGGCGCCGGGACGAGTGGGACCGGTGCGCCTTGAGTGAGCGGGCGCACCCTTCTCAGCAGCTGTTGTAGCTTGTGCAGTGACAGCCCGTGCACCAGCTGCGAGTTAGAAGAGCGAGTCTCGCCATTTTCGCTGGCCACGAGGAGATGTGCACCGCCTCGTCGCTCATCATCGCTTCCCCTTGTCCTCCGCCTTCACGCCCGCTCATTCACACCATGGCGGCTCAGCTCTCCGACGAGCAGATCATCCATGCATTCCACGTCTTCTGCCGGGACGCGCTGGCGCAGGCTCGAGGCGAGGGCCTCCTCGACGACGGCGACCTGGAGCAAGCGGGCGAGTCCTCGTCCTCCTCACCGCGCCCCGTGGGGATGCCGCTGACCCGAGTACACTCTTTGCAGACGTCGACGTCCAAGTCGCCGGACCCGCTCTCGCCCTCTTCTTCGCCGCCCTCGGAGCTCGCGGCTCTCCCCCGTCCATCTCGTCGCCCGACGGCTCCTTCTCCCTCACGACCGACAACTGCCCCGATACTTTCCGCAACGCCTTCTCGCTCTGGCAGCGCACCGTGCAGCCGGTCCAAGGGTTCTCGTCGACCGCCCGACACGACCTCGCCCTCCTCCTGTGCGACAAGGAGGTCCACTCGAGCCCGCTCCGGCTCGACGTCGCCCGCATCGCCGCCGACCTCAAGGGCATCGCTCTAGAGATACTTCAGGTGCGTCCGAGCCCCCTCGCCGGACCCAGTTGTAGCCAGCTGATCCACCCTCTCGCCCGCCCGCAGCGCCGCACATTCCAGATGCGCTTCCGCAACGACCTGCAAGCCGCCCTCGACACGTCGGTCCGCCCTCGAACCAGCACCGACACTGAGCGACCACACGCCGCCTACGAGCCGCCGCCGATGTACCACGAGGGCGAGCCGACGACCGACACGAAGCGGGCGCACCAGCACCTCGCGCAGCACGACGCGCCCGAGGCCAACGCCGGTGCGGCGGCCGGCGCCGAGAGCCTCGCCCTCATCCGCGAGACGCTGTACGCCGCACTCGGCGACGTCATGGTCGAGACGCCGGCCATCTTAAGCCTGCTCGCGCGCGGCGCCGACTACGCGCCGCAGGCCTTTTTCGCCTCGACGGCCCTGGCCATCCTCGACGTCGCCCTCACCCGGGTCGACGAGCACGGCGTCCGGCCCGTGCACTTTGGGCATGGTTCCCCGACCCGTATCGGCCTGGGAGACACGCCTCGTGCGTCCCTTCCCTCTCTCTCGCACCCTCCTCCCTCTTTGTGCTCGAAGCAGAAGCTGACGGCGCGCCCTTTCCCTCCTGCAGCCTACCTTCGCCCTCTCCTCGGCGGCCTCGTCGAACTCTCGCAGGCGAGTCGGGCGCTGCAGGACGAGGACGACGCGCGCGCGGTGCGCGAGGCGACCGAGGGCGCCGAGCAACTCACGCCGCCGCGGCTCGATCAGCTGCGGGAGCGGCTCGCGCAGGGCGTCGGCGCGACCGAGGAGCAGGACGAGCAGGTGCAGGTGCTGGCGAACGGCGTGAGCCAGCTCGCTCTTGGTGCGTCCCTTTCCTCTCCTCCTTCGCTCTCGGCTGTGGCCTCTCCCTGTCATGCACTGACGTTCTCCCTCTCGCTCTGCAGGCATGTCGTCGCTCCCGGCTTTCCGCGAGAGGCAGGCGCAGGCTTTGCAGGTGCTCGTCGCCATCACGGCGCTGTGAGCGTCGAGGAGCGGGACGAGCTAGTCGAGGAGGGAGGAGGAGGACCGTCTGTGCCCCATGTTGTCGTCTAGCCTGCCTTGCGAATCGAATTCTCGTGCAGACCTTGTTTTCTGTTGTGCGTTTGCACAGTACTTGGAGAGCGGGCAAGTGGCGCCCTCTCTCCGCGGCGGCCGCGCTCTCCTCGACACCAAACCCCGCTCATGAGCGCCACGGCTGCCGACTTGCCGACTGGCGGGGGTGCGAGCTCGCCCGAGTACACGCCCGAGCCTGCGACGGCCAAGGGCAAGCGCAAGGCCAACGGCGACGACGACGAGGAGTGGGGCGAACGAGGGCCGGCAGGAGGCGGCGAGGGCAAGAAGCGCCGCAACCGCAAGGTGCGTCCCTCTCCAGAGCTCGCAGTAGAGCTCGACTGACTCTCTGCCACACCCTGCAGCCCGTCACCTGCGCCCGTGAGCTGTCGTCGCTCTTCTCCTCGTCCTCCCTCGCGCTTCCCCCCACTGACGCCCGGCCCTCCCTCCTCTCCCGCCGCCTACGCTCGCAGAATGCCGTCGCAGGTCCGTCTGCAGTGCCTGTGAGCTCTGTCGCCGGCTCGCTGACCCTTTCTCCCCCCGCCCGCAGGAAGCTCAAGTGCGACCGCGGCTACCCTTGTGCGTCCTCGTTGCGCCTCGGCTTTCTCGAGGAATCGCTCGCTGATCCTGATCCTTACTGCAGGTGGAGCGTGTCGAGACCGTCAGGAGGGTCACCTGTGCGAGTGGGAGGGAGCCATCCGTCTGCCGCAACCGTGCGTTCTCCTTTCCCTTCGCCGAACCCTGCGCGAGCATGGCTGACCCTCTCCCTCGTCCTTCGCCCGCAGACACCTCACGCGCGACGCCGAGGCGCAGGAGCTCCGCGTCCAGCTCGACCGCCTTGAGCAGCTCATTGGCGGCATTACGGGCGCGGCGGGACCGGCGGCAGGAGCGGCAGGTGGGACGCCGCGCGAGGGCGGTGCGCTGAGCGGCGTCGCCGAGGAGAATGCGGCAGAGGCACTTGGCTTGCTCGCGGTGCGTCCCCTTCCCCTCCTACACTCGAGCGAGGCGAAGCTGACTCGGATTCCCCGCTCGCAGGCCAACACGAGCACCGACGGCGAGCGCAAGAGCGTCGCCGTGTCGGCGGCGCACAGGGCGCACCTCCTCACCGTCGCACCGACCGTTCAGCATCTCGTCCAGCTCTTGCCGCCCAAGCGCGAGGTGCGTCGCCGCCCGCTCCCGCTCGAGATCTCCTCGTCGCGACCCCGACTGACCCGCCTCGTCCGTCCTGCAGCTCGACGCCCTCATCATGCACTTCCTCTCGACCGAGCTCAGCTTCTTCCCCATCGTGCACGAGCCGACATTCCGGGCGCGCGTCCAGGAGGCGCAGTACGCCACGCTCGCCGCCCAGCCGACGCTCCTCGCCCTCTTCTTCGCCATCGCGACGCTCGAGATGGGCTGGCAGCTCACCGAGGTCGGCATCGCCAAAAAGGCGAGGACCGACAAGGAGCTCGCCGCGAAGAGGTTCTGCGAGGCGTCGATGGAAGCGCTCAGGATGGGCGGGTGCGTCCCTCTTCCTCCTGCGCGGCCGAACTCTCTCGCTCGCCCACTGACGCCTCTTGCCTCGCCCTGCAGGTACATGGAGATGCCCAACCTCGACGTCGTCCGCACGCTCCTCACGCTGCACCGCTACGCCGAGCAGCAGAACGACGCGCGCGCCGGCAGCTTGCTCAGCCAGGCCGTCCTCGCCGGTCAGCTCATCGGCCTCAACCGCGAGCCGAGCACGGCCGGCGTCGCCGTCTCGCACATCGAGGTCGAGGAGCGGCGTCGGTTGTGGCGCATCCTCATCTGCCTCGACTGGCTCGACACGTCGGGCCGGCCGTGCCTCGTCACGCACTCGCAGTTCGACACGCGCGAGCCGACCAACGCGTTTGACGCCAACATCACCGACGACAGCGTCCTCGCGAGCGCCCAGTTCGACTTTACGCCGAGCCTGTACACCGTCACGCTCACCCAGTTGGCCTACGTCGGCCACTCGATCAAGGAGTACATCTACGCCGTCAAGGCGCCCTCGCTCCCGACGTGGAAGGTCGTCGTCGACCAGAACGCGACGCTCGCTCGCCTCAAGGCGAGCCTGCCCGTCCTCAAGCTCGACGGCGACAGCGTCGTGCCGCTCGAGGCCAAGAACTTTGCGACCGACCGCCTGCGCGTCTTTCTCCACGCGGCCGTCCTCCAGCTCGTCGTCCGCCTCAACAGGCCCTTGTGCGTCCCTGCCCCCTCTCTCTTAGCTTTCAGAGCAGCTGTGGAGCTCGTGCCGACCTCGCTCGAGACCTTGCTCGCAGCGTCTCGCGCGGGTTCGCCGATCAGCGCCTCGCCGAGGGTCGCCTCGCCTGCATCAACGCCGCGTGCGTCTCTTCTCGCTCCTCTCAGCAGTAGCACGTGCACGCGCTGATCGTCGTCGTCGCTGCGCAGGCACGGCCTCATGTCGCTCTGGCTCGGCTACCCGGACTCGCACCCGATGTCGCGCTTCCACCTCCCGCTCTTCCACTGCCTCAACGGCCTCGTCATCTCGGCCCTCGACCTGTTCCAGGACCCGCTCGGCCCGCACGCCGACAAGCACCGCCGCCTCGCCGCGCGCGTCTCGATGCGCCTTGAGGCCCGGGAGCACAAGAGCGACCTCGTCGCCGAGGTGCTCGGCATCGTCGAGGCCCTGCAGCGCCACTCGCTCACGAGCGACCTCGGCGGCGAGCGTGCGTCCTCCTCCTCCTGCTCCTCGCGCTCTCCACTGCTCTCGAGCGCCGCACTGACGCTCTCTCCGCCCACCTGCGCACAGACCTCCCCGCCTTCGACTACGGCCCGCTCTCGCCCAGCACCGTCTTCAGCCGCTCGCTCCCGCTCCCGCTCACGGCCGATCCGTTCGTCCCCTTTGCGCGCGCCGAGCGCGAGCGCACCTCGGCAGCAGCTGCGGCGGCGGCGGCAGCGTCCTCGTCGGCGGCGGCGGCCGGGGCGGGCGGCGACGCGCAGAGCGAGCTCGCCGGCCTGTGGGACGCGCTCGCGGGCGAGTACGGCGCCGTGTACGCTGCGCCGGACCGCAGGGAGTGGGACGAGGCGCTCAGGGCGCAGCAGGGCGGGGGAAAGCCCTGGGACGCCGGCGTCGACCTTCTTGCTTAGGGTGCGAGGAGGCGGGCGGGTCTTAGTTGCGGGAGCGTACTTGGCGCGAGCTGTGACTTAGTTGTCTCTGTGTTGCTCTACGGGCCGGGCCACCCTGCGAGATCTTCAGAGAGAGAAAGAGAGAGGAGCCATCGAGAGCGGCCCGAGCGCGACTTAATGGCCGTCGCCCGGCGTGCGCAAGAGAGGGCGAGCCGGCTCTTGTCAGCCAAGGCCTCTCGCGCTTTCGCTCCGACACGTTCACGCTCTCTGTGAAGAGAGCCGAGAGCACGCATGAGGGGAACAGACTAGATACAAGGCCCGGACAGGATCCAACCGCAGTAGACGAGGGAGCGAGGGGAAAGCTAGTAGAGGTAAGGGTAGCCGCGGGTGGTACAGGACAAGGAGGAGAAGGTGAAGGCGAGGAAGGGGACTAAGCGAGGGAGGGAAGGATGCCGCAGGGCAAAGAGCGGAAGGCAAGGTCCGAGCGGGCTCGAGGGGCGAGGCCGATCACCAACGAGGCGGCGGCGCACGGAGGTAGTACCTGCAGGGAAGACGTAAAGTCAGCACGGGCAGAGAGCGGAGCACGAGAAATGCAGGAGGGCAGGGGACGCACTCCTTGGTCGTGCCGCTGCCCTGGCTCTTCTCGACGCAGATGGCAAACTGGATCTCGCCCGTCGCCGTGTCGTAGTCGGCCATGGCGTAGTTGCGGCGGCCCATGACCGTGTTGCTCTTGGGCTTGGATCCGTCGGTCTGCAAGGCGAGGGCGAGAGGGAGGGGAGCGTGAGCTGGAGAGACAGAGGAGGAGGAAGGAGAGAGAGAGGGAGAGGGACGCACGTCCTCGGTGAAGACGGGGATGAGCTCCTCCTCCGTGTCGCAGTAGTGCAGCGTCTGCGCGTGCGCTCTATGTCAGTCGAGCTCGACGAGGAGGAGAGAGAGAGAGAGGAAAAGCAGGAAGAGGGAGACGCACCTTGTGCTTCTTGGCGCCGAGCTTCGAGACGAGCCAGATGACGGGCGGCGGCGGCGGCGTGTTGACGATGGCCGACGAGATGAACTGGAGCATCCACTTGGGGTCCATGCTCGGCTCGAGCTTCTTCTTCGAGTAGAACTGCGGCGGCGAGGAGGAGAAGGTGCGACGAGTCAGTCTCTTGTCCGGGCGACGGCGACGACGGCGAGCGGACAAAAGGAGGGACGCACCTTCGAGTTGGCCGTCGCGTGGACGTCGCCCGAACAGAACGTGATGCGCAGGTGCTTGTCGACGGCCATCTTCTGGTACCGCTCGATGAGCCAGTTGCGCTCCTTCTTGTGGTCGCCCTGCGGGAGGAGGCTCGAGCGTCAGTGATGCCGTGACAGCCGCCCACGTCGCCTGGCAGCATGTGCAGCTCAAGGCGACGAGACCGAGAGAGGGAGCACCGACGCACAGCGCAAGGGTGGTCGGCCAAGTCGTCCTTGAGCTCCGCCTCGCTGCAGGAGGTCAAGCTCGTCAGCTCCCTCTGCGCTCACGCCGGACAACGACAACAACGAGGAGAGGAACAGGGCGACGCACGCGTTGAACTTGTTGACGGCCGAGGGCATGACCTTCATCTTGGCGAGGATCGACATCGGGTTGAACTTGGACTCGAGGAGGTTCTCGAGCGCGACCATGCGCGGGTAGGCGATCGGGACACCTGCGCGAGATGCAGGCCGTCAGGCAAAGCTCGGCAAAAAGTGAGAGCGGGAGGAGGGACGCACCGAGGAGGACGATGAGGTGCTCGACGCCCTGCGGCAGCGCCGCCACGGCCTTCTCGGTCCGCTCGTACGTCACCTTGCTCGCGAGCTGGTCGAACCTGCGCTCCGAGCGCCAGTCGACCATGAGGAGGTACATCTTGGGGCCGAGGTACGACAAAAACGAGTGGTTCGGGTACGGGATGAAGGCGCCCTCGCCGCCGATGATGAGCGACTTGGACGGGTGCGTGTTGACCGCCGGGATGCCGACCGCCGACTCGGGGCTCGTGCCGTCGACCTCGTCGACGATGAACACTGTGTGCGCAAGTCGGGCGGGTGAGCAGCCTGTTCTCGGGCAGGAGGAGGCCCGAGCGGGGAGCGAAGCGACGACGGCGACGCACTCTGGAACAGGAGGAACCACTTGTAGCCGTACGAGCCGATGTTGCTGAACACGGGCGACTCCTGCAGGTCGTCAGGGTACGACCCGAATCCGCTGCGAGCGTGAAGCAGAGGAGGAGTCAGCCCGGCCGTCCCTTCTCGAAGAACGTCGACGGTGTGGAAGCGGCGACGCACTCGCTGCAGGAGGGCGAGACAGGGTCAGTATGAGCTCCGACAGAAGCAAAGGATCGAGAGGAGGACGCACATCATGTCGTGGTCGTCGAGCATGTTGAGCATCGGGATCTTGCCGACGGCGATGCCGAACGCGCCGCCGCGGAACCACGCGCAGTACCTGTCGCTCGCACATCCATCAGCGCGTGCTCCTCGAACCTCTGGTCCACAGCGCAAGAGGGAGAGAGGGGGACGCACGCGTTGAAGAAGAAGCGGTCCAGCGCAAACTTCATCTCGTCGGTGAAGGGCGCCGCGATCTTCTTGCTGACGTCCGTCTCGTTGATCCAGGGCGCGATCTCGGGCTCGCGCGTGAGCGGGTCGTTGTAGATCTGGTCGCCGCCGCCGACCATGACGTGCTGCGGGCGAGGGCGAGCGGTGCGAGCGAGCGGGTCAGTCTTGGGGCAGGGCGACGAGCGGCGCGAAGGGGTCCGACGAGGGAGAGCGAGGACGCACGATGGGCTTCTGCTCGTGCTTGCGCAGGACGTCGCGCCAGAGCGGGTCGGGCCCGTTGAACGCCTCGGTGTCGACACCGCCCGAGAAGCCGTTGCTGCGCGCACATCGAAAGGCCGGGTCAGCTGCGCGCTCTGCTCGCACAGACGCAGAGAGTCGAGGACGCACCACGAGTGGTACATGACGCGGAACTCCTGGTCGAAGGCGGGCACCCAGAACGAGTTCTCCTGGCCGTTCTGCGGGTGGGCGAAAGAGAGAGAGAGAGAGTCAGCGCTCAGGCCTCGCCGACCGAGACGAAGCGCCGAGACGCGAAGAGCGAGAGGAATGGACGCACGTTGACCGAGTAGAAGATCTCCTCCTCCCTCTCGCCGAGCGGGATCTCGAGCTTCCAGCGCCAGAACGTCTGGCCGCCGGCGAGCGAGTAGTACGTGTGGATCTGCTCGGCGACGACGCGCTGCGAGTGAACGCCTTCCTCGTTGCCCGTGTGCGGGTCGGGCCTCGGAGCGTCGGCCGGGCCGAGCTGCATCGACGCGAGCTTGTCGACGAGCTGGCCGGCCGTCGCGTCCCACTGGACCGAGAGGGTCGGCTTGGTCGAGTAGTCCGAGCCGGCGTCGGTCGTGACGAGCATGGCGAAGCCGTGCCAGACGTTGTTGACGGTCGTGTCGTAGCGGAGCATGAGGTTGGTCCTGCGCGCGCGGCGAGAAGGGCGTGTCAGTCTCAGGACTCGTCTCGAGCGAAGCCCGTCTCCTCGCGCCATCTGTCCCACGGCCGCAGGCTCTCACCGATCCCAGCCTTGGCCTCGAACAAAGCGAGTGAGAGAGACGGGACGCACATGAGCTTGAGGTGAGGGCGCATCGGGCCGTGCGGGTGGCGGTCGAGCGGCTCTGCGATCGGGAACGAGCCGTTGCCCGGCTGCGGGCCCGGGATCTCGTCCTGGTTGACGACGGTGGCCGGCGGGCGGTAGGTGCCGCCGACCGACTCGTACGCGCCGGCGTGCGAGTCGTCGGCGTGGGCGGGCGGGTGGACCTGGTCGCGCAGGGCGTCGCGGTCGGCGAGGGGCTCGGTCGTCTTGAGGCCGTGCATGCCGAGCTTGCCGTCGATGCCGGCGAGGCGCTGCTGGCGCTCTGCGAGGCGGCGGGCGT
>Ga0308169_10003653_pt1 | contig 14874 bp, 11 predicted proteins | sample PhyBR1_2_FD_202139 | JGI IMG/M metagenome (GOLD analysis project Ga0308169, IMG submission 202139) | Phyllosphere microbial communities from UC Gill Tract Community Farm, Albany, California, United States - DLSLSB.R1 | ecosystem: Host-associated > Plants > Phyllosphere > Unclassified | place... | reverse complement strand
CAAACGAAGTACGCAAGTCCAAAGCTGAGCGAACGGCGGAGGCGCGCGAAAAAGCGCGCCTGATCCGGGAAGCGCAGGCAAAGAAGGACAAGCGCAACAAGCTGCTGATCGGTTGGGGCATCGTGGCGGCGGTGGTGGCCATCCTGGTGGTGGTGGGCCTGGTGGTTGCGGGCAACATCCAACGGAACGCCCCGATCGCGGACCAGGGGCCCACTCCGGCCAATGCCAACGTGCACGGCGGCGTGACGCTGCTGGCAAACAATGAGGTGGCCAAGACGGAGCCGGCCACGGTTGACGCTGCCTCCTTGGGCGATGCTCCGAAGACCCCGCCCGCCGAGCTGGTGGCTCCGGGTGCCGAGGCCGAGGCCGGCAAGCCGGTCAAGGTGGTCCTCTACATCGACTTCATCTGCCCCGTCTGCAAGAACTTCGAGACGCAGTACAACGACCAGCTCACGTCGCTGCGCAACGAAGGCAAGATCACCGTTGAGTACCGCGCCCTCGGGTTCCTGGACAGCCGTTCCACCACCAATTACTCCTCGCGTGCCGCCAACGCCGCCGCGTGTGTAGCCAATACGGCCCCGGAGAAGTACTCCGACTTCGTCAACGCGCTGTTCGCCCAGCAGCCGGCTGAGGGCAGCGCAGGCCTGTCCGACAATGACCTGAAGAAGATGGCCTCGGACATGGGCGTCAACATCAACTCGTGCGTGGATGACAAGACCTACCGTCCGTTCGTGAAGTTCACTACGAAGGAAGCGTCCGCCATCGGTGTCACCGGTACGCCCACCGTCTTCGTGGACGGCAAGCAGTGGGGCAAGGGGGACAGCGCCCAGACGCCGTTCCCGGACTTCCTGCAGGCAGCTATCGCCGCCAAGGGCTAGGAATCAGCAGCACTGGCAGGGGCCCGTTCCGGAAGGTTTCCGGGGCGGGCCCCTGCCGCGTTTGAAGCGCCCGCATCGGCGTTTTTTACGCCCGGCGGGAGTTGGGCTAACCTTATCTAGCGTCTTCCGGGCGCACGCCCCCAGGGGCACGCCTCCTTAGCTCAGTTGGCCAGAGCACCGCTCTTGTAAAGCGGGGGTCGTCGGTTCGAATCCGACAGGGGGCTCCATTCTCCTCCGGGTCTAAGCTGGATCCATCCAAATAATCAGCGTGCTGACTAAAGGAGGATGGGTGCCATGCCCAAGACCGGCAAGAACGACCATGCCCGCAAGGAAGAGCTCCCCTCGACCCTGCAGCGTTCTGACCAGAAGGCCCAGGACACGTTCGCGAAGACCTATGATTCCGCCCTTGAGTCCTATGACCAGGACGAACAACGCGCTGCCCGCGCAGCCTATGCCTCCCTGAAGCACAGCTACGAAAAGGTGGGCGACCACTGGGAGCCCAAGGAAAAACGCGGCCCGTCGGACAAGCGCGCGGAACAGGGTATCCGCTCATCCGAGCCCACCGCGGGCGGAGTGGACGCCAACGCCTCCAAGGAACACCTCTACAAGCTGGCCAAGGAGCTGGACGTCAAGGGCCGTTCGAAGATGGACAAGGACCAGTTGGTGGAGGCGCTCCAGAAGGCCAACGACGCCGCCACCCGCAAAGCCCGCAGCAAATAGCCTGCGCTCTTGCCGTCCCGCCGTCCAAGGTGTCGAATCAGAGGACACGTTCGGTCCGGTCGGCAATGATGCCAGGAGGTTCCAATGTCGGTGAAAAGCACCAGGGAGTCAGCGCGGGCGGCAGGCGGCAGGAACGGCCCTGATGCACGGCGCGCGGACCAGGCAGGGGGCATCGCGGCCCAGGACCCGGCCCGGATCCGGAACGTGGCCCTGGTGGGGCACTCAGGTTCCGGAAAAACCATGCTGATCGAGGCCCTGCTGGCAGCCAACGGCATGATCACCCGCAAAGGATCCATCGCGGATGGCTCCACGGTCAGCGACTCAGACCCCGCGGCAGTGCACCAGCAGCGCTCGGTCACCCTGTCCCTGGTGCCCCTGCTGCTGGACGACATCAAGGTGAACCTCCTGGATACGCCGGGGTACCCGGACTTCATCGGCGAACTGCGCGCCGGACTGCGGGCCTCGGATGCGGCGCTCTTCGTGGTCTCGGCCGTGGACGGCATCGACGCAACCACCACGGCGTTGTGGGGCGAGTGCGGGCATATGGGGCTCCCACGCGCCGTCATCATCACCCGGATGGACCACCCGCGCGCAAATTACGACGGCGCCCTGGCCGCCTGCCAGAAGGCGTTCGGCGACGGCGTCCTGCCCCTGTGCGTCCCGGTGCGGACAGGTGGGGAGGCCACCGGCCTGCTGGGCCTGCTCTCCCAGGAAGTGACCGACTACTCCGCCGGCGACGCAGCCCCGGAGGTCCGCGCCGCGGCACCGGACGAACTTGAGGGCGCCGGCTCCGCCAGGGGCGCCCTCATCGAGGGGATCATCGCCGAAAGCGAAGACGAGACGCTGATGGACCGCTACCTGGAAGGCGGGGACATCGATACTGCAGCGCTGGCAGCCGATCTGGAGACCGCCGTCGCGCGCGGCTCCTTCTTTCCCGTGTTGCCCACCTCCGCCGTCACCGGGCTTGGCACCGCGGAACTGCTGGACCTGCTGGTGCGCGCCTTCCCGGCTCCGGTGGAACGCAGTCTGCCGGACCCGACCGACCTCGCGGGGCAACCGGCCGGACGCCTGGGCTGCGATCCGTCCGGTCCGTTGGCCGCCGAGGTGGTACGCACCTCCAACGATCCCTTCCTGGGCCGGATCTGCCTGGTGCGGGTCTTCTCGGGGACGCTGCGCGAGGATACGCCCGTCCACGTGGGCGGCCACGGCCTGGCAGACCGCGGCCACCAGGACCACGACACCGACGAACGCGTCACACACATCTACTCGCCGCTGGGCGCAACGCTGCGGCCGGTTCCCTACTGCGTGGCAGGGGACCTCTGCGCCCTGGCCAAGCTTGGCAGCGCCGAAACCGGCGACACCATTTCCGGCCGGGAAAACCCGCTGCTGCTGGCAACCTGGGAAATGCCGGAACCGCTGCTGCCAGTAGCGGTGGAGGCTGATTCCCGCAGCGATGAGGACGCCCTGGCCCGAAGCCTGGGCCGGATCGCGGCAGGCGACCCGACCCTGCGGGTGGACCGGAACGCCGAAACTCACCAGCTTGTGCTGTGGTGCATGGGCGAAGCCCACGCCGAAGTGGTCCTGGACCGGTTGCGGTAACAGGGCGTGAAGCTGCACACGGTTGACGTGGTGACGCCGCTGCGGGAAACCTTCGCCGCCGCAGCCTCCGGCCACGGACGCCATGTCAAACAGTCCGGCGGGCACGGCCAGTACGCCGTATGCGACATCGAAGTGGAACCGCTGGCGCGAGGCGGCGGATTCGAGTTCGTGGACAAGACGGTGGGCGGAGTCATCCCGGGAACGTTCATCCCGTCCATCGAAAAGGGGATTCGGGCGCAGATGGAGAAGGGGGTGGCTGCGGGATTCCCGGTGGTCGACCTGCGCGTGACGCTGGTGGGCGGCAAGGCGCACAGCGTCGATTCATCCGATGCAGCATTCCAGGCGGCGGGGGCCCTGGCGCTCCGTGAGGCGGCGGCCGCGGGAAGGATCCAGCTGCTGGAACCGGTGTCCTCGGTGTCCATCACTGTTTCCGACGAACACGTGGGCTCCGTGATGAGCGATTTGTCCGCCCGGCGCGGGCGCCTCACCGGGACCACCTCATCCGGGGAGGGGCTCACGGAGATCAGCGCAGAGGTTCCGGACCAGGAACTCCTGCGGTACGCCGTGGAACTGCGGGCCCTGACGGCGGGTACGGGCCGGTTCCGCCGGCAGTACCTGCGCCACGACCCCGTACCCCCGAATTACAGCCCGTCCTGATCCCGCACCGCAGGAACCCAAACCAAGAGCGCACCCGGTGAACCCAGCAGCCCGAAAGATCCAGAGCACCTACCTAACGCTGACGTTAGGCAACACCCTCGCGGCATCGTTTATTTGGGGAATCAACACCCTGTTCCTCCTCGACGCCGGGCTGAGCAACCTGGAGGCGTTCGCCGCGAACGCCTTTTTCACGGCCGGGATGGTGCTGTTCGAGGTTCCCACGGGGGTGGTGGCGGACAGTTGGGGGCGCCGCGCCTCGTTCCTGCTGGGTACCGTGACCCTGGCCGCGTCGACGTACCTCTACTACCTGCTGTGGCAGTTGTCCGCGCCCTTCTGGTGGTGGGCCGCGGTGTCCGCCCTCCTGGGTCTGGGCTTCACGTTCTTCTCAGGGGCAGTGGAAGCCTGGCTCGTGGATGCGCTTCATTTCTCCGGTTACGAGGGAGCCCTCGAGGCAGTGCTGGGGCGTGGCCAGATGGTGTCCGGCATCGCCATGCTGGCAGGTTCGGTGGCAGGTGGTGTGATTGCCCAGGCCACCAACCTGGGTGTGCCCTTCCTGCTGCGCGTCGCGGTGCTGGCGGCAATGTTCGTGGTGGCGTTCCTGCTGATGCACGACGTCGGCTTCACCCCGGAGCGCTCGGCCCACCCCCTGCGGGCCACCCGCGCAGTCCTGAAGGCGTCCGTGGACGGCGGGCTGCGGAACCCGCCGGTCCGGTTCATGATGCTGGCTGCCCCGTTCACCGAAGGCGTGGGGTTCTACGTCTTCTACGCCCTCCAGCCCTACCTGCTACAGCTTTTCGGCGATCCCAAGGCCTATGCGATCGCCGGCCTGGCGGCGGCCATCGTGGCGGGCGCGGACATCGTTGGCGGCTTGCTGGCGCCACGGGTGAGAAAACTGGTGCGCCACCGCACCACCGTGCTGATCGCCTCCACGATCACCAGTTCCGTGGTCCTGGTGGTGCTCCTGGCCACCCACATCTTTTGGCTGGCCCTGGTGCTCCTGGCGCTGTGGGCTGTGGTTGCCTCCGCAGGCACCCCGGTGCGCCAGGCCTACCTGAACGACATGATCGACTCAAAGCAGCGGGCCACCGTTCTGAGTTTCGCCTCACTCATGGGGTCAAGCGGGGGAGTGGTGGTGCAGCCGCTGCTGGGCAGGGCGGCCGATATTTACGGCTACCCGTCGTCCCTCGCACTGGGCGGGGCAGTGCAACTGCTGGCGGCGCCCTTTATCCTCCTGAGCCGGCGCCGGCGCTCGCCGGCGGATGTGGCCACCGGCCTGGCCGCCGCTCCCTGAAGAGCGGCGGCCGCGGGGTTTTACTTCACGCCTGCTTCCACCGTCTCGCTGGCGGGAGCCGGCTTCTCCTGGGCGGGCGGAGGAGAAGTCTTCAGCTTGAAGCGCTTTCCGATGTCGCCGCCACCGCCGCTGCGGTTCTTGTTGAAGATGTCGAAGCCGACCGCGACAAGGAGCACCAGGCCCTTGATGAGCTGCTGGTAGTCGGTGCCAAGGCCCAGGATGGACATGCCGTTGTTCAGCACGCCCATGATGAGGCCACCGATCATGGCGCCGGCGACCGTTCCGATGCCACCGGTGACAGCAGCACCGCCAATGAAGGCCGCTGCAATGGAATCCAGCTCAAAACCTGTTCCACCTGCGGGCTGAGCGGAGTTGAGCCGGGCGGTGAAGACCAGGCCTGCCAGCGCGGACAGCACGCCCATATTCACGAACAGCCGGAACGTGACGGCCTTGGTCTTGATGCCGGACAGCTCGGCTGCGTGCAGGTTGCCGCCGATTGCGTACGTGTGCCGGCCGAAGACGCTGTTGTTCATGAGCGCCGTGTACGCGATCACCAGGGCGGCCAGGACCACCAGGACGATCGGGGTGCCCCGGTAGGAAGCCAGCAGGAACGTGATGACGAGCATGAGCAGCGCCGTGAAGGCGGTCTTGATCACGAACCAGACCAGGGGCTCGCTTTCGAGGTCGAACTTCCGGCGGATCCTGCGTTCCTTCAGCGCCTGGATCAGCAGCGCTGCCGTTGCTCCGACGCCCAGGATGACGGTGAGCCACTCCAGCACCGACGTGCCGCCGGTGAGGTCCGGAAGGAAGCCGCCGCCGAGGGCGCGGAGTTCGGCCGGGAAGGGGGTGATCTGCTGGTTCTTCAGGGTGATGAGGGTCAGGCCGCGGAAGATCAGCATGCCCGCGAGGGTCACGATGAAGGCCGGGATCCCGACGTAGGCGATCCAGTAGCCCTGCCAGGCGCCCACCAGGGCACCGACCAGCAGGCAGGCGGGGATCGCGGCCCACCAAGGCCAGCCCCAGTGCACGATCATGACGCCGGCCACGGCGCCGATGAACCCTGCCACCGATCCGACGGAAAGGTCGATGTGCCCGGCGATGATCACCATCACCATGCCGATGGCCAGGATGAGGATGTAGCTGTTTTGGACCACAAGGTTGGTGACGTTCTGCGGCTCCAGCAGGATCCCGCCGGTCAGTCCCTGGAACAGCAGGACGATCAGGATCAGGGCAACGAAGATGCCCACCTGGCGCAGGCGGCTTGTGAGGAATCCGAGCGATTCTCTTAGGGCGGACATTTCGCTATTCCTTCTCTTTGGTCATGTAGTGCATCAGGGTTTCCTGGGTGGCCTCGGCGATGGGAACTTCGCCGGTGATGTGGCCGGCGGCGAGGGTGTAGATGCGGTCGCAGATGCCAAGCAGCTCGGGAAGTTCCGAGGAAATGACGATGACGGCTTTTCCTTCAGCGGCGAGCTTGGCGATGATCGTGTAGATCTCGTATTTCGCGCCCACGTCGATCCCGCGGGTGGGTTCATCGAGAATGAGCACGTCCGGGTCGGAGAACATCCATTTGCTCAGCACCACCTTCTGCTGGTTTCCGCCGGAGAGCTTTCCTGTGATGGCGGCGACCGACGGCGCCTTGATGTTCATGCTCCTGCGGTAACTGTTCGCCACCACGGTCTCCTGGTTTTTGTCCACGAAGCCGCGCTTGGCGAGCTTGCGCAGGGCTGCCAGGGAGACGTTCCGCTTGATGTCCTCGATAAGGTTCAGGCCGTAGTGCTTGCGGTCTTCGGTGGCGTAGGCGATGCCGTGCCTGATGGCGTCGGACACCGTGGCGGTGTTGATTTCCTCACCGTATTTGTAGACCTTGCCGGAGGTGGCGGTGCCATAGGTGCGGCCAAAGACGCTCATGGCGAGTTCGGTGCGCCCGGCGCCCATCAGCCCGGCGAGGCCCACGACTTCACCTTTGCGGACGTGGAGGTTGGCGTCTTTGACCACCATGCGCGTGTGGTCCTGCGGGTGGCGCACGGACCAGTCCTCAATGCGCAGGACTTCCTCGCCGATGTTCGGTTCGCGGTCCGGGTAGAGGCTCTCCAGGTCCCGGCCCACCATGCCGCGAATGATCCGCTCCTGCGTGATCTGGCCTTCGTCAAGCCGCAGGGTTTCGATGGTTTTGCCATCCCGGATGATGGTGACGGCGTCCGCCACCTTGCGGATCTCATTGAGTTTGTGGCTGATGATGATGCTGGTGACGCCCTGGCCCTTCAAATGGAGGATCAGGTCCAGCAGATGGCCCGAGTCCTCGTCGTTGAGGGCGGCCGTGGGCTCGTCCAGGATGAGCAGCTTCACTTCCTTGGACAGGGCCTTCGCGATTTCCACCAACTGCTGCTTGCCGACGCTGATGTGCTGCACGGGGGTGACGGGGTTTTCGTCCAGACCCACCCGGGCCAGCAGCCGGGCTGCCTCCAGGTTGGTCTTGCGCCAGTCCACCCACCCGTTGGTGGCCTGTTCATTGCCCAGGTAGATGTTCTCTGCAATCGACAGGTACGGGCTCAATGCCAGTTCCTGGTGGATGATGACGATTCCGCGCTTCTCGCTGTCCGAGATGCTGGAAAAGTTGCAGGGTTCGTTCTCGAAGAGGATCTCCCCGTCGAAGGTGTTGTGTGCGTAGACGCCGGACAACACTTTCATGAGCGTTGATTTGCCGGCTCCGTTCTCACCGCAGATGGCATGGACTTCTCCACGGTTCACATCCAGGGTGACGTCCTGCAGCGCCTTCACTCCGGGAAACGTTTTGGTGATTCCTCGCATTTGAAGAATGGGTGTGTTCATCGTCAATTCCCACTGACTGGTCGAAGCTTTGCCTTCCTGCTGCTGCAGGAGGTTGCGGGAGGGGCTGTGGCCCGGCATGGAAGCCGGGCCACAGCCCCGGGGCGCCGATTACTTGACGTCGGCGTCGGTGTAGTAACCCGAGTCGATCAGTTCCTTCTTGTAGTTGTCCTTGGTGATGATCACGGACTTCAGCAGGAAGGCGGGAACAACCTTGACCTTGTTGTTGTAGGTCTTGGTGTCGTTGGTTTCCGGTTCCTGGCCCTTGAGGACAGAATCGACCATCTTGACGGCCTGCGCGCCGAGCTGGCGGGTGTCCTTAAAGATGGTGGAGTACTGCTCGCCGGCAATGATGGACTTGACGGAACCCTTTTCCGCATCCTGGCCGGTGACCACCGGCAGGTTTCCCTTGGCATAGCCGCCGGTGCTGGTGAGGGCGGAGATGATGCCGATGGACAGGCCGTCGTACGGGGACAGCACGCCGTTGAGCTTGGTGCCCGAGCTGTAGGCGGAGGTGATGATGTCCTCCATGCGCTTCTGTGCAACGGGTGCCTGCCAGCGAAGGATGGCAGCCTGCTCAAACTTGGTCTGGCCGCTGGGGACCTTCAAGGTGCCTGCGTCCATGTATGGCTTGAGGGTGTCCATGGCGCCGCTCCAGAAGAAGTTGGCGTTGTTGTCGTCGGGGCTTCCGGCGAAAAGCTCGATGTTGAAGGCGCCCTTGCCGTCCACCTTCTTGCCGCTGGCGTCAAGGAGGCCCAGGCCGGTCAGCAGGGAGGTGGCCTGCTGGACGCCCACGGTGTAGTTGTCGAACGTGGTGTAGTAGTCCACGTTCGGAGTGCCGTTGATCAGGCGGTCGTATGCAATCACCTTTACGTTCTGCTCCTTGGCCTTGGCCAGGACGTCGGTCAGGGTGGTGCCGTCAATGGCGGCGATGATCAGGGCCTTGGCGCCCTTGGTCAGCATGTTTTCGATCTGCGACACCTGGGTGGGGATGTCGTCATTGGCGAACTGGAGGTCCGTTTTGTAGCCGAGGTCCTTCAGTGACTTCTCCACGTTGGCGCCATCGGCGATCCAGCGTTCGGATGTCTGGGTGGGCATCGAGATACCCACCAGGGAGTCGCTGGGCTTGGCGGCACTGCCGGATTCGGTGGCGGCTCCGCCCCGGGAGCCGCAACCGGTTGCGCCCACCGTCAGGGCGAGGACAACGGCCACCGCACCCATGAGTTTTTTGATTCTCACCATTTTCTCCTTCCGCGGCAGCATTGCCACGAAGTGTTGTTGGACCGGTCAGCACCGACGCTGCCTGGCCCTCGCCACATTGTTGATGTGTCGGTTCAATATAGACGGGTTTGTGAACGCTAACAAGAGTGCGCGGCCGAAATTGCGAAAGTTTTTCGGCTCCGTTGACTTCTTCTTTGTTAGCGTTCACACTTGCTCCAGCAGCTAGCTTGACCCCAACCCCTACAAACCCGGTAATGAGGCCCCTGCCTCCCGGACGGAGGCAAACCCATGCCAGACACGTTGTTCACTTCCAGCTCCGACCCCCGCCAGGACCAGTACGTCATTGGGGTGGATTACGGAACGCTTTCGGGCCGCGCCGTGGTGGTGCGGGTCCGCGACGGCAAGGAACTTGGAAGTGCGGTCCACGAGTACCCACACGCAGTGGTCACCGATGCCCTGCCCGAGGACGCAGCGGGCGCGGGAGCCAACGGACAAGCGGTGAGGCTTCCCGGGGAATGGGCACTTCAGGTACCCAACGACTACCGGGAGGTCCTGCGCAAGGCTGTTCCCGCGGCGGTGGCTGACGCCGGGATTGACCCTGCCGCCGTCGTCGGTATTGCCACGGACTTCACCGCCTGCACCATGGTGCCGGTAAAGGCCGACGGAACCCCCTTGAACGAACTGCCCGCCTTCGCCAACCGTCCGCACGCTTACGTGAAGCTCTGGCGCCACCACGCAGCGCAGGGGCAGGCTGACCGGATCAACCGGCTCGCCGCCGACCGCGGTGAGGACTGGCTTCCGCGCTACGGGGGACTGATCTCCTCCGAATGGGAGTTCGCCAAGGGGCTGCAGCTCCTGGAAGAGGACCCGGAGGCCTACGCGGCCATGGACCACTGGGTGGAGGCCGCCGACTGGATTGTCTGGCAGCTGTGCGGCCGGTACGTCCGCAACGCCTGCACCGCCGGATACAAAGGTATCTACCAGGACGGCCGGTACCCGTCGGGGGATTTCCTCGCTGCCCTGAATCCCGACTTCAAGGACTTTGTCAGCGCCAAGCTGGAGCACACCATTGGGAAGCTGGGAGACGCCGCAGGCACCCTCACCGCGGAGGCTGCTGCCTGGACCGGCCTGCCGGAGGGAATCGCCGTGGCCGTGGGAAACGTTGACGCACACGTCACGGCCCCGGCTGCCAAGGCCGTGGACTCCGGCCAGTTGGTGGCCATCATGGGCACTTCCACCTGCCACGTCATGAACGGCGCGGAACTGCGCGAGGTGCCAGGGATGTGCGGGGCGGTGGACGGCGGGATAGTCCCCGGGCTGTGGGGCTACGAGGCCGGCCAGTCCGGTGTGGGGGACATTTTCGGCTGGTTCACCAAGTACGGCGTCCCGCCCGAATACCACCAGGCTGCCAGGAACGCGGGCCTGGGAATCCACGAGTACCTGACCGAACTGGCGTCGCGGCAGGCCATCGGGGAGCACGGCCTGATCGCCCTCGACTGGCACTCGGGCAACCGCTCAGTCCTGGTGGACCACGAGCTCTCCGGCATGGTGGTGGGCCAGACCCTGGCCACCAGGCCGGAAGACACCTACCGCGCGCTGCTTGAAGCCACTGCCTTCGGAACCCGCACCATCGTGGACGCCTTCCGCGACGCCGGAGTCCCGGTCAAGGAATTCATCGTGGCCGGCGGCCTGCTCAAGAACAAACTCCTCATGCAGATCTACGCGGACGCCACCGGCCTGCAGCTGTCCACCATCGGCTCGGAACAGGGCCCTGCCCTGGGCTCAGCCATCCACGCCGCCGTAGCCTCGGGCGCCTACCCGGACATCTGCGAGGCTGCCGCCGCCATGGGCGCCGAACCCGGTGAGGTCTACACGCCGATCCCGGAAAACGTGGCCGCCTACGACGAACTGTTCCAGGAGTACAGGACACTGCACGACTACTTCGGCCGCGGCAGCAATGACGTGATGCACCGGCTCAAGGCCATCCAGCGCAAAGCCGCCCGGACCGCAGTGCATACTTCCGGTTCGCAGGCTGAAGCCGTGGGGATGTCCGCATGACCGCCGGCACCGGAACCGAAACCGGAATCCTTCAGACCATTTCCCGGATCCGCGAGGAAGTGTGCGCCCTGCACGCCGAGCTGACCCGGTACGGGCTGGTGGTGTGGACGGCGGGCAACGTTTCGGCCCGGGTCCCGGGCACCGACCTCATGGTGATCAAGCCCTCCGGTGTCTCCTACCAGGAGCTGACCCCGGAACAGATGATTGTCACCGACCTGCACGGCACTCCGGTGAGGGGTACCAACGTCGGCGGGGGCGGGACCGTGGACTGGGGCAACCCGCCGTTGTCGCCGTCCTCGGACACTGCGGCCCACGCCTACGTCTACCGGCACATGCCCGAAGTGGGCGGCGTTGTGCACACCCACTCCACCTACGCCACGGCCTGGGCTGCACGGGGTGAGGCCATTCCCTGCGTGTTGACCATGATGGGCGATGAGTTCGGCGGCTCCATTCCGGTGGGACCGTTCGCGCTCATCGGCGACGATTCGATCGGCCACGGCATCGTGGAGACACTGAAGAACTCCAATTCACCGGCGGTCCTGATGCAGAACCATGGCCCGTTCACCATCGGCAAGGATGCCCGGTCCGCCGTGAAGGCCGCCGTGATGTGCGAGGAAGTGGCGCGCACGGTGCACATCGCCCGGCAGTTGGGTGAGCCGCTGCCCATCGACCAGGGCCACATCGACTCCCTTTACGCCCGCTACCAGAACGTCTACGGCCAATAACAGGCCCGAGAAATTTTCCCAGGAGAACCCATGAGTACCGCAGCAAACACCTCCCTCGACGGCTATGAGGTCTGGTTCCTCACCGGCAGCCAACACCTCTACGGGGAGGAAGTCCTCAAGCAGGTGGCCGCCCAGTCACAGGAAATCGCCAACAAGCTCAACGCCTCTTCCGCAGTCCCCGTGCGGCTGGTGTGGAAACCGGTCCTGACCGATTCGGATGCCATCCGCCGCATGGCGCTGGAAGCGAACTCGGATGATTCCGTGATTGGCGTGACGGCCTGGATGCACACCTTCAGCCCTGCCAAGATGTGGATCCAGGGCTTGGACCTTCTGCGGAAACCGCTACTGCACCTGCACACCCAGGCCAACCGTGACCTGCCCTGGGCGGACATCGACTTCGACTTCATGAACCTGAACCAGGCCGCGCACGGCGACCGCGAATTCGGCTACATCCAGTCCCGCCTGGGCATTGCCCGGAAGACCGTCGTCGGGCACGTCTCCAACCCGGAAGTCGCACGGCAGGTGGGATCGTGGCAGCGCGCCGCCGCCGGCTGGGCGGCCGTCCGGACCCTGCGGCTGACCCGCTTCGGCGACAACATGCGGAACGTGGCCGTCACTGAAGGCGACAAGACCGAGGCGGAGCTGCGTTTCGGCGTCGCCGTCAACACCTGGTCCGTCAACGAGCTCGCGGACGCCGTGCATGGCGCTGCAGAGTCCGACGTCGAGGCCCTGGTTTCCGAGTATGAGGACCTTTACGACGTGGTCCCGGAGCTCCGCGCAGGCGCCGCGCGGCATGAATCGCTGCGGTACGGCGCCCGGATTGAACTGGGGCTGCGCAGCTTCCTGGAAGGCAACGGCTCCGCCGCCTTCACCACCTCCTTCGAGGACCTCGGCGCGCTCCGCCAGCTGCCCGGCCTGGCCGTGCAGCGGCTCATGGCCGCCGGCTACGGGTTCGGCGCCGAGGGCGACTGGAAGACCGCCATCCTGGTCCGCGCCGCCAAGGTGATGGGCGCCGGGCTGCCCGGCGGCGCCTCCCTCATGGAGGACTACACCTACCACCTGGAACCCGGCTCCGAGAAGATCCTGGGCGCCCACATGCTGGAGGTCTGCCCCTCCCTGACCGCCGCCAAGCCCCGGCTGGAAATCCACCCGCTGGGCATCGGCGGGAAGGAAGACCCCGTCCGCCTGGTGTTCGACGCCGACGCCTCCCCGGGCGTCGTCGTCGCCCTGTCCGACATGCGCGACCGCTTCCGCCTGGTGGCCAACGCGGTCGACGTCGTTCCCCTGGACCAGCCCCTGCCCAACCTTCCCGTGGCCCGCGCCCTCTGGGAGCCCAAACCGGACTTCGCAACCTCCGCCGCCGCCTGGCTCACCGCCGGGGCAGCGCACCACACCGTGCTCTCCACCCAAGTGGGCATGGACGTCTTCGAGGACTTCGCGGAAATCGCCAAGACAGAGCTGCTCACCATCGACGAAGGCACCACCATCCGCCAGTTCAAGAAAGACCTGAACTGGAACGCCGCCTACTACAAACTCGCCGGCGGGATCTGACCTGGTGCCCTTGCTGCGGCCCCGGCTTGAAGATGTGGCGGAGCTGGCAGGAGTCTCGCACCAGACCGTGTCCCGGGTGGTCAACAAGCATCCGAACGTAAGCCCGGGAACGCGGGAGAAGGTGGAAGCGGCGATAGCCCGGCTTGGCTACCGCCGCAACACCGCAGCCCGGAGCCTGGTCACCCGGCGCTCGCAGACCATCGGGGTCCTGGCCAGTGAGCTCTCGCAGTATGGGCCCGCCAACACCCTGCTTGGGGTGGAACGTGCTGCACGGGACGCAGGATATTTCGTCAGCGTCGCTGCCCTGCGGGAGGTTAACCGGGAAGCCATCCTTGATGCTGTCCGTCACTTCCTGGACCAGTCGGTAGACGGGATCGTCGTGATCGTTCCGCACCTTGAGACGCCGGCGGCCCTGGCGGAACTGCCGGTTGGGGTGCCCTTAGTGGCAGTGGGACCTGCTGGCAACGATGCGGTTGGCGGCGTCAGGGTGGACCAGCGGCGGGGAGCCGAACTGGCCGTGCAGCACCTTATCCGGCTGGGCCACACCAGGATCGGACATGTGGCGGGGCCGCAGGACTGGATTGACGCCGTGGCGCGCGCGGACGGCTGGCGGTGCACCCTGGCTGCGGCCGGACTGGACGCCGACCTGATGGTCGAGGGGGACTGGAGTGCCGGCAGCGGGTACGAAATCGGCCGGCGGGTGGCGGTCACCCGCCGTGCCACAGCCCTTTTTGTGGGCAACGACCAAATGGCCCTGGGGGTGCTGCGGGCCCTGAATGAGGCCGGGATCAACGTGCCGCGGGACGTTTCCGTGGTGGGCTTCGACGACCAGCCCGAGGCCGGTTACTTCAGCCCGCCGCTGACGGTGGTCCGGCAGGACTTCGAAGAACTGGGGCGGCGGTGCATGGACATGATGCTCGAGGCGCTGGAGGGCGGGGAAGGGCCGCGGACGCTGGTGGTTGAACCGGAACTCGTCCTGCGCAGCAGCACCGCTCCGCCTGGCTGAGGTGCAGGCCGGCTCCGCGACTGGCTGCTGGACACCTTTACGTATGACTCCGGGTCCCACGCTGCCGATGCCATGGTTGACGCCACCCGGTGGGGCTGGCTGCCGGCATTGAGCGGGGTGTCCGCGGGCGCGTACCAGGCACGCTCCGGGCAGGCGGGAACAGGCACGATGTCTGGTTGAGCACACTATTGCGCCGCTAGCGGGATAATGCCCTAAACTGCTTCACTGAGGTGCCTGAAATGGCGCTGCGCAGCAACGAAAGTGAACACGCTATGGCTACCGATTACGATGCTCCACGCAAGCAGGAAGAAGAGTCCCCCGCCGACTCTCTCGAGGCCC
>Ga0308169_10003652_pt1 | contig 14877 bp, 14 predicted proteins | sample PhyBR1_2_FD_202139 | JGI IMG/M metagenome (GOLD analysis project Ga0308169, IMG submission 202139) | Phyllosphere microbial communities from UC Gill Tract Community Farm, Albany, California, United States - DLSLSB.R1 | ecosystem: Host-associated > Plants > Phyllosphere > Unclassified | place... | reverse complement strand
GCGGGAGCACGCCTGGAGGAGGAGGAGGGCGAGGGGGAGGGGGAGGGACGCCGAGCGCCTCGGCGCGCGCCGACGCCCTCTCGCCTGCGGCGCGCTCGCTCCTCGGGCGGACCAAGCCTGGCCGGGCGCTCGAGGCGGGCCTCGGGCGCACCGAGGCGTGGCGCGAGGAGGGCGAGGAGCGAAGGCGGATCGAGCGTGCGAGGCAGAGGGCCAGGGAGGTCGAGAGCCGGGAGAGGTTGAGGAGGGAGAGGTGGTCGGTGCGTTGGCTCTCTTTCTCGCTCTTGGACTCTCTCGACGAGGGCGCGCTCTCACAAGCGCGCTCTTGTCGTCGACGAGTTTGTCGCGGCGCGAACTGACCCAAGCACGCTGTGCTCGCAGCCGTCGCCGTCCGTCCACCTCGGCTTCGACCCCGACCTCCCCGACCGCCGATGAACCTCCTCACCCTTTCCTCAACCTCACCCTCGCATCTCTCCACCTCGAGCAACATCCACGACCCTCTCGACCGCCGCCTCGCCATTCACGGCCACGAGCGCGCCCGCCCGCACCCCCTCGTCGCGCTCGCACCTCGCGCCGGTCTTCCGCCGGCCAAGCGCGAGGTCGAGGCCTGCAATCTCATCGTCGTCCCTCCTGTCGGTGCCATTGATCGTATTGGGCGGTGTGCAAGGTGCGAGAGGGACGGAGTTGCGGGCTGTCCGGCTCTCGTCGTCGAGGCTCGAGCTCCTTTCTTCGCTTCCTTCTTTCTGCGCCTCTTCCTCGCCTCAGCTTCCTCTTCTCTCTCCTCTATCCTCGTCTCCGTCTCTCGCGCTCTGGGCTCTTCACGATGCGCGGCCTCCTCGCGCTCCTCGCCTCGGGCGCGCTCGTCGGCCTCGCCGCCGCCGCGCTCGATCACTCGACCGTCTCGATGCACCGCCTTGACCGCCGCGCCGGCACCACCGCGCTCAAGTGCAAGAACGGGTGCGTCCTCCTCTTCCTCTCTCGCCGTCGAGCTCTCGAGCCTGACCCTGACCTCCTCGCCCGCGCGCGCAACAGCTTCTCGCTCGACCCGGCCAAGACGCAGTGCATCTGCCGCCCGCCCAAGCTCCTCAACGTCGACCGTACCAAGTGCCTCGACAGCTGCTCGAGCGGCTCGTACCCGGCCGGCGACTACACCTGCGCGAGGTGCCCGCCGTCGTTTGCAAAGTGCTCGAGCGCGACGGTCGCGACTGGGTGGTGCGTCGCATCTTCTCCCTTCTGCTTCTCCTTGCTCTCGTGCACGTTGCGCTGATGCTTTTTTTCCCCTCTGCAGCGCCAACGGCTCGTTCTTGAGCGCCGGGACCTGCGTCACGACCTGCCCTGTCGGAACTTGGGCCGACGGCGTGCCGACCAGTGCGTCCCTCCCGCTCGCGCTCTCCCTTCCTCGACGACTCTACTGACTCGCTCTCAATCGCAGAGAACCGCTGCCGCAAGTGTGCCGACCCTCGTGCGGCGTCGTGCACGGACCGCGGCGCGACCTCGACGACTTGGTGCGTCCCCTCTCTTTTCGCTCATCCTCCTCCCGCTCGAGCTGACGCAACGCCTTGCAGCTCGACTGGCTACCTCCTCAACGGCAAGTGCCTCGCCCTCACCGACATTCTGAGCGGGTACTACGCCGACCAAGCCAGTGCGTCCTCGCCCTCCTCTTTCTGCTTCTCCACGAAGCTGACCCCCTTCTTCCACAGCTCACCTCGCCGAGAAGTGCGACGCCAACGTCGCGTCCTGCAAGTGCCGCGGCGTCGGCTGCGCACTGTCCTGATGCGTCTCGGCTCTCGGACCTTCTCAAGCAGCGCTCGAGCCTGACCCTCTTTTTCCCCTGTCGCGCGCAGCGGCAAGAACAAGAAGAAGGACCAGTACCTCCTCACGCCCAAGGGCACGTGCGACATGCACTGCCCCAAGTCGTGGTACGGCAACAAGGCGCTCGGCGTGTGCCTCGCGTGCGACTCGACCATGCTCACCTGCGACCAGGGCGGCGCCATCACCTGGTGCGTCTCGCTCCTCTCTCTTTCTCCATCGTGCTCGAGCTCGTCGAGACTGACAGCACGTGCCTCGCTCGCAGCGCAAAGGACAGCGCCGGCACGCAGCTCTTCCTCACGCCGACGCGCAAGTGCGTCCTCTCGTGGAAGGGCCCGCCCGGGTACTACGCCGACGAGAGTGCGCCGGACTATTTCTCTCTCTCTCTCTCTGTCCGCCCTGATCTTCATCGAGCTGACGTTGTCTCTCGACCCGCAGGCTCGGCAACGTTCAAGAAGTGCGCCGCCGGCGCGACCTCCTGCACCGGGCCCGACGAGTGCGACGCTCGGTCCTGGTGCGTCTCGTCTCTCTCCTTCGGCTGTGCACTAGCTCAGAGCTGATGCTCGACCTGCAGTGACGTCGACGCCGCCGGCGAGCCGCTTTACTTCCGTCAGTGCGGCTGGCAGAAGCTGCGCCGGCGCAACGGCGGCAACGGCGGCGGAGGGACCTGCGTACGCGTCGACGAGTGCAATGAGCGCCAATGGGCTGATCTCGGTGAGTTTGAGCTCCTCCTCCTCGTCTTGTCGAGGCGCTCGTCCCGCTCGAGCCGACGTCCCCTCTTTTCCCTCTTGCAGCGAGCCGCACCTGCCGCGACTGCGACGGCGGCGTCGAGTCTTGCACCGGTAACGGTCAAGGACAGGCCACCGGCTGTGGCTTCTTCTCGTACCTGACCGTCGACGGCAACTGCGTGAGCAAGACGACGTGCGAGCAGAGCGGCGCCTTCTACGCTTCGGGCGGTGCGTCCTCTTCCTCTCTGCGGCCCGAGATGCCCTCTCGGCATCCTCTACTGACACTGGACTCACTCGCAACAGACGGCAACGTCTGCCGAGCCTGTGACCGCGGCGTCGCCTCGTGCACCGCCAACGGCATCGGCGGCGCGACCTCGTGCGGCGTCGACGCAGACGGCGCGCAGCTCTTCCTCTACGGCGGCAACTGCCTCTCGAGCGATGCATGCCCGGCTGGTACTTTCGCCGACCAAGGTGCGTCGAGCCTCTCCTTCCCTCGCGCTTTGACCCTCCCCGCTCGACCTTCCCAAGTTGACCCCGACCCGTTTGCGCCAACTCGCAGACGGCAAGACCTGCGCTTCCTGCGTCGCTCGCTTCGGCGAGGATACGGCGACGTGCACGGCCGACGAGGTGACGTCCTGCACGAGCGGCGTGCGTCTCAACGGCGTGTGCGTTGCGAGCTGTCCCGCCGACGTCACGGTCCTCTCTGGTGCGTCCCTCCCCGTCTTCGAGCATCTGTGAGCCTTTCTCGCAAAGCGAGGCTGATGATACTCGTCGCCGATGCAGGAGACGAGTGCCTCGTGTGCAACGACCACTTCCCCGGCTCGTCCACGTGCGACGCCGTCGGGCCGACAAGCTGGTGCGTCGCTCTCTTCTCTCTCTCTCTCCCTCCACCATAGTCCACTGATGATCGTCCTCGCCTACAGTGCTCGAGACGACAACGGCGCGACGCTGTACCTGAGCAACGGGCGCTGGTGAGCTCCTCGTCCTCTTTCCTCCTCGGGCTTTCTCGGCCGCATTCGCTCACAGCCTCACCTTCTCCTGCAGCGTGACGGCCGACAAGTGCTCGAGTGGGACGTACGGCAACGACGGTGCGTGCTTCCTCTCCTCGTCCTCGAGCGCGCCGTCGCCGACTCCTCGCTCTCGCAGGAACCGGCTCGTGCGAGTCCTGCTCGGCTTTCGGCTCTCTCGTCGAGACGTGCGACTGGCAGGGCGCCCTTTCGTGCGTCGGCGACGGCATCCTGTACGAGCGCGGCTGCTTCGACGAGTGCCCGGTCGGCACTGTTCGAGACGGTGCGTGCACGGTCCCCTCTTCTTTGTCGCCTTCCCGACCTTGCCCTGCTGACTCTCGGCTCGCCGCCGCTCGCAGGTTCTGCTTGTCGTGCCTGCCCCGCCGTCGGCGACAACTGCAACCTCGCGACGGCCCAGCGCTGGTGCGTCGTCGTCTCCTCCTCGAGCTCTTCTTCCTCGACAGGTCCCTGACGCCGTCCTCGTCCTGCAGCGGCCTCCTCCTCGACGAGACGACTTCGACCTGCGTAACATCGTGCAGGTACGTCGCCGACGACGAGAACCCGGCGAGCTACTACCAAGGTGCGTCCTCGCGGCGCCGCCCGCCCACTCGTGCCGAGCCTGACCTCGTCTCTCATATCCTGCAGGCGGCGTGTGCAAGTCGTGCGGCGGCCTCGAGATCCTCGCGTGCGACTGGAACGGCGCAGGGCTGTGCCGGTTGCCCTACGTGCTCGCCTGGGGCGAGGCCAAGTGCCAGACGGTCGACGAGTGCGTCGCCGACACGCCCGTCTCGATTCCTCGGTTCGCGCCCGGTTGGTGGGACAGCAGCGTGCAGTACGGTTCGTGCTCGCGGTGCGGCGAAGGTGCCGTCCGTACGCCGGACAAGCTCGGCTGCGCTGTCGCGACTTAGACTCGCTCGCCCCTCTTCCTCTTCGCGCTCTCCCTCTTCTCCTCTCTCTTCCCCCTTCTCTCTTTGTCGTTCTCAGGGTATTCTCTCGTCTGCAATCTGCACCGTGCGAGTCCAGCGCTGTGCAAGAATATCGAGACATGGTCGCAGCGAGAGGTCGAGAGCCCTTCGCAAGGCGATCGGCTCGCGCGTGGCCGCTCGGACAGCGATCGTGCCGCTTCGTCGGAGTCGCGCAGCGGAAATCCGTCGCTCGTCGTCGCCCAGGCCTCTCAAGATGTGCTCGCGCGCCGCGCTCGTGGCGCTGATGCGCATCGTCTCCGCGACCCGCAAGCTCGGCGCGAGCCCGGGGAAACGAGCGCCGGCCGTCCTTGCTCCTCAGCTCTTCCTCTCGCTCGCGCTTGCCGGTACCTCGAGCCAGCATCTACCGCTACCGACGCACACTACCAGCTGCGAGCCGACGAGAAAACGATGCGCCGCTCCTTCACCCTGTTCGCCGTCGCGCTCGCGACGCTCGTCGCCGCCGGATCCGCAGCGCCGACCTCCTGCCCCCCTCGACGCTACCTGAACGAAGGTGCGTCCCTCTCGTCGACGCCTCGTTCGAGCACAAAGAAGCTAACGTGCCTTTGCGAACCCACAGCGTCTGGAACGTGCACGCCCTGTCCGCCACGAGCGCTGAGCTGCTGGAGCGCGACGGCCGCCTTGTCCTGGTGCGCCTCCTTCTTGCGCACTCTCTCGCCGTACGAGCTACTCGCTGATTTTAGCTACCGTTGCAGTGACAAGGGCCACTTTTTGACGGCCGACAGCACGTGCGTCAAGGCGAGCGAGTGCCCGAGCAAGACGGTCGCCGACAAAGCCAGTGAGTCGCCCCGCCCGCTCATTTCGCACGCTCAGGCCTCGTCGCTGACGCTTCGCCCACTCGTCAACAGCGCACAAATGTATGCCTTGCTTTCACGCCGACGCAACCGCCTGCTCGGACCCGACACCGAGCGGTTCCATCTCGTAGTGAGCTCGCCTTCCTCTGTCTCGCCCTGCTCGCCTGCGTGTCCGAGAGGCTCACGCTCTCTCTCGCGCTCGCAGCGGCTTCGGTATCGACGGCCTGCAGCTCCAACTGCCGGCCGACGGCGGCGCCTCGGCTCCTGCGTGCTCGAGCGGCTCGTTCCTCGACGAGGGTGCGTCCCTTCTTTCTGCTGTTCAGCGCTCGTGCAGCTCCTGAGTCCCTCTCGACCTACAGACACGAAGCACTGCGCGTCGTGTCACGACCTTCTCGCAGGTTGGGCGTCATGCAGCGTCGAGCTCGCGCGCACCTGGTGCGTTTTTTGACATCCGGCGCGGCGCTCGTTCCCCTTCCTCTCGCTGACCTCTCGCCTCCCTCCCTCTCGCTGCAGCGGCCTCTTCTTTGACGAGCTCTCGTCGCAGTGCGTCAGCGAGTGCAGGAAGTACTCGGACGGCAAGAGCCTGCCGGCAACGTTCCTCGACTCGAGCAGTGCGTCGAAAGCTCTCTCTCGTCGCCCTCGCCTCTCTGCGACCTCGTGCTGATGCCCCTCGCCCTCCTCTCCTCCCACAGACCTCATCTGCAAGGCCTGCGGCGGCCTCGAGATCGACTCGTGCGACCACCTCGGCGTCACCGCCTGCCGCGCGCCGTTCGCCCTCACCTGGGCGTCCGACTGCGTCTCGCGCGACGCGTGCCACGCCCTCGGGCCGAGCTACTACGTCTCGAACTTCTCGGTGCCGAGGCCCGGCGTCGAGCGGTACGAGACTGGGTTTTGCGCGTCGTGCGGGGAGGGCAGGGCGAACGAGGAGAGGACGGGCTGCGTTGGCTAGGGGTGGCGGCGGCGCTCGTTGTACTTTCTCCTTGTCGATCTTAAGGTCTGTACGCTCTCTAGCGGACTTTACAATGCGGCGTCGTTGCTCACAGTGTCGTACGAGCGAAGCCGTCGAGCCTCGAGAGCGGCGCGAGGTTGACCTCGCTTGACCTTCCCCGCTTGCGCTCGAGCCCCTTCTCGCTTCGCCTCCTCCTCATCGCCTTTCTGCCAGCCTCTGCGCTCGCTGGCTTCGTCCTCGTTCGCTCGCCGTGCTCCTACGGGAGCGCTCAAGAGGCACGGCGGCGCTGTACCGGGGGAAAGGCGGCTCGCCTGCTCGACCCCTTGGCCGTCCCCGCCGGCTCGCGACGTACCCGGCTCCTCCGCCCCGTCGCGCCCGTCCACGCCTCGCCAAGAACCCCAGCGTGTCCTGCTGACCCTCCTGCTCAGCGGCACTCTCACGGGACTCGCTCGTCCCGTGACAGGCCTCGAGCGGGGCGGGACGGAATGCCGCGCTCTGCTCGCTCTCGCTCAAGCTCGTCTCGCTCGCTGCGCTGCGCTCGAGAGTACTGATCAAGCTGCGAGTGTCTATGACAACAAAGAGAGAGAGAGAGAGGAGTACTGCAAAAGCCCGAAGAGAGAACCCGCCGCCGGCGCACGAGCCCTGCGCTCAGCCGAACGCACCCAGCGCGGCGAGCTGCGCGACGCGCTGCATCTCAGCCTCGCGCTCCTCCGCCTGCTGCACCTCGCCCTGCGCTCGTCCGCCTGCTTCGACGCCGCCCCGGCACCCGCACGCACTCGAGCAGTGGCACCCCTCGTCCTCGCCTCCCTCGCCTCCCCCGCCCGCACCCGCGCCGCACGCATCGTCGAGCGGCTCGGTCAGCCATACGGCCGAGCAGTCTGCGCGGCGCTCGAGCGCGGCCCCCTCGTCCTGCTCCTGCTCCTGCTGCGTGCGCTCGCCGAGCGGCGCGAGGCCGAGCTCGAGCGCGAGGGCGGCGGCGGCGCGCTCGAACGCGGTGTCGGTGTCGGGGTTGGGCGGCGGCGGCGCAGTGGAGGAGGAGGAGGTGGTGCCGAGCTCGAGGTCGAGGAGGGCGGGGTAGAGCGTGCGCAGCGAGGGGAGAGGCGTGACAGCCCCGGGCGTGGTCGGGCTAGGCGCGCGCGCGGTCGAGGTCGCGGTCGGGTCCGATAAGGGGAGCGCGCCGCCGTGCGCCCAGAGCGAGGGCAGCTCGATGCCCGACATGGGCACGGGCGCCGCCGCGCCGCCGCTCGACGCGCAGCACCCCCTGCGCGGCTGGACCTCCTCGCGCGCCTCGTCCTTCTCCCTCCCGCAGCACCCCCCTCCCCCTCCCTCTCCCTCTCCCGCACCGCGCGCCCTCTTGGCGCCCTCCTCGCACCCCTTGCCCGTCCCGCACCTGCACCCACCCCCGCCGCACGCGCCCGCGCGCGGCCGTTTCCTCGAGTGCGGGTCGTGCACGGCGCAGCCGACGCACGCGCACGTCGGCCCGCAGAAGCACGCGTGGGTGCCGTGCGTCGCGGGGAGGAGGAAGAGGGCGTCGGAGGGCTGAGCGGTCGCGAGGGGCGCGGGCGAGGGCGAGGGGAGGGCGAAGGGCGGGGAGGGCGTCGAGACGGGGATGTCGTGCGAGAAGTCGATCGGCGGGCGAGGCGGGGGCGGCGCCGGCGCGGCGAAGTAGTCGTCGTCCTGGTCGGTGCGCGACGTGGAGCAGCACCCGCCGGCGCTGGGCGAGGTCGACGCGACGGGCGCGGCCGCGGCGTCGCCGTCGCCTGGGAACGGTTTGGGCGCCGAGCGCTTGACGACCGAGCAGCAGGTGCACTTGCCGCCGCGGAGGCAGTTGCACGGGTTGAGGAGGCGCGTCACTGCGGGAGGGGAGGGTGTGTCAGCGGGTGCCAAGAGGGCGACGACGAGAGGGAGAAGGGACGCACCGCCAGAAGGCTCGGTCGTCGTGAGGCTGCGGCCCTCTTCAGGCTCGGGCGTCGCGACAGCGTCGACGAGGCCGTTCGGGAGCAGGCGCGGCGAGGCTTTCTCTGCGGGCGCGGCGACGGAGGCTCAGCTCGAGCGGCAAGATGCGGCAAGGAGAGAGAGGGAGGGAGGGTGGACGCACGCTCGGCGTCTCGGGCGGCACAGTCGCAGCGGCCGTGGACCGACTTGGTCTTGCGGAGCGTGCGGCAGTGGGTGCACTGCGAGGTCGGGCGGCCCTTCTCTGCGCGCGAGCGGGGTGGCTTGATCAGCTCCAAGTCCGAGGCGCGAGGAGGAGGAGGGGGGAGGTCGGAGGACGGACTCTTGATCTCTGTGAGCGGGCGGGCGGTGTGGGTGCACTTTGAGCTGCGGTGGCCCTTTATGCACGACTGGCAGGCGTACTTTGTGCCGTCGATGAGGACCATCGAGGCCGGGGGCGGAGGCGGTGCCGGCGCGACGACGAGGGGGTGCGGCGAGGTGGGAGCTGGACTGGGCGAGCTGGAGAGGTGCAGTGAGGCGTGTCGAGGCCCTAGCTGGGGCCAGCGGTGCACCCGAGTGACGAGGTGAGAGCTGAGAGCGCGTCGGGCCTTCGCGCCGAGATGAGGACGGCGGCGGAACTCTGGCTCTCGCTCTCCGGCTTTGTTGCTAGAGCCTGCGAATCGAGTGGTGCATGCTCCTGCACCGCTACGCTCTCCCCACCACCCGCTTCCTCCTCTCGACCGCCCTCCGCCCCGCTTCGCCCTTCCCCGCCTCGTCGCTCCTCCGCGCATCGTCCACCATGGCCGCCTCGTCCTCCCTCAAGACCCCCTGGGACCCAAAGGCCACCCCGTACCCGCACACTCGACGGGCCGACACCCTCGAGACGTTCAAGAGCGCAACTCGCGGCGACGTCGTCGTTCCCGACCCTTACTCGTGGCTGCACCAGCCCGACGCCCCAGAGACGACCGCCTGGGTCGACCAGCAGACAGAGTTCACCCGCAAGTACCTCGACCAGTACAAGGACGCTAAGCGGTTCAAGGAAGAGCTCACCAAGAACTGGGACTTCCCCCGCTGTCCGTCCACCTCTCCTCCTCCTCGACCTCGACCTCGAGGTGGGGCCGCTCTCGCTGACTTTGACCTCTCACGCTCGCAGTCTCGTGCCCTGCGCTCAAGGGCGACGGCAACTACTACTTCACCTACAACAGCGGCCTCCAGCCGGTGCGTCTCGCCTCTCTCGCTCCTTCGCAGCTCTCACGAGCAGCCCTCACTGACTCGCCGCACGGCCGAACCCGCCTCTCTCGACGCCCGCAGCAACCCTCGATCTACCGCTTCCCCAAGGGCCAGGAGCTCGAGCCGCCCAAGGCGGGCGAGGTCGGCGGCGAGCTCTTCTTCGACGTGCGTCCCTCCTCCCTCTTTCCCTCGCACTCTTCGCTCTCGCGGACGCTCCTGACTCAAGGACGCCGCCCGCAGCCCAACCTCCTGTCGACCGACGGCTCGGTCTCGCGCGCGACGAGCGCCTTCTCCGAGGACGGCAAGTACTTTGCTTACGCCCTCTCGCGATCCGTGCGTCGACCTCGTCCTTCTCTCTCCTTCTCGCGCTCGCCGACGCTCCGTCCTCGCCGCCTGACGCTCCCTCTTGCTCGCTCGCAGGGCTCGGACTGGAACACGATCTACGTGCGCCCGACCTCTGCGCCGCACTCGCCCTCGCAGGAGGTCGGCACCGACGCCGGCCGGCTCGAGCACGACGTCCTGCGCTTCGTCAAGTTTTCCGGCATCGGCTGGTCGCGCGACTCGAAGGGCTTCTTCTACCAGCGCTTCCCCGAGCGGGCGGGGCACGGCAAGGACACGGACGACACGGCCGGGACCGAGACGGACAAGGACGTCGATGCGGCCGTGTGGTACCACCGCGTCGGGACGAGCCAGAGCGAGGACGTGCTCGTGTACAAGGACGACAAGAACCGCGAGTGGATGTTCAGCGCCGACATGACCGAGGAGTGCGTCCTCTCCCTCCTCTTGTCGTCGTCGTCGTCGGGCCCGAGAGCGCGAAGCTGACCCTCTCTCCCTCCTCTCCCTCTCCTCGCTCCCACCTCACAGCGGCCGCTACATCGTCATGACCCAGTCGCGCGACACGGCGCGCTCGAACCTGCTCTGGATCGCCGACCTCGAGGCGCCCGAGAACAAGGAGATCGGCGCCGGGCTCAAGTGGACCAAGGTCGTCGACGAGTGGGGCAGCTCGTGGTCCGACGTCGCCAACGACGGCTCCAAGTTGTGCGTCTGCGCGTTCTCTCTCTCTCTCTCTCTCTCGAGCTCGTCGTCGTCGGCGTCGGCGTCGTCGTAGTCGTCGGCGTGCACGGCCCTCTCGCCTTCCCAGCTCGCCCTCGGCGCTCTCGCTGACTCGCTCTCCTCGCCCTGCAACAGCTATTTCTACACGAACGCGCACGACTCGCCCAACTACAAGGTCGTCACGTACGACCTCGCCAACTCCTCGGCCGGCTTCACCGACCTCGTCGCGCACGACCCCACCTCGCCGCTCACGTCGCTCCACATCGGCGCGCACGACCAGCTCGTGCTCCTGTACTCGGTCGACGTCAAGGACGAGCTGTACCTGCACGAGCTCGGCACGGGCAAGCGCGTCAAGCGCCTCGGCGAGGCGCTCCTCGGCTCGGTCGACCAGATCGCCGGCCGCCGCAAGGACGCCGAGTTCTGGTTCAGCATGACGTCGTTCACGAGCCCGGGGACTGTGTACCGCTACGACTTGTCGCAGGGCGTCGAGGCGCGCGAGGAGGTGTACCGCGAGGCCAAGGTCGAGGGGATCAAGCCGGACGACTTTGTGTCCGAGCAGGTGTTTTACGAGTCCAAGGACGGCACGCGCGTGCCGATGTTCATCACGAGGCCCAAGGAGTGCGTCCTCTTCCTCTCGTCGTCGTCGGTGGCGCGCGCGAGCCGTTCGAGAAGCTGACTCTCCCTCGTACCTCCTCCTCCCCTTCTCGACTTTCCCGACTCGCAGCGTCGAGTATGACGGCAGCGCGCCGGCGCTACTTTATTCCTACGGCGGCTTTTCAATCAGTTTGACGCCCTTCTTCTCGCCGTGCGTCCCTCCTTTCCTCCTGCTTCCTCTCGTCCTCGCCCTCCACTCTTTCTCCTTCTCCTACCCGCCCGTCTCCCTTATCTCTCCGCCCTCTCCTCTCTCTCCTTCCCTGCGATACGCACACCCTGTCGAGCAAGCCCTCGAGCCCGCGCCGTCGAGCAACAGCGCTGACGCCGTCTCTCTCGCGCGCAGGGCCGTCCTGACCTGGATCAAGCACTACAAGGCCGTCTTCGCCGTCGCCAACATCCGCGGCGGTGCCGAGTATGGCGAGCGTTGGCACGAGGCCGGCACGAAAGAGCGCAAGCAGAACGTGTTTGACGACTTCCAGTGGGCGGCCAAGTACCTCGTCTCGGAGAAGATCGCCGCCGAGGGCAAGGTCGCCATCAACGGCGGGTCCAACGGCGGGCTCCTCATCGGTGCATGCGTCAACCAGGCGCCCGAGCTTTACGGCGCTGCGATCGCCGACGTCGGCGTCCTCGACATGCTGCGCTTCGACGTGCGTCCGCTTCTTCCTCCTCCTCATCCTTCCACTTCGCCTCCCCGCTCTCCTCCTACCTCCGTCGTGCACCAGATATCTCATACGAGCCTCCTCGACGTGCCTCGACCGGCGTCGCCCCGCCGAACGAGCAGCACGAGGCCGAGAACCACGCTGACGCCCGCTCTTCCTCCCGCTCCTCCTCCTCCATCTTCTACTCATCGCTCTCCACTCGCAGAGGTTCACAATCGGGTCCTACTGGGGATCTGATTTCGGAGTTCCGAGCGATCCGGTCGCGTTCGACTACCTGTACGCGTACTCGCCGCTGCACAACGTCGACCCGAAGAAGGTGTACCCGCCGACCATGCTCCTCACGGCCGACCACGACGACCGCGTCGTCCCTCTCCACTCGTTCAAGCACGCCGCCGAGCTGCAGCACCAGCTGCCCGACAACCCCAACCCGCTCCTCATCCGGATCGACACGAAGAGCGGCCACGGCGCGGGCAAGAGCACCGAGAAGAAGATCGAGGAGGCGGTCGACAAGTACGGGCTCGTCAGCCAGGCGATGGGCTTGCAGTGGCACGACTAGAGCTGCGGCGAGGGCGTGCAACGAGGAGCTGAACTTTGTCGAGCGGCGACGAGCGAGGGGTCCGAGAGCGACTCGCTCGAGCACGCCTTTCCTCTCTCGCTCCTGCTTTTCTTCTCTCGCTCTCGACAGCGTGCTCTCTCGCTAATCTAGCTTGCCATACCGAGGAGAGAGGTGCAAGAGCTCGAGTTGCGAGGTGCGCGAGCGCGAGGAGTCAGGAGGAGGAGGAGGGCGATCTACAGCTGCTTGCTCGCGCTGCGGTACTGCGCCGCCGTGACGGTCGTCGGCCTGCGCATGAGGCGGAAGAACATGAACGCCGTCGCGAGCGAGAGGGCGAACCTGTAGCGAGGGGCGAGGGCGAGGAGGAAGAGAGGGAAGGTCAGCTCGGAGCTCGAGGCGAGGGGAGAGGGGAGCGGGAGAGCGACGCACCAGGTGCCGGCGTAGGTGAGGTGCATGTTGCGCAGCTCGATGTTGGCCGCCCGCCCGACGGGCACGCCCTCGCGGATGAAGAGCTCGACCTTGCCCGGGTTGTCCTCTGCGAGCGAGCGAGCGCAAGGTCGGGGTCATCGGGCGCCGCTCGTGCTCGCCGCCGATAAACAGAGAGAGAGCAGGAGACGCACCGTAGATCTGATCGACGAGGACGGGCTCGGCGCCGGTGAAGCGCGCGATCTCGGCAATGTCGGAGAAGGTCCACTGGCCCTTTTCGGGCTCGTTGACGGTCGTGAACGAGTTGCGCGGCTCTTGCTCGCGCAGCATGCCGACGAGGGCGACGGGCTCGTTCGTCTGCGTGCACGCGTCGCGGCGAGTCAGCTCGGCCCTGGGCGCAGAGAGGAGGGAGAGAGAGAGAGGGGGACGCACGAGGCTTGCTGGTCGGCTCTCTGCCTCCTTGTACTCGCGCTTGACGAACCCGCGGTTAACGATGATCGTGTCCTGGCCGTCGCCGCGCACGAGGGGCGTAAAGACGTGGTACCCGAGCTGGCCGTCGCGCGTCTTGGGGCCCAGCTCGATCGAGTGCTCGTGGTCGAGCGTGCCCGTGACGAAGACCTTGCGCCAGGCGAACTCGGGGATGGCGGCCGTGCTGCGGGCGCGGGAGCCAGAGTCAGCTTGCTCTAGAGAGTGTGGAGGAGAGCTGGACGCACTCGATGCGGGCGGGGAGGCGGACCGGGTCCTGGTGGAGCTTGCGGTCGAGCTGGTCAATGAGGTCGAGCTTCCACTGAAGGCGCTTGACCTGCCAGCAGCCGAGGCCAAAGGTGAAGATGGGCATGAGCCCGACGAGGAGGAGGAACGGCCTGGCGCGCAACCGGTCGCGCGCCGTCTGCGAGAAGGGGACGGAGGAGGCGTGGCGGGCCGAGCGAGGGAAGGCCGGGGCGAGCTGCGGGAAGGTACGGGTCAGCTTCTGCAGCGCAGGTAAGCTCTAGCAAGCGGAACGCACCTGCAACGAGGGCCCTGTTCGCCAGAGAGCGGCCGACGGCGATGTGGGCGGTGCAGGCGAAGGTCGAGGGCGGACGCTCGCGCGCAGGCTGGCGCGCGCAGTCGAGGTGAAGAGGCTCATGGTGTGCAGCTAAGGACTCGTGCGCAGATCGAGCGTGCGCGTGAGTGTGGCGAGGTAGAGTGGTCCTCTCGCCGTCCACCGCTCTCGTCCTCATCAACTCGCGGCAGCTGCTCGACAACGCTCGCTTAGGATGGCGTGGGACAAAGCTGCGGTGCGTCGGTAGCAGTAAAGGGCTGGTATAGTGCTACAAAGGAGTCTTGCGGCGGAGCTGTGCCTCACCTCCTCCTCGTCTCCCCGCTCACCGCCTCCGAGTCGCGGTGGCACCGGCTCGACCGTCAACCTCACCTCGCTCGCGCCTCGTTGCAGGCCTGCTGCGCTACGGTCAAGCTATGCGGCCTGCGCGCACTCCTCGAAAACGCCTTCGACGGCCGTTTGAGCAGCGTCAGGAGCCGGGACCGTGGTCTAGAGAGGTCAGGCCCGCTACGCGCAAGAGAGGCACTCGTCGCCAGCTGCGGGACGTTGCGCCAGTGGCCGGCCCGAGAGCGAAAGGATCGGAGAGCTGCGCAGGGCGCGAGCGCTTATCTCAACAGCTGGCCCCCCGCCTTTGCTCCCTCTCACAGCGCACGGCGACAAGCAGCTTCCCCCGGGCGTTTCCGCGGCTTGCCGACGACAGTGCAGCGGCGCCCTCCGCGGCGCGTGATCGGCGCGGCGACAAGGCCGGAATCAGGTCCGGGGTCCGTGCGATCGCGTAGCTTGTGCCCTTGGATTACAACGCCAAGTCGGCTCGTTCTCGCCGTTTGCCTCTCTCAGCTTTTCCATCCGCTCTCGCTTTGCCGTCCCTCCTCTCGACGGTTTGCCGCGTTTCGGATTGCGTGGCTCTGTGCGGAGAAGAGAGGCAGCGAGGCTTTCGTCGCGGATAAGCATGTCCCCGTACGCACGTACCAGCGTACGTGTGGCGACCGAGGAACGTCGACGCCCAGACGGCGACCGGGACAGAGGCATCCGACCTTCTCAAGCGCACGGACCCTCACTCTGTG
>Ga0308169_10003649_pt1 | contig 14888 bp, 14 predicted proteins | sample PhyBR1_2_FD_202139 | JGI IMG/M metagenome (GOLD analysis project Ga0308169, IMG submission 202139) | Phyllosphere microbial communities from UC Gill Tract Community Farm, Albany, California, United States - DLSLSB.R1 | ecosystem: Host-associated > Plants > Phyllosphere > Unclassified | place... | reverse complement strand
ACTCCCCCACGTCGAGCCCGACCATGCCGTGGGAGGCGCGGGTGAGGAGGCATGCCGCCTCGACGGTGCGGCGCAGGATGCCGTCGAGCTCGAGATCCGCCGACACCGCCAGGACGGCCTCGATCAGCAGCTCCACGGAGGGGGAGAGCTCGGCCGACGCAGCGGCCTGCGCGGCGCCATCGGTGAGCGACGCTCGACGTCGTCCTTCGGCTTCTCCCACGAGGGTTCATGGTAGTGATCCGGCGCGCCTCGCGCGGTGTTCTTCTAACCTGGATGGCATGTGCCGCAACATCCGTCCTCTGAACAACTTCGAGCCGCCGGCCACCCCTGACGAGGTCACTGCCGCAGCACTGCAGTTCGTGCGCAAGGTCAGCGGCACGACCAAGCCCTCGCAGGCCAACCAGGCGGTCTTCGACCGCGCCGTCGCCGAGATCGCGCACCTCACGCAGCACCTGCTCGAGGACCTGGTCACCACTGCCCCGAAGAAGGACCGCGAGATCGAAGCGGAGAAGGCGAGAGAGCGAAGCCGCCAGTCGCGCTTGCGCGATCTTGCGCGCTGAGCGAGCGAGCCCGGGGCGAAGCCCTGTCGGCGAGAGAGCGAAGCCGCCAGTCGCGCTTGCGCGATCGTGCGCGCTGAGGCTCAGTTTCCGGGGTTGCCGAGGAAGCCGCGGAGCTCGCCGAGCATGTCCACGACATCGTGCACGCCGGCCTTGTCGGGCCGAACGTCGGTGTCGGTCATCCGCTCGGCAGCCAGGTCGATGGGCAGCCGCGCGCCGATCCGCAGGTTGTAGTGCGGGTCGTAGCCGTCGCCACCCACGGCGACCACGATCGCCCCGTGGAACTCACCGTCCTGGTCGGTGACCACGAGGTCGTCACCGACCTCGAGGACGTCGTCCAAGCCGGTGCGGGCGTGCGGCACAACGACATGGCCGTCGCCGACCAGGTCCTCCGCAGCAAGGCGTACGTGCACCAGCTCCAACGGGAATCCTTCCCCCTGACCCTGCGATCCTTCGCAGGCCCCTACAAGCGCTTGACGAAGATATGATCGGCAGCTTCAGTCACGATCTCAGCGGTCTCGCCGCCCGATCCGACGAGAATCCCTTCCGCAGTGGCCATCACGGTCACGGTTCGGTCGGGAAGCGCCCCCACCCTGCGCAGCGCCGACATCAGGATCTCGTCCTTCTGCATCTCCTCGGAGATGCGGCGGATGAGCACGGCCGTGCCCCGCGTGGTGTCGCTGCCAGGGCCCGCGACCTTGGAGAGGGCCTCGACGCCCGTCCGGAACTCCTCCCCGACAGTGGCGGCGCCCAGCTCGGCCAGTCCCGGGATCGGGTTGCCGTACGGAGACTCCGTCGGGTTGTCGAGCAGCTCGAGCAGACGCCGCTCGACCGTCTCGGACATCACGTGCTCCCAGCGGCAGGCCTCCTCGTGGACGAGCTCCCAGTCCAGGCCGATCACGTCGGTCAGCAGGCGCTCCGCCAGGCGGTGCTTGCGCATCACGCGGGTGGCGAGGCGGTCGCCCTCCTCGGTGAGCTGGAGGTGGCGGTCCCCCTCGACGGTGAGCAGGCCGTCGCGCTCCATCCGGGCGACGGTCTGGGAGACGGTGGGGCCGCTCTGGTGCAGGCGCTCCGCGATCCGGGCTCGCAGCGGGACGATGCCCTCCTCGACCAGCTCGTAGATGGTCCGCAGGTACATCTCCGTGGTGTCGATGAGGTCGCTCACGCGCCCATCCTACGGGCAGGCAAGCCTTCCCTATGCTCCCGCTGAGAACAGACGTGACGCAGCGCACGGGGGCCCAAAGTTGTCGAAGTCAACCATCAGCACTAAAGTTGACTTCAGCAACCAACTGTCACGCAACTCAGCGCCCGTCCGTACGAGAGATCAGAGATACATGTCGCAGGACGTCACCGTCGCCGCTCCGGCTGAGCAGGCCCCCATGTCACACAAGGAGATCCTCGAGGCACTCTCGGGTCTCCTGATCGCGATGTTCGTCGCGATCCTCTCCAGCACCGTCGTCACCACGGCGCTGCCCACCATCGTCTCCGACCTGCACGGCACCCAGACCGGCTACACCTGGGTGCTGGTCGCCACCATGCTCGCGATGACCGCGACCACCCCGATCTGGGGCAAGCTCGCCGACCTCTTCAGCAAGAAGCTGCTGATGCAGCTCGCCCTGCTGGTCTACGTCTCCGGCTCGGCTCTCGCGGGGCTGTCGCAGTCGATGTCGATGCTGATCGGCGCCCGCGTCATCACCGGCCTCGGCGTCGGCGGCGTGATGGCCCTCATCCAGATCATCATCGGCTCGATGGTCTCGCCGCGTGAGCGCGGCCGCTACTCGGGCTACATCGGCGCCTCGTTCGGCCTCGCGACCCTGCTCGGCCCGCTCGTCGGCGGCGTCATCGTCGACAGCGCCCTGGGCTGGCGCGGCTGCTTCTACGTCGGCCTGCCGTTCGCGATCCTCGCGTTCGTCGTACTCCAGCTGAAGCTGCACCTGCCGACCATCAAGCGCGAGGTCTCGATCGACTACCTCGGCGCCACCCTCCTCATGGGCGGTGTCAGCATCCTGCTGATCTGGGTCTCGCTCGCGGGCCAGCAGTTCGACTGGGCCTCGTGGACCACGGTCGCGATGGTCGTCGGCGGCCTGGCCGTCCTGGCGCTCGCCCTCCTGGTGGAGGCCAAGCACGCGGCCGAGCCGATCATCCCGCTGGAGCTGTTCAAGGACCGCACCATCTCGCTGGCCACCTTCGCCGCGATCATGGTCGGCGTCGCGATGCTCTCTGCCACGACCTTCATGGCCGAGTACTTCCAGACCGCCCGCGGCATGAGCCCGACCCGCGCCGGCCTGATGTCGCTGTCGATGGTCGTCGGTCTGATGGGCACCAGCATCATCTCGGGTCGCATGATCAGCAGCACCGGCAAGTGGAAGATGTGGCTGGTCTGGGGCATGGCCGCCGTCACCGCCGGCACCGCGCTGCTGGGCACCATCGACCACACCACCTCCCTGTGGGTGATCGGCGCCTGGATGTTCATCCTCGGAGCCGGCCTCGGCTGCACCCAACAGAACCTCATCCTCGCGGTGCAGAACAACGTCGATCAGGCCAACATCGGCGCGGCCAGCTCGGTCGTCGCGTTCTTCCGGACGCTCGGTGGCGCGATCGGAGTCAGCGTCTTCGGCGCGATCCTGTCCCACCAGGTCATCTCGAAGGTCACCAACGGCGTCCCCCGCCTCATCGCCGACGGGGTGGTGACCCCGGCGGAGGCCAAGTCGCTCAGCTCGGGTGGCCTGGAGACGTCGGCCACCCTGCCGCCGGCCCTCGGCCACCTGCTCGAGGCCGCCAACGGCGACGCCACCGGACACATCTTCCTGTTCGCGGTACCGTTCGCCGCGCTGGCCCTGATCACCGTGCTCTTCATCAAGGAGGGCCGTCTGCGGACCACGCTGGACAAGATCGAGGAGCCGGAGATCGACATGGAGCTCGCTGCCGAGCTGGAGATCGGGCAGGCCCTGAAGGGCGCGGGCAAGTGACCGAGCGCGCCCAGGCCTTCGATGCGGTGACCGCGGAGCTGCGGGTGATCGGGCGACGGATCAAGCAGGTCATCGCCGAACGCGCCGTGGCCATCCACCCCCAGCTCCAGCCGGCCTCCTACTACCTGCTCGTGCATGTGGTGGAGAACGGTCCGACCCGGGGCAGCGAGCTGGCCTGCCAGTTCGGCATCGACAAGGGCGCGATCAGCCGCCAGCTCCACCACCTGGTCGAGCTCGGCCTGGCCGAGCGGATGCCCGACCCGGAAGACGGTCGCGCCCAGCTCGTCTCCGCCACTCCGGAGGCGGTCCAGCTGATCAACGAGACCGTCGCCAAGCAGCGAAAGGTCTGGCAGGAGCGGCTCTCCGAGTGGTCCGACGAGGAGATCGCCGGCCTCGCCACCCAGCTCGGTCGCTTCAACCACGACCTCGGCTGAGCCGCACGCACGAACAACGCCGAACGGCGGTCGCTCCCGCAGGGAGCGGCCGCCGTTCGGCTTCTGTGCAGCGTCTACGCGACGTCCTCCTCGTCGTCCGCCGCACCGGCGAACTGCGACCGGTAGAGGCGGGCGTACGCACCGCCGGCGGCGAGGAGCTCGTCGTGCGTGCCCTGCTCGACGATCGCACCCGCCTCCATCACCAGGATCAGGTCGGCGTCGCGGATGGTGGAGAGCCGGTGGGCGATCACGAACGAGGTGCGGTCCGAGCGCAGCGCCGCCATCGCCTGCTGCAGCAGCAGCTCCGTGCGGGTGTCGACGCTCGAGGTTGCCTCGTCCAGGATCAGCAGGTCGGGCTGGGCCAGGAAGGCCCGCGCGATCGTGATCAGCTGGCGCTCGCCGGCCGAGAGCTTGCCCCCGTCACCCTCGATGAGGGTGTCGTAGCCGGCCGGCAGGGAGTGCACGAACCGATCGACGAACGTGGCCCGAGCCGCCTCGAGCATCTCCTCCTCGGTCGCATCCGGGCGGGCGTACGTGATGTTGTCGCGGATCGTGCCCTCGAAGAGCCAGGTGTCCTGCAGGACCATCCCGATCCGGCCGCGGAGCGCGGCTCGCGGCATCCGGGTGATGTCGACGCCGTCGAGGGTGATCCGCCCCGAGCGCAGCTCGTAGAACCGCATGATGAGGTTGACGAGCGTGGTCTTGCCGGCGCCGGTCGGACCCACGATCGCGACCGTCTGGCCGGGGCTGGCCACCAGCGACAGGTCCTCGATGAGGGGCGTGTCCTCGTCGTAGCGGAAGGAGACGTGCTCGAAGCGGACCTCGCCGGTGGCCTCGAGACGCTCGCTCGGGCTCGCCACTCGACCGGCGGCGATGCCCGCGGGCGCGTCGGCGAGCTGCTCCTCGGCGTCGAGCAGCTCGAAGACCCGCTCGGCCGAGGCGACGCCCGACTGCAGCAGGTTGGTCATCGAGGCGACCGTGGTCAGCGGCTGGGTGAACTGGCGGGAGTACTGGATGAAGGCCTGCAGGTCCCCGACCGTGATGTGACCGCTGGAGACACGCAGCCCGCCGATGACGGCCACCAGGACGAACTGGATGTTCCCGACGAACATCATCAGCGGCATGATCAACCCGCTGACGAACTGGGCCCGGAACGACGCGTCGTAGAGCCCGTCGTTCTGCTCGCGGAAGATGCGCTCGACGTCGTCCTGGCGTCCGAAGACGGTGACCAGCTCGTGCCCGGAGAAGGTCTCCTCGATGTGCGCGTTGAGCACGCCCGTACGGCGCCACTGGGCGATGAACTGACCCTGCGAGCGCTTCATCACGTTGCCGGTGAGCAACATCGCCACGGGCACGCAGACCAGCGCGACCATCGCCAGCAGCGGGCTGATCCAGAACATCTGGACCAGCACGAAGACCACCGTCAGCAGCGAGGTCAGCAGCTGCGACATGGTCTGCTGCAACGTCTGGCTGACGTTGTCGATGTCGTTGGTGACGCGGGAGAGGAGCTCGCCGCGCGGCTGCCGGTCGAAGTACTCCAGCGGCAGGCGGTTGACCTTGTCCTCCACGTCGGCGCGCAGCCGCTGGATGGTGCGCTGCACGACGCCGTTCATGATCCAGCCCTGGGTCGCCGCCAGCAGCGAGGCGAGCAGGTAGACCGCGAGCACGAGCTCGAGCCGATGTGCCAGCGCGGTGAAGTCGATGCCTCCGCCGTGAGCACCGCCACCGCGTCGCATCGACACCCAGCCGTCCACGATGACGTTGGTGGCGTGGCCGAGCAGGCGCGGGCCGAGCGACATCAGGAAGACCGAGACGATCGCGAGCGAGACGACGGCGATCGCAGCCGTGCGCTCGGGGCTGAGGCGGTGGATCAGCCGGCGGGTCGAGGCCTTGAAGTCGTGGGCCTTCTGCCCGACCTGGCCACCGCCCATCGGACCGGGCCCGTGCTGGGTGACGATCCGCTCGGTGACCTTCATCTGGCCCTTGGACGCCGGAGCCGACGTCTTCACCGTCCTGTCCTCGGGCATCAGGCCGCCTCCTCCGCGCTGAGCTGGGATGCGACGATCTCCTGATAGGTCGCACAGGACTCGAGCAGCTGGTGGTGGGTGCCGCGGCCGACCACCAGGCCGTCCTCGAGCACGATGATCAGGTCGGCGTCGCGGATCGTGGAGACCCGCTGGGCGACGATCACCACGGTCGCCTCGCGCGTCTCGGGCGCAAGCGCGGCGCGCAGCCGAGCATCGGTGGCCAGATCGAGCGCGCTGAAGGAATCATCGAAGAGATAGATCTCCGGCCTTCGCACCAGCGCCCGCGCGATCGCAAGCCGCTGCCGCTGGCCGCCGGAGAAGTTGCTGCCGCCCTGCACGACAGGCGACTCGAGCCGCCCCTCGAGCGCCTCGACGAAGTCGCGCGCCTGGGCGACCTCGAGGGCGTGCCAGAGCTCCTCGTCGGTGGCGTCGGGCTTGCCGTGCAGCAGGTTGGACCGGATCGTGCCGCTGAAGAGGAACGCTTTCTGCGGGACCAGCCCGAGCCGGCTGTGCAGCGCGTGGGGATCCAGGAGGCGTACGTCCACGCCGTCGACCAGGACGCGACCGGCGGTGGCGTCGAACAGCCGCGGGACGAGGTTGACCAGGGTGGTCTTGCCGGCGCCGGTGGAGCCGATCACCGCGACCGTCTGGCCGGGCCGGGCCGACAGGCTGACGTCGGCGAGCACGGGCGACTCGGCACCGGGGTAGGTGAACGCGACGTTCTCCAGGTCGAGCTCGCCGTGGCCCACCACCTCGGTGATGCCGTCAGTCGGCGGGACGACGCTGGAGACCGTGTCGAGCACCTCGGCGATGCGGTCCGCACACACGGTCGAGCGTGGGATCTGCATCAAGAGGAAGGTCCCCATCATGACCGACATCAAAATGAGCATGAGGTAGGAGAGGAAGGCGGTCAGCGGGCCGACCATCATCCCGTCGGCGACCCGGTGGCCGCCGAACCAGAGCACCGCGACGCTGGCGGCGTTGACCACCAGCATCACCAGCGGGAACATCATCGCCATCCAGCGACCGGCGGCCATCGACACCGCGGTGAGACCGTCGTTCGCATCACCGAAGCGGGCCGTCTCGAGGGGTTCGCGGACGAAGGCGCGCACCACCCGGATGCCGGTGAGTTGCTCGCGCAGCACCCGGTTGACGCTGTCGATGCGACTCTGGACGAGGCGGAAGTTGGGCACCATCCGGCTGACCACGAAGCCGACGGTCGCGAACAGCACGGGGACGACCACTGCCAGCAGCCAGCTCAGCTTGAGGTCCTGGCGCATCGCCATGATGACGCCGCCGACCATCATGATCGGGATGGTGACCGCCATCGTGCAGCTCATCAGGCCGAGCATCTGCACCTGCTGGACATCATTGGTGTTGCGGGTGATCAGCGACGGGGCGCCGAAGCCGCCGACCTCCCTGCCACTGAAGCCGCCGATGCGGTGGAACAGGTCGCGCCGCAGGTCGCGGCCGAAGGCCATCGCCGAGCGCGCGCCGAAGTAGACAGCGCCGATCGAGCAGGCGATCTGCACCAGCGAGACCAGCAGCATCATCGCGCCCTCGCGCAGGATGTAGCCGTTGTCGTTGAGCAGGACGCCCTTGTCGATGACGTCCGCGTTGATGCTCGGCAGCAGCAGCGCCATCAGGGTGCTGATGAACTGCAGCACCACCACGACGACGAGCCACTTCTTGTAGGGGATCAGGTAGTCGCGCAGGACGCGAAGCAACATCAGGCGTTTTCTCTCTCGATGCTCGGCCGGGCCTGCCAGTCTGCCCGGCAACACCGACAGTCTTCCCCCTGGCCCTCCGCACGGCACTGACGTACGTCACGGAAAGGTCGTCGAGGTACGCCCCGCAACGTGCAGGTTTAGGGCAGGCGTCATGAGGGCAGGTCCGTTGTGACCTGCTTCACACACATGACATGGGGGAATCACATGAGGCGAATCATCACCGCGCTCGTCGCCGGCCTGCTCGCCGTCGCCGCGCTCATCGGCGTCACGCAGACCAGCGCGTCGGCCTACACCCGTACCCAGCTCGTCACCCGGGCCACCACGCTGCAGTTCAGCACCTCGCTGGCCACGTTCCTCCGGGTCCGTTCGTCCCACTCGGGGATCGACAACTCCTTCAACTGGGCGACCAACGGCTGCTCCGCGAGCTGGAACGGGATGAGCGCGCCGTACTCGAGCTTCTTCTACCGGTCGTGCGTGCGCCACGACTTCGGCTACCGCAACTTCGGCCACGGCCTGGCGCTGGGCGCGAACGACGCGACGAAGCTCAAGATCGACAACCGGCTGCTCTCGGACATGTACGGCCAGTGCTCGGCCGCCGGCAAGGGAGCGACCTGCAAGAGCGTGGCCTACAGCTACTACGAGGCGATCCGCCGGGCGGGCAGCGTCTCCAACACCGACTACTACGCCGGCCAGTGCCAGTCCGGCCTGCTCTGCGTCTTCGACGACACCAACTACCAGGACCGCCGCGCGGCGATGACGTCATCGGTGAGCGACTTCAACACCATCAACTTCGGTGACAAGACCAGCTCGGTGAAGAACGCCTCCGGGGCCGCTTGGGTCCTCTACGACGACCACGGCTACTCCGACACCCACTTCTGCATCGCGCCGGGCCACGCGGCGAGCAACCTGGGCAGCTACGGCTTCAATGACAAGACCAGCTCGGCCAAGCGGCTCTCGACCAGCAGCTGCGCGGGATACAAGACGGTCGGCTGACGACCTGATCCGCCGCGGGTGGGTCACGGGGCCAGGCGCTGCGTGACCCACTCGTCGCCGTCGCGGACGTACACGAGCCGATCGTGCATCCGCCCGATCCGGCCCTGCCAGAACTCCAGCCGGGCCGGTGACACGCGGTAGCCGCCCCACTCGTCGGGAAGCGGCACGTCCTGTCCCGCGAAGCGGGCCTCGACCGCCGCGTACGCCTCGTCGAGCTCGCCGCGTCCCGAGACGACCTCCGACTGGTGCGAGGCCCAGGCCCCCAGCTGGGAGCCGCGTGGGCGCTGCGCGAAATAGGCGGCGACCTCCGCGCGCGGCAGCGGGAAGGCGGTGCCCTCGACCCGTACCTGGCGCTCCAGGTCGTGCCAGGGGAAGAGCAGCGCGATCCGCGGGTCGGCGGCTAGCGCCCGGCCCTTGCGGGAGGCCTGGTTGGTGTAGAAGACGAAGCCGTCCGCGTCGAACGACTTGAGCAGCACGAAGCGGGACGAGGGCGCGCCGTCGGGGTCGGTGGTGGCGACCACCATCGCGTTGGGCTCACGGACGCCGACCGTACGGGCCTCGACGTACCAGCGCTCGAACAGCTCGATCGGCCCACTCGTCAGGTCGGACTCGCTGAGCCCTCCCCTGCTGTACTCCTCGCGCGCGGCCGCCAGATCCATGGCACGACTCTATTCGTACCTGACCGCAGCGTGAGAACGTGAGGGTTGCCCTCTCGGCGGGGTCGTCCGGCAGAATGCCCGACGGACTCCGAGAAGTAAGGACTGAGGATGACCGAGGTACATCACGGGCTCGAGGGCGTCGTCGCATTCGAGACGCAGATCGCCGAGCCCGACAAGGAGGGGTCCTCGCTGCGCTACCGCGGCGTCGACATCGAGGAGCTCGCCGGCCGCGTGCCGTTCGAGAAGGTCTGGGGCCTGCTGGTGGACGGCACGTTCGCCCCGGGCCTGCAGCCGGCCGAGGCGTACTCCCTGCCGGTCCACACCGGCGACGTGCGCGTCGACCTGCAGTCCGCGATCGCCCAGCTGGCGCCGGCCTTCGGCTTCACCTACACCTACGACTCCACCCCGGAGAAGGTCCGCGAGGACGTCGGCCGCGCCGCCGTCATGGTGCTCGCCTGGGCCGGCCAGTCCGCCCGTGGCATCGGCCACCCGGTCGTCCCGCAGCGCGAGGTCGACAAGGGCCAGACCCTGGCCGAGAAGTTCCTCATCCGCTGGCGCGGCGAGGCCGACCCGCGCCACGCCCAGGCGATCGACGCCTACTGGTCGTCCGCGGCCGAGCACGGCATGAACGCCTCGACCTTCACCGCGCGCACCATCACCTCCACCGGGGCGGACGTGGCGGCGGCCCTGTCCGGCGCGATCGGCGCGATGAGCGGCCCGCTGCACGGCGGCGCCCCCTCCCGCGTCCTCGGCATGATCGAGGACGTCGAGCGGATCGGTGACGCGCGCAAGTACGTCAAGAGCCTGCTCGACTCCGGCGAGCGCCTGATGGGCTTCGGTCACCGCGTCTACCGCGCCGAGGACCCGCGCGCCCGGGTGCTGCGCCGCACCGCCAAGGAGCTCGGCGCCGAGCGCTACGCCGTCGCCGAGGCGCTGGAGCAGGCCGCCCTCGCGGAGCTGCGCGAGCGTCGTCCCGACCGCGTACTGGAGACCAACGTCGAGTTCTGGGCGGCCATCGTGCTGGACTTCGCGCAGATCCCGGCGCACATGTTCACCTCGATGTTCACCTGCGCCCGCACGGGTGGCTGGTCGGCGCACATCGTCGAGCAGCGTGTCACCGGTCGCCTGATCCGTCCCTCGGCCATCTACGCCGGCCCGTCCACCCGCCCGGCCTCGGCCATCGAGGGCTGGGACGCCGCCTGGGCGAAGTAGCTCGCGATCGCCGAAGGGGTCACGGTGACCTCTTGCGGCGAGCGTGACCCTTCGTGAGGGTCACGCTCGGCGCTACGGGTCACCGTGACCCTTTGCGTCCGTGGGCTCAGAGGCGCTTGGCGAAGCAGCGGCAGTTCGCGTAGGCGGCGTACGGACCGAATGGCTCCACGAGCTCGTAGCCCGCTGCGTGATAGAGCCCGACCGCGGCCACCTGCGGCGCGCCCGTCGAGAGCACCAGCGCCTCGTGCCCGGCCGCCCGCGCGGTGGCCTCCAGGTGTGCCAGCACCGCGCGCGACAGACCCTGACCGCGCAGCCGGTCCACGACGTACATCCGCTTGATCTCGGCCAGGCGTGCGGTGCCGAGCCGGGTCAGGTCGTCGCGGCGGCGCCAGCCGCCCGCCGCGACCGGCTCGCCGTCGCGGTAGCCGACCACGAAGAGACCGTTCGGCGCGGCGAAGTCCTCGGGATGGGTCGCGTCCATGTCGCCCCCGTCCTCGCCGCCGTAGAGCTCCACGTAGAACGCCAGCGCGCTCTCGACCAGCATCCGGGCGTCGGGATGGTCCAGGGGTACGTCGCGCAGCTCCAGCACGGGCTCCACGCTAGGGGCGCGCGCAAACCGTTTCAGGACAGGGCGCTCCCGCAGGAGTCGCAGAAGCGAGCGCCGGTGTCGTTGCGCACGCCGCACTTCGAGCAGTACGGGCCGGCTCCCCCGGTCCCACCGGTCCAGCCCGAGCGGATGCCGCCGGCGAGATCCTCGCTGACCGAGCGGATGCCCTCCGAGCCCTCCCCCGCGGCGTAGTTGACCGCCGTGCGCAGGAAGCCGAGGTAGAGCAGCTGCAGCCCGAGTCCGGCCAGCAGGAGGCCGCCCATCACCGCCAGCACCGAGCCGAACGACGGGCCCTCGGCGAAGTCGGGGCTGTCCATGTCGCTGCTCGCGCTGATGGCGTGTACGACGTGGACGCCGTTGACGACGAGGACGGTGAGGCCGACGGCGAGCAGGACCGGGCCGCCGGCGCGGAATCCGTTGCGCAGGGCGGCGTTGGTCCGGGCAGTCTGGGTGCTGACAGCCATGGGGACTCCGATGGTGGAAGGAAAGCTGGCGACTGGGACAATTCCCCCGACGCTCCAGCCCGAAACAGAAGGTTGCTCGATGACTGCCGCTGATCTCCGGATTCCCGCCGACCTCCTGCCTGCCGACGGTCGCTTCGGCTCGGGTCCGTCCAAGGTTCCGGACGGCCGCCTCGAGGGTCTGGCGGCGACCGGCCGCACGCTGATGGGCACCTCGCACCGCCAGCCGCCGGTCAAGCAGCTGGTGGGTCGCGTCCGCTCCGGCCTCGCCGAGCTCTTCGCCCTCCCCGACGGGTACGAGGTGGTGCTCGGCAACGGCGGCTCGATCGCCTTCTTCTCCCTGGCCACGTATGCGCTGATCCGCGAGCGCAGCCAGCAGGTCGTGTACGGCGAGTTCGCGAAGAAGTTCGCCAAGGAGGCCCAGGCCGCGCCGTGGCTGGGCGACCCGACGATCGTGTCGGCCCCGCACGGCGAGCTCGCCCTCCCAGTCGCGGAGGAGGGCGTGGACGTCTACGCGTGGACCCACAACGAGACCTCGACCGGAGTGATGTCGCCGGTGCGCCGTCCCGAGGGCGCCACCGCCGGCCAGCTCACCCTGGTCGATGCAACGTCGGCGGCCGGCGGCCTGCCGCTGGACGTACGGGAGAGCGACGTCTACTACTTCGCTCCGCAGAAGTCGTTCGCCTCGGACGGTGGGCTGTGGGTCGCGCTGATGTCGCCGGCGGCGATCGCGCGGGCCGAGGAGATCGCCGCCTCGGATCGACACATCCCGGCGTTCTTCGGGCTCACCGACGCGATCAAGCAGTCGCGTCTGGACCAGACCGTCAACACCCCCGCCGTTGCGACGCTGTGGCTGATGGCCGAGCAGCTCGACTGGATGAACGGCGCCGGCGGCCTCGACGCGATGGTCGCGCGCACCACGGCAAGCTCGTCGGCCCTCTACGGCTGGGCCGAGGCCTCCGCGTACGCCTCGCCCTTCGTCGCCGACCCCGCGCACCGCTCGCTGGTGGTAGGCACGATCGAGCTCGACCCGGCGATCGATCGGGGCGTGGTGATGGAGGTGCTGCGCGCCAACGGCGTCGTCGACGTGGACGCCTATCGCGGCGTCGGCACCAACCAGCTGCGCATCGCGATGTATCCATCGGTGGACGCCGCCGACGTCGCCGCCCTGACCCGCTGCATCGACTACGTGGTCGAGCGCCTCTGAGGTGTCGGGGGTCGGGCCCCGATCTGAGGTAGCGGATCGGGAGGACTCCCGATGCACGGGCCTACCTCAGACGCCGAGGCTCGGGGCATGAGCCTCCACGACCCTTCCATCATCAAGGCCGAGCACGCCTACCGCTCCGCACAGATCCGCAAGCAGTTCGTCGACGCCCACCTCGCCCGCGAGCTGCGCAAGCAGCGCCGCCAGCGCCGGCACGCGCTCGGGATCAGCCGCTGGTATCTCGGGTGACCGCGGCCCCGTCTACGGGGATCATGTCTGATGTGGTGCACGCCAGCGGGACCCTGATCGGACGCGACGAGGAGCTCGACGAGCTCGCCCAGCTGTCGACCGAGGCGAGGGCGCGTCACCACGTCCTGCTGGCGGGTGACGCCGGCGTGGGCAAGACCCGACTCCTCCAGGAGCTCTGTGCGCGCACCCGCTCCACAGGCGGCCAGGCGTACGTCGGGCACTGCCTCGACCTCGGCGAGTCGGCGCTGCCGTACCTGCCCTTCTCCGAGCTGCTCGACCGGATGGCGGGGCAGCTGCCGGAGATCGTCGAGGCGGTCGGCCGCGACTACCCCGACCTGGCTCGGCTCCAGCCGGTCCGCCGGCTCCTCGGCGCGGCTGGCGGCGACGTCGGCGAGGTCGACCGCACGCAGCTGTTCGCCGGCGTCCACGCCCTGCTCGAGGCAGCGGCCATCCGATCACCGCTGCTCGTCGTCATCGAGGACGTCCACTGGGCCGACCAGTCCACGCGCGAGCTGCTCACCTTCCTGCTCACCCGGCAGCTGACCGGTCCCATCTCGATCGTCGCCTCCTACCGCACCGACGACCTGCACCGACGCCACCCGCTGCGCCGCCAGGTCGCCGAGTGGTCGCGGTTGAGCGGCGTCGCACGGGTCCCGCTCGCCCCGCTCGGTGAGTCGGCCGTCCGTTCGCTGGTCAGCGCGCTCGACCCGCGGGCCACGGAGTCCGAGACCGCCGCGATCGTGGCCCGGGCGGAGGGCAACGCGTTCTTCGTCGAGGAGCTCGTCGGCGCCGCCGCCGGGCCCGACAGGTGGGTGCCCGACGAGCTCGCCGATGTCTTGCTGGTCCGGCTGGACCGGCTCGGCGAGCCGGCCCGCGAGCTGGTCCGCACCGCTGCGGTCGCCGGGCGCACGATCGCGCACGCACTGCTAGCCGCCGTCACCGAGCTGAGCGGGGACGCGCTCGACGACGCGCTGCGCGAGGCGGTCGAGGCGCACGTCCTCGTCGCGGGCGAGGGCGCCTACTCGTTCCGCCACGCGCTGCTCGCCGAGGCGGTCTACGACGACCTGCTGCCCGGTCAGCGGACGCGACTGCACGCCCGCTACGTCGCCGCGCTGTGCGCCGGCGCCGCTCCAGGGACCTCTGCGGACCTCGCCCGGCACGCCCGGCTCGCGGGTGACCTCGACACCGCCCTGGCGGCGAGCATCCGCGCCGGTGACGACGCGGCGTCGATGGCCGGCCCGGAGGAGGCGGCGACCCACCTGGAGTACGCCCTCCAGCTCCTCGCCGACCCGGCGCGTCACCTACCCGAGGGCGAGTCGATGGTGCGCGTCGCAGAGGCCGCCACCGAGGCCCTGCTCGCCAGCGGCCACACCAGCCGCGCCGCCCGGCTCGCCGCCGACCAGCTGGCGCGCTGCCCCGCGGACGCCGCCGGCGACCGGGCCCGTCTGCTCACGGTCCTCGCGATCAGCATCGGTCTGATCGATGACACCAGCCATGACCGGGACGCGGTCTCCGCCTCCGCCGAGGCGGTGGCGCTGAGCGCCGACGCCCCACCCGCCGTCCGCGCCCGCATCCTGGCCAATCACGCGCAGGTGCTGCTCATGGTGCGTCACGAAGACGCCGAACAGGTCGGGCTCGAGGCACTGGCCTACGCCGAGGCCCACAACCTGCCCCGGATCGCCTCGGCGGTGGCCGCGACGCTCAATTCCGGCGGCCGGCCACGCAGCTCCCCGGAGGCGTTCCGCGAGCAGACGCAGGCCGCCATCGAGCGGGCCGTCACGGCGGG
>Ga0308169_10003648_pt1 | contig 14893 bp, 14 predicted proteins | sample PhyBR1_2_FD_202139 | JGI IMG/M metagenome (GOLD analysis project Ga0308169, IMG submission 202139) | Phyllosphere microbial communities from UC Gill Tract Community Farm, Albany, California, United States - DLSLSB.R1 | ecosystem: Host-associated > Plants > Phyllosphere > Unclassified | place... | reverse complement strand
GCCATACCGGTTCGATAGCGGGGGACATTCGCCCTGTCACTTATCCCCAGCATTCCGGCGCGAGCAGCTTGGACGAGGCCCCCTGCATCGCGTAGGTGCAGGGGATGGCAACTCTCGCATTCCCCGTTCCCGCCGTGGCCGAGCCGCAGCAGCTTCCCCGCAATGTCGAGGCCGAGGCCGCGATGCTCGGCGCGATGATGATCGACAACCGGCTGGCGGACGATCTCGTCGACAAGCTCGAGCCGGGGCATTTCTTCGAGCCGGTGCACGGCCGGATCTTCGCGGCGATCAAGACGCTGCGTGGTAATGACATGCTGGTAACGCCGGTGACGCTGCGGCCGATGTTCGATGCGGACGAGGGTATGCGCGAGCTTGGCGGACCGGCGTATCTGGCCGGGCTGACGGGTAGCGGCGCCGGCCTGATCGGCGCGCGCCAGTTCGCGCAGCAGATCTATGACCTGGCGATGTTGCGCGCGCTCGTGTCGGTCGGCCGTACGCTCGTCGATCGAGCGATGGACACGTCCGAGGAGGTCAATCCGCGCGCACAGATCGAACTTGCCGAAGAAGAGCTGTTCAAGGTCGCGGCCGATGGCGGCTCCGAGAACACCGTAAAGTCGTTCGCGCAGGCGACGACCGCGGCGGTCAAGATGGCCGAGCGCGCGCTGAACTCCGGCGGCAATCTGTCGGGCGTCACCACCGGCATCGATTCGATCAACGCCAAGATCGGCGGCATGCATCACAGCGATCTGATGATCCTCGCCGGTCGTCCGGGCATGGGCAAGACCTCGCTCGCCACCAACATCGCGTTCAACGCCGCGCGGCGCTGGATGCGCGACATGGCCGACGGGATCGCGCCGAAGGATTCGGTCGGCGCGAAGGTCGCGTTCTTCTCGCTGGAGATGTCCGCGGATCAGCTCGCGACGCGTATTCTCGCCGAGCAATCGCAGATCAGTTCCGAATCGCTCCGCATGGGCAAGATCAGCCGAACCGAATTCGCCCAGCTCGCCGCCGCCGCCGCCGAGCTGGAGAATCTGCCGCTGTTCATCGACGACACCGGCGGCCTCTCGATCGGCGCGCTGCATACGCGTGTCCGCCGGTTGCAGCGTCGGCATAACAACGAGATCGGGCTGGTGGTGGTCGATTACCTCCAGCTGCTGTCGGGCTCGGGCAAGAGCAAGGACGGCAACCGCGTCCAGGAAATCTCCGAGATTTCGCGCGGGCTGAAGACGCTGGCGAAGGACCTGAACGTCCCGGTGCTGGCGCTGTCGCAGCTGTCGCGTGCAGTGGAATCGCGCGAGGACAAGACGCCGATGCTCTCGGATCTTCGCGAGTCGGGGTCGATCGAGCAGGACGCCGACATGGTCTGGTTCGTCTATCGTGAGGATTATTACGTCGCGTCGAAGGAGCCGAAGCGTCCGGCGGAAGGCGATAGTTCGAAGATCTTCGAGGACCACGCGTCGTGGGCGGCGGAGATGGAGCGGGTCTACGGCCTGGCGGAACTGATCATTGCGAAGCAGCGACACGGCGCGACCGGCAAGGTCCGGATGAAGTTCGATCCGACGATTACGAAGTTCTCGGATCTCGCGGAGTATTGATCTTCTTTTCCCTCGCCCCTCCGGGGAGAGGGAAGGGGCCCGCGGCTTCTTTGCCGTGGGAAGGGAGAGGGGAGTTAGGCTCGGGACGTCGCATCCCAACGCCCCTCTCCCTTCCGTCGCCTACGGCTCCTCCCTCCCTCTCCCCGGAGGGGCGAGGGAAAGCGGTCAGATCATCGGGTCGTAATCGGTGGGGGCGTGGATGCCGCATTCGACCTTGTCGAAACTCCGCCACCGGCCCGCGCGGGGGTCTTCGCCGGGGGCTACCTTGGTCGTGCACGGCGCGCAGCCGATCGAGAGATAGCCTTGCGCCTCCAGCGGGTGCCGCGGTAATTCATGCTCGGCGAAATATGCGTCAAGCTTGGCCTTGTCCCAATCCGCCAGCGGGTTGATCTTGAGGCGGCCCTCGTCCTCTTCGAAGCGGGGGAGAGCAGTACGGGTGCCCGACTGAAACCCCTTCCGCCCCGAAATCCAAGCATCGAACGGGGCCAGCGCCCGCCGCAGCGGCTCGACTTTCCGCAGATCGCAACACCCGTCCGGATCGTAGGACCACCGCAACCCCGTCTTGTCCTTGATCGCCAGCAAGCGCGGATCGGGACGGAACACGCGCAGGTCCGTGAACCCGAGCCTTTCCGCAAGCTCGTCACGGTACGCCAAGGTCTCGCCGAACATCTTTTGCGTATTCGTGAACACCACCGGCACGTCGACATCGACCTGCGCGACCATGTGCAGCAGCACCGCCGACTCGGCGCCGAACGACGACACCGCCGCGATCCGCCCGCGCAACTCGCCGACGAGCAGCTCGAAAAGCATCTCCTGCGCGGAGACGCCTTCGAACCGCTCCTGCATCGCCATCGCATCGGCGCGCGTGAACGCCGGCGTGACGTCGATCATGTCGAGTTGGCGCGCGGGCTCACCCATGGCGCAGCTTCCACACCGGTACCGCACCGTCCGCCGCCTTCTGGTACGGCGTGTCGTAGCGTTCCAGGCTCGCACGCAGCACGTCGATATCGATCGGTGCTTGCGGCGCAAAGCTGTCGAACCCGCAGCGTCGCATCAGCGGAATCTGGTCGACCAGCACGTCGCCCTGCGCCCGCAGTTCGCCGGTGTAGCCGGCTTCGCGGAGAATACGCGCGGACGAATAGCCGCGCCCGTCGCGGTAGCCGGGGAAGCTCACCTCGATCAGCGCAAGCTGGTCGATCTGCGGCAACAGCGCACGCGCGTCGTCGCCTGCCTCCAAGCGCACGGCGGCGGCGTTGCTCTGGCCGATGAACGAATCGAGCGTCACTGCGGGCTCGTCATGCGGCTCGTCGTCGCGGAAGCGGAGCAGGGTGTCACTCATGCGAAAACTCCCGTCATGCTTGCCCAAACCGTCATCCTAGCGAAAGCTGGGATCTCATGGTTCGGGCCGGACGTGTTCCCCCCGGATACCCCAGCTTTCGCTGGGGTGACGGACAGAAGCGCTTGGGTGATGGACAGAGGCGTTGGGGTGACGATCGGATTATCCATAGATCGCCTCCTTGAACGTCTCGAAGCCGACGCGGCGATAGGTGTCGAGGAAGCGCTCGCCGGGGTCACGGACCTGCAGGTACCGGTCCGTGACGCGCTCGATCGCGTCGACCACGCCGTCCTCGGAGAAACCTGGGCCGGTGATCTTCGCGAGGCTCACATCCTCCGCGCCCGAGCCGCCGAGCGAGAGCTGGTAATTTTCGGTGCCCTTCTTGTCGACGCCGAGGATGCCGATGTGGCCGGCATGGTGGTGCCCGCACGCGTTGATGCAGCCGCTGATCTTGAGCTTCAGTTCGCCCAGATCGCGCTGGCGATCGAGACTGCCGAAGCGTGTCGCGATCTTCTGCGCGAGCGGGATCGAGCGCGCGTTGGCGAGGCTGCAATAATCGAGACCGGGGCAGGCGATGATGTCGCTGATCAGGTCGAGATTGGCTTCGGCCAGACCCGCGTCGTTCAGCGCCGTCCATACCGCATGGAGATCGGCGATGCGGACGTGCGGCAGGACGATGTTCTGGGCATGCGTGACGCGCAGTTCGTCGACGCTGTAGCGCGTGCCGAGATCGGCCATTACGTCGATCTGGTCCGCCGACGCGTCGCCGGGGATGCCGCCGATCGGTTTCAGGCTGATGTTGACGATCGCATAGCCTGGCTGCTTGTGCGCCTTGACGTTCTGGTCGAGCCAGACCGCGAAGTCGGGATCGCTGCGGTCGATATCGGTCGAAGCGCTTGGGTCGAAATCGGGCGCGCCGAAGTGGCTCGTAATACGCTCCAGTTCGGCCCGCGGAGGATCGAGGCCGAGGCCCTTCACCGCGGCAAATTCCTTCTCGACCTGGCGGCGATATTCGTCGGGGCCGATCTCGTGCAGCAGGATCTTGATCCGTGCCTTGTAGATGTTGTCGCGACGCCCGTAGCGATTGTAGACGCGCAGGCAGGCCTCGAGATAGCTCATCAAATCGTCGGCGGGGACGAAGTCGCGGATCTCGTGGGAGATCATCGGCGTGCGGCCCATGCCGCCACCGACATAGATTTTCGCGCCGAGTTCGCCGTCGCGGACGTGCAGCCCGATGCCGATATCGTGCAGCCGCATCGCCGCGCGATCCTCGTCCGCCGCGATCACGCAGATCTTGAATTTCCGCGGGAGGTAGGTGAATTCCGGATGGAACGTCGACCATTGGCGGATCAGCTCGGCCCAGGGGCGCGGATCGGCGACCTCGTCCGCGGCGGCACCGGCGAACTGGTCGGAACTGATGTTGCGGATGCAGTTGCCGCTGGTCTGGATGGCGTGCATCTCGACCGTCGCCAGTTCCTGGAGAATGTCCGGGGTCTGGTCGAGCTGGATCCAGTTGAACTGGATGTTCTGCCGCGTGGTGAAATGCCCGTACCCGCGGTCGTATTTCCGCGCGATATGCCCGAGCATGCGCATCTGGCGGCCGTCAAGCGTCCCGTACGGCACCGCGACGCGCAGCATGTACGCGTGCAGCTGCAGGTACAGCCCGTTCATCAGCCGTAGCGGCTTGAACTGGTCCTCGGTGAGTTCGCCCGAGAGGCGGCGGCGGACCTGATCGCGGAATTCATCGACGCGCTGGTCGACGATCGCCTGGTCGTATTCGTCGTATTTATACATGCGGGGTTCCGGAGAAGTTTTGGTTCACGCGAAGCCTGTCCTGAGCGAAGCCGAGGGGGCGCGATGGCGCGAAGGAGATTGGGTTCACGCGGAGACGCGGAGACGCGGAGGAGAAAGAAGGGGGAGATCCCGCGCTAGCGGGCAGGAAGTCTATCTCAGCCGATGAGAGGGAGAGCCGCTGCGCGGCAAGCGCAACACCTCCGCGTCTCCGCGTCTCCGCGTGAAACACCTTCTCGCTAACCTCTTCGCGCCATCGCGCCCCTTCGGCTTCGCTCAGGACAGGCTTTGCGTGAATCATATCACCCAGCTCCCCGCGTTCGGATCGGCTGGTTTGAGAGTCAGATCAGGCCGCATCGTTGGTCCCAAAGCGCGGATGCGGTCTTTGATGTGGGCGGGGCGGGGGCCTTCGTCGGTTTGAGTCGCCTCGATCAGGTAGGGGACGTTGACGCGGCGGGCGCCTTCCTCGGCCTGGAGGATCGATTCGCCAGATACGCCGACATCGACAGCGTCCTCGATATGGCGCGACCAGCCGTTGCCGGTCCACCATACCACGTCGCCGGTGGGGAGATCGTTTCCAGTCAGGATCTTCATGCGGCGGCTGCCTCTGCTACGCGGGCCCAGCGGGCGAGTTTGTCTTCGGCGTCCGATAGTTCGACGACTTCGCCGACGACGATGATCGCGGGGCTCTGCACCGCTTCACGCGCCACCATAGCGCCGAGATCGGCCAGAAGCGTGCGGATCGCGCGCGAACCCTTCAGCGTGCCGCGTTCGAGGACGGCGACAGGCATGTCGGGTGCGACGCCGTCGGCCATCAGCTTGTCGGCGATATCGGTCGCGGTGGCGATGCCCATGTAGATGACCAGCGTCCGACCCTGGCCAGCAAGCCCGGCCCAGTTCTGCTCGCTCAGGCCCTTGCACTGGCCGGCGACGAAGCTGACCGCGCTCGAGTGATCGCGGTGGGTGAGCGGCAGCATGGCTTCGGCGGCGCAACCGAGTGCGGCCGAGACGCCGGGGATTACTTCGACGGGCAGGCCGGCGGCGCGGACTGCCTCGACCTCCTCGCCGCCGCGGCCGAACACGAACGGGTCGCCACCCTTCAGCCGGATGACGATCGCGCCGGTCTTCACATGCGCGATGATCAGCGCGTTGATCGCCTCCTGCGGCAGCGTGTGGCGCGCGCGTTGCTTAGCGACCGAGATGCGCTGTGCCCCCGGCGGCGCGATGTCGAGCACGCGCGGATCGATCAGCCCGTCATGCACGACGACGTCGGCGGTCTTGAGCGCCTCGACCGCGCGGACGGTGAGGAGACCGGGATCGCCCGGGCCCGCCCCGACGAGGATGACGCGCCCGCGCGCGGTTGGGTCTAGGAGACTTGCCATGTCACCGGAGATGGGCGGCAACACGCTGCCCCGCAACCGAATGATGCTTTGGCGGGGGGTAGGATTGCTTTCCGTGGTCGGTCAGCCGTCGCTGAGGCCGATGCCGATCGATGCACGCGCGCTTTCAGATTCGGTGCTGACGACCGGGTAGGCGCAGTAATCCGCCGCGTAATAGGCGCTGGGGCGGTGGTTGCCCGACCAGCCGATGCCGCCGAACGGGGCGCCGCTAGATGCCCCATTGGTCGGCTTGTTCCAGTTGACGATGCCGGCGCGGATGTTGGCCCAGAAGCGGTCGTAGAGCGCGGGCGTCTGGCTGATCAGCGAGGCGGACAGGCCGTAGCGCGTGTTGTTCGCTTCGGCGATCGCGGCGTCGAAATCGTCGACGCGGACGATTTGCAGGATCGGGCCGAACAGCTCGATGTCTGGGCGGTCGGCGATGTCGGTGACGTCGATCAGCGCGGGTTTCAGGAACGGCAGGTCCGCGACCGGACGTTCGAGATGACGGATCGCGCGGCCGCCCCGGGTAAGCAGTTCGAGGAAGCTCTCGCTGAGCTGGTCGGCGGCTTCGTTGTCGATCACCGGGCCCATGAACGGGGAGGGGGTCGCGTGCGGTTCGCCGACGATGATCCGGCCGACCATCTTGTCGAGCGTGGCGATCAGCGGGTCGTAAAGCCTGGTGTCGACGATCAGCCGGCGCGCGGCGGTACAGCGCTGGCCCGCGGTGGTGAAGGCGGACTGGATGATCAGCACCGCCGCGGTGTGCAGGTCGGGCGTGTCCCAAACGACGATCGGGTTGTTGCCGCCCATCTCGAGCGCGAGGATCTTCTCGGGCTTGTCGGCGAAGGCGCGGTTGAGTGCGAGGCCGGTGCGCGCCGAGCCGGTGAACAGCAGCCCGTCGATATCAGGATGCGCGGCGAGTGCCTTTCCTTCCGCGGGGCCACCGATGACGAGGCGGATGCATTCGGCTGGCACGCCGGCGGCGCGGAAGCATTCGACGAGGAACGCGCCGACGGCGGGGGTCTTTTCGGATGGCTTGAATACCACCGCATTGCCGGCGATCAGTGCGGGGACGATGTGCCCGTTGGGCAGGTGCGCCGGGAAATTATACGGCCCGAGCACCGCCAGCACGCCGTGCGGCTTGTGACGGACGGCGATGCGTGTCCCCATCGTCGCCTCCAGCCGGCGCTGCGCGGTGCGATCGGCATAGGCGCTGACCGAGATGTCGACCTTGGCGATGACCGTCTCGACTTCGCCGCGCGCTTCCCAGATCGGCTTGCCCGTTTCGCGCGCGATCAGGTCGGTGAACGCGTCGTTGCGCTGGCGGACGATGTTGGCGAAACGCCGCATCGTCTCGATCCGGAAGGCGAGGGGTTTCGATGCCCAACTCGACCAGCCGGCGCGGGCGCAGGCCACTTCCGCATCGACATCGCCGACCGGATGGCGCCAGAGGACCGCGCCGGTCGCGGGTTCGTGGGAGATGATCTCGTCGGACATGGCGCTGCTCTTGCCTCAAATCAGGGATGATTCCAATTATTCGGCGAGCGCGTCTCCCAAGTTGCGGATCGCGGCGACCTTTGCATGCAACAGCGTCCAGTCGTCGTGTTCGGCGATCGGCGCCCAGATCGCCTCCACTTCGTCGATCAGCATGCTGCACGGTTCGCCCGACCAATAGGCGTGCGAGCGGTCTTTTCGGGGTTCGTAGCCGGCGAGTGCGGTGCGGACTTCGGTCCAGGGTTCGGCGTAGGTTTCGGACAGGTTTCCGCCGAACGCGTCGAAGAAGAAGCGGTCGATGCCGACCCCCGAAGTGCGGAGCGCGCGTTCGGTGGCCTGGACGAGGTCGCGGTCGGTGTCGGGATCGCGCGGGCGGACGCCGAGGCGCCAGAGGATCGCCTGCGTGACTTCGGGTTGATAGCGCGGGCCGAACTGGTCGAGCGCGGCGACAAGCGGCTCGCTCTCAGCGATCTGGCGGAGTGCGACGGCCAGTTGCATCACGTCCCAGTGGATCGCCTCGGGCTGGCGGCCGAACGCGTAGAGCCCTTGGTGGTCGAAATAGGCGGCGGTGAAGGCGGGATCCCAGGTCGGGGCGAAGCGCCACGGGCCGTAGTCGAAGCTCTCGCCGGTGACGTTGATGTTGTCGGAATTTAGCACGCCGTGGACGAAGCCTGCCGCCATGTAGCGCGCCGCGAGGCGCGCGGTGCGGGCGACGACGAGGTCGAGCAGGCGGGCCGGGTCGTCGCTGTCCTCGTCGTACAGGTTGCGCAGCGTGTAGCCGACGAGTTTGCGAAGGCCGGCTTCGTCGCGTTCGTAGGCGAGGCGCTGGAAACTGCCGATGCGGACATGGCTGTGGTTGAGGCGGACGAGGACGGCGGAGCGGGTCGGGCTGGGCTCGTCGCCGCGGTGGAGGTGCTCGCCGGTCTCGATCAGCGACAGCGTGCGCGAGGTTGGGACGTTGAGTGCCTCGAGCATTTCGGTCGCGAGGATCTCGCGGACACCGCCCTTAAGCGTGAGGCGGCCATCGCCCGCGCGGCTCCATGGGGTCTGGCCCGACCCCTTGGTGCCGAGGTCCATCAGGCGACCGCTCTCGTCACGCATCTGCGCGAAGGTGAAGCCGCGGCCGTCGCCGAGATCGGGATTGTAGTTGCGGAACTGGTGGCCGTGATAGCGAAGCGCGAACGGCTGGGGGAGCGTGCCGGGCAAAGGCTCGAACCGACCGAAATGGCGCGTCCACTCGTCGTCGGTCAGCGTGTCGACGCCGATCTGCGCGGCGGCGCGGTCGTTGCGGAACCGCAGCCGGGTCTCGGGGAAGTCGGCGGGTGCGACGGGATCGAAGAAGCCGTCTCCAAGGTCGAGGAGCGTTGCTTCGGGGCGATACACTTGCGGGCGGGTAGGCATGCGGCGATATGGTGGCCGCTACCCGAAGGACGCAACCATGGCCGCTCACGAAAACCTCTATTGGTGGTCCAACGACGGGCTGAGACTGCACGCGAGAGACTATCCAGGGGGCAAGGAAGGTCAGCCGCCGATCCTCTGCATGCCGGGCCTCACGCGGAATGCGCGTGATTTCGATGCGTTGGCGGCAAGGCTGGCAGGGCGCTGGCGCCTGATCGCGATCGATTTCCGCGGGCGCGGCGAGAGCGCGTATGCGAAGGATCCGATGTCGTACGTGCCGCTGACCTACGTGCAGGACGTCGAGGCGTTGCTGACCGAACTCCGCATCGATCGGTACATCGCGTTCGGCACGTCGCTCGGTGGGATCGTCACGATGCTCATGGCTGGACCTTCCAGAGGGCGGATGATGGCGGCGCTGCTCAACGATGTAGGGCCGGAGATCGATGCGCAGGGGCTGTCGCGGATCCGTGGCTATGTCGGCAAGGCGAGCGTCTTCCCGACCTGGATGCACGCCGCGCGCTGCGTCTCCGAGAACAACGCCGACGTCTATCCCGACTGGCAGATCGAGGACTGGCTGGCGATGGCGAAGCGGCTGTACCGGCTCAACAGTTCGGGGCGGATCGTGCTCGATTACGACCTCAAGATCGCCGAGCCGTTTCGTGTGCCGGGGAACGAGGCGGGGCCGGACATGTGGCAGGCGCTCGCCTCGCTCCGCGACGTGCCGACGCTGATCGTGCGCGGCGGGCGATCGGACCTGTTGTCGGCGGCGACGGCGGAGCGCATGGCGGCATCGCTCGACCGGGCGGAGCTGGTGACGGTGCCGGGCGTGGGGCATGCGCCGACGCTGAGCGAGACGATGCTGCAGGAGCCGATCGACCGGTTGCTGACGCGTGCGCTTGAGGGGGCGGCGATCCGCGCTTAGGGGAGGGCGGCGCGGCGTGTTCTGCCCGCAATCTGCTGACAAGCCGGGATACTTGATGACCGAACTCTCCGACGCCCACACGACCGTCCGCCCGCTGAAGGGCCGCCGTGCGATCATTACCGGGGGGACCACCGGGATCGGCCGGGCGATCGCGGTGCTGCTCGCGGCGGAAGGCGCGAAGGTGTTTATCTGCGGCCGCGACGAGCGCTATCTTCAGGACGCGCTCGCGCGCATTCGCGAAGTCGGCGAGGGCGAGGGGATGATCACCGAGCTTGCCGATCCCGACAAGGTTCGTGCGTTCTTCGATGCGGGCGAGGCGTATCTCGGCGGCTTCGACATCACCGTCGTCAACGCGGCGGTTGCGGCGGGCGGCCTGATGCAGATGAGCGAGGACGAACTGCGTTACGCGATCGCGGTCGACTTCACCGCGTACCTGCTGAGCGCGCATCATGCTGCGCACCGGATGACGCCGATCAGCGACATCGTCATCATCGGCTCGCTGAGCGCGCATATCCTCGGGCCCAGCTCGACCGTGTATGCCGGCATCAAATCGGGCATCGCCGGGTTCGCCGAGGCGCTGCGGCGCGAGGTCGGCCCGAAGGGGATCAAGGTCTCGCTGGTCGAGCCGGGCAAGGTCGGGTCGAACATGCAGTATCCGGACGTGCCCGACGACAAGCAGCGCCAGATGATCGAGGCGGAGCAGATGCTGCGCGCAGAGGACATCGCGGTCGGGGTGGAGTTCGTGCTGACCCAGCCGACGCGGACGGTGATCCAGCAGATCGTGATAGTCCCGCGGGCGCTGGAGGGGGAATAGGCGCGCCGACTGAAGGGCATTGAGGGAGCAAGCGCGGCGCCCTTTCCGTCATCCTGACGAAAGTCAGGACCCAAAGTAACGGCGAACTACCCTTGATGACCCTGGGTCCTGACTTTCGTCAGGATGACGGAGTAGGTGGGGCGACGTCGCCGGACGTAAATTAAAGGAGTACAGCATGTTCGACCAGCTCGTCTTCACCCCCGCCGACATCGACCTGTCGCGCTCGCCACTGGCGGGCAAGGTCGGCGCCGAGACCTATGTGCTCGGCGCGTTCAATCCGGGGATAACGCGGCTGGCGAACGGCAATCTGTTGCTGATGGTGCGCGTCGCCGAAGCACTGCGCCAGCCAATCAAGAACGGCAACGTGCATGCGATCCGCTGGCAGGACGGCGCATACCTGCTCGATGCGTGGCCGTTGCAGATGGTCGATACGAAGGACCCGCGAAAATTCCTGATCCCCGGTGGCGGGTGGAAGGTGATGGCGTTGACGTCGTTGTCGTGGCTGCTGCCGGTCGAACTCGATGCCGAGGGCCGCTCGGTGGTCGCGGTGCATTACGATAAGGCGATCGCGCCGCGCACCTCGTACCAATGCTACGGCGTCGAGGATGCGCGGATCTCGAAGGTCGGCGACCGCTATCTGATGACCACCTGCTCGGTCAGCCCGGAGCGGCATTCGACGACGTTGTATTCGTCCGCCGATGCGCTCGACTGGCAGCTCGAGGGGATCGTGCTCGATCACCAGAACAAGGACATGCTGATCTTCGAGGGCCTGATCGCCGGGCAGTATTGGGCGCAGACCCGCCCGCTCGGCGACCTGTATTTCGCCTACCCGCCGGGCAGCGAATGGCGCAGCGGCCCCTCGATCAACCTGTCGCGCTCGCCCGATGCGCTGCATTGGAAGCCGCACGACAAGCCCGGTATCCGCCCGCATGCCGCCACCGTCGCGACCGCGCGGATGGGCGGCGGTGCCCCGCCGATCCTGACCGACCGCGGGTGGCTGACGCTGTGGCACGGGGTGGAACCGTCGGGCGTGGTCGGGATCTATCGGACGTACTGGTCGATCCTCGACAAGGACGATCCGTCGATCACGGTCGCGACACAGCACACGCCGTTGCTGGAACCCAACCCCGTGCTGACCGAGCCACTGAAGGACAGCATGTACCTCGACAACGTCGTCTTCACGACGGGGATCGCGGACGCGGGCGACTTCTATGTGGTGGCCAGTGGGGAGGCGGACCTGGCCTGCCGGATCACGCATATTCGCAAGGGGGTATTTGCGACGTAAAACGCTCTCGGCGTGAATGTCGGAGATGGGAGGAAAGCGGACATTCAATTTCTAGCCCTCTCCCGCCTTCGCGGGAGAGGGTTGGGTGAGGGTCTTTCTTCTTCTAGGCTCGTCGGATGTATCCGGTACGCCGCCAGATCAGTCGCCATGCCGCCCGCCTGCGGCGCGAACGTACCGATGTTGAGCAGATCATCTGGCTCGCCGTGCGCAATCGTCGGCTGGGCGGCTTCAAGTTCCGCGAGCAGCATACGATTGGTGACCATTATGTGGCCGATTTCACCTGTCTCGAAGCCATGCTGATCGTCGAACTCGACGGCAGTCAGCATGACCCGAAGATCGACGCACCCCGCACCGCCTTTCTGGAGGCGAGGGGGTATCAGGTGCTCCGCTTCTGGAACAGCGACATCATTGAAAATCGCGAAGGCGTTCTGGAAACGATCCTCGTTGCTCTCCTGGCGCGAGCCGCGAAGTAGAAGAAGACCCTCACCCAACCCTCTCCCGCGAAGGCGGGAGAGGGCTAGAATGTGTCCGCCATAGGGCGCATCGGTCGCGATAGCGCGGGTTCATCTGCTACTTTCCTAAGGCTCCATGGTTGCTGCCTACCTTGAAACCCCGTCCAGAAATCGGCATCCCCCGGCGCATGGCCGCTTCCGTGAACATCCTCCACCTTCACTCCTCGTTCGACCTTGGCGGCAAGGAGGCGCGGGCGGTTCGGTTGATGAATGCGTTTGGGGATCGTGCCAGGCACACCATCGTATCGGGGGTGCCCGACGCGTTGAGCGCGCGCGAGTCGATCGCGAAAGGGGTGCGCTACGAGATCGCGCAGCATCCACCGCCGCTGACCGGCAAGCCCTCGGTCAAGCGGTACGAGGCGATCGCGCAGTATATGCGGCGGTTCGATCTGGTGCTGACGTATAACTGGGGCGCGATCGACGGGGCGATGGCGCGGCGCGCATTCAGCAAGGGGGCGCCGCCGCTCGTCCATCACGAGGATGGGTTCAACGCCGACGAGGCGTCCGGGCTCAAGATCGAGCGCAACATCTATCGGCGGCTGGCGCTGAGTGCGGCGCATGCGCTGGCGGTGCCCTCCGAGGTGCTCGAGGGGATCGCGCTCAATACCTGGAAGCAGCCGCGCCCGCGCGTGCACCGGATCGTCAACGGGATCGGCACGGCGTATTACGCGCAGAAGCCCGAGCCGAAGGCGATCCCGGGGTTCGTGCCCAACGCCAAGGAAATCGTGATCGGTGCGCTCGCGGGCCTGCGCGAGGTGAAGGACCTGACCGCACTGGTGCGGGCGGTCGGCGGTGTGTCGGGGCGGGTGCGGTTGGTGATCGTCGGCGAGGGGCCGGAGCGCGCGAACATCGTGCAGGCAGCCGCGGCGATGGGGATGGCGGACAAGCTGGTGCTGCCCGGATTTCTTGATCGGCCGTATCGGTATATCGGCCATTTCGACATGCTCGCGGTGTCGTCGCGGAGCGAGCAGTTCCCGATCTCGGTGGTCGAGGCAATGGCCGCGGGCCTGCCGATCGCGAGCTATCCGGTCGGCGACCTGAAGCGGATGGTCGCGCCTGAGAACCTGCCGTTCGTGACCGACATCGCCAACGAGGTTCGGTTGCGCGACGCGTTGCAGGCGCTGGTGTCCGATCCTGCGCTGCGCGCCTCGGTGGGCGCTGCGAACCAGGCCAAGGCGCGGGCGGAATTCGACGAAGCAGTTATGATCGCTCGCTATCGCGCGCTGTACGAGGATGCGCTCGGGCGCCCCGGTGCGCTGGGCGATATACTAACCTAGGTCTTAATATTGCTCGCGCGCTGCGTCCTTGCGATATAGGGGGCCGTATTTTCCGGGAGAGGTGACGTCGTGTTCAAGGGCCTGAAGCCTATCGTCTATAACGGTCGGGAAGTCTGGCCTCTGGTTGAGGGCGGCAAGGGCGTCGCCGCGACCAACCACGCGTCGGCCGGCGCCTGGGCTGCGGCCGGGGGCATCGGCACGGTCTCTGCCGTGAATGCCGACAGCTACGATCCCGACGGCAAGATCATCCCGCAGGTCTATGAAGCGCTGACGCGGCGTGCGCGCCACGAGGAACTCGTCGAATACGCAATCGAAGGCGCCGTTCAGCAGGTCGAGCGCGCGTACGAGATCGCCGACGGCAAGGGCGCGATCAACATCAACGTGCTGTGGGAAATGGGCGGCGCGCAGCGGATCCTCCACGGCGTCCTGGAGCGGACGCGCGGCAAGGTCGCCGGCGTCACCTGCGGTGCGGGCATGCCGTACAAGCTGTCCGAGATCACCGCGTCCTACGGCGTCAGCTATCTGCCGATCGTCAGCTCCGGGCGTGCGTTCCGGGCGCTGTGGAAGCGGGCGTATTCGAAGGCGGCCGAGTGGCTGGCTGCGGTGGTGTATGAGGATCCGTGGCTCGCGGGCGGGCATAACGGCCTGTCGAACGCCGAGGACCCGTTGAAGCCGCAGGACCCGTATCCGCGCGTGAAGGAACTGCGCGACGTGATGCGCGAAGGCGGCATCAGCGACGACGTGCCGATCGTGATGGCGGGCGGCGTCTGGTATCTGCGCGACTGGAACGACTGGATCGACAATCCCGAGCTTGGCACGATCGCGTTCCAGTTCGGCACGCGGCCTTTGCTGACGCGCGAGAGCCCGATCCCCGAGGGCTGGAAGAACGCGCTGACGCAGATCGAGGAAGGCGACGTGCTGCTGCATAAGTTCTCGCCGACCGGGTTCTATTCGTCCGCGGTGCGCAATCCGTTCCTGCGCTCGCTGGAGGCACGGTCGGAGCGCCAGATCGCCTTCTCGACGCAGGAGGCTGGCGATCACGTGTTCCAGCTCGACGTCGGCGTGAAGGGCAAGAACTTCTGGGTCACGC